>JAEEGL016373633.1_pt1 | contig 53194 bp, 48 predicted proteins | sample 9134231 | NCBI WGS metagenome assembly JAEEGL01 (sample SAMN16246548, study PRJNA631951) | gut metagenome | biome: gut microbiome; feature: rumen; material: fiber-attached | host: Bos | place: Iran: Karaj | collected 2018-10 | reverse complement strand
GGATTGATGACATCAGCCTGATCATATAACTCCCTTAGAAGCGAAAGGTCTTCATAATGGTAGTTCGGAAGAGATCTTCCATGCTTGTTTACGGCACCGCGAAGTATAGTGTGGGCATAGGGGTTTCCGCTGGTCTTAACCTCCCATCCCCTGTAGATGAACGAATGAGGGTGCTGTGCTGCATGTATGGAATTCAGCATTACAGACAGATGACCGCTGGTAGGATTCTTCATTCCCGCAGGTACGTCAAAGCCGCTGGCAGCAAGCCTGTGCTGCTGATCCTCAACCGACCTTGCGCCTATCGCCACATAGGAAAGGATATCCGAAACATATCTCCAGTTTTCCGGATAAAGCATCTCATCCGCACTGGTAAGATGCGATTCACGCATTACCCTGATATGCATCTGTCTCATGGCGATAAGCCCCTTCAGAAAGTCAGGAGCTTCCGTAGGATCGGGCTGTGACGAAATCCCTTTATAGCCGTCGCCCGTTGTCCTTGGTTTATTTGTATATACCCGGGGAACAAGTATCAGCCTGTCCTTAACCTTTTCATTTACCTCAGCCAGCCTGTTTGTATAATCTACCACAGCTTCCTCATTATCGGCAGAGCAGGGTCCTATTATCACGAGAAACTTATCGCTCTTTCCCGCGATCACATCACAGATTTCCTTATCCCTTTTCTTCTTTAACTCCTGCAGGTCTGCCGGAACGGGATACTGCTCCCTAATCTCCGTAGGTGTGGGAAGTTTTCTTACAAAATCAAAGCTCATCGGCATTTACTCCTGTATTCTTAATTTAGCACAAACCGCCAGCAAAGGCTTTTTCTTAAAGTCATCACTTAATCATAACATATCTGTCAAACTTTCACTTTAGCTGCCAGACACGTTTTTATAAGTATTTTTAGTAACGGTAAACTTTTTATTTTTCTTTTAGCACCTTTATCCGTATAAATGCGATAAGGACCGCCGATACGATAAACAGCAGCAGCCCAAGGCACTGGGATACCGCAATATCCGTACCGGCGAATTTCAGCTGGTCAGTCCTGATCCCTTCTATTATGAAGCGGATGATGCCATAGCCTCCAAAATACCAGCATACACATTCGCCGTCCACTTTCTTCTTTTTCCGGAAGATTATGATAAGCGCCAGAAGCACCAGATTTGATAAACTCTCGTAAAGAAAGGTGGGATGCACCTGTATATAATTGGTACCCTCTGCGATATGCGCCGCCAGGTCCGCATTTATATCCCTGTCCCTGACGGCATCTACCGGGAGGCGCATTGCCAGCAGTCCGTCCGAGTAGCCGCCAAAGACTTCACGGTTGGTAAAATTCCCCCAGCGTCCCACGATCTGGCCCACAAGAACGCCCAGTACCGCAATATCCGCAAAAGACCGGAAGTTCTTCTTTTTTATCCGGCACCATATGCAGGCGGTAAGCGTTCCCGCTATCACTCCGCCGTATATCGCAAGGCCTCCGCCCCTGATATTTAGTATGCTGAGCAGGTTATCCTTGTAATAATCCCATGAGAATATAACATAGTACAGACGCGCTCCGATGAGACCGAATATCAGTATCCACAGACCCGCATCATAGATATCATCGGGATTTCCCCCATCTTTTTTGCTTATATAACTCATAAGGGCAAATGCACACACTACCCCCAGGCCTATGATCACTCCGTACAGGGCAATGGTTATACCAAATATCTGAAATGACTTAGGCACATTTTCAAGATAGATCCCAAGATTCGGAAACGCTATGTCTGTCTCATCCATCCAATCAGGCATACCCTACCTCTTATACGTTGAATCTGAACAGTATCACATCACCGTCCTGAACTACATAATCCTTACCCTCAAGCCCGGCAACGCCCTTTTCCTTGGCTGCTGCTATAGAACCCAGGGTGATAAGGTCGTCATACTTGACGACTTCCGCCCTGATAAAGCCTCTCTCAAAGTCTGTATGGATCTTGCCTGCTGCCTGCGGTGCCTTTGTACCCTTCTTTATGGTCCAGGCCCGGCACTCATCTTCACCTGCCGTCAGGAAGCTGATAAGTCCCAGCAGACTGTAGCTGGCCGCTATAAGCTTATCAAGGCCCGAAGACTCGACTCCGAGGTCTGCAAGAAAATCCTTCTTTTCATCATCCGAAAGTTCGGAGAGTTCTTCCTCAAGCTTTGCGGAGATCACAAATACTCCGTTTCCTTCAGCCTTTGCCAGTTCCCTTACTTTAGCTACATATTCATTCCCTGCACCGTCATCAGCCAGGTCATCCTCTGCCACATTTGCAGCATATATGGTCTTTTTGGCAGTCAAAAGATTATACTCCGCAAACGCCTTCTGAAGTTCCTCATCATCGGGCACCTCAAAAGTTCCTGCCATATTTCCTTCGTCCAGATGTGCCTTTAGCTTTTCAAGCATATCCACTTCCTTTTGAAGGGACTTGTCCATCTTGGCCTGCTTTGCCACCTTGGCATACCTTCTCTCAAGTATCTCCACATCCGAAAGCGCAAGTTCCATGTTGATCGTCTCGATATCCCTTACCGGGTCCACCGAGCCTTCCACGTGGATGACATTGGCATCCTCAAAACACCTTACGACATGAACTATGGCGTCCACTTCCCTGATATTTGCAAGGAACTGGTTTCCCAGACCTTCGCCCTTGGATGCGCCCTTAACAAGACCGGCGATGTCAACAAACTCTATCACAGCATGGGTAACCTTCTTTGTATTGTAAAGTTCTCCCAGCTTTTCTATCCTCTCATCCGGCACCGGAACAACCCCCACATTAGGGTCAATAGTACAAAAAGGAAAGTTTGCCGCCTGCGCCCCAGCCTTTGTAAGCGAATTAAATAATGTGGATTTTCCTACATTCGGTAATCCGACGATTCCTAGTTTCATTTTCTTCTATATCTCCTTCTAAAAGTATTGATTGTACTTTGTTTTTCAATCATATGCGACACAATGGTCGCAGATTTCTGTATATTACCACATTTCTATTTATTTCTCTACCCTGCTGTATGTGCTAACGAGTATATTTCATCTCCAATATATAATCCAACTATCTGAGTAGCACTATTGGTAACATTAAATGGATCACACTTATACTTAACAAACTTTTTTCCAATCCATTCTTGTATCATATCATCATTAAACCGCATATCAATTGATTTCATGCCACATTATCCTTCCACCCTTTTTCAAACCCACTAATAATCCACCCATTCTATTTCCTTTTCACATTCCCAGAAAGTTTTTCCATCAAACAATGGTTCTTTTAGAAAAGCATCCAAACTCGCAGGACGATCTAATCCTTTTACACTCCATAAAACGGTCGCTGTAGGTTCCCATTGCTGCAGCTCAAAATAATATGTTCCATCATCCAGATTGTATCCTTGCGAAAAATACTTTTTTCCATGATAGACATATATAACCTCTTCACCATCCAAGAGTTTTTCAACAAACTCATCAATATTTCCATTAATCATAGTTCAGCTCCTTTGAAAAACTTTTTATACTGCTTATAAAGCTTCGAATTTTTATGCATCCGAATCGTTGTACGTTCAAAGTTAGGCGTTTTACTTTGGCTAAATTCCTTTCCATAGACATGGTAGTGCAAGACCTTGTCTAAACCTTTTCCAACCTTTGGTTCTCGGTGATACGCAATTTCAATTCTGAGATTGTGATCCTTATCATAAATACGCATAGTATTAAATGTTCCGTCTTGATTCATTTTAAGATAAGCAAAACTTGAATGTGATGATTCTGGAAGGCCATGCTTACCAGATCCTTCTACGCCTTTTAATACTTTGACACCATTAAACTTTCCACCTGCAAAAAATGAAGTGTCTGTTTCATAAACATAAGGCACCGGATTTCCTGCAGCAAATGTACCTCTACCACCCATTAGCGCACCACCTTTCTGGACTTCTGATAATCCACAACTACAAGATTACCATCCATTTCATCGAAAGGGTCACCTAAGCAAATGATAGCATCCGGTTCAATTCTTTCAAGCATATAATTATATCCGCGCAAAAAATCACGCTTATTACGTTTACAGCCAATCATCCCAATTGCCACAATACAATGCTTTTCAATTGCGTCAAAACAATACTCGTAACTACGTGCGGAGCCCCAGCTTACTGTCGGGATTACTATTTTCCCGGCATCCTGCCATTTCGCTGCTACCCAACGAGCCTTACCTACTGATTCAATCTGTCGCCAAGGATTCATTTCTGAATAAAGCGAAAAATCTGGACTAAGTAAGAATCTGTACTTGCCGTATCTCTTCAAAGCATTTTCAGGATGATTGTAAGTATTTTCAAACCGATAATCATCTACAAAGAAATGAACTCCTTTGTGCAGATTCTTTGTATCTTTACTGCTGACATCCGCGCAGGAAATCAATTCAATATCATTTAAATTTAATTCCTGCTTGCGGACAATGGGAAATCCCCACTTTCCTTCTACTTCAAATTCATTCCGCAAAAATAACGGATCATTCCTAAAAATTACACTTGTCATAACTATCGGGGCCTCCTTTGGTCCCCATACAAAATTTGTATGAGAATACGAAAGCCTTTAACTTGTTTGGAGGGCATTCGTATCCCCAGATGATTAGAGAAATGCGCTATTGGTAGTAGCTCACTTCTAGTTACAATTGATGCTACAATTAACTCGCCTCCTTTTCTATACATACGCCCTGTAGCTATGCACGTACTCTTTTTATTCATCAAGGGTTTCAATAATGTTGCCCTGGAATGTTTCTAATATAACAGGTTCTAAGTGATCGATAAAAGACACTTCATAATCGAACAAATCCATTCCATACTTATTACGTCGACTCACAATATTGGAGTAGGCATTCATTGCCGCCTCCATACTCATCCCACAAAAGGATACGATTTCATTCGGTGAATCAAAGCCCTTTTGCATAAGATATGGCGTTGGACCCATAAAATGACGTGCAAAATAATCTGCCAAATCGTCATCATCATCATTTTCATCATTAAAGACATAATGCTTTAACTCATGAAATATAGTTAGCCGAATAGCACCTTTTGAGCCAAATCGGTCATTATAGTATATGGTAGGCGGCTGTTCCTTTGACTCTTTAACAAAGAATCCCATTTCCGACTTCTTTTTCAGAAGTTTTCTTCCTTCTCGTGGATACGCAGAATAAGGAACCAATGCAACGCCAAGCTTATTACAGACCTCCACCTCATCTACTGGAAATGTTTTTATATCGTAATCTTGATAAATATCATAAATCACTTTATCTATTTCATCATATACACTGCCAGCTCTATACATTTCCATCCTTTCCGATCAGCAATGCAATAAGCTGATTCTTCTCTTCTGCTGTTAATTCACCACCTTTTCTTGCAATCGCCGTAGAAATTGTATTATATGCCGATTCTGTTGTTTCACCTTCATCAAGCAAATACTCTGTTTCTACCTGTAAAGCCTTTGCAATATTTACGACTACATCCATTCTTGGTTTCTGTCCTGAATGCAAGTATCTTGAAATGGAGCTTTCATTAATACCGCTTAACTGAGATAACTGCTTTTGATTAATATTCCTCTCATTCATTAAGTTAAGTACCTTTTCATTCCATGCCATGGCTCCTACCTCCTTTTCACAACTCAAATTATAAATTGCATTTTTGCAATTGTCAATTCTTTTTCAGGAATTTCATCAAGATATAGTGAGTTATATTCGATTATATGAGAATATATTGTGGAATGAGCAAATAACAAACCCGCCCAGACACGTCAATCACCAGAGCAATCTTCTCTGTCATTGACATTCCCGGACGGGTTCGTTTTATGTTAATCAAGGCCACTTAAGGCTAAGTGTCCTTCGTTATATTCGATTTTGCTGATTTGGGGACAATTATTATAGTTCCGACGACACTCCCGTAAGTGCCATCGAGTGCCACGGGAGTGCCATTTTTTTATGAGTTTTATGAATCTATAACAAGATTTATAGGAATAGAATTTTCTGCAAAGCCTTATGCCATGCGGTTTTAAGAGCTTTTATGGAATTATAAGGAGATTTATCAAAATACCAAACTCGGAGCGATTCCCAGTTTCATTTTATCTTGTCTCCGTTTTCATAATCCGTTTAAGCCAACGTTCACAATCCGTTATGATATCATTCTTAAACCCGTTTATCAATCATATGACTTAAGCTCCTGTATCCTTTCCTCCATAACCTGATAATCTGCGCTGCTTTCTATTCCGTCGACCTGCTGTATGCTGTCCCACAGCATGCGTATACTGGCATCATCCGCGCCGGACTGTATCAAAAGTGAAAGGTGCGCGAGATAATTTATCCCTGGGTCGTAAGGATATTCCGCCTCCGTCTTTTCATAGATGCCGATCGCGCTGTCGTATTCTTTAAGCTCGGTATACAGGGCCGCTTCATCCATCCGTTTTTCTATGACACACGACCTGTCGGATCTGACATCCGGGAGCCCCGTCAGCTCATCGATCAGCCTTACCGCCCGATGATACTTACCGGACATGTCTGAGCCTTCTGTCCTTCCCTCAAGTATCGATATGTTTATCATGAACTTCAGGGAATCCTCCTTATATCCGCCCGATCCCGCATCTTTGCCTTCGGAAAGCTTCAATACCCTTTCTGCCAGGTCATATGCTTTTTCATATCCGCTTTCACCGGGACAGGATGCGATATATGTTTTTGCGATACAGAAATTATTTTTAATGTATCTGTCCTCATCATCGTTTTTAACCGTACTCTCGTTATAAGCCTCAAAGCTTTCAAGGACATCGATAACTGACTGCGGACGTTCTCCGGCTGTTTCTCCTGAAAGCATCTCTGTGAGCTCCATATAGTATTTCTTTTCCGGATAAGCTTCTTCCGGCACTTTTTCAAGATATCTTTCGGCAGCCTTATAGTCATCGAGCTCATAAAAGCACAAAAGCCCCTGCTCATATGACTGCCTGGCGGCAGCAGTCTCATTGATCTCTTCCGTCCTGTTTTTCGCGCTGCAGATAATAAGGATCCCGGCTGTAAGTACAGCTGCCGCGCCCAGCATTATCTTCCATATATTCCGCAGCAGGATAATATCCCTTTTTACCGCATTGACGCTCCTGTATCTGAGACGGGCGTCCTTCATTGTGCATCTTCTCACCACACTCTTTATCCCAAACGCCTTATCTTTATCCGTGACGGCATCGATCACTTTTCCTATGGCATATATATCGCTCCTGACGTCAGCCCTTCCGTCTTCTGTCTGCTCCGGAGCAGCATACTTTCTGCTTCCGATCTGCGGCGCATTTTCAGCATTTTCATAGACTGCCGCGCCGAAATCAATAAGCACGATATGTCCGTTGGGCCTGACCATTATGTTCTGCGGCTTGATATCCCTTAATATCACAGGAGGATCCATGTGATGAAGATACGAAACAGCATCGCATAATTCAGTGAACCATCTGAAAAGTATTTTTTCCTGAATCTTCTTTTTTAAGCGCATAATCTCCATGAGGTTCATGCCTTTTACATGATCCATGACAATATAGATATGACCGTCTGACTTAAATACATCGGTGATACGGACTATCCCGGGATGTGACACTTTGCTGAGCACGCTTATCTCTGCCTTTACGACCGCATATGAGATCTTGTCGCAGCTGCCTGCTTCCTTTATTGCCCAGGTATTGCCGAGGAGAGTATCCTCAGCAAGATAGACGCAGCCAAATCCGCCTTCTCCGAGACGTTTGATCACCTTGTATCTTTTACCGCAAAGATACATAATCTGCCTCCGTATAAAAGATGAAAAAAGTAGATTAAATTATGAATGCAATGATATTAAGAATCAGATGAAATATGATCCGCTGATCAGGATCCTGAAAATTCTAGCACATAAGCCCCGGATTGGCAAACCGTCATTCAACGACGGTCACCGGCACAAAATAATGCAGCCCTTCCCTGCATGACACCTTTATCTTTGTTTCTCCCGGCGAAAGAGGTGTTATAAGGCCATCCGGTCTTATAGTGCATATATTTTCATCCATGCTTTCAAAAACTATGCCATGAGATATGATGTTTTCAAAGCTGATCTCACAAAGACTGTAATCCTTTCGTTTGATAATAGGCCGCACTGCTACCGCAAACGGACGCGAAAGCGAGATCTCATATGAATCTGTCGGTGAAAAAAGCTCCATAATGCTCCTTCTGTCCGCCAGATCCGCAGATATACTGTCCCCTGAGGGGAACACCCTGAACCGTATATACCTGCTGACTCCTTCATATTCGATCGAAACCGATGTCATCCCTACGGTCAAAGGCGTTATCACTCCATCTTCGATGCTTATGATCCTGTCATTATAATCCGAAAAGTCTACATCCGCTGCGTTCACGGCATGGGTGGATCTGTGATTGTCTATCCATGCATAATACATGGTAACGCCTCTTCCCCCGGCATTTGCTGATTTTACCGTGCTTTCAGCCGTAATGAAGAAGGGCCATGTCTTGCTGTCACCATGCCTATAGCTTATAGGCTTGCTGACGTTTTCAGCCTCTTCTTCGCTGTGGTCAATGGTTTCGGTTATCTCTATAGAAACAGGCGCGATGCGGGATGCCCAAATCCCCCAGCCTGCATTAGTGGTACCGTCATAAGCATACCCAATCTTCGCAGGATCATCTGCCTTGATATGTCCCATTCCGTCAGACATAATGCCTGCATTATGAGCACCGCAGTACACATTTGTATTGAGTTCGGATACACGTTCGAAATAAATCCCGTCATTTGATTCATAATAGAGAAGGCAGCTGTCATTGGAAAAGCGCCTGTTCGTGCATACTGCTACAAACTTTTCATATTCCTCGATATAAGCGACATCCCACGAATCACTGTCATCATAGACATATTCGGCGTCATCTTCATCTTCGGCGTCCGTATCCGACCTCATGACACTATAGCCTGCAAACTTAAGATCGGCCGGCCAGTTCTCATCAGTTATATCGGCAGTATGAACCTCGGTCGCTTTGATCCTGTTGTTATCGGCATCATATGCATCTCTTGTGGAATAGACATATATCCTGTCATCAAGTATGACAAAGCTCGGCTCTCCCGTCCCCCATCCGTTCCATACGCCGTCGTAATATATTATCGGTTCGGGATCTTTGCTCCAGCCCTCTCCGTCCCATTTTCTGAAGGGCCCGTCCGGATTTTCAGACCTCGCCAGGAATACACTGTTGACTATTCCCTGGCCTGTCGTATCCATCGTTGCCGTATATCCCATATAGTAATAACCGTCATAATAGAACACATCCGGATCACAGACGGACAGCTCATCTTTAGAAAGAGGCGTCGGGCTTAATACAACCTTTTCTTCGGACCAGGTCTTCCCTCCGTCATCAGAATGCTTATATGTGATCCAGTCCATTTCAATCCCGGTATCGCCGCGGGTAGCAAAATATGCATCTATACCGCCGTCATCATCAAGAAGAAACGACGACCCGTACCTGTAATCAAAGCTCTGTCCCTTTCTCGGGGCAAAGACATCATTACCCTCATCAGTCACGGTAAGCTTTAAATGCATATCATGATATATGCTCTCTTCCTCTTCCTCAGGTTCCTCTTCTTCCTTTTCTTCCGTCACATTATCTTTATGCCCGGGGAAAAATCCTTTCCATTTGTTTTTATTCCCGCTGCTTTCAGTCTCCGTGCTGCCACAGCCGGAAAGCATCACAAGCATTGCAAGCATATAGATTATAACGGCAATAAAGGACAGGTTTATATTATTAAAGATTCTTGACCTTGAATTCTCTTTCCGTCTCACGCTTCATATCCTTTTTGGCTATGCTCTCTCTCTTATCATAAAGCTTCTTGCCCTTCCCCAGCCCTATGAGGAGCTTGACCTTGCCACGTGTCAGATATACTTCCAAGGGCAGGAGGGTATATCCTTTCTGTGAAAGCTGTCCCTGCAGCTTCATTATCTCTTTCTTATGGGCAAGCAGTCTTTTGTCACGAAGCGGATCTTTATTAAAAATATTTCCCTTTTCATAAGGTGAAATATTCATCCCATAAATAATGAGTTCTCCGCTCCTTGCATCGATATATGCTTCTTTAATGGAACATTTGCCTGCCCGGACAGACTTCACCTCTGTACCGAAAAGCTCTATTCCCACCTCAAGCTGTTCTTCTATAAAGTAATCATGGAATGCTTTTTTATTATTTGCTAAAAGCTTCTTACCTTCTGTCATTGTCTTTCCTTTATTTCAAAATCTATCTGCGCCGCAAGCTTATCTGCGCGGACGACCTTTATCCTTACAGGATCCCCGAGCATGTATTTTTTTCCCGAAGCCCGGCCGGTAACCTGATGTCCTGCTTCATCAAGCTCATAGTAATCATCTGTCATATCCCTTAAGGGAACCATGCCTTCTATGCAGTTTGCAAGCTCCACATATATTCCCCACTCAGTGACTCCCGAGATAATGCCGTCATACTCATCTCCTATATGCGACTGCATATATTCGACCATCTTAAGCTTTTCGGCCTCTCTCTCCACATCGTCCGCCCTTCTCTCAAGAAACCCGGACTTCTCTGCAACCGAACCCAGCATCTTCTGATAGTGGGATATGCGCTTATCAGACAGCTTAAATCTGAGATATTCCTTTATGATCCTGTGTATCTGCAGATCCGGATACCGTCTTATCGGAGATGTAAAATGAGTATAATGCTCCATGGCAAGTCCGAAATGTCCGCTCGTATTTGTCGAATACTTTGCCTGCGCCATGGTCCGGAGCATCAATGTCCTTACAAGCTTTTCCTCATCACTCCCCCTGACCTCTTCCAGGAGCTTCTGCAGCTCTTTTCCGTCGACCTTTCCGTCCTTTTTCTGCTTCATATGACAGCCGAACCGTGTTACGAAATAAGACAGGTCACGCAGCCCTTCCTCATCGGGATCGTCGTGCACTCTGTATATAAACGGCATGTTCATGTCAAAAAAAGTGCAGGCTACGGTCTCATTAGCAAGCAGCATGAAATCCTCTATAAGCCGCGTGGCGTCATTTCTTTCACGGATCCTCACATCCTCGGTCCTGCCGTCATCTCCCATCACTATCTCAGCCTCGGGAAGGTCAAAATCTATCGCTCCGTGCTTAAGCCTTCTTCGTCTTATCATACGTGAAAGCTCCGCCATGTCTTTAAGCACGGGAACAATTTCACTGTATTCATTTATAAGATCCTCATCCCCGTCAAGTATCTTCTGGACATTGCCGTAGGTCATCCTGTACCGGCTTCTTATCACGCTTTCCACGATCCGTGATTTCTTAACCTTGCCCTTTGCATCAAGTGACATCAGGCATGAAAGAGTAAGCCTGTCTTCATTGGGATTAAGGGAACATATGCCGTTTGAAAGAACCTCCGGGAGCATGGGTATCACCCTGTCCGGCAGATATACCGATGTCCCTCTTTTCAGCGCCTCGCCGTCAAGCAGGGAGCCCTCAGTTACATATTCACTGACATCTGCGATATGCACTCCCAGTTCGTATCCATCTCCTTTTCTGATAAGGCTTACTGCATCATCGAAATCCTTCGAGTCATCCCCGTCTATCGTAAAGATAAGGCCATCCCTCAGGTCCTTTCTGTCATGCAGCCCGTCATCCTTGTGCTCCGCCGCCATATCCGCTTCACGCAGCACCTCTTTTGAAAACCGCTCCGGCAGGCCGTAGCTTCGGACGACTGATGTGATATCAACCCCAGGAGTATCCACGGTACCCAGGATCTCCGTTATTATCCCTTCACTCTTGCGGCGCCTTCTCCTGTTTCCGTACTCCGTGATGCGGACAACTACTTTCTCCCCGTCGCGCGCCCCCTTGCTTCTTTCACGGCTCACAAAAATGTCATCCGTATAATGCTTATTATCCGGGATTACAAATCCATAAGCTATCTCGCCTGTGCGCCGGCTTCTGTTTCCGGCTTCAAAGGTTCCTACTATGGTCTCGGCGGCTCTTTCCACTATCCTTGTTACTTCCGCCTCAGCGCTTTTCCGGCCGTATTTAAGCCGGGTCACATGTATCTCCACGGTATCCCCGTGCATTGCGGATCCTATACTGTCAGGAGGGATGAAAAATTCCTCCTCATCACCCTCAGTTCTGACAAAACCGAAACCTGTGGGAGAAGCCTGAAAAATCCCCTTATATTTAAGGGATTTATGCTTTTTCTTATCTAATTGTCTGTGCTTTTTTCCTTTGTTCTTTTTCATCCGGGTAAAAATGACGCCCCTGATCCTTCAGGAGCGTCGTTTTGTTATTTCCAGGTTCTGTATAATGCTAAATGGCTTTGATATTCAGGACAAGCGCAATAACCATGAAAAGCACACAGAGCGCTATCGTTATCTTCTCCAGCTTTCCCTCAAGGGAACGTCCCTTATTCTTGCCCCAGTATGTATCAGCCATACCGCTTATCGCCCCGAGGCCTGCGCTCTTGCCTTCCTGTGCCAGTACTATAAAAGTAAGCACCACGCATATGATCATGAATACAATATATAATATCAATCTGGCTGTGGACATTTTCATCTTCTCCTTTTACTGAAACTCAAAATGAAACCATATATTACCATAGGCGGATTTAATTTGCAAGCTTCCCGCCTCTTTCCATGAGATCCTCCAGATGATCCACTTTAAGGATAAGATCGCAGCCGTCTCTGTATTGCGGCGTTTCGCTTTCCAGCGGATATATCGTTTTGCTGCATATTCCCGCAAGCACTCCCCTGTAGTCAAATACGGCCGTTCCGCTCATGCCGCTTACCGATTCCCTTGTGGCGGTATAGTAAGAGTCGCCGTCCACATACTGCTTCTGTATATTCGAAAGCCTGAAGGAAATAACATCCACATCCTTTACTATCTCAGGCACTTCTCCGCCCCGCCAGTTTTTACAATACTCTATAAGAGGCGATCCTGCCTTCACATGATCATATATATCATCCTCTGTCGCGACCTGCTTCAGCCTTACAAGGACATGATAGGGCACGATCCTGACCGGGATCCTGAACAATGCAGCTTCATTGCCTGCGCTCAGGCTTACCGACCTTATTGCCGATCTGGCCGAGCTTCCGTCATAAAAGGTGATGGTAACCGGCTCCCTCTCCAGCACACTTGTAACATGATAGACGGAATACATATAAATATAGTCCTTATCGATCTCGTAAATAAAAGCGGAACCGCTGCTGGCGCTGCCGTCATCATGCCCGACATAAAGATTGATAAGCGTCGGCGCGCATTCCGACAGAACCCTGTTCCTGTCAGGCGCTGAAAAAGGTTCATATGTAAAGTAGCCTTCTTCTACTGCATACGACAAGTCATTACTGCTTATCGTACAGTCATCCCTGTGCGCCAGGACACGCTGCTGCGAGGACACGATATGGACCGTGGACTGCGACTTTGCTTCAAGGCCGTAGCTGTCCTTCACACTGTATTCTGCTCTGTAGTCACCGATATTATTAAAGTCCACTCCCGAGATATCTTTTTCTATTTTTGATGTAAGACCTCCGTCAGCATCATCACACGCAAATACCGGATCAAGATCTTCTTCTTTGCTTCCGATGAGCAGATACTGATCGTGGATCCCGAAGAACCTCGGCGGGGTATCGACTATAAGCTTTACGCTTTTCTCGGATTTATTCTGATTTGCATCCGTTGCCCTTATTATGATCTCAGGCCTTGAGGCTTTGTCAAAATAAAGACTGTCGACTTCTTCACCGTTATAATAATACTTGATAAAAACGACTCCGCTGAGGTCTGTGGCAGATGCGCCGATGATATCGGGAGAATACTCTTTCCCTGTTGAAAGAACCTCTTTCCATCCCGTGCCAGTATCAAGTTCGGGCGGCGTGGTATCCCTCACATGTATCTTATAATCATATTCACAGAAAGGACTTAAGGACTTTACCGTATAATCACCGACCTTCATGGAGTTAAGATCGGAAGTATCCATTACGGTATGGTCCATGACCCAGTTATTGCCGGATACATAGTACGGGGCATCATCCCTTATACCGCCTCCCAGCTCTATTGTCTTTTCTTCCCAGAGCTGCTCCCCCTTAAGACGCGGCAGAACTGCAAAATAAAAAGTGATGCCTGCGATAATGATAAAAACTGAAACTGCTGCTATGACAGCGCGGAAATGAACTGTAAGATCCTTTATTTCGAAAACCTCTCAATCTCCTGTTTGAAACGTCGTGTGTTTTCGGCAGCGTTGCCGCAGAATACAGCAGAGCCCATGACGATGATGTTGGCTCCCGCCTCAAGCACGGTATGAAGATTCTCAGCAATGACACCCCCGTCGACTTCTATGTCAAGATCCCTTTCTTCGTTTCTGGCCATTGCTCTAAGCGCCTTGATCTTTCTTGTAGCCTTTTCTATATACTTCTGCCCTCCGAAACCGGGATTTACGGTCATGAGCAGCACCATATCCACATCGTCTATGATGTAGTCAAGCGTGGAAAGCGAGGTTCCGGGGTTCAGCGCAAGGCCTACCTTGACCCCGGCGCGTCTTATCTGTTTTAATGCATTCTCCACATCCCTGGTTGCCTCGGCATGTATAGTTACTATATCAGCCCCGCAGTCAACAAAGGTTTCTATATATCTTTCGGGATTTGCCACCATGAGATGGACATCAAAGGTCACGTCGGTACAGTCCCTGATGGATTTTATCACGGGCATGCCGAAGGATATCTGGGGCACAAAATCTCCGTCCATGACATCAATATGGATGCCGTCGGCGCCTGCTTCCACAACTTCTTCTATATCGCGTCCCAGATTTTTAAAATCCGCAGCCAAAATCGACGGGTGAAACTTATACTCCATCAGAATCTCTTCCTTTCATGCATTTCTCTGAAAATATCAACATAAGAATCATATCTGTCCCGGATAATGGTCCCTTTATCTGTTTCCTCCGCTATCCTGCAGTCAGGCTCGTGCGTATGGGTACAGTCCGCATAATAACACTGTCCGATAAACGGTCTCATTTCCGGAAAGCATCCGGCAAGATCAGCTTCATCCATATCAGGAAGCTCCATTGCGGAAAACCCCGGAGAGTCAAATATAAAAGTGTCACCCCAGAGATGGATCAGCTCGGTATGCCTTGTTGTCTGCTTGCCGCGCTTCAGCTTCCGGCTGATATCACCGGTTTCCATCAGCTCTTTTCCGACAAGAGCATTTATTATAGAGGACTTGCCTGCGCCGGAAGGACCTGCCACTGATGTTACTTTTCCTTCAAGTATCTCCTTAAGCTCATCCATGCCGGTCTTTTCTTTGGCTGATGTAAATATCAGGCGGTATCCGGCCGAACCGTATATCCTTGCTATATCCGAAGCCTCACTCCGGATCGCAAGATCATCCTTATTAATACATATGACCGATGGGATAGACGCTCTTTCCATCATTATAAGAAATCTGTCAAGAAGACCCCACACCGGTTCGGGACTGTGCATTGCAAAGATCACAAGAGCCTGATCGATATTTGCCACAGGAGGTCTTACAAGTGCATTTCTGCGGGGAAATATCTCTGTAACATTACCCTCAACATCATCGGTATGGGTAAGCTCAACACGGCATCTGTCCCCGGCAAGGGGCTTAAGCGACTGCTTTCGGAACAATCCCCGGGCGCGACATTGATATACACCCTCATCTGTATACACATAATAAAATCCGCCGACTCCCTTTAATATCCTGCCGTCAAGCATGCTTTACCGCTTATCTTGCAAAGGATATTGCCTGTGATGTATCTGTCGCCTGCTGATCAGCCGTATAGGCACTTCCGTCATCATTTACCCCCTCTATCCTGGCGGTATAGACAATGGTAAATATCCCTGCAGTATCTGCTTCATCCACATCTCCCGACGCTATCTGTATAGTGACCGGGAAGGCAGTTACACTCTGCTGCCCATAGGTTTTCCCGGAATTATTGCCCGTAAGTGTGATGCTGGCAGCAGTTCCCTCAGCATATCCCGCGGGAGCCTGCACGTTCTGTGAAAAAAGCTTTGCGGCATTTTCCGAGCCTTTGCTCAATACAAAGCCTACCTTGGTATTCTTATCCACTATGGAATCGGGATCCACGCTCTGTGATATAACCCTTCCTTCGGCAACTGTCTCAGAATACTCTTCCGAAACGGATGACACTGCCAGTTCAGATGCGGTAAGCGCAGCCTTTGCTTCACTTTCAGTCAGACCTATGAGGTTCGGCACAGCCACACTGCCTTCAGGCATCTCTCCTCCGGCGCCGCTCTTGCCTGTGCTGACAACAACCAGCACCGTGGTTCCCGGAGCGACCATGGATCCAGCCTCAGGAGTCTGGGAGACAACTGATCCCTGCGGCACCGTATCGGATGCTCCGTCCGTCAGTGAGATCGCAAGTCCCATATTCTCTAAAGCTACCTTTGCTTCCGCCGCCGTATTGCCGACAAGATCGGGAACTGAAATATTGCCTGTACCGGAGCTTACCGTAAGAGTTATGGTATATCCCTCCGGGATCCGGCTTCCCGGAACAGGATCCTGCGAAATGACAAGTCCCGATTCGACCGAATCAGATGCTTCATAGCTTGCCTGAACTACAAAGCCCGCAGACTCAAGCGCCTGCTTTGCTGTTTCAAAGGCTTGTCCCCTCACATCCTGCAATACCTGATTGTCGGTTGACACCTCATTTTCAGACACTGAGTTTTCCCTGACGGCTATGACTCTCCTTGCTATGAATACTATCAAAATAAGAATGATGATCCCGATAACGACAGCGATGATCCGCATTATCATCGTCATCCTGTCATCCATATCATCTTCGTTCCTGTATCTGTCCCTGTCGGCTCTTTGTGATGAGGCGCGTCCCGAAGCCCTTCTGCGCTGTCTTTCATCCTGAGCCCTGTCAGATCTGCTCCGGCTTCTTCTCGGATCCTGATTCCTGTCCGACGCCTGTCTCTCACGCTGCTCTCTTCTTTTTCTCGCAGCTTCTCTTCTTCTGCGCCGCAGCTCTTCCTCTTCGAAATCTCCGCGCTCTTCGTCTTCCCTCGGTCTTCTTCTCGGCCTTTCTTCACCGGGATCCGCTCCGATATCCTGCGGCCTCTTCTTTCTGGGCCTGTTTTCCGGAACCTCTTCTTTTCTTTTTTCTTTATTCCTGTTATATGCGGATATAAGCGATTCATCCACATCTATCGTACCGGTCTTTGTTTTGATGGATCTGATATCTTCATCCGAAACCATGCGTGTAGAACCGCCGGCTCCGCCGGAAGGTATCCTCTTTATGAAATTCTCATCGGGTGTGAGAAGTGACTGCTTCAGGTCCGCTATCACTTCAGTCATCGAAGAATATCTTCTGTCCGAGCTCTTTTCGGTGCATTTGAAAATTATCTGCTCTATGCTTATCGGAACGTCATTAACAAATTCCCTGGGGCTTGGCATTGCATCCTGTATGTGCTGTATCGCTATATTGACTGTCGTATCCCCGTCAAAAGGAACCCGTCCCGTAAGCATCTCAAAGAGAACTATACCGAGAGAATAGATATCGCTTTTTTCGTCCGAATAACCGCCGCGCGCCTGCTCGGGCGATGTATAATGAACCGACCCCATCACATTGGAGGTAATGGTCTCGCTCGTTGCAGCCTTTGCTATTCCGAAATCCGTGACCTTAACCTTGCCGTCTTTGGAGATTATAACGTTCTGAGGCTTCACATCCCTGTGTATTATCCCGGCTTTGTGGGCGCATTCGAGTCCCTGCGCCATCTGTATAGCTATGCTTATGGATTCCTTAACGGAAAGACGGAGCTTCTTTTCGATATAGTGCTTGAGCGTGATGCCCTCTACCAGCTCCATTACTATGTACTGAAGCCCCTGATCCTCCCCAACATCATATACGCCTACTATATTGGAATGGATAAGTCCTGCAGCCGCCTGCGCCTCTGCATGGAACTTGGTGACAAAGTTCTGGTTTTCGGCATATTCCTGCTTTAAGACCTTAATTGCCACAAAGCGTGAAAGCTTCATATCCTGAGCCTTATAGACATCGGACATTCCTCCGGTACCTATCCGGCTTAGTATCTCATATCTTTGTGCCAGTACTATCCCATCACTGATCATTGTTCATCTTCCCTTGATTATATGAATTAGTCCTGCGCAAAAGGCTCTATCAAAACTACGCCGATATTATCGTATCCGCCGTTTGCATTAGCTCTTTCTATAAGTCTCTGTACAGCACTTACAACATCAGGAGAACTGTTTACTATCATCCTGATGTCTTCATTTTCAACCATATTGGTAAGCCCATCCGTACACATAAGAATACGGTCGTCCTGATTAAGCTTCATGTCGAAGAAATCGACACGTATATCATAGTCACCGCCTATCGCTCTGGTGATCTTATTCTTCATGGGATGGCTTCTCGCCTCTGCTTCATCTATCTCTCCGGCTCTCACCATCTCTTCAACGAGGCTGTGGTCCCTTGTGATCTGGCTTATCCTGTCATTTATCAGATAAAGCCTGGAGTCTCCGACATTAGCCACATAAAGGCAATCCTCAATAACCGAAGCCACTACCAGAGTGGTCCCCATGCCTTCATGCTCAGGAAGCCTTCTCGCCTCCTCTATGATCGCGGCATTGGCAGTCTCATATGCATGCCTTATGAGCCGTATCGGATTCTGCTCATGCGAATCGGAAATATCCGCCACAACGGTCTCCGTTGTAAACCTTGAGGCATAGTCTCCCGCGGCATGACCTCCCATACCGTCTGCCACAATAAAGAGATTCGGAAGATTGCCTACGGGGTTTTCCGAAGTATATACGTAATCCTGATTCACTTTCCTTTTCTGACCCATATCGGTCATGGAAAAGGTTTTTATCATCTATAACCTCCGCATGAAGAATACTCCGATCACGTCCCCGGATCACTGCCGCGCCCTTTACTGCGCATTCTCAGCTGTCCGCAGGCACCGTCGATATCGGAGCCGAGTTCTCTCCTTATACTACCATTTATTCCAAAGTTTTCAAGTTTATTTTTGAAATTCTCGCAAATGCTCCTTTCAGGCCGCCTCAAACCGCTCTCCAGCACGGGGTTTACCGGTATGATATTGACAAGATGGGGGATCCCCGCCTTCTTTATAAGGTCAGCAAGAGCTTCGGCATCCTCGTCCGAATCATTCTCTCTCGAAACAAGCGCATATTCAAAGGTCAGCTTTCTGTGCGTGGCTTTGTAATACCCGCGCGCCGAGTCCATAACCTCTGACAGTGAATACTTTTCCGCTATCGGCATCAGGGCGCGTCTTTTTTCATCCGTTGCCGCATGCAGGGAGATCGCGAGATTTATCTGAAGATGAGCTCCGCCCCTGGTTTCTTTTGCAAGTTTATCTATTCCCGGAACTATACCGCATGTAGACACTGTGATGCTCCGCTGGGATATCCCCTTGCCGTCAGCATCCGTCATGATATCAATAAATCTCATAAGATTTTCATAGTTCAATAGCGGTTCGCCGCTCCCCATGATGACTATGTTGGAAATATGCTTTCCCGTACCGCGCTCCATAAGATAGACTTCTTCCGCCATCTCTCCGGCAGTCATATCGCGTTCAAGACCGTTCACGCCAGAAGCACAAAAACGGCATCCCATTGCGCAGCCGACCTGTGAAGAAATGCATGCGGTATTCCAGCTCCGGTACTCCATGAAGACACCTTCTATATATTTGCCGTCACTGAGGGCAAAAAGGAACTTTCTCGTACCGTCAAGCTTAGATCTCTGTACGGTATCAACAGAGAGGCTCCCCGGCAGAAAACATTCTTTCAGAGCACTCCTAAGCTTTTTTGAGATATCGGTCATATCATCAAAAGAAGATATCCCTTTTTTGTGAAGCCATGAAAAAAGCTGGACCGCGCGATAGGGTTTCTCCCCGAGAGTTTCCATTTCCTCTTTCAGTTCATTTTTTGTGAAGTCATATATATTCTTCATCATTGCCATTATGCTTCTTAATTTACGCCTTCCACAATGAGTAATAAAAACCGTCGCATGGATCCACCCCCTGCAGGAGAACGCGGTCGGTCAATCTGTGCAGCCCTTTTTTCTCCAGATAAAATGCCTGATCAGAAGTCTCTTCTTTAGTAACCGTACATACTGAATATAAGAGAATGCCGCCCGGCTTAAGATAAGATGCCGCATTATCGAGGATCTGCTTTTGAAGTTTACATAATGCTCGAACATCCTCTTGGCGCACTCTAAACTTTATGTCAACTTTTCTGCCAAGCACGCCAAGTCCGGAGCATGGCAGATCCGCTATAACGACGTCAAACTTCCCCTTAAGGTCCGGATCATAAAGCGACGCATCCCTTATCAGAAGCTCTATATTACCGACACCGGTCCTTTCCACATTTTCCCTGATCTTATCAAGCTTTTTCCCGGATATGTCACAGGATATGATATGACTCCTGCTTCCAAGCATCTCAGATAAAAAACAAGTCTTTCCTCCCGGGGCTGAGCAGAGGTCAATGACATTTATGTCGACTATATTATTCTCATTTATGTAAACTTCTATTCTCTCCCACAGTTCATACACAGCCAGCTGGGATGAAAGATCCTGTACGGAATACAGGCCTTTTGCAAAGCTTTCCGACTCCGCCGGTATGAACTGTCCTGACGTGATCTTCAGAGTATGGACGGGTTCGATCCCGCTCACGGGATCCTTCTTTACTCTTTCAACAGCCACTCCTTCGCGGGACAGAATGCCTGTCAGTTCATCCGCCGAGGTAAGGCACTTGTTCAGCCTTAGGTAAACAGGTCTTTCCCCTGTTCCCGCGCACATCATTTTAAAGGCTGCATCCTCCCCGTACTCCCGGCTGAAAATGTCCGCTATCCATGCAGGAACGGAATATTCTGTCATCGGATCTGGATAATCTATCCCTTCATCCCTGAGTTTTATCACAGCTCTCAGCACGCCGTTGACAAATGGCCCGAGGCCTTCCATATGCCGCGATCGCACAAGCTTTACGGCCTCATTGACCGCCGCACTGTCCGGCACATGATCCATGAATACAAGCTGATATGCTCCCATCCTTAAGATCATGCGTATGACAGGCTTCATCCTCCCTGTCTTTGTTTTTGCTACTTTGTCTATGATATAGTCCAGGGTTATAAGCCGCTCTACGGTCCCCTCGGTAAGAGCTTTGATAAAAGCCCTGTCCCTGCGGTCAAGCTCCTTGTTTCCGCCCACGACATCAATCAGGATGGGTCTGAGCTTACTCCCCTCCTTCTCGTATCTCATCAATATATCCAATGCCACAGCCCTGCAGTTTATCATAAAGCAGTCTCTTCCTTCATCCTGAGATCAATTGCGCCTGCTGCGTCCTCCTCCGAAAATCAGCACCAGCCTCAGCAGTGAAAGGATCGATGCAAAAGCCGATGCAACATATGTCATCGCTGCCGCCCGCAAAACCTTGCCGGTATCCCTCACTTCAGCATCGTTCAGGATGCCCAGCGTACTCAAAAGCTTCAGCGCCCTGGATGACGCATCAAACTCAACGGGAAGGGTAACTATCTGAAAAATGACCCCGAACGAAAAGACAAGTATGCCCAGATCTATAAGCGTCTGATTTGCTCCGAATAACATCCCCGCAAGTATTATGGGAATGCCGGCCTTCGAACCGATATTTGCTATCGGTACGAGAGCAGTCCTGATATTCAGCGGAGCATATCCTTTATAATGCTGGATCACATGTCCGCACTCATGGGCTGCAACTCCTACAGCCGCAACAGAAGAAGATCCGTAAGTCGAATCTGAAAGATTAACGGTCTTTGTCGAAGGATTGTAATGATCGGAAAGATTTCCGGACACATGCGCAATAGCAACATCGGTTATCCCTTCCGAATAGAGTATCCTTCTTGCAGCCTCCGCTCCTGTCAGCCCTGTGGTGGAGTTTACCTTCGCGTATTTCTTAAAGGTCGAGTTTACCCCGGCAGACGCTATACCTGATACTATCACTCCTATGAGCAGCAGAATATATGTATAATCAAATCCATATCCGTAATACATATTATATCTTTACCTCCCGGATCTTTCTTTTTTTAATCCAATACCGTTCCGGTCTTCAGATCATAGCCCAGAAGAAAATCATGCGTATTCATGCGCTTTTTCCCCTCCAGCTGAACCTCTTTTATTATGAGCGATCCGCTTCCGCAGGCTATGATTATCTCATCCCTGGATACAGAAGTTACCGTCCCCGGAGCTGCTTCCGAGCCGTCTCCTGTATAAGCGCTCCATATTTTGAGCATTTTCCCGTTTATATACGTATATGCTGACGGCCAGGGAGAAAGCGCGCGTATTATACGTTCCGTTACGGCCGCATCCTTATCCCAGCTGATATGTCCCATGGCCTTATCTATCTTTCTTGCATATGTCGCAAGGCTTTCATCCTGGGGCATACGCTCCGCCCTGCCGTTTTCTATGTCCTCTATAGTCTTAACGGCCAGTTCAGCTCCCAGCAGCGCAAGCTTATCAAAAAGGCTCCCGCCCGTATCCGCCGGATCTATGGGGATGCTCTTCTGCGAGATTATATCTCCGGTATCAAGCCCCTCACCCATCTGCTGTATAGTAACCCCTGTCTCATCATCTCCTTCAAGTATGGATGTCTGGATAGGGGACGCCCCGCGAAGCCGGGGTAATAAAGAAGCATGGACATTTATGCATCCATACTTCGGCATTTCAAGTATTTCTTTTGGCAGTATCTGTCCGAAGGCTGCTACTACTATAAGCTCAGGCTGATATTTTCCAATCTCATCCACTGCTTCCGCCGCGCGGATCTTTTCCGGCTGAAATACCGGCAGATCATGCTCAACGGCATACCGCTTTACATCACTCATTTGTAAAGCGCCGCTTCTGCCTCTGGGTTTATCAGGCTGGGTGACAACAAGACCTATTTCATATCCCGCTTCATGTATCGCCTTCAATGTACCGACCGCAAAATCGGGAGTACCCATAAATACTATCTTCAAGGTCAGTCCCTCTGGATCTTCTCAGGCTCCCCGCCTGTATCATCGCTTTGGTCTTCCGTATTCTCCACATCCTGCAGCGGCCCTTCGACAAGCTCCGTATAAAGCTTCCCGTCGAGATGATCGCATTCGTGGCATACGCATCTGGCAAATACTTCTTCACCCTCCAGGCTCTGGGGCTGCATGTCCTCATCAAGAAAATCGACTATAACATGATTCGGTCTCTTAACCTTTCCGGTCTTGCCCGGAACGGAAAGACATCCTTCATACCCGTCCTGTTCCCCGTCTGCCACCCTTATGACCGGATTTATCATCACAACAGGCTCATCGCCGTCTTCGGAAAGATCAACGATCACAATGCGTTTTAACACTCCTACCTGTACAGCTGACAGACCCACTCCGTTCTGCTCATAAAGGGTCTCGATCATATCGTCTATCAGCTCTTTGGTCCGCTCCGTGATCTGTTTGACTTCTTTTGATCTCTTTCCAAGGATCGGATCCCCTATTATCCTGACCTCTCTAAGTGCCATATGCTACACTCCCTCTATACTATCCTGAATAACCCACCGGATGATCTTCCCGACAGGAATTTTTTCATTTCCTTGAGCGCGGAATTATGCCTTAGCTTTACCTGGCCGTATGAAAGCCCCATGCGCTGCTGTATTTCCGTAAGAGAAAGGCCCTGATAATAATGCAGGATTATCACATCCTTTTCTTCGTCGGACAGTTTCTCCAGCGCCTCTGCCAGCTCGTGCAGCGTCTCTCTTTTGAGCAGCGGGGCATCCGTTTCATCATCAGATGCCAGTTCTTCCGAAAGCTCATCCGGCAGCTCTTCTGTAGCATGAGAGCCGCGGTAAAAATCTATTACCGAATTTCTGGCTATAGTGTAAATCCATGTGGAAACTCCAGCCTTCTCTTCGTCATAGTCCATAAGCTTCTTTTGAACCTTCAAAAATACGTCGGCGCAGAGATCTTCCGCATCTTCTCTGTTATTTATTTTACCTTTGATATAGCCCAGTACCTTGTCATGATACTCGCTGTAAATCAATTCCATATCCATAGTACAAATCAATCCTGCCGGTCTTTTGACTGAAACCTTTCTTAGACACAACAATAAGTATTATCGCACATAAATCAGAAACTGCAAAATGTTTTTTAAATTCAAAGGCAGGGGCAAAGATGTGCCCCTGCCTTTGTATCATATGATAGTATTATCTTGAACTTATGACTTCTTTCTCTTTGACATCAGATCTGCGGTAACGGCAAGGAGAAGAACCGCTCCTTTAACGATCTTCTGGATATCGGTAGACCAGCCGTAAAGCGACATTCCGTTATTCAGAACTCCCATGATGAAAGCTCCGATGACAGCTCCGAATATGGTACCTGCACCGCCGGCAACAGCCGCGCCGCCCAGATAGCACGAAGCGATGGCATCCATCTCGAACTGATCTCCTGCCTTAGGTGTTGCGGATCCGTTTCTTGCGGAAAGGACCACACCTGCTACTCCGGCAAGGAAGCCCATATTTGTATAAACCCAGAAGAATACCCTGTCGGTCTTGATACCGGAAAGCTGTGCCGCCTTACGGTTGCCTCCGAGAGCATATATCTGACGTCCTGCGACCGTCCGGCTTGTGATGAAATGATAAATGCCTACGATAGCTCCCATGATGACAAGCACGAACGGGAAGCCGCTGTACTGTCCGAGCCTGATCATGACAAACCATACAAGGAAAATGAAAACTCCGTCCTTGATAACTACCTGCCATACGGGATTCTGCGCGAACCCGTATTTATTCTTTGTAGCTATGCTCTTTATCTCACCGAAGATGATCGCAGCTGTAGCGACTGCAGCAACGATGAGGCAGAGCATATTGAAATTGCCTATCTTCATCTCAGGAAGGATAAAGCCTGCGCCGATATAGTTGTAGCTTCCGTCAAAGGGTCCCTTTGTCTGAGCCTGAAGTATCGTATATGTAGCTCCTCTTCCCATAAGCATTGTAGCCAGGGTAACGATGAAAGGCGGCACTCCCATGACCGCAATGAAAAAGCCTGCGAACATTCCGCAAAGCAGTCCTACCAAAAGCGCGGCAATGATCGCCAGTCCCATGGGCGCCTTTACGTCCATAAGAAGCACGCCTACAGTTGATCCGCAAAGAGCAACGACAGAACCTACACCCAGGTCTACGTTACCGGTAAGCACGCAGAGCAGCATACCTGTCGCAAGTATTACAACATAACTGTTCTGAAGTATCAGATTGTTGATGTTTGCAGGGGACATATTCTTTCCGCCTGTCATCAACGCAAAAATGAGAAACACCGCAATCAGCACGATGAACATGCCGTACTGCTTCATATCGAGATTGACTGTTTTTTTGTTATTCATGTCTTATTCTCCCTCTACACCCTTTCTGTTGTGCGCCATAATGCACGACATGATCTTTTCCTGTGTGACTTCTTCTTTATTAAGCTCACCTGCTATCTCTCCGTCATTTATGACATAGACCCTGTCGCAGGTTCCTATGATCTCCTGCATCTCTGATGAGATGACTATGACAGCCTTGCCTGCCTTTGCCAGATCATTTATGACAGTGTATATTTCATATTTCGCTCCGACATCAATACCTCTTGTCGGCTCGTCGAGGATAAGCACATCGGGCTTTGTGAGCATCCACTTTGCAAGCACCACCTTCTGCTGGTTTCCTCCGGAGAGAGAGCCCACAGGCTGCTCTATGGAATTAGCCTTCACCTTTATCAGCTTCTTGTATTCCTCAGCCGATACTACCTCATCATTTGCATTCACAACGCCGTTTTTGGAGAAGAACCTCTTCAAAGCCGCCATGGTCATATTGTGCTTGATATCATCTATCAGCACAAGTCCGTATGTCTTACGATCCTCTGAAACATATGCGAGGTTATTGTTTATCGCATCTTCGACACTGTTGATTTCAACTTCTTTACCGTTTATCAATATCTTTCCGGATATCTTCTGACCGTAGCTCTTTCCGAAAACGCTCATTGCAAATTCGGTACGGCCGGCTCCCATCAGTCCCGCAAGACCGACAACTTCTCCTGCCCGTACTTTTATATTGATATTTTTGAGCATCTGTCTTTCGGCATCATCCGGATGGAACGCGTTCCAGTCCTTCACTTCGAATATGACATCCCCTATCGTAACGCCCTCGCGCACGGGATACCTGTTTGTGAGCTCACGGCCTACCATGCCCTTTATGACACGGTCTTCGCTGAAATCATCCTTTTCCTTTTCCAGGGTTTCGATCGTGTGCCCGTCACGGATGATAGTAAGCGAATCACATACATATTCAAGCTCGTTAAGCTTATGTGATATGATGATACAGGTCACTCCCTGTTTCTTCAAGTCAAGCATGATATCGAGAAGCTTACGGCTTTCCTCATCATTCAGCGCAGCTGTCGGCTCATCAAGTATCAGAAGATCGACCTTCTTAGCCATTGCCTTTGCGATCTCAATAAGCTGCTGCTTGCCGACGCCCAGTGAATTTACCGGGACATTTACGTCCTCATGCTCCAGACCTACTTTTGCCAGCACTTCCTGGGCTTTTTTTCTGGTCAGGGTCCAATCTATGACCCCCTTAAAGCCCGTCTGTTCATTTCCTATAAAAACATTCTCTGCCACTGAAAGCAGCGGAGACAACGCCAGTTCCTGATGTATGATAACGATGCCCTTGGCTTCGCTTTCTTTCAAATCCCTGAATTTACAAACTTCACCTTTATAAACGACATCCCCGGAATATGTACCGTGCGGATAAACGCCCGACAGGACATTCATCAGCGTGGATTTTCCGGCTCCGTTCTCACCACATAATCCGTGTATCTCCCCCTGCTTGACCTTCAGATTAACATCATCCAAGGCCTTTACGCCTGAGAATTCCTTAGTAATGTGGTTCATCTCCAAGATATAGTCAGACATCCCGCATCTTTTCCTTTCCTGCTCCACATAAAAAAACAACCGCCCTGTGAATTATAAGCCTTGTTAGATTTACCACTCCAGCGATTGTCTCAAGTCATGAATTCCTCTGATTGTAGAATAATAAAAAAAGAATTATAGGGAGGATCGTTTCCGATCCTCCCGATAATATTTGGTTTAAGCTTTAGTTTGCAAGCTGATCCTCAGTATAGTATCCGCCGTCAATAAGAAGCTCTTTATAGTTGTTCTTATCAACTGCAACAGGTGTGCAGAGATATGAAGGAACTACGATCTTTCCGTTGTTGTACTGCTCTGTGTCGTTGATCTCAGGCTCTGCGCCCTCAAGCACTGCCTGAACCATGGTAACGCACTTTGAAGCAAGAAGACGTGTATCCTTGTAGATAGACATTGTCTGCCATCCTGCGATGATGTTCTTAGAAGCCATGAGCTCTGCATCCTGTCCTGTGATCATAGGCCAGTCTTTCTCTGTATAGCCTGCGCCCTCAAGAGCTGCCTTTGCACCGTATGCGAAGCCGTCAAATGCGCTTGCTACGATATCGATCTTCTCGTCAGCATACTCTTTTGCAAGATAATTCTCCATGTTCTGCTGAGCTGTCTCCTGTGACCATCTTAAGATACATGTATCATCAAAAGATGTACGGCCTGTCTTACAAACAAGTGTGCCGTCATCAAGATAAGGCTTAAGCACTTCCATAAGACCGTTGTAAAGCATAAGAGCATTGTTGTCATCAGGTGAACCCATAAGGAACTCAATGTTCATGTGAAGGCCTGCAGCCTTAACAGCGTCAAGACCCTTGTTGCCGTCCTTTGTAGCATTGTCCTTGATGTAGTTTCCGATAACTGTTCCTACACCCTTGTTATCGAATGTAGCATAGTAAGAAACAGCATCTGTATCCATAAGAAGACGGTCATAAGCTATGATCGGGATGCCTGCCTGCTTTGCCTGATCCTCAACGTTCGTAAGAGCGCCTGAATCGATAGCAGCGATAACAAGGCAGTTAGCGCCTGAAGCGATCATGTTCTCGATCTGTGAAACCTGTGCCTGTACATCATCCTCTGCGTACTGAAGATCGACCTCATAGCCGAGCTCTTCAAGCTGAGACTTCATGTTTGCGCCATCATTGATCCATCTTTCTGATGACTGTGTGGGCATTGCAACCGCAACCCTCTTTCCGCCGCCTGAAGCAGCAGTGTCTGCAGCAGCCGTATCTGCAGCCGCTGTGTCTGCAGTGTCTGCAGCAGCTGTGTCCGCAGTGTCTGCAGCAGCCGTATCTGCAGCCGCATCAGCAGCAGGAGCAGCCGTATCTGCAGCAGCGCCGCCACAACCCGCAAGGATCGCAGCAACCATCGTCATGCTGAGCAATACGCTCAAAATCTTCTTTTTCATGCAAATTCCTCCATTAAAAAAATAAAATAGTTTATAGTGTCAGACCTAAATCCAACGCTACAATGTTACATAAAAAGCCTGGCATTGTCAACGAATTTCAACAGGATGCATAATAAACCTAAATATTTTCGTAAATATTTATCAGTAATATCACGCCCTCACCCTTTTACGGAGCACCCTCCTGATCTGACGTTTCCTCCTCTTCCTTATCTTCTGCGCTTTCAATATCAGCTGCCGCTTCAACATCAGCCGCCCCTTCATTGCCTGCCCGGCCGCTGCCGCCCCATGGCCCGCTGCCTGCGAATGCCATAGCGCTGAGTATGATTAGTGCGATCCCGATAATCGCGAAAAGCACCATTATCGAAAGCATTACGATCCGGCTCATGCCCTGTCTTCCCATCACGTCACCGAATATCTGATAATCGATATACAAAAGATATGCCCCGACCAGAAGCCTTATCGTAAGCGACGCTTTTGACGCCCCATCCATATTATTATGCATAAAAACCTCCCTTTCTTTCCTGTTCTATATAAAATCTGCCACGTCTGTCACGGGTCGAAATCAAACTCCACACGGCTTGCAAAATCCTGTCTTTCTGACCGGTCATTTTCCACCTCATCCTTTAATAAAGCCAGCTGTTCCCGGTCGGGCGATTTTACATATACCGCCTTCCTGTACACATCCTTCATTTTTGCTATCCGGTCATCCGAAGGTCCTATGACCTGAATGAGAGAGTCTCCGGCCTTATTCTTCGCATATTCCATGGCAAACGCCGCTATGCCTGATGCTGTTTTTTCTGCCCGCGCCGGATCCTTATCCTCGATCATGATCTGTAAAAGATGTCCCTCCGGCGGATAAGCTCCGATCCTTCGATATGCTGTCTCTTCACTGAAAAACCGGCGGTAATCCTGTCTTGATGCCGCGACTATGGCATAATTATCCGGAGAATAGGTCTGTATCACCACCTCTCCCAAAAGCCTTCTTCCTCCGTTTTGGGAAACAGCTGCCGCCCTCCCGGCTCTCCCGGCGGCCTGGGTCAAAAGCTCAAAGGTTCTCTCTGCAGCCCTGTAATCTCCGGCATATAATGACATATCGGCAGCAAGTATGCCCATCAAAGTAACCTTTGGGAAATCATGTCCTTTTACTATCATCTGGGTGCCGATTAGAATATCCGCTTCCTCATTTGCAAAGCCTGACAGGATCTTTTCATATTCACCCTTCCGCTTTGTCGTATCCATATCCATTCTTATGGTCCTTGCCCCGGGAAAGGCCTTATGCACGGCATTCTCCACCTGCTCTGTCCCGGCTCTCATCCCCCCTATATACTTTGAACCGCACTCCGGACATATATCCCTCATCATTTCGGTATATCCGCAGTAATGGCAATGCAGCTGCCTGTCCTTATGAAGGGAAAGAGAAACATCGCAATGAGGGCATTTATAGACAAATCCGCATTTTCTGCAGGTAACAAAGGATGAATATCCCCTTCTGTTGAGGAAAAGCATGATCTGCTCTTTATGATCGAGCCTGTCCTTTATAAGGGAACTCAGCTTTTCCGAAAATATGCTCTTATTCCCATTTGCAAGTTCACTTCTCAAGTCAACGGTATATACCACGGGAAGCTCTCCCTTGCTGATCCTTTCAGGCATCTCATAAAGCCTGTACTTTCCCTTCACGGCTTTATGATATGATTCGACAGACGGCGTCGCAGAACCCATGACAAAAACCGCCCCCGACATCTGCGCCAGTTTCTCTGCCGTTTCCCTGGCATGGTATTTCGGCATTTGTTCGGATTTATAGGATGTCTCGTGCTCTTCATCCATGACTATGATCCCAAGGGCGGGAAAGGGAGTGAAAAGAGCCGATCTGGGACCTATCATAACATCTATTTCCCCGCGTTCCGCTCTTAAGAACTGATCATATCTTTCCCCCGTGGAAAGCTTTGAATGGATAAAGCTGACCCTGTCCCCGAACCTTGCGGTAAAACGGACGACCGTCTGATAAGTCAGGGATATTTCGGGAATGAGCATGATCGCCTGATGTCCTCTTTTTACTATCCCGTCTATAATGCCGATATATACTTCCGTCTTTCCGGAGCCTGTGACTCCGTGTATGAGGGCAGGTCTTAAGTCCTTTGAATCAAATCCCGAAAGCACTGAATTTATTATCTCCTGCTGGTCCATGGTCAGGCGGGATACCCTTCGTCCCGAAAGGCTTTCATTTACCGTTCCCGATATAAGAGGGGTTCTGTACGTCGTTTCTTTTTCGACTTCAACTATTCCTCTGTCCTGCAGCGCTTTTATCACAGGTCCTCCGACCCCGAGCTTGCCGGTGATGAGCCTTTTGTCCATGGCATTTGCCTCAAGCAGCGCTTTAAGCAGCCGAAGCCTTGCCACCTGATGCTTCCTGTCAAATTCCTCAATATATGAACGGGCATCCTCCTCGGATGTGATAAGCCTTATTGTTTCCTTCTCCACCGGCTTTACCGGCGTCTTCTTAGGAAGCACCACCTTCAGGGACTGGATAAGGGTTCCGCCGTAATTATGCTTCATCCATGCTGCAAGCAGCAGAAGATTACCCACGGGACGGTCTTTATTATCGTCCTTCACCTCCAGTATGTCCTTGGTCTTAAGGGGATCAAATTCCGGCTTATCAGTGATGTTCACCACATAACCGGACCTTACTTTGTCAGCCCTGCCGAACGGTATAGCAACAAGAGAGCCCGTTGACACCGCATCCTTCAATTCTTCAGGTATCCTGTATTGAAAAGTACGGTCAAGGCTCTCCGTTGAAATGTCTATGATAATGTCTGCGTAAATGTCGGCCATTATTACCCCTTAAGGTGAATTTTTCAGGATCTCCTCGATGATCACGCGCTCGTCCATCGGATGCTTCACGCCTTTTATCTCCTGATAGTCTTCATGTCCCTTTCCGGCAAGGACGATGACATCGCCTTTTTCAGCATTATTTATCGCATAGGCGATCGCTTCTTTTCTGTCGATTATCTTAATATACTTGCCGTCTGTCTTTTTGATGCCGGTCTCTATATCGTCAAGTATGGCCTGAGGCTCCTCAAACCTGGGGTTGTCCGAAGTAATGATAGTAAGATCGGAAAGCCTCCCGGATACCTCCCCCATGTCAAACCGTCTGTCCCGTGCTCTGTTTCCTCCGCATCCGAATACCGTCACCAGTCTTTTGGGCTCATACTCTTTCAGTGTGGTGAGCAGGCTTTCAAGCGCCATTGCATTGTGCGCGTAGTCGATCATCAGCGTGTAGTCAGGAGATATGTCTATCATCTCTATCCTTCCTTTAACCTTTGCCGACTGGAGAGCCTTGTTCATGTCATCGGCCGAGACCTCAAAATGCCTGCAGACGGCTATCGCGCATAATGCGTTGTAGACTGTGAACCTTCCGGGCATGTCGCATCGGAAGTCCCCGTCCATAAGACCTTTGGTCTTAAATTTCACCCCGAGATACGAGCCTCCGTTTACAAGCTCTATGTCATAAGCCTTCAGATCACATTCTTCACCGAGCCCGAAACTTTCCACAGTGCATTTTGCGTTCTTTAATATGTCCGATACATGCTCATCATCCTTATTTACTATTCCTATCCTGCACTGTGAGAAAAGCAGGGATTTGCAGCGGAGGTAATCTTCAAAATCCTTATGCTCGTTTGCGCCGATATGGTCAGGCGAAATATTGGTATATACGGCATAATCAAATTTAAATCCGTCGGTACGGTGGAGCATCAAAGCCTGCGAGGAGACTTCCATAACTACCGTATCAATGCCCTCCTTCAGCATCTCGGAAAAATACCTCTGAAGCGTCAGGGATTCGGGCGTGGTATTGAGCGAGGCCTTATGCCTGTCCCCGATGATGGTCTCGATCGTTCCGACAAGGCCTACTTTATGCCCTGCGTTCTCAAGCATCTGTTTTATAAGATATGTAGTCGTGGTTTTTCCTTTTGTTCCCGTAACGCCGATGGTCGTAAGACGGTCTCCCGGATAATCATAATATGCGGCAGATATGTAAGCCAGAGCCTGTCTTGTATCCGAAACCCTGATCTCGGTGATCTCAGAGTCTTCCTTTAAGCTTATTTCTTTTTCCGTGACAAGGACCTTAGCTCCCTTCTGCACGGCCTCCTGCGCAAAACTGTGGCCGTCAAATCTGGCTCCGGAAATACATACAAAAAGACATCCGGGTACGATCTTTCTGGTATCCATGACCACATCCGTGATCTCGAGTCCCTCTATATCCCCCTCTTCTACACTGTATTCAAGTTCAGAAAGCAGATCTTCAAGTTTATTCATCTTTTCCTTTCACCCTTTCACCCTTTCTCCCTTTTCTTTTTTTCTCCGCTTACAGCAGCTTTCCAGGCTGCCCGCATCTTCCCGCAGGATCGGCTAATGCCTTTCCGAATACGGCATCACCTGGAATGTTGCCTGGTTTTGTCTCATATCCTTTATATCAAACTCCCACCACATCGTATCGGTGCTCGAAAAGCCGTATTTTTCCATAATATCCTTAAGCTTGTCCGCATCCTTTGTATTATTTCCCGAAAACGACAGCGGGCTTATCTCGTGCATCGGAGTCTGCATGGAAAGCTCGTTCCCCGTGCTTATTTCAACGAGAGTAAGGTCAAGCGCCGTTCCGTAATTATGAGGAGATTCTCCTTCAGGCAGAAAATCCTGAAGCTTCGTATCACCGTCCTTGAGAAAAGAGCTTAACTCCTCGCTGTCCTTAAGGAAATCATTGGTATCGGTATAAAGGGTCTTTGTTACGGAATTCGGCTGGTAAGCATCATCTATCCTGAAAGTAAGACCCTGCTCTATGGCATACTCTTCCGCCTCATAAAAATTCTTTGCCACAGGATACAAAAGCGGAACCAGATATCTCTCATTATCCTGCTTTACATACGGATAGTAAGTCTCGCCCGTGACTCCCCTGATCCACTTTTCCTTGATCTTGTATATGCTGCTGTATGAATTTGTAATATCATACATGGTCTCCTTCTGCATGACTTCGGGAAGGTTTATCAGGCATTCCGATTTTTTCACAAAGCCCTTTTTTTCTCCGGACCGCACATAAAACTTATCTCCCTTTTCCGCTATTATGCGCGCCGGAGCTCCTGCCGCCAACGCTCCCGCCTTCAGGTCTTCGCCTTCAAACCCAAACGGCGTATTCTGGACCGGCCAGATCGTTGCATCAAATACGTCCATGGACGGAAATGTTGTGAATATATCAGTCTGTTCTTCCTGCTCTTCAGCTTCCTTCTTTTTGCTTTTCTTTGATTTCGGAGACTCTTCCTGCTGCTTTTTATCATCAGCCCGGGCACTTTCCGCCAATGCATGAAGATCATTCACATTGGCTTCATCTCCGAAGATCGGCACCCCCGCAAGATAATCCTTTTCTTCCGCCCCTTCTGCCCCTTCTTCCTTAGTGTCCGCGTCCTTATTCTTCTTTTTATCCTTTGTATCCTGCGTATCCTCTTTTTTCTTTGACGGGATCAGGGTTTCCGGCATATCCTTTGCACTGTAATAAATATCCCCGTCAAACTTTCCTTTTTCCAGTATTCCGGAGATTACCTCAGCTTCGCTGACCTTTTTATTCGTATCCCATATGATAAGCTTGCCGTATCCGTCAGGAGCGCCGTATTTCCATTCCCCCTCATATATGGCATTGTTCCCGCTGCAGCTCATCATGCCCGCGCCGCATCCGGTGTTCTCCTCATCAAAGGTTCCGTAGGTTATAAGGTAATCATCCTTCCTCTTTGAAATGACAAGATATCTTTCGTTTGATATATTGATGATCCGTTTCTCTTTCAGTTTCTCCTTTATACAGTCAAAAGAAGAAGAATTCATATAATCGACGATCCCGGTTCTGTCGGAGGCTGCCGCCATGTCCCTTATCTTAAGATATGCGCAGTTCAGATCATACTTAGGCGCGATATCTTCTTTTTTTGCGCCCTTCTTTAAGGCATTATCATATTCTGTTGCCGCGCTGTTATACTCTCCTTTGTCAAAGAGCGCTTCTGCCTTTTCGACATATGGAGTGCTGGCCATTTTTTTATCAGCCTCATCTATAAGATCATCTGCACGCTGAAGGACAGCAGAAAATACAGGATCCTTCGATTCAAAAGTACGTACGAATGAAGCTATCCATTTCTTCTTTTCCGGTATCTGAGTCTCTTCAGCCTTGTCCAGTATGAGCATCAGATAGGAAGCTATGATCTGATTTGCTTCGGGGTTTCCGGGATCAAGCGCATAGGCGCCCTTCAGATCAGTTATGGCATTGTCGTAATCAGCTTCATCTATGCTCGTGCCTGCCTTGGATATAAGACTGTTCGCCTGAGCCTGAGCGCTGTTCATATACAATGTCACGCTGATAAGCCCTGCCATAAAAAGCGCGGCCGCGATTATCGTGACCACGTGCGGGTTTATCTTTCCTTCATATCCCCTGCTTTCGATTTTCATGAGATTTAGTATAACACTTTTCCCTTATCAGTACACGGTTTCCGATGTTATTTTTCCGTTATCCACGTTGAATCTCCATATGGAATGACCGGGTATGCGGTGCTCGGTCATATAATAGGCATTGTCAAAAGATGTGATATAATACGGAGTTCCGCCTCCGATAAAGCTGTCATAGATATCCTCGTACTCTCCTTTTGCAAGGTCCTCCAGCTTTCTGCACCTTATGATAGTAGCATAGTCCTGATCCCACATGGCATCCGTGGATATTGTAATATAGAACATATCATCTATCCGGGTAAGCTGCACCATGCCTGCCATGGATGAAGGAACGGGATATCTTTCTTTTATTTCAAAGGTATTGAGAACTGCCTTTATGATACTGCTGTTTCCGGACACGAAATAAATATCATCATCGATTATTGTAAATGATCTGACATATATGCCGTCAAGCTCCGGTATTTCCCTGACAGCGGCAAGATAGACCGGACCTTCTTCATCATCTTTGAACAGATACATCCGGCCGCTTACAGAACACCATACATAGAAGGTCTTCGTCTTCTCATCATAAATGATGTAATGCGGTCTCCCCTTTATATCCGAAAACTGCTGGCTAAAGACGTATTTATCCTCTTCCCCCTCCGCTTTTTCAAATATCATGACCCGTTCATTTTCCGTATCGTCAACAAGATAGACACGTCCGTCGCCTGCTATCGTATGTCCCATGGACATCTCATCTGTCATGACGTTCCAATCACTTAAAGGCGTTTCAAGATCATCATTATATATCACCTGATCATGATAGCAGTCCACGATGAAATAAGTATCGCCGATCTTCGTGATCTGTGTAGGGATCGACAGATCAGCATAGGGATTTTTCTTTACTTCAACGGTATCTGCCGCGGCTTTTACGTCGGAGGTCAGGATCTCCGCGTCCCTTATATGCTCAGAACCCGGAATGTTTTTATTCCCTGATGCGCAGGATAAAAGCAAAACTGCAGAAAGGATCACATACAGTATCGTCGGCAGGATGCATTTGTAACAGCAAAGCTTATCCCTCATTCGTCCGTATCTTTACAAAACCCGTTAAAATACCTCAGAGCCCTTCCGTACTTTCCCGTAAGAAGTCCGTATATCTTTATCCATTCTGTCTTCCCTTTTTCATCCTTCTCATCTTCTGAAAGATCCACAAAAACAGGCGCTGATACAGATCCCTCATCCGGCCTTGAATCATTCACAGCCACATCTGCTTTGTCCGTGCCCTGAGTCACAAACTCTATTGAAGAGGATACATCCAGCTTTTCAAAAAAGCTCTTTGCGGGACCGCTTGCAGCGTATACCCTGCTTACCGGTGTCCTTATAACGGTAACGCTGTCCGGTATCCCTGTCGGAAGCTTTGTCATCTTCGGAACCAGCAGATATTTATCTTTTCCGGCCTTTACCCTGTATATGCCGTTATCAAATGCATCTATCGTAAATCCTTTGGCGTATTCAGGACGGATCTTTTCCCTTATCCTCATATTGCCGTAATAGGGTGCCTCACCCTCGGGATCAGCCAGGCTTATCGAAGCGGAATCAAAACACAGCGTGCATTCCGTCTCCTTTGATCCGCCCCCTGAAGTATTATGTACCATAACATGGACAGGATAATCGAAAGCCCCTACCGGCATGATAAAAGCAGATTTATCGTCAATTGTCTCTGCATCAAGCCTTATGCCGTTCAGCATCATATAATCAAGATCCTGTGAAAGCCACACTATCATTGCCGCGGCAGCTCCGTCCTGCACGAGAAGGAGCGAAGGGGATTCCAGTGCTTCGTCATCCGTTTCCTGCCCAAGCTCAACATCGATATAATATGTCCCGTCATCGATTCCCAGGGATGATACGGTTTTATATCTGGCTTCCTTAAAAGCTTCATCTGCAAGCGAGCTGCTTTCAAGCATAAGCTTCAGGTCATACCACTGCTCATCCTTCCTGCTGTAGAAAGCATAGTTTTCAGCCTTATCCAGTGCCTTGACCGGTATAAGGTACAGCTGGTCTCCCGCATCATTTTTTTGAAAAGTGATATAATCATCCTCGCTGTCGGCGGCAGCTTCCTCTGCGGTCCCCGGATACATGAAAATATTAGGTCCAAGTTCCAGTCTCAGCATAACATCCATGCTGTTGCCGCTGACAACAAGCAGTGAGTCTGCGACCTCAAATAATGACGTGCTGCTTATGGCATCTATAAGATACTCTCCTTCGTTAAGCTCTGACGCGTAAACGGGAGTATAGATACTGTCATCAATATCCTCTGTATCCGGATAATCCGAGCTTTCTGCAACTTTACTGTATCTTTTATCCTGTGGGAAAGCTTCCGCAGCAGCGTCTTTTTCCTGCCCATTTCCGTCTGCCGCACCCCCTGCGCTCCCGCAGCCTGCGCAAAGACCCGTCACCAGCATAAATACAAGCAATATGATGAACGTGTTTCTTTGTCTCATCCGTTTCGGATCATGCATTTTCTTCTCCCGCTGCAAAAACAAACCCTCCTTTTAAGATCAACAAAAACTGCCGAGCCTTCTGCAGATCATAAATGAGATAAAGCCCGTGACCGATCCTGTGACCACCCCTGATATTATCAGCAAAGATGCATATCCTGCAAACGGCAGGGCAGGAAGTACTGCTTTTGCGATAATAAGCTGGCCTATGCCATGCATGGCGGCTCCCGAAACGCTGATCCCGATAAAGCCGAAACGACCGATACGGATAAGAAGCGTCATTATCAGTATCGCTAAAAGTGATCCTGCGATACTGTAGGAAATGCTGAACAGGTTTCCGAACATGAACCCGACTGCAAGGATACGCACAAATGAAACAATGACCGCTTCCCGCCATGAAAAATACATCAGTATCATAATGATCACTATATTGCAAAGGCCCGGTTTCACGCCCGGGATAACGAAATCAAACGGTATAACTACCTCAACATATCCCAGAATAATGGCAAGCGCCGCAAGAAGTGAAAGAACGGCGAGTTCCCCTGCGTCCCGGCTTCTGCCTTTTTTTTCCTCTTTTTTGTCATCAGTCATATTGCAATGATCCCCCGGTCTTTAAGGCTTTATCAAATAAAGATCATTCGGAAACGGCATCAAGTCCACGGTCTTTATCTTTATCATCCTCACCCGTGATCTTAAGTATCACATGGTTCGGAAGGCAGACGATACTCTCTCCCGCCTTTGATATTGCTTTGCCGTGCATGCAGGTCTTATCCGGACAGTCTGCATATATCATCTTTACTTCACCGTTTTTTATCTCGCATGTATTTCCGGAACCTATCTCTATAGTCCGGTCTTCATCAAGGCTGTAAGTACCGAATACTTCTTTCCCCACGGTTATCTCGAGCTTTGACGCATTTACGGCATTACGCGTTACGACAAAAGATGAAAAAAAAAGACCCAGGGCCAGTACCAGCCATGCTCCTGCGACGGCGATATCAGCCCGTTTCCAAAGCACAGGCTTTTTCCCCGCAAAGCTTTTCTTCACCTTGGGTGCTCCTCATCTGTGATATATATCACATGTACATCCCAGCCTTCTTTTTTTATAAGACTGTCCGCTTCTTCCTTCCCTAGGATAACGCATATGGTCGAAAGGGCATCGCAGAGTATATCGTCTTTTCCTGTCACGGACGCCTGCTGCACTCCGGTATCAGCCGGATATCCCGTCTTTGTGTCCAGGATATGATGGTATTCCTTACCGTCTTCCGTGAAATATCTTTCATAAGTACCTGATGATACGACGCATTTATCATCTATATCCAGGGTATCATAAACCGTGCCCCTGTCAGCAAAGGGCTCCTGTATGCCGACGACCCATTTGCTGCCGTCGGGCTTTTTACCCAGAGCGCTCACGTTGCCCCCAAGATTTATCAGCGCTGATGTACAGCCATTATCTTTAAGATATTCCCTGAGTTTTGCGGATATGTAGCCTTTGGCTATTCCGCCGAGATCTATCCGGGTCCCCGGATCGTCAAAGGATATGGTATTGCCTGAGACATGCACACGTCTGAAGTCCACTTTTTTCAAAGCAGCATCTATGTCTTCCTTCGCCGGAACAGAAGGATCGTCAGATCCAAAATCCCACAGATCCTTAAGCGGCAGCACCGTAATGTCAAAAGCGCCTTCTGAAACCTCACTGTAATAAAGGCCTTCTGAAATACACTCCGCAAGGTCATCGGACACTTCAACGCTCCTGCTGCTCCTGTGATCAAGCTTATAGAGTTCGCTTTCCTCATCATGCGCCGAAAGGGTCTTCTCCATCTTTTCACATATGTCAAAACAGCCTTTCAGCAGCTCTTCCGCATTATCATCGTATATCCTGATATCCACGACGGTATCAAAGTATACTCCCGTGCCTGATGCCTGATCCTGCTTACCTGCGCTGCAGCCCGTAAGGATCAGGCCGCAAAGGATCACAAAAAAAAACGATGCCATACCATCGATGACAGCCGGCTTCCTGCGCATCTGATATTTATCCAGGTCAACCCTGCCGTCAACTACTTCGATCCCTTCAGCCATAAGCATCTCACCCTGCTTTGCTGCGCCGCCGAAAGCAAACTTTCCGGCAAGCTCTCCCTTCGAGTTCACCACACGGTAACACGGTATATTGTCCGGATCAGGATTCCTATGCAGCGCATTTCCCACTGCCCTTGCCATCTTCCGGTCTCCTGCCATCTCTGCTATCTGGGCATATGTTGCCACCTGTCCATAAGGGATCAGTTTCACCGCCTCGTAGATCCTCTTCGACGGGCTGTCTGACCGTGAGATCAAACGATGCACTTCCTCGGGCATTCTCTTGCGCATTTGCCGCAGTTTTTGCATTTCTCATAATCGATCACGGGACAGCCGTTTCCCATCGTGATGGCTTCAAAAGGACAGCCTTTCACGCATTTCTGACATGCTATGCAGCCTGCCGTGCATGCCTGGATCACCGGCTTGCCGAATTCAGGATTAGCGCAGCCGATATGCACCTTGGCTCCATAGGGAACTTCGGATATAAGTCCCTTGGGGCAGGTCTTCATGCACATCTTACAGTCCACGCATTTTTCCGGATCTACCACAGCTATTCCGTTTACGATATGTATCGCATCATATTCACAGACCTTTACGCAGTCACCGTAACCCATGCAGCCGTACCTGCAGGATTTCGGTCCGGTACCGGGAGCAAATTTTGCCATCATGCAGCTCTTTGTTCCGGAATAATCATAATTTTCTTTAGTCTTTTCGCAGTCTCCGATACAGTGTACGTAAGCCACCTTCTTCTCCGAAGCATCAGCGGAGGTTCCCATGATCTCAGCTATCCTGTCAGCCACAGGCTGCTGTCCGACCACGCAGGCAGATACCGCTGCCTCGCCCTTTGCTATAGCAGCTGCCAGTGCAGCGCAGCCCGAGTAACCGCAGGCTCCGCAGTTAGCGCCGGGAAGCGCCTCCTTTATCTCAGCCTCCTTTTCATCCACGGGCACGAAGAAGACCTTGCTCGCTATCCCCAGGAAGGCACCGACGAAAAGCCCGATGCCCCCGATCATAAGTGTCGCATATAAAACATCAGTCATCATATACCGTCCCCTCCTACTTCAGCGCAGCAAATCCGAAGAACGCTATCGACATAAGCGCCGAGGTTATCATCACTATGGGAAATCCCTTAAAAGGCTTAGGGACATCGTTATATACCATCTTCTCCCTTATAAAAGCAAGGATGACTATCGCAAGCCAGAAACCTATTGCCGTTGCAAAACCATGTATCGTGCCGGTAAGGATGTCGTAATCATTCTGCACGTTTAAGAGCGCCACGCCGAGCACTGCGCAGTTGGTGGTTATAAGAGGAAGATAGATGCCCAGCGCCTCATAAAGAGCCGGCACAAACTTCTTCGTAAACATCTCGACAAACTGCACAAGGGCGGCTACTATCAGGATAAAGGCGATAGTCTTAAGGTATTCCACATTGAAAGGCACCAGCAGGAATTTATATATCACGCCGCATACAAGGCTTGACAGTGTAAGTACGAATGTTACCGCCATGCCCATGCCCGATGCCGAATCCGATTTCTGCGATACTCCCAGAAATGCGCAGATCCCGAGGAACTGGCTCAAAACCACGTTATTTATAAGACAGGCTGTTATCGCTATCATAATTATTTCCATGACTTATACCTCACCTTTCCCTTCAGATTTTACGGAAGCGCCGGAGGTGCTCTCCGCGCATGCTTCTTTCCCGGCGCATAAACCAAGCTTCATGCAGTTCATGCAGTCTCCGCACATATTCCCCTGAGCGGGATCTACACCCGGTCTCCTGCCGGCTCCGATCTTAAGCTTATTCATTACCGCCACAAGGAATCCCAGGACCAGGAAAGCTCCCGGCGCAAGCACAAAAATATTAACGGGTACATATGATGCAGGAGTGATCTTAATGCCGAACCATGTGCCTGCTCCTATTATCTCCCTTACGGATCCCAAAAGGAACAGCGCTATGGTGAAGCCGAATCCCATGCCGAGTCCGTCAAAGAATGCGGATACGGGCTTCATCTTTCCGGCGTACGCCTCCGCGCGTCCCATTATGATGCAGTTCACAACTATAAGAGGGATATAGATGCCCAGAGATTTATACAATCCCGGCGTGAAGCCCTCCATAAGGAAATCCACCATCGTGACAAAGGATGCAATGACCACAATGTATGCGGGCATCCTCATCCTGTCAGGTATGATCTTTCTTAACAGGGAAATGATAAGCTCAGCGAGCGTCAGTATTATGGTCGTCGAAAGTCCCATTCCCACTCCGTTCAGCGCTGATGTGGTCGTAGCAAGGGTCGGGCACATTCCGAGTATCAGGCAGAATACCGGATTCTCTGTATAGATACCGTTCAGTATCCGCTCGACGGGCGTGTCTTTCTTCAGGTTCATGACGCACCTCCTTCCAGGGAACGTGCTGCTGCGATCGCGGCATTTACTGCCTTTGTGACAGCTTTTGTTGTCACCGTGCTTCCGCTGATCGCATCTATTTCATTAGCTGCGCTCTTCCCGTTCTTTGTAAATACTATCCATTCATCTCCGGGAGCAAGATCTATAAACTGATCCTTGAATTCCGGAAGATCCGCCTTCATTCCCATGCCTGCGGTCTCCGAAAGCGTAAGGAAAGCTATACTGTTGACGGTTAAATTCCCGTCCTCTGCCCTGACGCCCGTCATTATCTTTATCTCTCCTCCGTAGCCTTCTTTATTCAGGGAAGTTATGACATAGCCAAGCTTGTCTCCTTTATCGTCAAGAGCTATGTCCACGGCCTTAACCTCTGTTTTGGTAAAGCCCTCATCCTCCAGCGCTTTTATAATGGCTGAGTTTTCTTCTATCCCCTCTATGGCTTCAAAGGAAGCTGCATCGGGAAAGACAGCTTTTTGAGTTTCTATCCTTGTATTCTCTTCCTGTGCCGCAATAGGTCCGGCAGTAACAGTATGGACAAGACCTAAGAGGAGTCCGGCAACCAGTGTTATCAGGGTTATGATGATAATGTCATGACCCAGGGAAGTTTCCTTTTTCATGCCTTCTTTTCCTCCTTATCTTTAGTTTTCTTTTCTTTTACGATACCGAAAGCAAGAGGTTTCGTATAATTCTCTATGAGCGGCACGAGGCAGTTCATAAAGATTATCGCATAGGACACGCCCTCGGAGGAATTGCCCAGCATCCTGAATATCCAAGTCAGTACACCGAGAAGCAGGGCATATATGTATTGAGCCTTTGCCGTGACAGGGCTTGTCACATAGTCTGTAGCCATGAACCAGGCGCCGAGCATAAGCCCGCCCGCGCATATTTCTTCAAGGGTGAATACAAGCGGATCGCTGTAGCCCCTTATTGCCGCAGTCGCAAGAGTCAGGATCGCAAAGGAACCTATATAGACTGCGGGTATCCTTATCTCTATGACCTTTATCGCAACAAGAAAAAGCCCTCCTGCTATAAGACATACAGCAGATGTCTCTCCTATGACCCCGCCCACATTTCCGATGAATAAAGCTCCGAGGTCAAAATGCTCGCCAAGCTTAAGATATGCAAGAGGCGTAGCTCCGGAGAGCGCATCGGTCGTAGCCGGCACATCCCATATTTTACTGATGAAGCCGCCGTTCGAGGCATAGGTCGTCATCTGGCTTGAAAAGGCTATAAGAAGGAAACATCTCGCGCCTAAAGCAGGGTTCATGAAGTTCTGTCCCAGTCCTCCGTAGAGCTGCTTTATCACTACGATGGCAAATACCGCGCCGAGCACCGGGATCCACCAGGCTATCTCAGGCGGCATGTTCATCGCAAGAAGCAGTCCCGTAAGGAAAGCGCTCATATCGCTTACCGTGACCTTCTTATGTACGATCCTTTCATATGCGTATTCGGAAACGACAGCCGCCGCGGGAGTTATCACAAGTATCACGAGGGCGTGCAGCCCGAAATTTACCACGCCGAAAATGCATGCCGGCATCAATGCTATGATGACCGCAAGCATTATCTTCTGTGTAGTTACATTGTCTCTTACGTGAGGCGAGACAGAAACCTGATATTTTTCTTCCATTCTACTCTGTCCCCCTTATTTTCTCTTGCTTGCCATCAATGTGCGGCGCATTGCCTTTATGTTCGCTGCAAGCGGCCTCTTCGCGGGACACTGGAAGCTGCAGGAGCCGCACTCCACACATTCAAGCCCGTAGGCTTTTTCAAATTCTTCCATATCGTTATGCTCAGCCATATCGCAGAGCTTATAAGGCTCAAGCCTTGCTGGACATCCTCTTACGCAGCGTCCGCATTTGATGCAGGGAGTCTCCTCCTGCTTTGATACCGTATCCTCAAGGAAGCAGGTGATCGCTCCCGAAGTTTTAGTCACCGGGATATTCAGGTCATACAGCGCAAATCCCATCATGGGTCCGCCCGATATGAGTTTTTCGGGTTTCTTCTTAAAGCCTCCCGCATCGTCTATTATTTCCTGATATGACATTCCCACAGGCACTTCGTAGTTTCTCGGATTTGCGATGGCATCTCCCGATATCGTGAATATCCTGTGTATAAGCGGACGGCCGAGGATCACCGCATCATGAATGGCGATGACGGTGTCTATATTGTCAACGACACAGCCTGCGTCCGCAGGGAGCATCTTTGAATTGACCTGTCTGCCTGTTATGGCATCTATAAGGCATCGCTCCGCTCCCTCGGGATATTTGGTCTTCATCACGGCAACTCTCATGCGCTGATGCCCCTGTACGGCTCTTTCCATGACCGTGATCGCTTCCGGTTTATTATCCTCTATGCAGATGACACCCTCCGCATTGCCGAAAAGCTTTAATATGCACTCCAGGCCTCCCACTATCTCATCGGGATGCTCTATCATGCATCGATAATCGGAGGTAAGATAAGGCTCGCATTCGGCACCGTTTACCAGCACATATTCTATCCTGTCAGGCTCCTTCGGGGAAAGCTTTACATGGGTCGGAAAACCTGCGCCTCCCATGCCGACCACGCCTGCTTTTTTTATCCTCTCAAGTATCTCCTCCCGGCTTAATTCACTGACGTTTTTGGCAGATTCTTCGGGGACTGCTTCATACTGCCCATCATTTTCGATAATGACGGCATCTACCATATCCCCCACAGCATTCCTGCGCTTTTCCAAAGACTTCACGGTGCCGGATACAGACGAATGTACCGGAGCCGACACAAAACCACCGGCTTCCGCTATCTGCTGTCCCTTAAGCACCTTGTCTCCCTTTTTCACGATGGCTTTCGCAGGTGCGCCGATATGCTGCGACAACAGAAATACCAGTTCTTTCCCGGGCTTAAGCTCCCTGATCGGCATATCCTTTGAAAACTCCTTGCCGTCAAAGGGATGCACGCCGCCCTTGAAGGTGTATAACGCCATTCCCAACCTCCTAGTTTCTTAATGAATTATAGGTTATGAAACCTGTCAAATACGGATCTGATGCTGTCAAAGAAGCATCAGATCCAACGATCAGAAAAGTATACCACATTATGGGCAGATATTTAAGCCTTCGGGATGAGGCCGGCAATAAATACTATAAGGATCATCACCGGAAGGATGAACTTCAGGTAGAACTTCAGTCTCGATGACGCTTTCATGCCCGTGCCTCTGTTTGCCTCATCGATAAAGGAATCAAACCCCCAGCCCGACTTCAGCGTGCAGAACAGCACCATGATAAGGGCGCCCGCCGGGAGAAGGAAGTTGCTCACTATGAAATCCTCGGAATCCAGCACATCCCTGGCACCGATGATATGAAGATCGCTCCAGATGTTGTACCCGAAAACACAGGGCAGGCTGAATATGAGCAGGAAGAGCATATTGAAAATGACGGATTTCCTGCGCCTTATGCCAAGATGGTCCGTAAGAAAAGCGACAATATTCTCAAACACCGCAGTCACGGTTGAAAAACTCGCGAATACCATGAACGCGAAGAATAAGGTCCCCCAGATCCTTCCGCCTGCCATATTTAAGAATACAGAAGGAAGGGTGATGAATATCAGGGCCGGGCCTCCCTCCGGGTTCACGCCGTAGCTGAAGCATGCAGGGAAGATTATCAGTCCCGCGATGACCGCTACGAAAGTATCAAGGGCACATATCCTCACTGATTCTCCCAGGAGTGAATTATCCTTGGACATATAGGTCCCGAATATCTCTATAGAACCAACGCCGAGGCTCAGCGTAAAGAAAGCCTGGCTCATGGCAGCCGAGACCACATGCCAGATCCCTGTATCCATAGCCTTCTGCCAGTCGGGAAACAGGTAAAACTTCACTCCCTCCCCAGCTCCGCTCAAAGTCAGGCTGTGGACCGCAAGGATGATGATAAGTATCAAAAGGCCGGTCATCATTACGGTGTTGACCCTCTCAAGGCCTTTCCTAACGCCGAAGCTCAGGACGGCAAATCCCGCGATGACAGTAACCGCCATGAAAACGCCCATCTCCACGGGATCTGAGAGCATGTCGCTGAAGACCCCCGGAATGCTGTCGCCGCTTATTTCGGACATTTTCCCCGTCGCGAATTTGCAAAAATACGAAAGCATCCAGCCGGATACGGTAGTATAGTACATCATAAGGAGATAGTTTCCTGCCATGCAGAAGAAACCATGGATGTGCCATTTGCTCCCTTTCTTTTCAAGCGCCTTATAACCCTCCACCATGGTTTTGCGGCTGGCCCTTCCTATCGCAAGTTCCATCGTCATGACGGGTATGCCCATAAGCACCAGGAACAAAAGATAGAACAACACAAAAACCCCTCCCCCGTTCTCTCCGGTGATATAAGGGAACTTCCATACATTTCCTATGCCTATCGCGCACCCTGCGCTGACAAGTATAAATCCGATCCTGGATCCGAAACTCTCTCTTTGCTCTTCCATAAGCACTTCCTTATATGATATTCAAAGATTTTTTTAACATGGGAAAGGATACATGAATGCTTTATCCCCGTCAAGCTTTACAGGTCCGGGGACAGACGGTAAGACTTAAAGCACATGCTTCAGCGAAGGTCCAGCTCCCTGATACGCTGCCTTAACGGAAGCACGAACTGCGGATTTACCGAAAGCCCATCGATCCCCATTTTCATGAATGTCTCGGTAAGTGACGTATCTCCTGCAAGCTCACCGCATATCACGACAAGACACCCATGCCTGTGTCCCGCCTCTACCGTCATCCTTATAGCTTCGATCACAGCCGGATGATGGGGATCAAAGAATCTGTCAAGATTAGGATTCTGCCTGTCGAGCGCCAGCGTGAACTGTGTCAGGTCATTGGTCCCCACAGAGAAGAAATCCGCCTCTTCTGCCAGCTTATCTGCAATGAATACCGATGCGGGGGTCTCTATCATGACACCCACCTTATAGCTTCCTATGGCCTGATGCTCTTTCTTAAGCTCTTCTTCACATTCGCTGAGTACCTCCCGGCACTCCTTTATCTCTGATACCGACGTAATCATAGGGAATATTATCCTTAAATTCCCGAAAGCCGACGCCCGGAGCATGGCGCGGAGCTGGGTTTTAAAGAAATCACGGCGTGTAAGGCTTATCCTTATAGCCCTCATTCCGAGAGCAGGGTTTTCTTCCTCCGTAAGATGCAGGTAAGGAACGTTTTTATCAGAGCCGATATCGACGGTCCTTATTATGACGGATCTCGGGTTCATCTCCTCGACCACTTTCCTGTATGCGGTAAACTGTTCCTCTTCCGAGGGATAGTCCCTGTCCTTAAGGAACAGATAATCCGTCCTGAAAAGCCCTATGCCCGAAGCATCATTTTCAAGCACTGTCTTTACGTCATCGGGATTTGAGATATTGGCATAAAGCCTGACCTCCTGACCGTCTTTCGTCACGGTCATCTTACCTTTAAGCCTCATCAGGGAATCCGTGAACGCCCTGTTTTCTTTCATTACTTCATCATATTTCTTTACGGTCTCTTCATCGGGCTGTACGATCACAAGACCGTTCGTCCCGTCTACGATGACTTCTTTCCCGTCACTCGCATATGAGATTTTCTCAGCCCTTATCACACAGGGGATCCCCAGTGCTTTTGCAAGAATGGAGGCATGGGTGTTCAGGTTTCCTTCTTTTAATACAATGGCAAGGACATGCTTGCGGTCTATGCGCGCTACATCAGATGCCGTAAGGTCATTAGCCGCAAGAATATATGGATCACGTCCGAAGAAAATCCCGCGGGTAGCTCCCATGAGCTCTTCCAAGACTTCCCTTTCAAGTTCAAGGATATCATCGCTACGCCGCATGATATAAGGATCCGGAAGGCTTCTGATATCATCCGCCACATCATTGAATCCGATCTTGACGCCGAATTCGGCACACTTCCGCATTTCCCTTATATATCCTTCGACACGGGATATCAGCCCCCTGTCTTCAAGCAACGCGACATGGGATACAAAGACCATGGCTCCGGTATTGTCAGAGTTTGCCTCTGCTGCTTCCGCAAGCGCGAATTTATGTGCTTTCACGGCCTCCATAGCCTCTTCAAACCTGGCTATCTCAGTATCGGAATCGTCGTAATCCCCCTCGTCAATATCATATTCAGCTTCCCGGTAAAAATGAAGCTTCCCGATGACCGCGCCCTGCGCCAGGCTCTTGCCTTCTATCTTCTGCACCCGATATCCCCCTTAAACATATATCCCCTGAATATAGGCTTTGACTTTATCAAAAAAGATTATATCATACATTTATCACTTTACCATAGCGCTGTCTGAAATGTAACGGAATATCTGCTATAATATGATCGTCCGCTGCCATGCGGAGCGTTATATCGTATAAAGATATAGGGATTAATCATAGATCGGAGACAGATAATGGAAAAGCTTAGTGATGATATGCTTGATAATGTATGCGGCGGAGTCGGCAGCGTGGAGATCAAATACAATATGGATGACGACCCGATGTTCCAGAAATTCTCAAAGCTTTACAATAACGAGAAATCCGAAAACAGCAACGGTATGGATTCCAGAGCCGAATTCTTAAGTTCTTTCAGGCAATGGGTGAATGACGGAATGCCCGACAGCTTAAAGGGCCGCCGTAAACAGGCATAGCTTTGATACTGCTAGTATTATTCATCATTTCTTTTTCTGCCTGGATTTTTATAATGGCAGCAGACAGGCGTACCGTAAGCAGCGGGTTCCTGCTGCTGCTTTCCGCATTCCTGCTGGGATGCTTTCTTCTTTCCGTCGCGCTGAATAATCCAGGATGGTTTTCGGAGCATTTTTTATTCCATCTGCTCCTTGATATGGAACTGGTCTTCCTGGTCATACTTCTTGTAGCCTATCCCCTCGTAATGATACCCATATTCCTCATAGAAGGCATCATACTCATGAAAAAAGAAGGGCTGCGTCCCAGGAATATCCTGTCCATAGGCCTGGCCGTGCTTCTGCTCGCTTTTGATTCTCTGTATCCGCTGATCTTTGACGTAAAGGCACGCAGCTTTTCTACCGTGATATACTGGTATATCACCATGATCTCCCTCTATTTCGTGATACAGCTTGCTTCATTCGGGCTGTCAAACCTTCTTAATCTTATCCATGTAAAAAAAGATCACGGGCTGTATCATGTAGTTGTACTGGGAGCAGGCCTTTCCGGCACAAAGCCCACGCCTCTCCTGCGTTCCCGTATAGATAAGGGCATACAGGTATACCGGAATAATCCCGGTTCAAAGCTTATTTTCTCCGGAGGACAGGGAAAGGATGAAGTGATCTCCGAAGCCCGCGCGATGGCTGACTATGCAGTAGGGCAGGGAGTTCCGGAACAGGATATGCTGCTTGAAGACCGTTCCCGGAATACAGATGAAAACATAAGGTTTTCCGCTGAAATAATGAAAAAAGACATGCCTGACAGAGCACCTTATTTCGCCGTTGTCACAAGCTCGTACCACCTGATGAGAGCGCTGATGATCGCTAAAAGAAACAAACTCCGCTGCATCGGATACGGATCAAAGACCAGGCTCTACTTTTCTCTCAATGCATTCTTGCGAGAATATGCCGGATACTTCAGGGATACCCGATCAACAAGGCTGATCCATCTGGCATGTCTTACCGTGATATATATCGTATTTGTTATCAGTTACGTTTTCTGAGCCGATTTCCCTTTTATCTGCCTGAAGAGGTACCACAGATTTCCTGCAAGGAAAATGGATGAATACGTTCCGCAGACAACGCCTGTCATAAGCGGCAGAGCAAAATCACGGATGCTCGCCACACCTAAGATATAGAGCATCAAAACCGTGATAAAGGTCGTGAGGGACGTAAACACCGATCTTGAAAGCGTCTGAGTCACTGAAGTATTCACAATCTCCTCAAGGGAAGCCTTGCCCATAACATGCAGGTTCTCCCTGATACGGTCAAATATGACGATCGTGGCATTGATCGAATAACCGATGATGGTAAGTATCGCTGCTATGAACGTACCGCCGACTGATATCTTTGTCAGGGCATAGCAGGCAACTATGACAAGCGCGTCATGAAGCAGCGCTATGACAGATGCCGCGCCGAATCTTACATCCCTGAACCTTATCCATATGTAGATAAGCATACAGATGAGCGCCACAACCGATGCCCATATCGCATCCGCCTGCATCTCATTGGAGATCGTCGCTGAGATATTCTCCATTTCTATATTCTCGGTTGTAAGATTGTATTTATCTTCAAGCGCCTTCTCAAGAGCCTCCCTTTCATCAAGTGAAAGCTCTCTTGTCCGGATATTGACCTTGCTTCCCTCTACATTGGAAATATTGATCGCGTTGTCTTTTGTGATATCCGCCACCAGCGGCTTTACCTCGCTCTCAAGACGGTCAAGGGTCATATCCTCTCCTATATCAACGGTAGTCGATGTGCCGCCCAGGAATTCCAGCGAGAAGTTCAAAGGATGGCCTATGGTATTGTTGTTTACGATCATAAGCACAGGCGCGGAAAGGACCAGTATCGCAGATATCGTGACAAACACCCACTTTCTCTTGACGATGTCGAGAACCTTCCTGGTCTTTGCCCTGCCGTAAAACTTTTCTTTATTAAGTCCTACACCATAGAAGCCGTTCATTATAAGCCTCGTGATGACAAGGGCCGTGAACATCGATACCACGATACCTAAAGCAAGGGTTACCGCAAATCCCTGGACCGTTCCTGTTCCCCTGATCCCAAGGATAGCTGCTGCTATAAGCGTAGTCACGTTACCGTCTATGATGGCTGACAACGCCTTGCTGTATCCTGTCTTCATTGCCGTGGCAACGGACATTTCCTTCGCTATCTCCTCCCTTATGCGGGCGAAAATGATAACGTTGGCGTCAACTGCCATACCTATGGACAAAATGATACCGGCTATACCGGGAAGGGTAAGCGTGATATCAAAAGCCTTTATAAGGCCGATAACTATTTCAGTATAAATGATGAGGCCGAAAGCAGAGGCAAGGCCGGGTATCCAGTAGATCACGACCATAAAGATCATGATAAGGATGATGCCTATGCCTGCCGCAAGAAATGAAGTCTTTATAGCCTGCGAGCCAAGCTGCGCCCCTACTACCGATGATGAAAGCTCTTCGAGCTCAACGGTGAGTCCGCCGATCCTTATAGTGGAAGCAAGCCTGTCTGCTTCTTCAAACGATTCCTGGCCTGATATCTCGCACTGTCCGCCTGTGATGGGCTCGTGAACCCTGGGGACTGATACAAAGGCATTATCATAATAAATACCTATGGTCTCGCCGTTATTGTATGCTTCGGTGGTTGCCTGTCCAAAAGCCTCGGTCCCGGCAGGATCAAAGGTAAGGTTTACGACGTACTGCCTGGTCGTTGTATCCGTACGTGTCGCGGGCTCTGCCGAAATAACGTTCGTACCTTCGCAGACTACGGAACCATCAGCCTTCAATGCGTCAAAGTCTTTCGTAAGCACATAGCCCATGCCGTTAAATTCATAGTTCGGGGTGCCGTCCGATCCGGTCTGCTTAATGAAGTACAGCGATCCGGGCTTTCCGAGCTCTTCAAGTATCTTATTCGCATCGGAAACGCCGGGGATCTCAATATTTATACGCTTCGTGCCTTCCTGGTACACCTGCGCTTCCGTGGAGTATCCGGTCACCCTCTGCTGAAGCTTGTATATCGTATCCGCCATATCCTGGCTTGAGGGGTCTTGTTCTCCGACTGCCTGATATGTGATTGATACTCCGCCTGCAAGGTCAAGTCCCAGCTTGATGGACTCTCCTTGTCCGGGTGTATTTACCGTATCCCTGATAATTGGATAATCCAGATATCCAAGTCCCGCAATAGCAGCGAGCATCAGGATCAGGACTATGATCGCAGTTCTCTTTTTCATCTTAATCTCCTTATATATATGTAGTCTTTATTATGGATCTTGAACCCATGCAAGGCTGAAACTCAGGCATCATCCATAGCCGCCTTGATCATCAACGCACATTCTATACGTTTGCGCTGAAGTTTGCAACCTATTTCATAATTTCCGTTTATATTCCCTGTCGCATGAAATGAATTTGCCATACAGCCTCCCGAACAGTAAAACTTCGCGAAGCATTCCCTGCATTCGGGCTTTGTATAAACATTCGCGGAAGCGAACTCACGAGGTATCTCCTTTTCCGTAATGCCTTCATAGACATTACCTATAAGGAATTTCCCTTCCCCTACGAACTGATGGCAAGGATAAAGGTCCCCCCATGGGGTCACGGCCAGATATTCACATCCCGCTCCGCAGCCGGACAGCCTTTTCGCGACACACGGCCCTCCCTCAAGGTCTATCATGAAATGGAAGAAATTGATGAACCTGCCCTCTTTCCTGCGTTTTATTATCTCCTTCGCAAGGATGTCGTACTGCCCTAAAAGAACGGGGACATCCTCTTCAGTCAGCGCGTAGGGCATGGAGGGATCGCATACCACGGGCTCTACCGATATCTGCTCAAAGCCCATGTCATGCAGATGCAGGACATCCTGAGCAAAATCCGTATTATAGTGGGTATAGGTCCCTCTCACGTAATAGTTCGTCTGGCCTCTTGACTCTGCGGCTTTTTGAAATTTCGGAAGTATCAGATCGTATGAGCCTTTGCCCGATACCGTAGGACGCATCCTGTCATTTATCTCTTTTCTGCCGTCTATCGACAGGACAAGATTATTCATTTCCTTATTCGCGAAATCAAGGATATCGTCATCCAGCAGCACTCCGTTTGTCGTAAGGGTGAAACGGAAGTTTTTCCCCGTCTCCTTTTCCCTGCTCCTGCCATAAGAGACGAGTTTTTTCACCACATCGAAATTCATCGTCGGTTCCCCGCCGAAGAAATCGACCTCAAGGTTGCGCCGTCCACCGGAATTTTCTATCAGGAAATCAAGCGCCCTGCAGCCTGTTTCATAGGACATAAGGCCGCGTTTCCCATGATACTCCCCCTCTTCGGCAAAGCAGTACCTGCACCGTAAATTGCAGTCATGGGCGATATGAAGGCAGAGCGCCTTTACCACAGGGTTCTTGATCTTACCCTTTGTAAAGCTTTCCACATACTCCTCATATCCGTCCGGAGTATAGAGGGCGCCGTTAAGCTGCAGCTCCCTGATCTCCCCTGCTGCTTCCCTGACCTCGTCTTCGGGATATTTCCCGGGATATTTCCCGCCCAGGCTTTTTATAAGCTCATCATCTGATGCATTGATGTCTTTTTCCATTAAGGGGATGAGATCATAGACCACATCATCAACTATATGGACAGCGCCCGAATTGACATCGAGCACGATGTTATATCCGTTGTTCTTGTATTGATGTACCATATCTGCACAAACTAAAGGCGGCAACAGGAGTCCTGCTGCCGCCAGCTCTCCGGTTTACGATTTACTTATTTTTATTCTCGCAGGACTGGTTGCCTACCGT
>JAEEGL011692999.1_pt1 | contig 53196 bp, 43 predicted proteins | sample 9134231 | NCBI WGS metagenome assembly JAEEGL01 (sample SAMN16246548, study PRJNA631951) | gut metagenome | biome: gut microbiome; feature: rumen; material: fiber-attached | host: Bos | place: Iran: Karaj | collected 2018-10 | reverse complement strand
TCCAGATGTTCTCCGACGTCGTTATGGAAGTCGGCAAGAAATATTTTGAAAAGCTCATCGACGAGATGAAAGAAAAGAAAGGCGTTAAATTCGACGTAGAGCTTAACGCAGCAGACCTCAAAGAGCTTGCAACACAGTTCAAGGCAGAGTATAAGAACCAGCTCGGTCAGGACTTCCCCTCAGACCCCGTAGAGCAGCTTAAACTCGCTATCGAAGCAGTTTTCCGTTCATGGGACAACCCCCGTGCAAACGTTTACAGAAGAGACAACGACATCCCCTATTCATGGGGCACAGCCGTTAACGTAATGCCCATGGTATTCGGCAACCTCAACAACCAGTCAGGCACAGGCGTTGCTTTCACAAGAGACCCCGCCACAGGCGAAAAGAAGCTTATGGGCGAGTTCCTTATCAATGCTCAGGGCGAAGACGTTGTTGCCGGTGTCCGCACTCCGATGCCCATTGCTCAGATGGAAAAAGAGTTCCCCGAAGCATACAAGCAGTTCATCGAGGTTTGCGAAATCCTTGAGAACCACTATCACGATATGCAGGATATGGAGTTCACCGTTGAAAACAAAAAACTCTATATGCTTCAGTGCCGCAACGGCAAGAGAACAGCGCCCGCCGCTCTTCAGATTGCCTGCGACCTCATCGACGAAGGTCACAAGACCGAAGAAGAAGCCGTCATGATGATTGACCCCAGAAACCTTGACACTCTTCTTCACCCTCAGTTTGACGCAAAAGAACTCAAAGCGGCAACTCCTCTCGGCAAAGGTCTCGGCGCATCACCCGGCGCTGCATGCGGCAAAGTTGTTTTCACAGCTGACGATGCTGACGCATGGAACGCAAGAGGCGAAAAAGTCATCCTTGTCCGTCTTGAAACCTCACCTGAAGACATCACCGGCATGAAGGCAGCACAGGGCATCCTCACCGTTCGCGGCGGTATGACCTCACACGCAGCCGTTGTTGCCCGCGGTATGGGCAAATGCTGCGTTTCGGGCTGCGGCGACATCGCTATGGATGAAGAAAACAAGAAGTTCACCCTTGCAGGCAAAACCTTCAACGAGGGCGACTATATTTCAATCGACGGCTCAACCGGCAACATCTATGACGGCATCATCCCCACCGTTGACGCTCAGATAGCCGGCACATTCGGCAGAATTATGGCCCTCGCCGACAAATACAGAAAGCTTAAGGTCCGCACAAACGCCGACACTCCCGCAGATGCCAAAAAGGCACGCGAACTCGGCGCAGAAGGCATCGGCCTTTGCCGCACAGAGCACATGTTCTTCGAGGCAGACAGAATCGCCGCATTCCGCGAGATGATCTGCGCTGACACCAAAGAAGAAAGAGAAGCAGCTCTTGACAAGATTCTTCCCTATCAGCAGGGCGACTTCGAAGCTCTCTATGAAGCACTTGAGGGCTGCCCCGTTACAATCAGATTCCTTGATCCTCCTCTTCATGAGTTCGTTCCCACTGAAGAAGCCGACATCGAACTGCTTGCAAAAGCACAGGGCAAGAGCGTTGAATTCATCAAGAACCTCATCGCAGGTCTCCACGAGTTCAACCCCATGATGGGTCACCGCGGCTGCCGTCTTGCAGTTACATATCCCGAAATCGCAGCAATGCAGACAAAGGCAGTTATCCGCGCAGCCATCAACGTTCAGAAGGCACATCCCGACTGGACTGTCAAGCCCGAAATCATGATTCCGCTTGTTTGCGAAATCAAAGAGCTCAAATTCGTCAAGAAGGTTGTTGTTGAAACCGCAGACGCTGAAATCGCAGCTGCAGGCGTAAACCTTGAATATGAAGTAGGCACAATGATTGAGATTCCCAGAGCCGCTCTTACGGCTGACGAAATCGCAACAGAGGCTGACTTCTTCTGCTTCGGCACAAACGACCTTACTCAGATGACATTCGGCTTCAGCCGTGATGACGCAGGTAAGTTCCTTACCGCTTACTATGACACCAAGATCTTCGAGAGCGATCCGTTTGCAAAACTCGACCAGAGCGGCGTAGGCAAACTTATGAAGATGGCTCTTGACCTCGGCAAACCCGTCAACCCGAAGCTTCACTGCGGTATCTGCGGCGAGCACGGCGGCGACCCGACATCAGTTGAGTTCTGCCACAACATAGGTCTTGACTATGTTTCCTGCTCACCCTTCCGCGTTCCCATCGCCCGCCTTGCTGCAGCACAGGCAGCAATCGCAGAGAAGAACTGATTGCTTTAAGCAAATCAAAACAAAAACAGCTCCCCGGCTCTCATAGAGTCGGGGAGTTTCACATATACATATAGTTTAAACATTTATAAAAACAAAAAGCTCCGCTTTCGCGGAGTTCTTTGTTGGGTATTCAAATGTTTAATTAAGCACCGAAAATACCTGAAAGGCTGCCAAGAAGGTTTGTGATGGCTGAAAAATCGATACCGGTAAGGAAAGTCTTAACCTGCTCGATGATTCCTGATGCTTCGAACTCGCCAAGGAAAGAGGTGAGGTTCTTTGCAAATTCAAGTGCCTGGTTTACAAATGCAGCGATATCCATTATTAGGTCCTCCGTTTATAGATTTTGCAATTTTATTTGCAATTTAATTTTACATCCGCTGTGTTACATTGTCAAACAATCGGGACTTTCTTTAATAAAAATTTAATAAACTTTACATTTTGTTAAAAAATTGTAATGTCATCAAAGCAAAGAAAAAAGCACCTTCAATAAAGAAGGTGCCTGCTTTTAAGTCTGATTACGCAAGATAACCGAAGAAATTGGTGAAATATTCACCGATCTGAGCAAGTGTTCCGGGGATGTCGGTAAGAACGAAGTCATCAAGATGTGCTGCGACTTCCTGGCAAAAACCTGCAATGTGCTCAATAAGCATAATGAAACCGTTAAATGACATAATTTTGTTCCTCCTGTTAATATACAATTTTATTAATTGCTTTTAATAATCTACCACAAAATATTGTGTTTGTCAAATGTTTATACCACATTTTATGAAAAAAAGTCAATAAAGTTCTTCCTGTATTGAAAAAAAGCCCGTTTTATGGTATAATCCGGTAAATTAATAATGATTCAATCGGGGGTATTATTGTGACTGCTGCATTGTTTTTCAAAATGCTCGCGGCTTTTATTATGTCAATTTTCACCGCTTTCGGCGGTTTATTCGGAGGAGGAGAAAAAATGGATGTTTGTATGATAGCTCACAGAGGTTATTCCTCAAGGTATTTCCAGAATACCGAGTCCGCGTTTATCGGCGCGGCAAAGCACGGCTCCGGCGGAGCGGAAACCGACATCCGCGTAACATCCGACGGCGTCTATGTCACAAACCACAACAGCAGCGTCGTTCTCAAAGACGGCACAGAGCTTGAGGTCGCCGACCACACCTTTGCCGAGCTTACCGCTCAGCCGCTCAGGCAGACGAAAACTTTTGAAGATGTTTATCTCTGCACTTATGAGCGCTATCTCGAAATTATGAAAGAGAACAATATGATCTGCTTCATTGAACTCAAGGGCGATTTCAATGAGGAACAGGTCAAAGAGATTTTCGATATGGCGGCGGATATTTACTCCCTCGACAAATGCATTCTTCAGTCCTTCAACTTCGACAATCTCATCAGAGCGCACGAGCTTTTCCCCGACCTTCGCATTATGCTCACCTATGGCGCGGGCGACGAGGGCTATGAGAGATGCTTCGATTACGGCTTCTCAATCGACTGCGACTACAATGTCATCACCGAAGAGATGATAGAGCAGTTCCACTCGCGGGGTCTTGAGGTCGGTCTCTGGACGGCAAACGACCCTCTCTCGTTCGCCTACTGTAAATCGCTCGGCGTCGATTATATCGAATCCGATGTCTATTGATTGATATTAATGTAATTTATATAAGGAGGTCCGGCCGTGAAAAAAGGAATTATAATTGTTATCTGCCTTATAGCCGCCGTCGGATTTTTAGTATTCCGCCCGCACACCGAAAAGGTCGGCGGTTCGGGTGAAGCGCTGACCGAGGGCGTGCAGGCACCCGATTTTACGGTTAAGCTCAACAACGGCACAAGTTTCAATCTTTCCAAAAACAAAGACAAGGTAGTTCTCGTCAACTTCTGGGCAACCTGGTGCCCGCCCTGCTGCGACGAACTGCCCGTGTTTGAAAAGCTCAAAAACGAAAGAATCGACGGCGTCGAAATCGTAGCCGTCAACTGCAGAGAAAACAAGTCAACCGTTGATTCTTTCGTCAAAGACAACGGCTATACCTTCAATGTCGCATACGATGAAAACGGCAGTGTAGGGGATCTCTATCCCACAAACGGCATTCCCTACACGCTCATTATTAAAAACGGAGTTGTCGAAAAAACATTCCTGGGCGAGCCGAGAGACCCTTACACAACCTATAAAGAGGCAATAATGTCCTGTCTTAAATGATGTAAAAGCCAAAGGAGGTTATTGTTTTGACCTGGTTCAGATGGTATCTTTTTGCCTGCAACCTTATTGTGCCGGCAATCTTTCTCGTCTGCGGGATTCTTATGCATAAGCATTGTCCGAAAAAAATCAACAGAGTTATCGGCTACCGCACGCGACGCTCTATGAAGAATGAAGAAACCTGGCGCTTCGCCCATAACTATATCGGCAGACTCTGGGAAAAACTCGGCGCCGTAACACTGGTTGCAACCGCCGCCGTTCAGATATTTTTCCTCAATTCATCCGAGAATACCCTTGTTCTGCTCAGCGGTCTGCTTCTGTCGGTTCAGGGCATCCTCGTCGGCATCTCAATCGTCAGAACCGAAAAAGCCCTCAAAAAAGAATTCCCCAAATAAACAAAACAAAAAACAAGCACGGGTTTTGCCCGTGCTCTTTTTTTATAAAACAGGAATATTATTCCGCGTCGTCCGCATTCTCCCAGTTGTGCCACACGCCCTGAATGTCGTCGTTGTCTTCAAACATCTCGAGCATCTTGCCCATGGCGGTAATGTCGTCGGGGTCGGTGAGCGCAACATAGCTTGAGGGGATGTAGGCAACATCCGCCGAAAGGAATGTGTAGCCCTTGTCCGCCAGCGCACTGCTGACTGCGCCGCAATCGTAGGGGTCTGTGCGTATTTCAAAAATACCGTCGTCTGTGAGAAAGTCGGTGGCGCCCGCTTCAAGAGCGTCCTCCATAAGCTTTTCCTCGTCGATTCCTTCCTGTTCAAGCACGATTACGCCCTGCTTTGTGAACATGAACGAGACACTGCCGCTCTGACCCATATTTCCGCCGTATTTGTCAAAATAGTGGCGGACGTCGCCGGCTGTTCTGTTGCGGTTGTCGGTGAGCGCTTCGACAATAACGGCTATGCCCTTGGGGCCGTAGCCCTCATAGACGATTTCTTCATATTTCTTGTCGCTGTCTTCACCGGCGGCTTTTTTGATTATTCTTTCAATGTTGTCGTTGGGAACGTTGTTTGCCTTCGCTTTTGCAATAACTTCCTTGAGCTTTGAGTTGGAAGCGGGGTCGGGTCCGCCTTCACGAACAACAACGGCAATCTCTCTGCCGATTTTTGTAAAGACCTTCGCTCTTGCGTTGTCGGTCTTTTCTTTTTTTCGTTTTATGGTGCTCCATTTTGAATGGCCTGACATAAAAAAACCTCACTTTGATTTATTTAACTATATTATTATATATCAAACAATTAAACCGTGTCAAGTTTTAAAGCGGCTTGCGGAATCCTTTACCCAGAATTTCATTTGCTTCGCTGATTATTATAAATGTCTGCGGGTCAACAGATTTGATGATTTTATTCATTTTCTGAACCTCGTGGTCGCGCACAACGCACACAAGCATCTGCTTGTTTTCGCCGGAATACGCTCCCTCAACGGGCACCTTCGTTACTCCGCGAGTGGTTCTCGTCGTTATTTCAGAAGATATTTCATCGCCCTTTTCGGTAATAATCATAAGCATTTTGCCGTTACCCATACCGTAATTTATCTTGTCTATTACGGTTGAACTCACAAAAATAACAATAACCGCATAAAGAGCGCTCTCAATGTTGCGGAACACAACTGCCGCCGTGATTACCACAACCGCGTCGCTTATCATTATAACTCTGCCTATCGGAATGTGCTGCCAACGCTTGTGAACAAGCCGTCCTATAATATCCGTGCCTCCCGTGGTGGTGCCCGTCATAATAACAAGCGCAAGACCAATGCCGGAGAGCAGACCGCTGATGAGTGCCACAAGAAGTTTGTCCTCGCCCTTGTAAACGGGAAGGATTTTACCCCAGATGTCAAGAGCGGCGGAGAGCAGGGCAACAACCCACAGAGTTTTGCCGACAAAAGCTTTGCCGATGAATATAAATGCGAGAATGAGCAGGGGAAGGTTTAAAACAAAGTTTATCGTGCCGAGCGAAAAATCCTTAAGCAGATAATTCACAACAATCGCAAGTCCCGAAATACCGCTCTGCGCAATATTGTTCGGCACGGCAAAACAGTTTAGCGAAATTGAATAAATTGAACAGCCGAGAATCCATAAAAGGTTATCTTTTATGAACTGAAGCGTCTGTTGCTTTGAAGGAGCTTTAATCTTCATTTTTTTCACCTTCGCAAATTGCGTCAAAAAGCTTTTCAATTCTGTCGCCGTCTCCGTTTAAATACAGCCACCCGAAAAGCGTCTCAAGCCCCGTCGCACTGTGGTATTCGCCCGGCGTTGCGCTTTTCGGAATACCGCCTACCTTGGCGTTTCTTCCTCGCTTGTAAACTGCGGTTTCATTTGGTGAGAGCAGCGGCATAATGATATGAGCCGCCTTCGCCTGCGCCTCGGCACGCACCATCTCAACCGCCAGAGTGTGCAGCTCCTTTACGGGTCTGCTGCCGCCTTTGAGCAGGTATTCGCGCACAAGCAGCCCGTAAACCGCATCGCCCGCAAAAGCAAGGTCAAGCGGCGTGAGCTCGTCAGGGGAAATACCGGCAGGGGGGTCTGCCTCAGACACGGCGGTTTCAGGCGCAACACGCCTTTTTCTTTTAATAAACGAAATCAAATTCCAGGTCATAGATAGAAACCGTATCCCCTTCCTGAATGCCCTTTTCAATGAGTGCGGCAATTATGCCGGATGACTGCAGAACACGCTCAAAATACTGCAGCGACTCGTAATCGTCAAGGTCGGTTCTTGCAAGTATTTTAAGCAGCCACGGCGCATCAACAAAATATACTCCGTCTTCAACACGGATTGTAAACCCGTCATCCTTTTTCTTTTCAAAGAAGGTTGCGGGTATTTTTTCCGTTTCATATCTTTTCACGGGAGGCAGGTCGGCAAGGCATTTCCATACCTCGTTTATAACCTCCTTTGTGCCCTCGGTAATCGGAGCGCACATCGTCATGAATTTATAGCCCTTGCCTTCAATATAGTTTTTCAGACGTTCAATCTGTTTGTCTTCTGCAAGGTCAATCTTGTTTGCAACAACAATCTGCGGCCTTTGCGCAAGCTCCTCGTTGAATTTTTTTAGCTCTGCGTTTATTGCCTCAAAATCTTCAATCGGGTCTCTGCCCTCGCTGCCTGCGGCGTCAAGAATATGCACAAGCATTCTGCAGCGCTCAACGTGTCGCAAAAACTCGTGCCCGAGACCGACGCCGTCGCTCGCTCCTTCAATAAGACCGGGGATGTCCGCAATAACAAAGGAGTTCCCGCCTCCCATGTCAACAACGCCCAGAACGGGAGTGATTGTGGTGAAATGGTAGTCGGCGATTATCGGTTTCGCTTCACTGACAACCGAGATAAATGTCGATTTACCAACGTTGGGGAAGCCGAGCAGACCGACGTCTGCAAGCAGCTTTAACTCAAGCGTAATTTCCCACTCTTCGCCGGGCGTGCCGTCCTTTGCAAATCTCGGCACCTGGCGTGTGGGGGTCGAAAAATGCGTGTTGCCCCAGCCGCCTCTGCCGCCCTTTGCGGCAATAAACGGTTCGTCGTCAGACATGTCCGACATAACGGCTCCGCTCTCAACTTCACGTATAACCGTGCCTCTCGGCACCTTGATTATCAGATCTTCGGCGCTTTTGCCGTTCTTCCTTCCGCCCTGACCGGGCTCGCCGTTTTTTGCCTTGTAGCTGCGCTTGTAGCGAAAATCTGCAAGGGTCGAAAGATTGTTGTCAACCTGAAAAACAATGTTTCCGCCTCTGCCGCCGTCGCCGCCGTCTGGACCGCCTGCCGCAACATATTTCTCACGGCGGAAGCTGACGGCACCTCTGCCGCCGTCGCCCGCCTTTATTTTAATTTTAGCAATGTCAACAAACATAAAAACTACCTTGTTTCATAATAATTCGGAATATTATTATAAACTTAAAATGTGTTTTTTACAACCTTATTGTTGTTCATACCTGTCCGGGTCATAACCGTATCTCGCCGGGTCAACAGGATTATACGCTTTCACGGAGGCGCCGCAGTGAGGGCAGTTGAGGCAGGTGCCCACAACATAAACTCCGCCGCAGTAGTCGCAGGTTTCCTGAATAAGAATCTTGCCGTCAACAGAGGGCACCTTCTGATAATCCTTGTAGTTCTTCATTTTGATAATATTCATAATGCTGAAAAACACCGGGAAGACCCACATTGCCGCCATAATAAGCAGAACGAGTATGGCGTCCTTTGCATCCTGCCAGTTGACGTGACGCTCCATTATCTGCGGCGTAATCTGTTCAAACGAGAGTCTTATCGCCCTCTCAACCGTGTATTTTGAATCAGCCGTAAGATATTTCTGCATAAGGTCGATGAAAAGACCTGTGGAGTAATCGTTGAGTATGTTGTCCGTGTCGTCGCCTTGCATGCCTTCCCAATACCAGTCAACAAAGCCGGAACCGCTTGCGTCCGCCTGCTGGGAATACACAATAAGCCAGTGCTTTTCATCGTCAAACCTGTTGACATACAGGTCATAGGCGTAGTTTTCAAGATTTGAATAGTTGCGCCAGCTCTCGTTTGTAACGGTGATAACCGCAGGCGTGATTCCCGTTTTGTCAAAAAAGGCGGAGAGCGTTTTCTCCATGGCTGCCCTGTCGGTGATAACTCCCAGATTGTCTTCAATAACAATGGCTGTGTCGTAGTCAACCGTCAGCTTTTTCGGCGTTCTGAAAACTCCCAGGATTGAGTCTAAAGACATAAACGCAAAAAACGCCATAAAAAGCGAGATTACCACAATGGTAAACAGGTTTGAGAGATAATCCTGCTTCTTCGTTTTCGTTATGTCGCGGTCTGCATAGAGAATATCCGTTCTGCCGTTGTGGTAGCGGACATAGGGCGTTGCGCCGGCAAAATATTTTCTGCTCGCCGTCGGCATGGAACGTGAGCCCGATGATGAATGCCCGCCGTGCGAGCCACCGCCGCCGTGCGAACCTCCTCCGTGTGAACCTCCGCCTGATGAATGCGGCATAAGATTACCTCCTTTTCGGGTGAGTTAATATTGAATAAATATGAAAATGATTATGTTAATCAGACGGGAGTGATTTCATAGAACACAACAGCATTCGGGTTGAGTGTTATGTCAAGATTCAGTTTTCCGTTTTCAACCTTTGCAGTCGTTTCAACCGGCTCAAGTTTTGCGCACTCCTCGTATTTTTCGTGCAGCTCATTAAAATATATGTCTCTCGCACGCTGGTCCGTCAGCGTTGCGGTGCTGCCGAGTATCGGGTCGTCCGGCGACCAGGCGGAGCAGTCATCGGTGATTCCGTAAACCTCTCTGTCCTTTACCCACTCGTCAAAGAAATTGCAGTCGTCGTCAATAACATAAGCCGTTACCCTGACCTCCCTGCCGTCAAACTGCGGGGCGTTTATTCTGAAATTCAGGTCTGCGGTTTTGCTGTAATTTATATCGTTTTTAAAATTATATGCCATAACCCTCAACACGCCGTTCTCTTCATCAAACGCCGCGGATATTTCAACCTCCGTGCCGGGCTGCAGCCCTTTTCCGACCTTCTTTGAAGCAACCGCCTTTGCATTTTTGAAGTGCGAGGCAAGCTCTGCGACATAATAGCTGACGGTCGGTATTCCCGTTGACATTCCGTCTGTCATATACTGCCAGGCGGAAAAATATGAAATGCCGTTGTCAAACATAATTTTTGCCATTCTCGCATCATAGGCCGCCTGATAGGTGTAGCCCGTGATTCTTGCATTGAGGGCGTCGGAATCCTTTCCCGGCGTTCCGCTGAGAATTCTGCCCTCGTCAAAGCCGTAAACAAGATTATTCAGCCCGTATTCCTCAGCCGCTTTCCGCAAGTGTTCTATTGTCTGTGCCGGTGTTAAGCCCTTGGTGTATTCGCCCGGCTTCAGGTCATAGAACGATGCCGTCAGCATGTCAATGTGCGAGCCCTTTTTGCCGGTTTTGTAATTCGTTCCCTGGGCGCAGTGCTTGATAAAATCCCTTTCATCCCAGAGCCCTTCGGTAACCGCCATTGCGTGAGCGCCGACAAATACGTCTTCGCCTATCTCGTCAATAAGCGCCTGAACCGTGTAGTCGTAAAGCCTGCAATACGCTTCACAAGTTTCCTTCGGGTCGCCGTTTTTTGCCATGAACCAGTCTGAGTTTTCAAACTCCGTCATTACGGCAAACCGCCACGTCAGCAGTTCCTCTCTGCCGAACTCCTCAACAAGCGCGCGGGCGCAGGCGGCAATATAGTTGTAATAAACATCATAGTCATCGGGCGGGTAAATATTAGTGCCGAACATCGCATCCGTATTTGAGTTTTCGGTATATTTAAGCGGCACGCTTCCGAGCTTGAGATACGGTTTTGCACCCAGCTCAATAATGCCCCTGCAGTTGTTTATCAGTCTTGAAAAATCGTAGTCGTCGGTAACGGAAGCGTCGGCAGGGTCTTTGAATAAATCCCTCTGTCTGCTGCCTCCCGTGCACTGCATAAGCTCAACATATTCGACAAATTCAAAAATGTTGTATTCATCCGATATCTGCGGGTTCAAAAACGGGTTGCCCTCAATGCTCCACACCGTAAGGTTGGATGAAACATTCGGCAGCGCTTCACTCTTTTGCGATGCGTCTATTTCAAATGTGTAATTGTTGAATATGTCGTTTATCTTTAATGATATTTCATTAAAAACACTCCCGAAAAACGCAAAAACCGCAAGAAAAAACGCAATTATTTTATTCATATAAAAAAGCACCTCACAGCTTGATTATTCTGAGCTCGCTTATCATAACGCCGATTTTTTCCTCCTGCATAACAAGCCGGAGCCGTCCGTCCTCAAACACATCCGCAGGTAGGGGATACTCTCTTGACATAAAGCCCCTGCACAGCATTTCCTCATCATAAACCGCGTTCTTTTCGCCGCCGGGCAATCCGCCCTCATAAACGGTTTTTCCGTTTGCGGTTATTTTAAAAATACCTGCGCCGTCATAGTTTCTGTCCGCAAATGTCACAATAAGCCGGTAATCCCTGCCGGGCGAAAAACCCTCTGCCGTCAGATAAAATGAGTAGTTGTCAAACACCTTGAACATACAGCAGGGCATCTGCCCGTTGTTTACATCAGGTCTGTCCGCCTGAACGTTTATGTAAACCTCGCCCTCCTGCGGTTCGCCCGTCCCCGCAAGCCCGTCCTCGGCAACGGAATAATAAAACTCATCGCTCTCAACACGGTTGCGGTTGAATACTCTTTTTATAAACCCGTCTTTTTTTTCGCTGTCAGATCTTTCTGCATATTCAAATCTGCCCAGCAGCCACGCCCTGTCGGTGACGGGCAGGTCTATTGTCTCAAGCACAGCGCCCCGCTCCCAGCTGTCCGCGTGGTAGTTTTCAACGTCAAGCTGCAGTCCGATTTCATCAAAGAGCAGAGCCGCCAGAGCGTCAATTTCTTTTCTTGCTGCCTTGTATTCCCAGTCATAATCTGTCTGCAGAACCGCTTTTGCCTCCTGCAAATTACCTTGATTTACAAGTGATTTCGCCTTCTCAATAAGAGAGTTTTCAAAAATTCTCCTGTGCCTTATCAGCCAATCGCACAGCGCCCTGAAAAACAGCTGATTGAAGCGCCAGTTTTTATTTAAAAATATATATTTTTCCGAAAGCGAACGGAATATTCCGAGAGTTTTGTCAATACCCTCATTTTCCGCCGGGTCACCATACCAGTTTTCTTCAAGTTTCAGAATTGCTTCGGCAATGATATACGAAGGAACGCCTGCAAAAAACAGTCTTGCATAGTCCTGCAAAATGCCTTTGATACTCTGATTGTCGTCATAATCAAGACTGCTCCATACGAATTTGTTGACATCATCGGTTATTCCTTCCGAATAGCTGACGCTTCCGCACACAAAATCCTTCGTCTGCGAGTGAAGATAAGCATACTCCAACGGTCTCGGATTTGTGCATTCCCTGCTTAAGCCCGCGCAAAGCGCATAGTGCCAGTCATCCCTGTCAAAATGAACAGGGTATTCGCACCGCAGATTGTGCGTAATGTCCGGGTAGAATCTTATCGGCAGATGCCCGGGAACTTTTTTTCTCAGCACATCAAGCGGGAAGGCATGGTTCGGCCCCATGATGATTCCGTCAATGCCCTCGCTGTCATCCTCAAGGCATTTTACAAACTCGTCGCCCCAGCCCTCAATGCCGTGCGGTGCCTGGGCGGAGGGGAAAATCTTTATATCCTTGCTGACCGATTTAACGGACTTGCTTATTGCTTTGCACCTTTTCAGAAAATCCCTTGCAGGCAGGTCTCCGGGGTCTCCTCCGGGCGGAAAAATCACATTTACCCTCGGCAGCTTTTCAACAAGCTTTTTTCTCGTTTGCGCCGCCGTTTCGTCCGTTTCGCCGTCGGCATTCGGATACCACAGCGACACGTCAAGGTCAAGCTCGTCAGCCATACGGCACGCTTCTGCAAGGAATTCCTCCTCGTCATATTTCATAAGCGCGTTTCTTCGTGATTTTCCGTTTTCATACGGGATGTGCTCAACCGTGTTGCACCCCATAAGCATAATGTCAATATAGTATCTGCGGTAGTCCTCGTAGCTCCACGCATCGTAGGTGTTCGGTGTCGTTCTGTAACCGAGCTGATGTCCGCGTATCTCTTTACAGGGAGAGTAATCACCCGAAATACTGCACTCCGTTTCAAACTCTCCGCCCTCAAAAATGCAATTTTTCAGAAATGCGGCAAATCCGTAGATAAACCCGCGGATTCCCTGGGCAAAAACAGTGATTTTACCGTCTTCTTCGCAGACTGAGAAACAGTCCCTGCTCTTCATTTCACGGCAGCTGAAAGCAAACGAAAACGAGTCGCCTGTGTCTGTTATTGCAGGGCGCTTTCCCGCTCTCGCTTCAAGCTCATCCGCAAACAGAAAAGCCGCTTTTTTCTCCTCGGGAGCCGCCGCTTTTATCACGAAACCGTCAATGCTGAATTTCAAATCAAACACCTCTGATTTTAATATATCATAATGAATTATTTACCGTCAATCATTATATGTTGCAAATACAAGCGAAAAATGATAAAATATTCTATATTCCATTTACAAAAAGGAGAACGCACTATGGAACGCATTTTCACAAAAGGCGAACGCTTTGTTGACGAATCCGGCAGGCAGAGAATATTCAACGGCATAAACCTGTGCGACAAGGGTGTTGCCAACGCCGAAAAAACGGCAAAGGTTTACAACCTCGATTTTGACGAAGACCTTATTGTAAAGCTCAAAAAATGCGGTTTCAACCTTGTGCGTCTCGGCCTCACCTGGGACGGCGTTGAACCTCAGCCCGGCAAATATGATGAGGAGTATATCGCAAAGGTCAAAAAGGTGGCGGACCTGTGCGAAAAACACGGCATCTATTTCTTCCTCGATATGCACCAGGATTTATACGGCGGTCCCGCAGATGCGGGCGACGGCGCTCCGATGTGGGCGTGTATGACCGACGGCTACAAATTCAGGCCGACAAAATTCGTCTGGGCAGAGGGCTATTTCTGGGGCAGGGCGATTCACAGATGCTTTGACCATTTCTGGGCAAACGATATAATCTGCGGCAAACCGATTCAGGAGCACTACTGCAATATGTGGAAATATCTTGCAGAGGAGTTCAAGGACTATTCATCCCTTTTCGGCTTTGATATTATGAACGAGCCCTTCCCCGGCACACCCGGCGGCAAGGTCTTCCGCAAGCTCATAGGCAGCGTTGTTCTCTCTGGTATGTTTGACCGCCGCGTTCACAGAGTTCAGCTCATCAAAAACGCCCTTAAGGGCGAAACTCGCCACAAGGTGCTCGACCAGTTTGAAGATCCAGAGTTTTTCAGTCAGATAGTCACCCGCGGCGGCGGAAAAATCATAAAGGATTTTGATGAGAATTACTATTCACCATTTCTTAACAGGGCGGCGTCCGCAATCCGCGAGGTAACCGACAAAGGCATAATTATTATGGAAAACTGCTATTATTCCAACCTTTCCATACCCTGCTCAACTCCCGCCGTCACCGTTAACGGCAGGCGCGAGAGCCAGCTCTGTTTTGCGCCTCACGGCTATGATTTAATGGTTGACACTCCCGATTACAAATACGCCAGCAACTCTCGCACGGGCGCCATCTTTGACGAGCACAGGCGCACACAAAAACGCCTGAACGTTCCAGTCTTTGTCGGCGAATGGGGCGGCAGCGGCGGCAATGAAGATAAAACCTGGTTAAACCACATAAACTTCCTGCTCGACAAATTCGACGAGAACCAGTGGGGTCAGACCTACTGGGCTTATACAAGCGAAATGTTCGACACCGTTATTATGGAGAGTCTGGTGCGCACCGCTCCCGTTGCGGTCACCGGCACAATTGACAGCTACAGAACCGACCGCGAAAGCGGAACATTCATTCTAAAATACACCCAGGGCTACGAGTTTAAAGAGCCCACCGAGGTTTTCGTTCATAAAAACCCCGCCCGCATTGACACCGACGGCGAGTATGAGTTCGTTCAGGCGGAAGGCGGCGAAGGCGGAATTCTCAAAGTCAGAACCGGCACCGGCAAACACAAGGTGGTAATTTCTTTCTGAGGAGCTTTAATGGAACTTGATATTTATGATTTTGACAAAACAATGGTGCCCTTTGACACCGGCTCGCTGTTTTGTCTGTGGAGCTTTGTCCACTATCCCTACATAATTGTTTTCGCGCCATACGCCGCTTACGGAATAATCCGCTTCGGTCTTATCGAAAAAAACGTTGCGAAAATGAAAAAATACGCCTTCGGCTTCATCCGCTCAATTCCGCTTGAAAAGGCGGCGGTAAAGTTCTGGAACAGATACGAAAAAAAGGTCTTCGACCGCTGCAGAAAAGAAAATCGCAAAAGGTTTTCGGTCGTAATAAGCGCAAGCCCCGACTTCCTGCTTGAAGAAATCGCAAAACGCCTTGAATTTGACTGCCTCATCTGCACAAAACACAACAGAAAAACAGGTGAGATTACCGGCAGAAACTGCCGCTGTGATGAAAAAGTCAGGCGCTTTAAAGAGCAGTTCCCCGATGCCGAGGTCGTCGATGTCTATTCCGATTCCCTCGCACACGACAAATACATTTTCTCTCTCGGCAGACGCTGTTTTCACGTTGAAAAGGGCGGCAGCTTAACCGAATTCAGTTACAGTGAAATGTATAAAGAATAACAAATCAGCCATCCGCAGCCGCACGGCTGCGGTTTTTTCATCTGCAATTATTTATAATCTATTAATATTTTATTTATAAAAAGTATTTACATTTCATTTCATTTTGTGATATATTCTATAATGCTTTAATATGGGTTTTTATAACTTTTGCGGGGAGGTGTGAGCGTTGGCAGTCAGAATTGAGTCCGTAACTCCGGGCAGCGTTGCGCAAAAAAAGCATATCTGCGGCGGCGACACTCTGCTGAGCATCAACGGTCACACAATTTCCGATGTGCTTGATTACCGTTTTTATCTCAATGAATCAAAGCTCGTTCTTGAAGTTGAAAAAGACGGCAAGGTCAAAAAAATAAAAATCAGAAAAGACGAGGCGGATGACATAGGTCTTGAATTCAGAACCTATCTTATGGACAGTCAGCACGCCTGCAAAAACAAATGCGTTTTCTGCTTTGTCGATCAGCTCCCTGAGGGTCTGCGCGACAGTCTGTATTTCAAAGACGACGACTCCCGCCTTTCTTTCCTTTTCGGCAATTACATCACGCTTACAAATATGAGCGAGGATGAAATTGACAGAATCATCACCATGCATATAAGCCCCATTAATATATCCGTTCACACTATGAATCCGGAACTCCGCGTTGAAATGATGAAAAACCCAAATGCGGGCACATCCCTGAGATTCATCAGAAAGCTTGCGGATGCAGGCATAACCCTCAACACCCAGCTCGTTCTCTGCCCAGGCATAAACGACGGAGCCGAGCTTGATTACAGTCTGAGCGAACTTGCAAAACTCATCCCTGCCGTGCAGAGCATAGCGGCAGTGCCGGTCGGCATAACCTGCCACAGGCAGGGGCTTGCAAATCTCCGCTTATTCACTCCCGAAGAAGCGGGCAGAGTTATCGACACAATAGATGAATTCAACCGCACTCTGACCGAAAACGGCGGTTACCCCGTCGCCTACGCCGCCGATGAGTTTTTCATCCAGGCGCAGCGCCCGATTCCAGGCGAGAATTATTACGGCGACTACCCCCAGCTTGAAAACGGAGTAGGTCTATGGTCGCTCCTTAAAAGCGAGTTTATGCAGGCGCTCGAAAGCGCACCTTCCCCGGCCGTTTCTCAAAAAAGAAAAATCACCTGGGCAACGGGTGTCGCCGCTTATCCCCTCGTCTGCGAACTTGCAAAAGCGGCGCAGAATAAATTTGAAAATCTGCAAATTGATGTCTGCGAGGTCCGCAACAGACTTTTCGGTCCCACTGTTACGGTTGCGGGTCTTCTCAGCGGCAAGGATTATTTCGACACACTCAAAGACGTTTCCCTCGGGCAGAAAATCATCATCCCCGAGGTCTCCCTGAGAAAAGAAGATGACAGATTTCTTGACGATATGACTTTATCACAGCTTCAGCAGGCGCTCGGAGTCAAAGTGTCTCCGGTCCCCAATGACGGAGCGGTGCTTCTGTCGGAACTCATTGAAGACTGATTTCCGGCAGCGGAAGGAGAACACAATGAACAATGTAGTAGCAATAGTAGGCCGCCCAAACGTCGGTAAATCCACGCTTTTCAACAAACTGACAGGCGTGCGCACCGCAATAGTCGATGACACCCCGGGCGTCACGCGCGACAGAATTTACGGCGAGTGTGAGTGGTGCGGCAAAAAGTTTATGCTCGTTGACACAGGCGGCATCGAGCCCTATTCAGATGACATTATCCTGTCGCAAATGCGCCGTCAGGCGGAGCTTGCAATCGACAGCGCAGAGGTCATCATCCTCGTTACCGATTTACGCTCGGGAGTTGTCGCCACCGATATGGATGTTGCCGCCATGCTTCAGAAAAGCGGCAAGCCCATAGTCCTCTGCGTCAACAAGTGTGACACCGTAGGCGACCTGCCCGCCGATTTTTATGAGTTTTACAATCTCGGTCTGGGCGATCCCGTTGCCGTTTCATCCGTTCACGGTCTCGGCACGGGCGACCTGCTCGACGAGGTCTGCAAATATCTTCCCGACTCCGACGATGACGGCGAGGAGGATGAATACATCAAAGTTGCCGTCATAGGCAAGCCCAACGTCGGCAAATCATCCCTCGTAAACGCCGTGCTCGGTGAAGAGAGAATGATTGTCTCCTCCATAGCCGGCACAACAAGAGATGCCACCGACTCCTATGTCGAAAATGAGTTCGGCAAGTTTATGTTTATCGACACGGCCGGCTTAAGGCGCAAAAGCAGGGTCTATGACCAGATAGAAAAATACTCCGTCATCCGCGCCCGTATGGCGGTTGAAAGAGCACACGTCTGCGTCATTATGATTGACGCAACCGAGGGCTTTACCGAGCAGGATTCCAAAGTAGCGGGCATAGCCCACGAAATGGGCAAGGGCTGCATAATAGCGGTCAATAAATGGGATATTGTTGAAAAAGACGGCAAAACCATGGACAGCTACCGTAAAAAGCTTATGAAAGATTTTTCATTTATGTCCTACGCCCCGATTATATTTATTTCGGCAAAAGAAAAAATACGCCTCGACAGACTTTACGAGCTTATAAAATTTGTGGATACCCAGAACGCCATGCGCATAACGACCGGCAAATTGAACGAGGTGCTCGCTGATGCCGCCGCAAGAGTTCAGCCCCCGACAGACAAGGGCAAACGTCTCAAGATTTATTATGTCACGCAGGCGTCAACAAGACCGCCCACATTTGTTTATTTCGTCAATAATGCGGAGCTCTTCCATTACAGCTACCAGCGCTATCTCGACAATCAGATAAGGGCCGTTTTCGGTCTTGAAGGCACACCGACGAGAATACTTATAAGGGAAAGGAACAAAGATAAAAAATGACGGTTATCGGCATTGACCCCGGTTACGCAATAGTCGGCTACGGCATTGTTGAATATAAAAGCAATCATTTCCGTATGCTTGACTTCGGCGCAATAACAACCGAGGCTCACACTCCCTTCAACATCCGCCTTATTCATATTTACAATCAGCTCTGCGCACTGCTTGACAGCTGCAGGCCCGAAGCGCTCGCAATCGAAAAACTCTTTTTCAACACCAACCAGAAAACAGCCATTGATGTCGCCCAGGCAAGGGGAGTAATAGTCCTTGCCGCCCAGCAGAGAAATATCCCCATTTTCGAATACACCCCTCTGCAGGTTAAACAGAGCGTTGTCGGCTACGGCAGGGCGGAGAAAAAACAGGTTCAGGAAATGACAAGAATAATGCTCAACCTTCAGAAGATTCCCAAACCCGACGATGCCGCAGACGCCCTCGCCATGGCAATATGCCACTGCCACACAAGCGGCTCGGCAATTTCAACATATCTTAACAAGAGGTAGTTTTATGTATTACAGTCTCACCGGTAAAGTGGTTATGAAAGACACATCAAGCGCCGCCATCGACTGCTCGGGGGTTGCCTATCTTATCAACACCACTCTCTCCACAATAAACTCCCTTCCGCCCGTCGGCGAAACGGCAACGGTTTACACCTACCTTTCCGTGCGCGAAGACGCCCTCGACCTTTTCGGCTTTTTCACAAAAGAAGAGCTTGAATGCTTCAAGCTTCTCATAACGGTGTCCGGCGTCGGTCCCAAGGCGGCAACGGCAGTGCTCTCCGCTTTATCTCCCGCACAGCTTGCCGTTGCAATTTCGAGCGGCGATGTCAAGGCAATAACCTCGGCACAGGGCGTCGGTGCAAAAATAGCGCAGAGAATAGTGCTTGAACTCAAGAGCAAAATGGGCTCGGTAACAATGAGCTCCGACTCTCTCTCCTCTGTTGCCGATGCCGCAAAATCCGGCATAAGCAGTGCGAGCAAGGATGCCGTCGATGCGCTCGTCACCGCATTCGGCTACTCCCGCTCCGAGGCGAGCATAGCCGTAGGCAGACTCGACCAGAATCTTTCTGCGGAAGAAATGATACGCAAGGCGCTTGCCGTCCTTGCAAAAAAACTATAATATCAGGAGCGGATTATGGATAACGAATTCGAAACCCGTTTTATGGATGCCTCTTATAACGGCAGCGAAGATGAAGATATTGAACTCTCCCTTCGCCCCAGAGTGCTTTCCGAATATATAGGTCAGGAAAAGGCGAAAGAGAATCTTTCAATTTACATTGAGGCGGCGCGCAACAGGAGCGAGCCCCTCGACCACGTTCTGCTTTACGGCCCTCCCGGTCTGGGCAAAACCACGCTCGCGGGCATCATCGCCAACGAGATGGGCGTCAATTTCAGAGTCACCAGCGGTCCGGCTATCGAAAAACCCGGCGACCTCGCGGCTCTCCTGACAAATTTAGAGCAGGGCGACGTTCTTTTCATTGATGAAATCCACCGCCTCTCAAGAGCCATTGAAGAGGTTTTATATCCCGCAATGGAAGACGGCGCAATAGATATAATCATCGGCAAAGGTCCCTCAGCCCGTTCAATCCGGCTGGATCTCAACCGCTTCACCCTCGTCGGTGCCACAACAAGAGCCGGTCAGTTGAGCTCGCCCCTTCGCGACCGCTTCGGTGTCATCCTGCGTCTCGAGATGTATTCCGCCGATGAGCTCAAAAAGATAGTTGACCGTTCCGCCGGTATTCTCGGCGTAAAGATAGATGAAGACGGCGCCCTCGAAATAGCGTCGCGTTCAAGAGGCACTCCCAGAATCGCCAATCGCCTTCTCCGCAGAGCCCGCGACTTTGCCGAGGTTAAATGCGACGGCGTCATCACAAAAGAAGCCGCCTCAATGGCGCTCGGCAAAATGGAGATTGACCCGCTTGGGCTTGACAATATCGACCGCCTGATTCTTACCACAATGATTAAAAACTACAACGGCGGTCCCGTCGGTCTTGAAACGCTCGCCGCAGTTATAGGCGAAGAATCCGTAACAATAGAAGATGTCTATGAGCCCTATCTTATGCAGCTCGGTTTCTTAAGCAGAACACCGAGGGGCAGGGTGGTAACCCCGGCGGCATACAACCATCTCGGAATACCCATGCCCGGTCAGCAGAAATTCGGAGTCTGATTATGAGAACAGCAGAAAACTGGAAAGATTACGAGCTTATCGACTGCTCCGGCGGCGAAAGACTCGAGCGCTGGAACGACATCATCCTCGTGCGCCCCGACCCGCAGGTAATATGGCAGACTCCCAGAACAAACAGGTTGTGGAATAACGCCCACGCCGTCTATAACCGCTCCTCAACCGGCGGCGGCAGCTGGAGCGTCAATAAAAAAATGCCCGATGTCTGGCAGGTCGGTTATAACGACTTAAAATTCAATATCAAAACAATGGGCTTCAAGCATACGGGGCTTTTCCCCGAGCAGGCGGTCAACTGGGAATATACCGCACAGGTGATTAAAAACGCCGGCAGACCCGTCAGGGTTCTCAATCTTTTTGCCTACACGGGCGGCGCCACTGTCGCCGCACTCAAGGCGGGCGCGAGCGTAACCCACGTTGACGCTTCAAAGGGTATGACCGCCTGGGCAAAAGAGAACGCCGTTCTGTCGGGCGTTGCCGACAAATCCGTGCGCTGGCTTGTTGATGACTGTATGAAATTTGTCGCCCGCGAAATCCGCAGGGGCAACACCTACGATATAATCATTATGGATCCTCCCTCATACGGCAGAGGTCCGGGCGGCGAGGTCTGGAAGCTTGAAAACGAGGTCTATTCCTTCGTCGAAAACTGCACAAACCTTTTAAGCGAAAACGCCCTTATGATGCTTATAAACTCCTACACAACGGGGCTTTCCCCCTCCGTTATGCAATACATCCTTTCCGAAACAGCCGGCAGAAGACTCGGCGGCAAAACGTTCAGCGATGAAATCGGCATTCCCGTTTCATCAAAGCCCGGCAGGGTTCTTCCCTGCGGAGCGAGCGCCTTCTGGATTTCGGAAAAATAAAAACACCAAAGGTTCTTTTATGAGCGAAAAACTTATCGAATTCAAAAATGTCACATATTTCTACGATGCCGACGAGGAGGAAGAGAACGCTCCTCTGCCTTCGCCTGCGTTAAAGGATATCAGTCTCACCGTCTCAAAAGGCGAATTTATCGCCGTGCTCGGTCATAACGGCTCCGGCAAAAGCACTCTGGCAAAAATGTGCAATGCCATTCTGATTCCTTCGTCCGGCGAGGTAACCGTCGAGGGTATGACTACCTCCGATGAAGACAACGGCGACCTCATCCGCCGCAAGGTAGGTATGGTCTTTCAGAATCCCGACAACCAGATTGTCGCCACCATAGTTGAAGACGACGTCGCCTTCGGCCCCGAAAACCTCGGCGTTGAGCCGTCCGAAATCAGGCGCAGGGTTGACGATGCCCTGAAAGCCGTGAATATGTATGATTTCAGATTGAAGCAGCCGCACAATCTCTCCGGCGGTCAGAAGCAGAGAGTAGCCATAGCCGGCGTTCTCGCCATGCGCACGGATGTAATTGTGCTCGATGAGCCCACTGCAATGCTCGACCCCGTCGGCAGGTCAGATGTTCTTTCAACCGTCCGTATGCTCAACAGGGAATTCGGCATAACCGTCATTATGGTTACCCACTTTATGGATGAGGCGGTTCTCGCAGACAGAGTAATCGTTATGAACCGGGGTTCAATCGTGCTCGACGGCACGCCCGAAGAGGTGTTCTCCAACACTGCGGCAGTCAAGAGCTGCGGTCTCGATGTTCCCCAGTCAACGGAGTTCTGCTCCCGTCTCGGAATAAAAAAGACCGTTCTCACGGCGGATGAAGCCGTTGAGGAGATTATAAAAATATACGGAGGTGCTGCAAAATGACGCCTGCCGTAGAAGTCAGAAACTTAACTCACTATTATCTCAAAGGCACCGAAAACCAGGTTGCCGCAATCAACAAAATCAATCTTTGTGTCGAAAAAGGCGAAACTCTCGGCATAATCGGTCACACCGGCTCGGGCAAAAGCACGCTAATTGCCCACTTCAACGGTCTTCTCAAGCCGGATGAGGGCGAGGTGCTTGTTGACGGCAAAAACATATTTGAGAGCAAAGAGACTCTCCGTCAGTCCCGCTTCAAGGTCGGCCTCTGCTTCCAGTATCCCGAATATCAGCTCTTTGAAGAGACCGTTTTCAGGGATATTGCCTTCGGTCCCAAAAATATGAAACTCCCTCAGGATGAAATAGAAAGAAGAGTTCTCACCGCCGCGGGGATGGCGGGCGTAAAAAAAGAGAACCTCAATAAATCACCGTTCGATTTGTCGGGCGGAGAAAAACGCAGAGCTGCAATAGCCGGTGTTATGTCAATGGAACCTCAGGTGCTCGTGCTCGATGAGCCCGCCGCAGGTCTCGATCCCGCAGGCAGAAGAGAATTAATCAATATGATTAAAAACTACCGCACCGCAACGGGCTGCACGGTCATCATAGTCTCGCACAGTATGGAGGATATTGCGAGCGTCGCCGACAGGGTCTGCGTTCTGAATAAAGCGGAAATCGCTATGCTCGGCACCCCCAAAGAGGTCTATTCCCGTGATGAAGAACTGCGTGAAATGGGGCTCAACGTTCCCGAAATCACAAAGATTTTTCTCACCCTTCGCAAAAGAGGGCTTGATGTCCCGGAGGTATTTACCGTCGATGAAGCGCTCGCCGCTTTCCGCAATCTGACGAAGGGGGGCGGCAATCAGTGATAAGCGATATTTCAATCGGTCAGTATTACACAGGCAATTCTTTCCTACATAAGATGGATGCAAGAATGAAGTTCATCCTTGTTTTTGCGCTCCTCGTCTTCGTTTTCCTCTGCAAAAGCTTTTTCTCGCTGGCGCTTATGGTTGTGTTTACAATCTTTGCCGTTCTTGTTTCAAAGGTGCCCCTGAAAATGATTCTGAAAAGCATAAAACCGCTTTTCATCATTATTCTTTTCACCGCCGTTCTCAATATTTTCTATACAACCGGCGGCACAACCTATTTTGAATGGCATTCGCTCAAGCTTACCGAGAAGGGAATAAACACCGCAATCTTTATGGCTGTGAGAATAATCGTTCTTGTGGTAATCAGCTCCCTTCTGACCTACACAACAACCCCCACATTGCTCACCGACGCTATTGAGAGACTTCTCTCTCCGCTCACGGTATTCCATATCAAAGTCCATACACTCGCCATGATGATGACTCTCGCCCTGCGTTTCATCCCCACACTCGTTGAGGAGATTGAACGCATAATGAACGCGCAGAAGGCGAGGGGAGCGGAGCTCGAAACAGGCGGTCTTATCGCAAGGTCAAAGGCGCTTATCCCCATTTTCGTTCCGCTTATGGTCTCATCGTTCCGCAGAGCGTATGAGCTCGCATTCGCAATGACCTGCCGCTGCTATACGGGCGGCGAAGGCAGAACAAGAATGAAGCAGATGAAATTAAAACCGCGTGATTTCATCGCCGCTTTGTTTGTTTCGGCGCTTCTTGCAGGCGTGATTGTTCTCAATCATTTTTTCAAGGCGGTAATCTGATTATTTAACGAAAGGAGTCCCGGCAGTGCGCAATCTTTTGCTCGAACTTGCATATAACGGCAGGGCTTATCACGGCTGGCAGGTGCAGGAGAATGCACCAACCGTTCAGCAGACATTTCAGGACTCCTGGCAGCAGATAACGGGTGTGCGCGACAATGTCACGGGCTGCTCCCGCACCGACACGGGCGTTCACGCCAATATGTTCTGCTGCAATATAAGAACGGCAACACAGCTTGATTGCGAAAAACTCGTCACTGCGCTCAACGCCGTTCTCCCCGATGACATAGCAGTCAGAAGCTGCAAAGAGGTTCCGTGGAAATTTCACGCAAGATACGACTGCAAATCAAAAGAATATATTTACCGTATTCTCAACACTCCCGTGCCCTCGCCTTTCCTCAACGGTCTGGTGTGGCAATACAAATACCCGCTTGATGAGAATCTGCTTAATACCTGCGCAAGGCATTTCACAGGCACGCACGATTTCTCCGCATTCTGTTCGGCGGGCAGCAGCGTTGAAGACACAGTGCGCACGGTAACAAACGCTCAGGTGTCAAGGCAGGGCGACGAGGTCGTCTTCACAATAGAAGCAAACGGCTTCCTCTACAATATGGTTCGCATAATCACCGGCACCCTTGTTGCCGTCTCTCAGGGCAAAATAAGTGAAGAAAGCATCCCTGCAATTATTGAGTCAAAGGACCGTTCCCTTGCAGGTCCCACAGCTCCGCCTCAGGGGCTTTACCTCAACAAAGTCAGTTACGGAGGTGAAATCCGTTGAAAATAAATTTCAAAAAACCTGATTTCTTAAATAAAAATAAAACAGACGGCAAAGTAAAACCGCGCCGCAAAAAATTAAAACACGCCCTGCTTATCACAGCGGCTGTTGCGCTTGTGCTCTCGGTAGTCTATATTGCCGCCAACACGGTCGGCAACGTTGCCGTTTCAAATGTCACCGACTCTTTCCGCAAGGTCTTTATGTCGTCGTCAAACGGCGGCTGGCCGCTCACCGTTGAAAGCTTAAGTTTAAAAGAAATCAGACCCGTCGGCGGCGAAATACTTGTTTTATATAACGATGAAGCGCAGTTCTTAACCAAGGGCGCAAGAACAATGGGCAGCGTGCAGTTCAACGCATCCGACTCCCGCGTTTCCGTCAAAAACGGCAGAATCCTCGCCTACGATATCGCAAAGGGCGATGTTCTGCTTTTAAGCAAAACCGAAAAGCTCACTGAAATATCCGTGCAGGAAAAGATTCTCACCGCCTGCCTGTCACATAACGGCAGCTTCGCCGTAGCAACCGAAGGCGGCAGCAATATTCAGAGCAAAATCACCGTTTATTCATCCTCGGGCAAAGCGCTGTTTGAATGGAAATGCGCCGATGAAAGAATCCTCGACGCCTGCCTGTCAAAAAACGGCAAAAAGCTGGCGGTTCTTGCATCGGGCGTCAGAAACGCCGTTGTTTACAGCCGCCTTGTAGTCTTCAGCACAGACAAAACCGAGCCCGTCTCAGAGGTTAAATTCAACGATTCAATGATGCTTCGCGTCTGCATTACAAGAACAGGCAGAATAATTGCTGTCGGCGACAATCAGTTTGCAATCTACAACAAAAAAATGGAGCGCACCGACGGTCTTGAGTTCAGCGAGAATCAGCTCAACAACGTTTCATTTGATGAAGACGGCAACGCAGTTATCTCCATGCGCGAATTCGGCGGAGCGCAGACAAGAATATTCCGCTATTCGGCATCCGGTGTAAAAACCGCCGAAACAACAATAACTGGCGAGGCGGATTACATCCGCTGCGACGGTGCGGTAAGCGTAGCGGTGTGCGGCAAAACCGCCACCAAATTAAACAAAAAAGGTCAGGTAACGCAGACCAAAACCTTTGAGAGCGTTCCCGATAAAGTCATATATTCGGCAGGCAGTTACTTCTCACTTGAAGAAAACATCCTCAAAAAATACTGATGAAGGGGGCGTAATATGGAGCTTGACATAGCAAATCATCTGTTTGATATTGCCCTTGCGGTTATCTTCATTCTTTGCGCCGTGTCCGGTCTGGCAAAAGGTCTTGTCGAAATGATAACATCCGCGGTCTCAGCCGTAATCGCCTTTTTTACGGCAAAAATATACGCTCCGCAATTATCGGGCGGATTATATGAGAATCATATCAAAGAGATTCTCATTTCAAAAACAGCAGGAAAAATCGAAGAACTGACTGCTTCGGGGCACGCTCCCCTGACAGTTTCTCTTCCCTCACCGCTTGTCAGCATTGCCGAAAAGGCAGGGGTCAATATAGAAGCGGTGCTGTCCGATGTAATCGGGCAGGGGACGGCTGCGGAATCCGCGCAGAAATTTGTTTCGCTGATTGAAAAACCTATAGTCATTCCCGCAATAGAGTTCACGCTTTTTGTCATAGGCGTGGTGATCATTTACGCCGCTCTCAGACTGCTGACTATTCCGGTCTTCGCACTCGTGAAACTTCCCGTTTTGAAGGAAGTCAACAAAACGGCAGGCTTAATCCTCGGCGTTGTCAAAGGGCTTTTCTTTGTCTTTTGCATTGCTGCATTCTCCCTTCTCATCGCATCGGCATTTGAAGGCACGGCGTTTGCAACTGCGGTTGAAAACTCTTATGCAGCCGGCGTCGTTTCAAATATTATAAACGGTTAACAATACCCAAAACGGAGGTTAATATTATGAAAAAAGAAGAAAACATTGTAGGCAATCTTTTTGAGGGCTGTATGACGATACCGAATCTTTTGTCGGTCATCAGAATCATCCTCGTTCCCGTCTTCGCTTATTTCTTCCTGAAAGGCGACAAAATCCTTGCCATTTCAATTCTCGCCTTTTCCGGAATAACGGATTTTCTTGACGGTAAAATCGCACGCCGCTTCAATCAGGTAAGCGCACTCGGCAAGCTTCTCGACCCCGTTGCCGACAAAATCACAATGCTTACAATAGCGGTAATGATGATTATCCTCTTCGGCAGAGCGCAAAGTCCCGTTATCCGCGCGGCCGGCTATGTGTTCATCGTATTCATCGTCAAAGAACTGATTTTCGTCATCGGCGGCGCCCTTATGATCGGTTTCGGCATAAGACCCGGTGCGGCGGAAATCTGGGGCAAGGTTGCAACATTCGTGTTCTATCTTGTAATGATAGCCATTCTTCTCATCGGCCCCGAGGTCGGCGCATTCTCAACAGTTATGCCCGAGACGGTCGCCATGATTCTTGTCTGCATAAGTGCTCTTTGCACAATAATCGCCTTTATCAGCTACATTCCGGCGATTGTTAAGCAGGTAAAAGAAAGATTTTCCAAAGATTAAGGAGTTTTTATGAAACAGGTATTATGCTCAAGGTGCAAAAAAAGGCCTGCGGTGTTCTTCGTCACCAAGGTTGACGGCGACAAAACCACCCAGGAGGGTCTCTGCCTTAAATGCGCCCTTGAAATGAACATAGGTCCCGTAAAACAGATTATGGAAACCATGGGCATTTCCGAGGATGAAATTGATGAGGTCAGCGAACAGTTTGAGCAGATGTTCGGCGAAGAGGGCGGCTTTATGCCCGGCGGAGCCGGAACAATGCCCTTCCTGCAGAATTTTGCCGCAATGAACGGCAATTCCGACGACTCGTCTCAGACAGAGCCCGGCGAAAAACGCAGAAAACGCCCGTCAAAACGTCCCGAAAAGGACGAGTCAAAGCAGCGCAAGTTCCTCAGCCAGTATTGCACCGACCTTACGGCAAAAGCCCGCGACGGCAAAATCGACCGCATTATCGGGCGTGAAAACGAGATTTACCGCACAGTCCAGATTCTCTGCCGCCGCACAAAAAACAACCCCTGCCTCATCGGTGAACCCGGCGTAGGCAAAACCGCAATAGCGGAGGGTCTTGCCCTGCGCATTGCAAACGGCGATGTCCCCTCAAAACTCGCCGACAAAGAGATTCACCTTCTCGACCTTACCGCCCTTGTCGCAGGCACTCAGTTCAGAGGCCAGTTCGAGAGCCGTATAAAAGGTCTTGTCGATGAAGTCAAAAACGAAGGCAACATCATACTCTTTATTGATGAAGTCCACTCCCTCGTCGGCACGGGCGACGCAGAGGGCTCAATGAACGCCGCAAATATTTTAAAGCCCTCTCTTTCAAGAGGCGAAATCCAGATTATCGGCGCCACCACATTTACGGAATACCGCAAATACATCGAAAAAGACGCCGCCCTCGAACGCCGCCTTCAGCCCGTAAAGGTTGAAGAGCCGTCAATAGAGCAGACAACACAGATGCTCATAGGCGTCAAAGATTATTATGAAAACTATCATAAAGTCCGCATTTCCGACACCCTTGTCGAAAAAACCGTTGTTCTCTCGGAGCGCTACATAAACGACCGCTTCCTGCCCGACAAGGCAATAGACCTTCTTGATGAAGCGTGCACCTGCGCCAACCTTCGCAACAAGCACATAAGCGAGTTCGAAAACGCACAGGCAAAGCTTGCCGCCCTCAAAGAAGAGCAGCAGAACCTTGTCACCGATGATTCCGGCGAGCAGGATTTTGAACGCCTCGCAACACTCAAAGCGGATATTATGAAGCTTGAAAACGAGATGCCCGAGCTTGAAAAACTCGCCTCCGACAATCAGGTGCTTGAGGATGATCTCGCAAATGTCATCCAGCTCTGGACGGGCATTCCCGCAACCAAGGTCATTGAGAGCGATTTAAAGCGCCTCTCCGACCTCGAAAGCAACCTTAAAGCAAAGCTCATCGGTCAGGATGAAGCGGTAGAGCTTGTAAGTGCTGCCATCCGCAGGGGCAGGGTGCAAATAAGCCCCCGCCGCAGACCGTCGTCATTTATATTCGTGGGTCCCACGGGCGTAGGCAAAACGGAGCTCGTCAAGCTCCTTGCAAACGAGCTGTTTGACACTCCCGAAACCCTTATCCGCCTTGATATGAGCGAGTTTATGGAGAAACACTCCGTCTCAAGAATCGTCGGCTCTCCTCCCGGCTATGTCGGCTATGACGAGGCGGGTCAGCTCACTGAAAAAGTCAGACGCAAGCCCTATTCGGTCATTCTCTTTGATGAAATCGAAAAGGCGCACCCCGACGTTATGAATATCCTTCTCCAGATTCTCGACGAGGGCAAAATCTCCGACGCCCACGGCAGGGTCGTAAGCTTTGAAAACACCGTTATCATTATGACCTCCAATGCCGGCAGCGACCGCAAGGAGGGTGCACTCGGCTTTGCAAAGTCACAGGGCGAAGCATCACGCGACAGAGCGCTCAAGGCACTGCGCGATTTCCTGCGCCCCGAATTCATCGGCAGGGTTGATGAGATTGTCGTTTTCAACGACCTAACACAGGAGAACTTTGAAAAGATAGCCGGTCTTATGCTCGGCGAACTCGTTTCACCGCTTGCCGACAAGGGCATAAAACTCACCTGGGATTCCGCGGCGGAATCTGCACTCGCCGCCCTCTCAACCGACGGCACAAGGGGAGCGCGCGACCTGAGAAACACCGTTCGCAGAGAGGTGGAAGACAAAATAGCAGGGCAGATTGTCAACTCGTCCGACACCCCGTTAAAGGCAGTCAACGTCACCGCAGAGGGCAATACGGTAAAAGTTGAATTTTCTTAATAATTATTAATATATATTATAATTTATTGACTTTTATGCTCCGTTGTGTTAAAATCCACTTGCAAAATGGAAAGGTATCCACAAAAATCCACTCAAAAATTTTTTCAGGAGGAACAAAAATGAAAACAGGCAAAAGACTTCTTGCAGTGCTTCTTGCACTCATTCTTGCAGTCAGCGTAGTCTCTGTTTCCGGCGTTACAATCGCCTCGGCAGCCGACTATACAAGCGCTGCAACACTTTCTGCGGGCATCGCAACACCCGGCGTTCTCAGTGCCGCCGCTTCAAAAACGTGGTATAAGTTCACGGCTTCAGCCGCAACAACAGAGCTTACATTCACCCACGCCACCGAAAACAGCGACACAACATTTTTCACCGTTCAGGTGTTCACAGAAGCCAATGCTCCCGCAGCCGCCAACGCTCTGGCAAAAATCGACTCGCTCGCAAAAACCGACAGCGAGAAAAAATCTTTCACAACATCAATCGGCGCAACCTATTACATTTCAGTTGAAACAAACAACGCAAATGCGGTAGGCAAAACCTACACAGTCAAAATTTCCGCTTCAATGAATGGTGAAGGGGAAGACAACGGCTCAACAGCATCCGCAAATCAGCTTACACCCGGCACCCCCGTCAAGGGCACCCTTTCAAGCGCATCGGATGTTGACTTCTTCAAAGTTACACTCGACAAGGCATACTTCCTTAACATCACTCTTGCTCATACCGCAAAAGCAGGCGTTACGGCAAAATACTTTGACGTTACCATCTTCTCCGCAGACGGCACAACACGTGTTGACTCCTTCGCTTCCGAAGGTCAGGATGCAACCAAATCCTGGAGCGACGGCGAAGGCGTAGCCCTCAAAGCAGGCACCTACTACATCAGAGTTATCGACGGCGGCGCGGTATCCGGCCTTGAATATCAGATTACCGCTACTCTCACCGAGATTCCCGACTCCGATGTTGAAAGCGAAAACAACAACACCACAAGCGATGCCAACCCCATCATCAGCGGCAGACCCATGATAGGCGCCCTCGATGTTACAAGAGAGCTCGCTAAAGATACAGACGACTATTACAAGTTCACGGTTGCAAGCGGCGCTATCGTCAGCTTCACAATCGCTCACGCAGTTGCAAACTCATCCAGTATTTACTTCCGCGTTAAGTTTATGGATGCAAAGGGTAACGAAATCGCAAGCGTTGTTTCAAAAGGAACTGACAGCAGCGTAGCAAGCGTCAAGAATTCCGTAGCGGCAGGCACATATTATGTCCGCGTTTACAGAGATACAGCTGCAAACGACGCCGATTCAATCATTCCCTATACTCTTATAGTTACAACAGCTGTTGTCTCCGGCATGGAGCAGGAGCCCAACAACGACTACACAGCGGCAACCGCAATCAACACCGGCACATCAGCAAGCCCCGTAATCTATCAGGCAAGCCTTTCAACAAAGGATGACATTGACTACTTCGTATTCTCCGTTAAACGCGGCTATGCTTATGTCCGCTTCTACAGCGAAGACAACGGCGCGTGCAACACCATCTATCACGTTGATGTCAACAAGCTTTCAGACAATGCCGGTATCGTTACCGAAATCGCAGTCAAGAGCTTCGACGTTGACTATGTTGACGGCGAATTCTCAAGCGCCTGCCTCGGTCTCGACCAGGGCACATATTATCTCAAGGTTACACCCAGAAACTATGACAACAGCGTTCAGGGTCAGTATGGCGTAGGCGTTCAGTATACCGACTATGCCGGCTATGAAACCGAAGAGAACGACACCAACAAAGCAGCCGACAACCTCATCGCAGGCAGCAACAGCCTCTACATCGGCGGCTCTTCCTTCGACAAGGGCGACGTTGACTGGTTCGTATTCAAATCAACAGAGGTTGCAAACGTTACCTTCACTCTCAAGAGAGAATTCACCAAGGCAGAAATTTCTGCGGGTATCGAAGATCCTCTTTCACAGTGGAATGTCAGAGTTTACGAGTCAACCAACCTGACCACTCCCATCCTTACAGGCACCTTCTCAAGCGAGAAGAAAACAACCAAAGATTTCCAGGAAACAGTCAAGAAACTTCCCAAGGGAACTTACTACATCAAGGTCAGCGCAAACTCAGGCGCATTCTCAAACAAAGACTACAGCATTTCAATCACAAAATCACAGAACAGACCCTGGTATCTTGTATTTATCGACAATCTCAAAGCAATCGACTGGTCCAACTTCAAAACAATGTTCAGCTTCCTTACCAAGCTCAACTGGGCGCAGATTATCCCCATCCTCGTTCAGACCGGCAAGAGACTTGTTGAATTCATCAAGATAGTTTTCCCCAGAGACTGATTTAAATCAATTTGGCAATTTCAATAAGCCGCCTGCGGGCGGCTTATTTTATGAGATTCACAGATTCAGAACGGCGAGGAATATATAAATGTATATAGATAAAGACTTTAACCCCGTGCTCCGTTTTATGGTTGTCAGTGATATTCACTACCACGATGAACCAGGTGCCGAAAACGAGAGATTTGAAAAAGCGATTAAAATTGCCTACCACCTGAGCGAGGCGGAGAGCTATAAAAATCTCGATGCCATATACATCGTCGGCGACTTTGCCACAAGCGGCAGCGAAAAGCAGATGCAGGCAATCAAAAAGACGCTCGATGACAATGTCAGACCCGGAACTCAGGTCTGCCTTACAATGGCTAGCCACGAGTTCAACCGCGACAACGGCGGCGAGCAGGGCGCTCTCGAACGCTTCGCCCGCATTTTCAATATGCCTGCGGACGATCACCGCATAATCAACGGATTTCACTTCATAAGTCTCACAACAACAAACGGCTGCCGCTTTGACGATGCAAAAAAAGAATACGCAAAACAGCAGCTTGAAATCGCCGCAAAGGATGAAGGCAAGCCGATTTTCTTCTTCCAGCACCCGCATATTACCGACACCGTTTACGGCAGTATCGACTGGGGCGAGAAGGATCTCACCCCCATCCTCGTCAACTACCCGCAGATAATAGATTTCTCGGGGCACTCCCATGCGCCCGTCAACGACCCCCGCTCAATCCACCAGGAGCATTTCACTTCTCTCGGCACAGGCACTCTGTCATATTTCGAGCTTGATGAATATGACAAGGTTTACGGCACCGTTCCTCCGAATGAGCACAAAGCCGCACAGATGCTTATAGTCGAAGCGGATGAAAAGGGCAGGGTTCGCGTTTATCCTTATGATGTTCTCACCGATTCCTTCTTCAAAAAACGCTGGGCGATTGATGAAGCGTGGAATCCCGACTCCTTTGTCTACACAGATGAAAGATGGAAGAGCACCTATAAGCCCTTCTTCCCCGAAGGCGCCTGTGTCAGCGTCAGAACAAACGGCGGCACAGCAGGAATTACCTTCACTCAGGCGGTTGATGAAGAAGAGGGCTGTGTCAACGACTATTTCGTCACTCTTTACAATTCGGCCGGCTTTGTCAAAGCAAGGCAGAGCGTCTGGAGCGAATACTACTTTGCCGATATGCCCGACACAATCAGCGTTCACTTTGAGAATCTTGAGCCGGGCTCCTATACCGTTCGGATTGAAACCCGCAGCTTCTGGCACACCTTCGGCAGGAATCGCCTTACAGCTGAGTTCGAAATAAAATAATTAAATTGGATGTATTGTTTTGGTTACAGATTTAACAAACGGAAAACCGTTTAAACTAATATTGAAATTCTGCCTCCCGCTTATGGCAGGTCAGCTTTTTCAGCAGCTCTACAATATGGTTGACACCGTCATCGTCGGCAAATTTGTCGGCACCGCGGAGCTTTCCGCCGTCGGCTCAACCGGCTCGCTGCTGTTTCTGATAATCGGCTTTGTCGTAGGTATGTGCACGGGTCTTTCCATTCCCGTCTCGCAGGCGTTCGGTGAGCGTGACTACAAAAAGATGCGCCGCTATTTCATCAACTCGGTCTATCTCGCCGTTCTCATTTCAGCGTTACTGACCGTCGTGACGCTGACCTTTATAAAACAGGTTCTGCGTGTGATGAATACTCCCGACTCCATTTACGGTCTCGCCTATTCTTATATTTCCGTCATCTTCGGCGGAATAACCGCAACTCTTTTCTATAACCTCTTTTCCTGCGTAATGCGCGCTCTCGGCGACAGCAAAACCCCACTTTATCTGCTTATTTTCTCATCGCTCGTCAATATCATTCTCGACCTTCTGTTTGTCATCAAACTCAATATGTCGGTGCGAGGCGTGGCAATAGCAACGGTAATAGCGCAGGGTCTTTCGGCGTTGCTTGCCCTTCACGCCATATTCAAAAAATTCGGCATTCTTCTGTCGCATAAGGATGAATTTCTGCCGTCGCTCGATATGTGCGGTCGCCTGCTTTATATCGGTGTCCCTATGGCTCTGCAGATTTCTGTCACGGCGGTCGGCTCAATAATGCTTCAGTCGGCGGTCAATAAACTCGGCGAAGATATCATCGCCGCCGTCACCGTCGGCGGCAAAACGCAGCTTATGCTCGTTATGCCGTCCGAAACAATCGGCATAACAATGGCAACCTACTGTGGTCAGAATCTGGGCGCAAGAAAGATTGACCGCATTAACGAAGGCGTCAAAAACAGTATTGTAATGGCAATGGTCTACAGCGTCTTCTCATTTATAACAGGTCACTTTTTCGGCTCCGAACTCGCCCTCCTCTTTGTTCCCTCGTCTCAGACTGCGGTTATCGAATATGTCGGTCAATTCCTCAGAACCTGCTCCTGGTTTTACCCCTTTTTGTCAATGCTCTTCATTTTCCGCAACTCAATTCAGGGTCTCGGCTATTCCGTTCCCGCAATGCTTGCAGGCGCATTCGAGCTCGTTGCAAGAGCAGTTATGGGATTCGTTGTCATCCCAAAATACGGCTTCAATGCAGTGTGCTTTGCAAACCAGTCCGCCTGGCTTTCGGCTTTCATCTTCCTCGTGCCGACCTACCTGATTGTTCACTCCATTGTCAAAAAGAAAATCGAGCAGGGCAGGGTGAAAATCTGAACAGGATTAGTCAGAATATAATATGTATAAAAATAAGAGCTTCCTTTTTCGGAAGCTCTCTTTGTTTGTAATTTTTTATCTTATTATATCGGGAAGGGGTAGTAGTCAAACAGATTTCCCGTAAGTGTCTTTATGAGTATTGTCAGGAACATCCCGAGCACCTTGCCGTAGCTTTCAACATAGAAGTTGTAGTCAACGCCCTCAACGGCAACAACCGGCTCTGTCTTTTCGCCCAAACCGATTTCCTTGAGCTTCTGCAACGTTACCTTCGCAAGCTCAATGTTGCCTTTGGCATTCGGGTGCACGCAGTCGTCGGCTATAAATTCGGGCTTGTCGTTGAGCGCCGATGCAAAATCAACCAGATAAAAAGCGCCGGGATATTTTTCAAGGTATCTGTCATAAACATCGTTTATGCACACCGTTGCGTCGGTAAAAATCTTTTTGCCTATGAATCTCCACGCAACATAAATGTTGTTCACAAGCAGCGTAACATCGGGGTTTATCTCGTAAATCCTGTCTATTATTTTGCAGAAATTTTCATAAATACCCTCTTCTCTCGCCTTTATTTCACCCGTGTAGCCGATAAGACTCTCTGCGCCGAGAAGAATAACATCACTGCTCGCAAGGTAGTCGTTCGAACCTACCGACAAACTGATAATATCCGCCTTTTTAACCGATTCAACAACCGAATCTCTGTCAAGATATATCAGCCAGTCCGAGGTGTCTGTGGCTGTTCTTGCAAGGTTTTCATAGTTGTAGCCGTTTGTGTCGGCAACTATTTTGCCGAATGATGCCTCATCCCTGTTTTTTATTCCGTAGCCCTGCGCAATGGAATCGCCGAGCAGAAGGTAGTTCGGCTTTTCCTCATCCTGTGCAAAGCACACGGGAGCGGATACGGAAAAAACAAGAACAAGCGCAAGAACAAAAGCGAGCAGTTTTTTCATATTATGCACCGTAACCTTTCGATTTGATAACTTCAACAACACTGTTGACGTATTTACTGCAAATCTCTTTTTCGGGTGCCTCTACCATAACCCGTATTACCGGCTCGGTGCCAGACTCCCTGACAAGTATTCTTCCGCTGTCGCCCAGCTCCTTTTCCGCCGCTTCAACCGCCGCCGCAACATCCGGGTCGCTCATAACGGCGGGCTTGTCGGTAACCCTGACATTTTCAAGCACTTGCGGATAGATTTTAAGCGGCTCCGCAAGCTTGCTCATCGGTCCCTTGCTCGACATCATCGCCTGCATCATTTTAAGACTTGTCAGTATTCCGTCGCCCGTAGTCGCATATTTCAGGAATATAATGTGCCCCGATTGCTCTCCGCCTAAAATGTAGTGGTTTTTCTCCATGCACTCATAAACGTATTTGTCGCCCACGGCAACCTTTTCATAGTCTATACCCAGCTCGTCAAACGCCTTGTAAAGGCCGATATTCGACATAACCGTGGTAACAACCGTGTTGTTTATAAGCTTGCCTCTTTCCTTCATATAACGGGCGTAGATGTAAAGAATATGGTCGCCCGAAAGAATGTTGCCCTTTTCGTCAACACAAAGGCAGCGGTCGGCGTCTCCGTCGTAGGCGAAGCCGACATCCATTCCGTTGTCTATAACATATTGCCGCAGCCCCTCAATGTGAGTCGAGCCCGCATTGTCGTTAATATTAAAACCGTCGGGCTGTGCATTTATAACATAGGTGGTGGCGCCCAGCGCCTCGAACACCGCCTTAGCAACATTCCACGTGCTTCCATTTGCGCAGTCAAGCGCAATTTTTTTGCCCTTGAACGAATACATACCGAGCGAAATAAGGTAGCCGATATATCTGTTTCTGCCGGCGATATAGTCAACCGTTCTGCCGATGTTCTCCCTTGTGGCATAAGGAATTTCATCCCATTTTTGCCCGAAGAGCTCGAGCTTTCCGTCAAGGTAGTCTTCAATATATCCTATGGTCTCCTCATCCATCTTTTCACCGTTGGAGTTGAGGAGCTTTATTCCGTTGTCATAGTAGGGGTTGTGGCTGGCGGAAATCATTATTCCGCAGTCAAACGAGTCGATTCTTGCAACATAAGCGACCGACGGTGTTGTCGTAACGTGGAGCATATAAGCATCGGCACCCGAGGCGGTAAGACCGGCAACAAGGGTGTATTCAAACATATAGCTCGACCTTCTCGTGTCTTTGCCTATAACAACGCATGGCGGCTCCGTTATGCCCGCCTGCTTTCTCTTTTCTTTATAATACCAGCCGAGAAAACGCCCTACCTTGTAAGCATTGTCTGCGGTAAGTGTGACGTTTGCCTCTCCGCGGAATCCGTCTGTTCCGAAGTATTTTCCCATTTTATCTGTCCTCTTTTGTGATTATTGTTCCGTTGTTCTTGAAAATGCTGTTCTGCCTGACGGTTCCTCTGACGCAGGATGTCGGGTAGATATTCGAGTATCTTCCGATAACCGTCCCCGGGTTCAGAACGCTGTTGCAGCCGACCTCAACAAAGTCTCCGAGAAACGCACCGCATTTTTTCAGTCCCGTTTCAATTTCGTCCCTGCCGTCTTTTATAACAACGGGCAGCTTGTCGGATTTTACGTTTGATGTCACCGCTCCCGCTCCCATGTGCGACATATAACCGAGTATGCTGTCACCCGCATAGTTGAAGTGCGGCACCTGAACGCCGTCAAAAATAATAACATTTTTAAGCTCAACGGAGTTACCTATAACACAGCCCCTGCCTATAAGTGCGCTCCCTCTGATAAAAGCGCAGTGGCGGACTTCAGTGTTTTCGCCAATTATACACGGTGCGCCGATAAACGCCGTCGGAGCGGTTTTTGCCGTCTTGTGCACCCACACCTGAGGTGCAATTTCGTTGTATTGCTCCCTGTCAAGCTTTTCACCCAGTGAAACAATAAGCTCCTTTATTCCGCCGAGTGCCTCCCACGGGTATTCAAAACCCGAAAGGTATTCGCCTGCCGCAGTGTGCGACAAATCATACAAATCTTTTATTTTTATCATTTCAGACCTCTTTTATATTGTCATCCCGTCTCCGCTCTCGCAGAACTCCGCCGAAAATTCAAGTTTCGGAAAAAGGCGGGAGTATTCACTTTTTACTTTATAAGCAATTTCTTCTCTTTTGCCCGGGTCGGTCAGTGCCGCACAGCAGCCGCCGAAGCCTGCGCCGGAAAATCTTGCGCCGTAAACGCCGTCTGTGTTCTGAAGAATTTTAGTGAGCGCCGTCAGCTCCGCACTGCCGGTTTCCCACAGTCCGATTGAAGAAAGCCCGCTTTGATTCATCAGCCCGCCGAAGCTTTCAATGTCTCCGTTTTCCCAAGCCCGAACGCCGAGCTTCACTCTGTCGCACTCATTATACCAGTGCTCCGCGCGTTTTCTGAAACTGTCCGGCAGACGGTCTTTGTAACGCTCAAAAACATCGCGGTCAACATCGCGCATAAATGTTTCGTCAAATCTTCCGTATTCAATACCCGCAAAAGCCTTGACTGTGTAAGCCGCGCTTTTAAGCTCGTCTGCCCGCATGTTGTATTTGCTGCCTGCAAGCTTATGACCGAGACCGCTTGAAAATATACCGATTTCAAACGGCTTCATCCCGTGACCTGCCTGAATAAGCGAGTGCGAGCCGTCAAGCGTGTCGAGAAACAGCAGCCTGTCTTTTCTGCAAAGCACTTCACAGCTCTGGTCAAGCACTCCGCATCTGACCCCGACATACTCTCTCTCCGCAGTCTGCGCCATACTTATATATTCCCCGGCGCCGGGAGTTATTCCGTTTGCCCTGCACAATGCGTTAAGAAAAGCCAGCGTAACCGCCGCCGATGACGAAAGTCCTCCCGGAGAAAAATCTCCGTCAATAAAAGCGGTAATACCGCAAAGGGGAGTGTGCTCCTTTTTCAGTTCAAGCGTCACTCCGCGCAGGTAGTCGGCCCAGTCGCCGCATTTTGTTTCGGGAACGCTGTTTATATCCCAGCGCTTCACGCCTACAAACTGCGCCGACCCGACTTTGATTTCACTGCCCCCGCAAACGGAGTATGCAACAGATATTCCCCTGTCAAGCGCAAAGCCGGTCACAAGACCTTTGTTGTGGTCCGTGTGCGCGCCGAGCGGGCAAATGCGATAAGGGCAGAATACAACGCCGTCGGGCTTTGAAGCAAAGCGTCTTTCAAATTCATCCGCACAGTTCATAAAGTGCTACCTCAAATTAACGCATAAAGTGTTATTTTAATATTACCATCTATACAAAATATTGTCAATAATATAACAAATACACCTTGAAAAACACAATCTGTTGTGATATAATAAACTGAAAATTTTTCGGAAAGGAGCAGTGTTATGCCTCAGTGCCCGAGATGCGGTTACAGCTATGACGGCGACCTTCGTGTCTGCCCTAAGTGCAAAGCGGCTCTTGCCTCATCCGATTATAAAACTGCTCTTGATTCGTTAAGCGGTTACTATGACCCCGCAACCTCAACCTTTGTCCGCAACGAAAGCGTAGTCATTTTCAAAGGCGAAACAAAAAAAGAGGCTGTCAGAAGGGTAACAAAAGGCAAAATACGCACCGCTTTCATTTTCGGTTTAATCATCTTCCTTGTGTTCGGCGCTCTGCTTGCGTCAAGCGTAACAAGATTCCTCTCACCCGGCAGTGCGCCCGACCCGGTCGCCTACACACAAGACGCCGCCGAGGGCACAAACGTCATATTTGAAGCGGATTCCTTAATTCCGCTTGCCGAGGCATATTACGACAATGCGCCCAACGACAAAACCGTTTACTGCTTTGCCCGCGGGGCAGATAAAACCTACGCCTTAGTCGGTCTGAGTTACGAACAGTTAAACGGGCGATACCGCAGAATACAGTTCGGCACCGACGGCTATGACGGGGCAAAACCCTTAAAAATCAAAGGTATCGTCACAAAAACGGGCAGCAAAGAGTTATCCGAAATCAAGTCCTCAATGGAAAAGGCAAAAATGAACTTCGAGCCCGTTAAGTTTATAAAGGCGGATTCAGGCAGCTCAAAGGCGCTCACCGGCACAATACTTCTTCTCCTCTCCCTGTTTGTGCTCGGGCTCGGTCTTATCATCCTGTCCTTCGGCTTCAGAAAAGCCCGCAGGCAGGCAAAGAACGTCAGAAACGCATTCAGAAAGGAGAATTTCTGATGGCTTTTATAAATATTAAAAAATATACGGCTGTCGGCGCAAAGCTCACCTGCATCTCCCCGTTCTCCCAGCAGGAGACGGAGGCGGTCGTCGTGCGCTGTTGCAGCAAATTGGGTTTTCTCCCTTCCGTAAACACCGATTTTGCAATCGTTTATAAAGATGAAAACAAACCGATGTTCATCAACGCCTCGCAGTATCGCTACATTGTCAGGTCGGGCAGCAAAACAAAGGCGGTTCACGAGGTCACCCGCGCTCTGCTTATCGAAACGCTCAAAAAGACTCAGGGCGGCAGAGAGTGGATTGAAAGATTTGAATTTCAGACCTCAAAATTCTTGAACAAGCCGTCTGAAAACAACGCAGCCCTCGCTTAACCGAGGGCTTTTTTGCAACAAATAAACTATTATTGCATGGGTATTGCATGGGCTCCTCCTTTGGGGGAGCTGTCAACGAAGTTGACTGAGGGAGTCCGCGCAGTTTTATAATTCAACTGCAATTGAATCGGTAAAACAGAGTTGTTCGGCGGTGTGATTGCACTTCGCCGTTTAATAAAACAAATAAGGACTGAAAGCGATGTATTGTCCCAGATGCGGCTCAAATGTCGGTGCTTTTGATTTCTGCCCGCAATGCGGCTCAAATGTAAAAGAACTGCTTGAAAGCCTCGAGACAAAAGAGAATACCGAAGAACCTGCCGTTGAAGAAGCCGAAGAGCAGGCAAGTCCCGCAGCGGAAGAATACACCGTGCCTGTGTCTGAAACAGACGAACCTGCAACAGAACCTGAAAATTCTGCGGAAGAAACAGCTGACACTGAAGAAAACCTTGACGAAACAGACACATTGTTTGTTGACTACTTAGAACCTTATTCCGAATCCGAAAACTCGCTTGCGAATTATAAAAAGAAATCAAAACTTCCGAAAATCATTGTTGCGGTTCTCATTCCTGTAATTATTGCTGTATTCGCTGTTCTTTCCTATGAAAACCACTTCAGATACACCACTTACAAAGTCCCGCCGTTGAGCAAAACAGACGAATATTTGCTTGAGGAGGGGAGCGTTCCCGAACACACAATTCCGCCGAAAGTCAAAACCCCGAAACGCCCGAACACTAAAAGACTTTTGTCGAACACTAACTATGATGATTTATTTGAAGAATACGATGAGAACGGAGAAATAATAAAAGGATATAGAGTTTTATCTAAAGATAAAAAAATATCGTATGGAGTTGTTCTGTATGATGCAAATGACAATCTTATTTTTATTGAAGAATATGAACCCTGTAATGCTGATGACGAATATGAGCAATCATTAAACGACTATAAATCCGTTTTTTCTGAGGGAAACATTCAAATGATACATACGCCAAAGTATTCAAGGGAAAAATATTGGATTTCCTATCCAACTAATAAACAATATAAATTTGAAGAATGGCATGATGTCGGTGATAAAATTTATTATTCTTTAATCACATCTATTAGAGATGATAATGCATATGTTGAATCCAGATATGATAAAAACGGAAAAACAACATATACAGTTGCTCATCTTCCCGATGATGACTGTCCAATTAGAGTTGTTCCTTACAAAAACGAAGCACCTCTCGAACGATGGTATTTCGACTCAGACGGCAATTATGTAAAAACAGAAAAAATTGACCTGAGTAACAGTTAACACTTTTTAATTGACAACACCGCTCTTAATATGTTAATATATCTCCGTTAAAGGGGAGTAGCTTGAAGGGTTTCCCTTAGCTGCCGTCAACAACCGGCGTTCCGCCTGGCGACAGCCCTGTTCAGTGAAGCAAGACCTTTGACAGAGCGTTTTGTCTCTGTCATAGGTCTTTTTTGTTAAGTTAACAATTTCCCATAAATAAAGGAGGACTGTTTTTGAAACACTATCTTGAATCGGTCGAAAGCGTTTTAAAAGAAGTCAACAGCAACGACAACGGTTTGACAACCGCGGAGGCGGAAAAACGCCTTGCTGAGAACGGTAAGAACAAACTCAAAGAGGCGGAGAAAGAGAGCTTGTTCAGAAAATTCCTGAACTCCCTCGCCGATCCTATGATTATTATGTTGCTCATTGCCGCTTTTATTCAAGCGTGTGTTGCCGTTTTTGAAGCTTTCAAGGCGGGCGAAGGATTCAAACTTATTGACTTCGCCGATGTTATCATCATTCTTGCGGTTGTTATAATCAACACCATTATGAGTCTTGTTCAGGAGAGCAAGGCGGAAGCTGCAATGGACGCTCTTATGGAGATGACCGCGGCAACAAGCCATGTTATCCGCGACGGCATAATCACAACTGTCAAGAGCGAAGATCTTGTCAGGGGCGATGTCATAGTGCTCGAAGCAGGCGACGCTGTTCCCGCGGATTGCCGCATCCTCGAAAGCTATTCAATGAAAGTTGAAGAGGCGGCTCTCACCGGCGAATCCGTGCCTGTTACCAAAATAGTCGATATTCTCATGGGCACAAACTCTGGTGATGATGTTCCTCTCGGCGACCGCAGAAATATGCTTTACAGCGGCTCCACCATCGTTTACGGCAGAGGCAAGGCGGTTGTTACCGACACGGGTATGGATACCGAGATGGGCAAAATCGCCGACGCTCTTACACAGGCGGAAAAAGAACAGACTCCTCTTCAGATAAAAATGGCGGAACTTTCAAAGTTCCTTACAAAACTCGTAATCGGCATTTCGGTTCTTGTCTTTGTAGTAGGTCTTGCCGAAACAATGCTTACCGAAAAGACCGGCTTCACCTGGGGCCACTTCGGCAACGCTGCGCTCTCAACCTTCATTTCCGCAATCGCTCTTGCGGTCGCGGCTATTCCCGAAGGTCTTCCCGCCGTTGTTACGATTATTCTCTCAATCGGCGTTACGGCGATGAGCAAGCGCCAGGCGCTTATCAGAAAACTCACGGCGGTCGAAACTCTCGGCTGCACTCAGATAATCTGCTCCGATAAAACGGGCACTCTTACCCAGAACAAAATGACGGTCGTCGATCACTACGGCGATGATGAAAATCTCATAGCAACCGCAATGGCGCTGTGTTGCGACGCGAATATCGACGGCAACGGCGTTGTAACGGGCGAGCCCACCGAGGCGGCTCTTGTTGCATACGCAAACAAACTCTCTCTCAACAAAAACGACCTTGTCGCCGCCTGCCCCAGAGTAGGCGAAGCGCCTTTCGATTCAGGCAGAAAGATGATGTCAACCGTTCATCAGACCGCGGGCGGAATTGTTCAATACACAAAGGGCGCGCCCGATGTTGTTCTCAACCACTGCAAATACGCTTTAATAAACGGCGAAACGGTTTCCTTTACCGAAGCGGTAAGAAACGATATTGTTACCAGCAACAAGGCAATGGCAGACAAGGCCCTTCGTGTGCTTGCGGTTGCCATGCGTAAATATGACTCGGTTCCCGCATCATTTGAGCCCGCGGATCTCGAAGAAGACCTTGTTTTTGTTGGTCTTACAGGCATGATTGACCCCGTCAGACCCGAAGTCAAGGCAGCTATAGATGAGTGCCGTGAAGCGGGAATCCGCCCAGTAATGATTACCGGTGACCACAAAGACACCGCCGTTGCCATCGGCAGGGAACTCGGCATTATTACCGAGGCATCCGAAGCGATTCTCGGCGCGGATCTCGACAAATACACCGATGAAGAACTCATCGAAGAGGTTACGAAATTCTCGGTTTACGCCCGTGTTCAGCCCGAACATAAGACAAGAATCGTCAAGGCGTGGAGAGCACGCGGAATGGTTACAGCGATGACGGGCGACGGCGTAAATGATGCGCCCTCAATCAAATCTGCCGATATCGGTATCGGTATGGGCATCACGGGCACCGATGTTACCAAAGGCGTTTCCGATATGGTTCTCGCTGACGATAACTTTGCAACCATAGTCAACGCTGTCGAAGAAGGCAGAAAGATTTATGACAATGTCTGCAAGGTCCTTCAGTTCCAGCTTTCAACCAATATGAGTGAAGTGCTCATAATGTTCTTCTCAGCTGTTCTCAATTTCACAATTCTCGGTCCCATTCACCTTCTCTGGGTAAATATGGTTACCGACTCGCTGCCCGGTCTTGCTCTCGGTATGGAAAAAGCGGAAGGCAATCTTATGCGCCGTAAACCCCGTGCCACAACAGACGGCATTTTCTCCGGAGGCGCCGGCGTTGATATGGTCTGGCAGGGCATCTACCTCGCAATTGTTGAAATTGCCGCTTATGTAATCGGCTTCTTCTATGCAAATCCCGGCGCAGGTCTTTCGGCAATCTGGGGCGCAAGCGAAGCAAACAACAATATGTGCCTTAACGCGGTTGCAATGGCGTTCCTCGCCGTCAACTTCGGCGAACTGTTCTGCGCGGTCAATATGCGTTCGCGTCAGGGTTCCCTTTTCTCAAAGAGTATGTTCAGAAACTTCAACTGGTGGCTTGTAGGTGCGTTCGTGGTAACTGCAGGGCTTACACTGCTTCCCATCTATGTACCCTTCCTCTGTGATGTTTTCTTCCCGATTGCAGACGCGAAAGAACACTTCAAACTTGATTTCAATGAATTTGCAATTTCACTGCTTCTTGCCGCCAGCACGGTTCCCGTGTTTGAATTAGGCAAAGCCATTCGCAGAGCGTCAAGAAAAAGAGCTGAAAAGAAAGCATAAAAAATCGTAATAATAATCATAAAAGGTCGCTGAGGCGGCCTTTTATCTTTATAAATCCGAAATGTTGAAAACGCACCGACATTATGATATACTTTTTATCTGAAATATAACGGAAGGGGGATATGCCTTGAACAGCGAAAAGATAAACACGCTTTTTTCAAAACTCAAAAAACTCGCTTCAACCGACGCTTTTTGCTTTATTGCGCCTTTTACGGTTCTTTCGCTGTGGCTTATCGCCCTCGTGCTCGGCGGAAAGGTCGAAAAAGCGTCGGGCTACTATATTCTCTATTATCTCTATACATTCGACAGAGGCCTTATCACAAGGGGCGGCATTACCGGCGAGGTTATAAGCCGGTTTTTCGACACGGTTTCCCCGGAGCTGACCGTTCAGATTTCTGCCTTCCTTTCGGCAGTCCTCGTGCTTGTCAGCTCAATCTGCATAGGTCTCGCCCTCAAAAAAACAAAAAACGAGCCCGGAACACGCAGCGTTGTCCTGTTCTTCATAATTCTTCTGTGTGTTCTTCCCGTTTCGTTCCGCATATTCCTTGTTGACCAGAAATTTGACAAGCTCCTCTGGGCAATCGCTCTTCTCTGCGTTCTTCTCAGTGAGAAAAAGGCAACCGTAATTCTCGTCCCCGCCCTGTGCGTGCTTGCCACCCTTATTAATTCCGTCTTTCTTTTTACATCAATGTTCCTCGTTTCGCTTGTTCTTCTGCAGAATTTTTACGACAGCAGGTATTCAAAATACAAGCTTGCAATCTGCTTCTTTGCATATTCCGGTATGATAGCAACAGCCCTTATATCACTTGCCGTGCAGAAGAATATTCAGTTTGACAGCGCAGCGGAAATGGTCGATTATTTCTTTTCAAGATACACGGGAGAGCTTTCGCCCTCCGACAGGCAGAGAATCATCTATTCCTGCGTCAACGACTATTTTGAGCCCTTCTCCACATATTTTGTCAAAGCGATAAACGAATACGGGATAGCCCGCGGCAACTGGAAGCCTTGCCTTTTCCACCTGCTCTTCCTCGGCGTTCCATGCTTTACCTGCTTTTCCGTTTTCTGGCTCAATGCAATCAGAGCGGAGAGCAACAGATTTCAGAAATTCATTTTCGTTTTATGTATGATATTCCCGCTTGTCACAATCCCTCTCACCGTTTTTACGTGGGAAGCGTCAAGATACACCGGCAACTCTCTGCTCGTGCAGATGTGCCTGCTTGTTTATTACATCGTTCACAAAAACCCCGCAGTGATATCATCACTTAAAAAGTCAGCCGGTTTTGTTAAACGGCACAGTGTCCTTTCCGCAATCTGCGCCGCATATTTTGCAATGTATATTTTTTGATTTTCACGGTGTTAAACTATGAATAACCAATCCGCACAAAAAAAGAATATCAGACTCCTCTGCGCGGCTGCAGTTCTGCTCCTGCTTAAATATATTATGGTTGTCCGCATTTCAGAAAGCACGGAGTTTTTTGCGCGCACGGTAATCTTTCTTGCTGTCTCCGCGGCGGCTCTTGCCGTGCTGCTATTCACTTGTTACAAAAAAACGTCGCGCTTCAATAATATACCGGCATCGGTTGTTTTTATTGCCGATCCGCTCCTGCTTTTAAATGTTTTTGATGTCTGGGCGGCAGTATCTTTAATCATCGTTCTTTTTGCGGTGAACAGTCTGACTGCCGTAAAAAGCAAAAAAGCGCTTATATTGTCAACTGTCCTTTATATTTCGGCGGCAGTTGCGGTCAATCCTGTCGCAGCGCCGTCTTATGCGGCAGTCATTTTGTGCTGCGCCCTGATTTCCGGAGCATTCGGCGAAAATGAAATCATTAAAAATGCAAAGGATGTCACGGCGCCCGTTTTTGCAGGCGTTATTTGCGCCGCAGCTTCCTTCATCGCAGGGTGCTTTATCAGAAAGGGCTTCGAGTTCACCCGTATTTATAACATTATTCCCTACGAAAGAGTAGGCGTCGAACAGATAAAAAACCTTTTTGCTAACCAACGTTCTTTTGTTGAACTGAAAGTGGCTCTCCTCGCCGTTATCCCGCTGACTGCCGCCTGCATTTATTATATTTATTCTCTCAGAACAGGCAAAACAAAAAACAAAAACAAAGATTTACCCTTTAAAACAAAACTGCTGACCTCCGCCTTGTGTGCGGTTTTTGTGTGCAGTGTTGCAGGTTATGTCGTTCTCGGTTCCCGGCAGAATCTGTCGTTTCTGATTTTTGCACCGGCTGTTCTGCTCCTCTCAACTCTTAACAAAAAGAACACCGTTTTCACTCAGACGTTTGAAACGCTCAAAGGCGGAATAACCGCTCACCCCGTTGCTTTTGCGGCGGCTGTAATATATACGGCGGCGTTCTTTATCCCGTTTTGCGGCAGCAACACTCTCTTTTATCAGATAACCGATTTTCTTGTTTAAACCCGTTTTCATCGGGGCGGCGTTACGGCTTGTGACCGTTGCGCCGCCTTGACTTTTATATACAATTATAATATAATTTTATATTATTTATAATAGGGAGGTATGGGCTTGAATAACACCTGTGTTGACAAAACCGGCATATCAGAACAAAAACCCGCAAGCGCCTCCCGCAAAAAATCTGTTTATCTCGTTCAGCCCGGCTATGTTTACGGCGATGAAAAAAAGAGCGCCTATCTGCCATATGCGGCAGGCACCCTTGCGGCATACGCATTTTCCGATGAAGATATTTCCAGCTCATACACCTTCGGCGGTTTTATCTGCTTTTATGAAGATATTGAAAAAGCCGTTTCAAAACTCAGCGGCGCCTCAGTTGTAGGATTTTCAAACTATGTCTGGAATTATAAATACAACTGCGACCTTGCCTGCGCCCTCAAAAAAGAAAACCCCGGCTGTGTAATCATCTTCGGCGGGCATCAGATAGCAAGGGGCAAAACAACTCTTGACGGGCTTGACTTTGCCGATTTCCTCATTTTCGGCGAGGGCGAGGTAGTTTTTGCAAACATCCTTAAAACACTGTCACAGTGCGGCGATTTTTCAAAGGTCTCCGGCATATCATACAGAGACCCGCAGGGCAAAGTGTGCGAAACCCCGGGCGAACCGTGCCCTCTGTGCGAGTATCCCTCGCCTTATATCACGGGTATGTTTGAAGACCTTATAAAAGAAAACCCCGACATTTCGTTCTCCGCTCTTTTTGAAACAAACCGCGGCTGCCCGTTCAGATGCGCCTACTGCGACTGGGGCACAACAAAAGACAGAATAAAGATGTTCCCCCTGGAGCGCGTGTTTGCCGAAATAGACTGGTTCGCTTCACATAAAATAGTCAGCTGCTTTGCGGCAGATGCCAATTTCGGTATGTTTGAGCGCGACGGAGAGATTACCGCAAAGCTCATTGAATCAAACAAAAAAACGGGCTACCCCGAGCATTTTGACGCAACCTACGCAAAGTCAGACAAGCCGGGAGTGCTTAAAATTGCGTGCGATTTATTCAAAGCAAAAATGTCAAACGGTCCCTCAATTTCATTTCAGAGCTTAAATCCCGCAACATTAAAAGCAATCTGGCGCGAGAATATGACTCCCGAAAACTTCGTCTCCGCCCTTAAAAAATATGAGGCGAACGGCATAAGACCATATTCTGAGATTATTCTCGGTCTGCCCGAAGAAACATACGAAAGCTTCACATCGGGCATCGGTAAGCTCCTTACCCTCGGTCAGCACAGTTATATAGATATTTTCAGGTGCGAGATTCTTTCAAACTCAATGCTCGCAAACGATGAAGTCCGCGAAAAGTATAAAATAAGAACAGTCAGAGTGCCGTCAACCCTTCACCACGTAAGCGAAGAGGAGTCAAAAAAGAGCTACGGCTTCAGCGAGATTGTCGTTTCAACCTCAACAATGCCCGTTGAAGATATGTTAAAGGCAAACCTCTTCTCAATGACGGTTCAGACCTGCCACCATATGGGTCTTGCAAAATATGCGGCGATGTTCCTCCACCGCACGCAAGGCGTTGATTACGCCGGTTTCTACCGCAGACTCACCGACTTCCTTGAGCGCACAAATAATGATTTCAGTATTATGAAAAACATCTATGCCGCTTATCTCCGTGGCGGCGGAGAGCTCAGCTTCGTTGACAGAAGGTTCGGCGCAATAACCTGGTTCCCCGAAGAGGCATTCTTCCTGCGCTGTGTCGAAAACAGCGAAAGCTTTTACTCTTCATTAAAAGATTTTGTCTCTTCCTTCATTGCTGATGAAAACCTGTCGGAGCAGCTTATCCGCTTCCAGACAATGTTCTGTGTAAAGCCCGGAGCGGTCAGAAGGCAGGAGAGCTTTGATTACGATTTTTATTCCTTCTTCTTTAAAAATAAAGAAATTCCCGAAAACAAAAAAACAACCGTTTCGCTCACTCCGCTTTATTACTCCGACTGGCAGGAATGCGCAATGAAAACCGTCTGGTTCGGCAGAAGGCGCGGAATGACAAACGCATTCATTTCAAATTCGCAGATTTCCGTTAATTGAGGTCGTAATGAACAACGTTTATTTTTTTCAGGTTTCGGACGCCTTCAGCAGCCGCTCCGATCAGATGTATCTGCCCTATGCGGTAGGCACCCTGGCGGCAGTTGCCTGGAGCAATCCCGAAATTGCCGCAAAGTGGAAACTGAAAAAGATAATATGCAGGCGCGAAAGCCCGCTTAATATAGTCGCACAGCTTGAAGACCCTGCTGTCGCGGCGTTCTCAAACTATGTCTGGAATTACGAGTTTAACCTTAAAACCGCAGAGCTGTTAAAAGAAAAATATCCGTCCTGCACCGTCATTTTCGGCGGGCACAACGTTTCGCAAAATGCAGAGCTGCTTAAAAAATATCCTTTTATAGATGTCCTTATGTTCGGCGAAGGGGAGGAGACGTTTGAAAAACTGCTCCTTTCTCTCGGGCGCGGCGCTTCTCTTGTCACTATTCCGAATATCGCATACCGCATCGGCAAAAACACCGTTCACACCGCCTTTGCCTGTATCAACGGCACAGACTACCCGTCGCCTTATACAACGGGAATTTTTGATGATATTATAGCGGAGAATCCGGGCACCAGCTTTTCCGCCATTCTCGAAACAAACAGGGGCTGCCCCTATCACTGCGCCTTCTGCGACTGGGGTCCGATGAAATCGAAGGTGCGTATGTTCCCGATGGAGCGCGTCAGGGGCGATATTGAGTGGTTTTCACAGCACAAAATTGATTACGTCTGGGGAGCCGACGGCAATTTCGGTCTTTTTGAACGCGACAGAGAAATTGCCGATATGCTCGTTGAAGCAAAAAGAAAAACCGGCTATCCCCAGCAGATAAAAGTGAATTACGCAAAGTTAAACGGCGACAATGTCTTTTATCTCACCAAAAGCTTTGCGGAGAACGGCCTGAGCAAGAGCACAACAATGTCTCTGCAGTCAACATCCGAAGAAGCCCTTGCAATAACAGGCAGAAAAAATATGAGCAGTGAGATTTTCTCGCGCCTTCTCACCGTTTACAGGCACAACAACATCCCCACCTACACGGAGCTTGTTCTCGCCCTTCCCGGCGAAACAAAAGAGAGCTTTTTCGAAGGCATCGGCAGAATTATTGAGAACGGTCAGCACTCCGTAATCGAGGTTTACGACTGCATCGTTCTCCCCAATTCAACCCTTGCAAACCCGGATTATATAAAAAAATACGGCATAAAAACCGTCCATCTTCCCTATGTTCAGCAGCACACCTCGTCAATAGACTCCGACATCACCGAATATAACGAAACCGTCGTTTCAACCTTCAGTATGTCGCAAAGCGAAAGAACCGACTGCCGCTTTCTCGCCGTAGTCGTTCAGTGCTTTCACTCAATGGGTCTTCTCAGAAACCTCGCAATCCGCCTGAGACTTGAAAACAATATTTCATACTCGGAGTTCTACACCCGCCTCTCAATCTGGCTCAGAGAAAAAGACGGCTGCTCCTGGAACCTCTTTCCCGACATTTACCGCAAGATTTCTCTCGTCAGCAAAGGCGTAAACGAGCAGTATGTCTATGATGAAGTTTTCGGCAGCGTTTACTGGCCTATGGATGAAGGAGCGTTTCTCAATATCATAAGGCATTACGATGCCTTCTTTGAAGATATCAAAGAGTTCTCATCCGGGCTTACGGATTTGGACGACATCACCCTGCAGGTCATCGGTTTCTGCAAGGCAACCGTCAGAATACCCGAGCCCTGTAAAACTCCGTCATATTTTGATTATGATTTCCCTTCATATTTCAAAGCGGCGCTTGAAAATACACCCGTAAAACTCGACAAAAAGCGTTGCAGGGTAGATGCCTCTTCTCTGCGGAAATATGATGTGTTAAGCGACTATGCGCGTGAAATAGTCTGGTTCGGCAGACGCAGCCAGAAGCTCAATCTGCTTGAATACGGCAACACCTGCTTCACCGCAGAATAAATAAAGCAAGGATGTCCGCAGAGCATTCTCCGGCGGACGCAGCAGACAGATGAATGTTTACGAAGGCAAGTGGGACAATATAATACTCACCGTCGGCTCGCGCAGGCAGAAAAACCTGTGCGAAAAACTCCTGTCGGAAATGAGAGAAAAGCTCTCTGCGCCGATTACCGTTATTGCCGACGACGAACAGGGCTGCCGGCTCGGGTCGGGCGGCGCAATGCTCAATGTCATTGACACCTACTGCCGGCCGGACAAAAAGGTTATGCTCATTAATTCGGGCGGTATGAGCAAACGCTCCGTCTGCTATGCCGTGCGCGGCAAGGCGTTTGCAGATATCGGCAGCGGCAACGAAGCAGTCACTCTGCTTGAACTCATCGTCAGCGAGGCAAACCGCCTTTCGGGTCATATAAAATCCGGGCTTATGGTGAGCTGCAGTGATATCCTCGTCAAAACGGGCAGCTTTATTCCCGAATTCAACAACAGCGTCGGTTTCTGTGTCCGTTCCGATTTTCAGACCGGCTCCCGCCACGGCGTAATGATCCGCACCGCCGACGGCAGATTAAAAGACTACCCCCACAAAGTAAACGCATCTGAGCTTGAAGCAGTCAGCAGGTCAAACGGCGCCGATTACGCCCTTGTCGATACCGGCTTTTCATATTTTTCACCCGAGTTCATATCGGCGGCAAAACGACTTATCAAAGACACCGCTCTCACGGCAAAGCTTCGCGGAGCGGGTATGGAGCTCAATCTTTATTCCGATATCATTACTCTCCTGTGCGAAAATGTTGATTCCGAAAAGTATCTCAACGAACCCGGAATTTCCAAAACCCACAGGGAGTTCAGAAAAGCGCTTTATAAATACTTTTCTCCTCTTTCAATGAACGTCTGCGAAATCGCAGGCAACGATTTTCTGCATTTCGGCACAAACGCAGAAAGTCTCAAAAACATAAAAACCCTTTCCGACGGCGCAAGAAGCGGCTTTAACTGCATAAACAGTATTCTTGCCACCACATCAAGATGCTCGTCGGGCACCGTGCTCGACAACGCCCTCATCGGCGAAAACTGCACAATAGGCAAAAACTGCTTTGTGTGCGATGTCGCCCTTGACAACCTCTCTGTAGGCAGCGATACCCTTGTCTGCGGTATGAAGCTTACCGACGGTGCTTATGTTGCCGTAGTGTGCCCCGTGAGCGAAAATCCTAAGGATGTAATTAACGGCAGAGAGCTTTGGAAAACAAAGAGATTTTATAAGGGCAGGTCTTTTTCCGACTCCTACAGAAAATTTGTTGAAAACAGCGACGGCGAAAAGGTCAGTATGCAGTTCTGCGTCGAAAACGCCGATTATGATTATTACGCCGAGCACCGCAAATATATAAGCGACCTCCGTAACGCCGCAAAGTGGAATCCCGAAGAATACACCAGGATCCGCGCCGAGGTGCTTGATGATTATTTCGGCAGAACACCGCCTCTCGAAGAACTTGAATGTATGTGCGACAGCATCTCCGTCGCCCTTCCCGTGCGCATCAATCTTTCCGGCACGTGGACTGACGCCCTGCCTTACTGCATCGATAACGGCGGTCAGGTAATCAATATGGCTGCAAAGGTTGACGGTATTCTTCCCATAACTGTCAGCGCGCAGAAGCTTGAAGAAAAACGCCTTGAGTTTCAGAATGACAATACGGTCATCTCCCTTCTTCCCGAAGAGATTGACAAAATCGAAGTCAGGTGCGGCTTCTCCGATTTCAACCTTCACCTCGCCGCACTCAAAACCATCGGCGTCACAAAAAACACCGTCATCAAAAACGGCTTCCGTCTGACAACCTGCGTTACGGGAATAGCCAAGGGCTCAGGTCTCGGCACAAGCAGCATCCTCTTAACCGGCTGCTTCAGAGCGCTCGGCAGAATGTTCGCAAAGGACTATTCCGACGATGAAATAATCAATATGGTGTTTGTCGCCGAACAGCTTATGAATACGGGCGGCGGCTGGCAGGATCAGGCGGGCGGAATAACCCCGTCGGTAAAAATCACCACGTCAGCTCCCGGAGTCCCGCAGACTCCCGAAATCAGATATATCGATGTTCCCGAAGCGTTTATGCCGTTTTTCTCTGAACGCCTCTGCCTCGTTTCAACGGGCGAGCGTCATTTCGGCAGATTTATGGTCAACAGCGTTATGGGCAGATATCTCAGCCGCGACCCCGTCACGCTCAACGCATTTGAAGAACTTAAAAAACTCAACCCGGAGCTTGAAAACGCAATAAAAAACGGCGACGGTTCCTCGTTTGCCCGCTGCATCAACCGTCAGTGGTCGCTCTTAAAGGAGCTTTCACCCGATGTCACCGACGTTCATATTGACAAAATCGTCGATGAATGCAAAAAAGCGGCAGATGCCCTCTGCATC
>JAEEGL010962235.1_pt1 | contig 53224 bp, 49 predicted proteins | sample 9134231 | NCBI WGS metagenome assembly JAEEGL01 (sample SAMN16246548, study PRJNA631951) | gut metagenome | biome: gut microbiome; feature: rumen; material: fiber-attached | host: Bos | place: Iran: Karaj | collected 2018-10 | reverse complement strand
TTGTACCTTCCATCCTCCACGGCGAGCTGTGCGCTCATGCCGTTCCTGCGAAGGATGTCTTCAAGCCAGAAGGACAAGCGTCCACGATAAGGCAGAGATTCAGAACGTATACTCATGGTCTTGTTTTTTATGCGTTAAATGTTGATGTTAGTTGCTCAGGCTCTCCTCAAAAAGTTCCTCACGGTAGTCCATGAAGGCCTGAGCTGCAAAGTCGCTGTTACTGTCAAGGTTCTCGTCCCGGCAGAACTGCTCGTAGTCCTCTGTCATTTCGTCGGACTGCATGGTGACGAAATCGACAGCGGAGATATTACCTGCCTCGAATTGTTCGCGCAGGTCATCAAATTCCGGATAGTTCTTTTCCATAATCGTTATGTTTTGTGATGATACTTTATTACTCGTATTACTGATATTATCGGTATTATCGGGCAAGCTGCCGCTGCTCTTCTTCCATGATATCCTTGTAGGCTTGATGGCTCTGGTCTTGACCATGGTTGTCCGGCTCATGGGGAACGATGCCGTTCTGCTTGGCCAGGCGTTCCAGCTCGTCCATGATGTCCTTTGTGAAGTTATCCTCGGGGACATAGGAGAGTCTGCCTTCATGGTTGACCCAACAACCGTCACTGCCGAAAGAATACCTTGGCATTGGCAGACGCACAATGTTCTCCCACTGCTCAGCCGTTCCAGGGACAACGATAACGCCAGTATCGGTGGAGAGGTCAACACCGATGGTGACAGGCTCATCGCCTCCATCATCGTTGGTCTCACGGACAGTGACAAGCTCACCATCCCAGAATCGCTGAAGGTCTTCGCCTGTCAAGTCATACTCGTTGCCGACGGCATTGAGATTGCGACCGATGGGCTGAGTGGGTGCATAAATCACACCGTTGGTGTCCTTGTCCAGCTGCACAAAAGCTTTGATGCGCTGGGTGTCCTCCACACCCTCCAGTGTGATGTAGGAATCATCCACATCGGCAACAATGACCCTACCTGCAAGAAGAGCGGTTTTCTGCTCCTCGCTGAAAGTGTCCAGGTTTGTCTTGGTGAGTTTCGGGTAAAACACCACGTCGATGCCGTCATCCGTATAGACCAGGGAGAACTTGGCATAGCCACGAGTCACACCAAAGGGCTGCTCCACGCTGATGGGAAGCAAGGGTGACTTGCCGCCCCTCTCGATAGTCTCATGGACGAAATCAGGGAGGTCATAAATCATCTCTTCCGTCAGGCCGAACTCGCCCAGGATGTCAAGGGGATAATGCTGTCTGCTGAATTGCTTTTCTTCCATAACACAATGCTTTTTGAATTTCTGTTCAGCAAAATTATAGGGTAATTAAGGTGCAGCATCAAATCACTGCTCAAAATCGTGTTATTCTGCCTCAATTATTATATTTGGTTCTAATATGCATGGCAAGTAGAACCAAATTTTGAAAAAGCACCCGAAAATGGCGGTTAATGGCGAGCCGATTCCTGACATGGTTATATGAAGACGTAACTTTGCCGTATGAAAATGACAAAGGCAACCATCCTGTGCATGGCGACATTCTGCACCATGGCACTGGCAGCGCAGAACACCAGTCCGGCATTCCACACCGTGGGAAAGCCCTTCCATTGTTCGGTGGATAGCATGCTCGGAGTGGACTCGCTGCATGAAGAGAGAGAGACAACGGCAGGTTTCAAAACACCCGACTCCTTGGTGACAAGCAAGGGGGGGTTCAGCAGTTTTTCCATCGAGCAGCTGGAAAAACTGATTGCCAAGTATGAGAACTTTTTGGCTTTGAGACCAGGCAAAAAAGGCTCAAAACCTAACAAAAACGTGCCTATTCACAGCTATTATGAGGGGAAGAGCCATGAGCTGACATTGGAAAACCTCATGAGCGTGATGGATGAGGCAGGCATCTCCAACCAGCTGTTTGTCTTGGCACAAGCGGTTCTGGAGACTGGCAATTTCGGGAGCAACGTGTGCCGGAATTACCACAACCTGTTCGGATTGTATGACAGCAGGAACAAGTGCTATTACAAATTCGCCCGATGGGAGGATAGCGTCATCGGCTATCAGAAGCTCATCCAATACCGATACAAGGGAGGAAACTATCTGGCATTTCTCCGTCGGATTGGATATGCGGAAGACCCAAGCTACACGTCCAAGGTGGCACAGATTGCCAAGCGATTATACAAGCAATTATTCAACTAAGGGAATGAAGATTTTGAGCATTTTTCTTGCTCAATATTTTGATATTCCAAAATAAATTATTAACTTTACATGAGCAAACGAACATTACTCTGTGTATGTCTATGCGCCGTCCTCTCATCTCCAGTCAGGACGTATGCACAGGACACATCCCCATTCCATACGATTGGGAAGGCTCAGCATCAACAGCCGATGCTGCTGGCAGTGGAGAAACCGAGTGAGAGCGTAGCTGAAGATGAAGCCGACACGTCAAGTATGGTTGAGGAAATGGACTCGCTCCTTGAAATCGACTGTGAGGAAACGACAGTTCCGCTGATGGTGGCACTGCCCCTGAAGGAGATTTGGGTAAACTCGCCTTTCGGGATGCGCCGTGACCCGATGAACCGAAGGAAGAGCCGGATGCACAACGGCCTTGACCTGCGGGCGAGATATGAGAACGTCTATTCCATGTTGCCAGGCACGGTGACGGATGCCTCATTCTCTCAGAATGGTGGCTACTACGTGACGGTCAACCATGGCTCCTGTGTGTGTTCCTACCTCCACCTGTCAGAGATAAAGGTGAGGAAAGGACAGCATGTGAGTGCAGGAGAGAAGATAGCGGTGAGCGGCAACACCGGAAAGCGCACGACCGGCCCACACCTGCATATCTCCTGCCGATGGAGCGACACGGGGAAATACTTCGACCCGAGAATCCTGCTGAGATTCGTGACGGAGGAGTTGATGAAATTGAGGTCAATAACAAAAATCAGATAATATGGGAGTCGTACTTATCGTGCTGTTCATCTGCTTGGTCCTTGCCAAGAGGCGCAAGTGTAGCAGAAAAAGAAATCGGACCACCTGGCATGGGAAGTCCGATTGGGAAAAGACGTGTGATGAAGGAGGAAAGTTCTTCGAGTGGTAGGTTATTTGTCGTCAATTACAATGGCCTCCAACTCCACGCACTGCTAACAGGAAGAGAGAAAGACATTGAGAATTTACCTTACCAAGACTGTCCGTTAACTCCATACCAATTTACAATCAGGAAATCATCCAGGCACAAAGAACACTAAAGATGACCATGATGCCAGCGAGCATCCATGTGCCTTTCTCGATAATGGAATTGGTTCTGTGAACCCCGAAAGCTCTTTTGTATTCACCCAAATCGGAGGTCAATCCTCCTTTGGGCTCCTGAATCAATACGATGCCTATCATAAACAATGCGGCGATAACAGCGATAATTGCAAATAAAACGTACATAACTTTTCTTTTTTAGTTCAACATATTGTTACTCTATTTACTGCAAAGATTGTGCCAACGAGTGCAGAGAGAGCTTATTCGCTATGCCAAGTGCAATCAATCTTCGCAATTCTCATGTGCAAAGATAATTGCACCGAATTACGGTACAGGTAAGAAAAAAAATGATGGAAATAACTATTTTTTAACTTTAGCCCTGTTCATCACAATAGTCTCCTCCACAGGTGCCCCCATCGTCCAATACTTATAATCGTCGATATAGAGATAGGGATGGTAATATTTTCCCCAGTGCTCATATACACCGAATCGGCGTTGCATATCGATGAAATACAAGAACTCCTCTTCCGTCAGGGGACATTTGCCTCTCACGATATACTCGTGTGGCGCCCACGGCATTGTCTTGGCAAATGTCCACTGACAACGGGCTATCATTTTGCGGAGTTTGGCGTAGTCAATTTCTTCTTTCATTGTTCGATGACCAGATTGATGAAATTACGGCATTGTGTCAAAGGATGCTCAGGAAACATCTTATCAAAACGAGACTCTTCCGAGATGTTCATCAGGCATTGTCGATGAAGGTTCTTGTCATACGGGTCATACGTCCATTTTGACGTGTCCGACATGGAAACCACCCCTTCCCTGCAAGCCATTTCAAAGACTGAAGCCTCACGCTTGCCGGTAAAGCCTTTCTCTGAAAAGAATGCCTTGATGTTAAGAGCTGCATTGCCATAAAGCACTTGCATGAGAAGGAAATACTGCACTCCTGATGGTTTGTTGAGAGTTTTCACAATGCTGTAAACATATCGATAACCACGCCTTGTCCTGCCATTATTTATCTCAATCAGTGCCTGATTCTCTGCCAGCGACTGATGTATGTTTTCTATTATTTTCTGATCTTCACCCCATGGCATTGTTGAGTTCCATGGTATGGCAAACATCTGGATGAAAGTTGCACATGAATCCGTTTCCTTACCATAACTGAGACAATTGTCAGGGTCATCCGGCATGGAGTTGAGTAGTTTGTAATCTTCTGGCATCTTGAACACTGCCGTTGTATCACCATTTAGGAATAATTGTGCGGCACCCGAGATGAGTTCAAAGAACTTCTCTTTCGAAGGTTCTATTTTATCATACATTCCGAGCAATTTCCTTTCATTTGGAGAATTGAAGCCAAGAGCCCACCATCCTTCTTTCCTACCTTTCTCGAAGGTGAAATATGATAGTTTATTTTCCGTATGGTCAATCACGATGGCTCCGTATTTTGCCTCTGGCTGAATCTGTGGTTCTGGGAACTTATAGAAGATTACTGGGCGTTTCTCGTCAAGATGCTCAATGGTTATGTCGAATTCATCCCACGTGAAACCATCAACGGGAATCCCCATCTTTTCTGCTACTAGTCTGAAAAACTCCTTGTCGCACATCGCTCCAAGTCCTACTTTCTCATTCTCCATCGTGAACTGCAACAGGTACAGCATGTAATCATATGCCAAGGCATATCGATTCAGTTTGTTTTCATTATTTTGTTTCATAATAGTATAATATAAAGATTATGCATAGATATATCATTAGTTATTATCGACTTATTAATTGTCGAACCAATAGACAATGCGACATTCGCCGTCATATTTCTCGTAGTCCAACATGATGTCCAATATCTTCTTATAGGACCAAAGACGGTCTTCTTCGTGATAACGCGGAGTGTGCTTATCCATAAACACTTCCAGCAATAGATACAAATCCTTATATTTCTTATAATATTGTTTTGCTTCGAAGCTGTTCATACGATGATAGGCTTCCACTATACACGCTGCAAACTCAACGGTGTTCAACCAACTTGCATGATGCCCGTCGCATCCCCAATCTTTATAATCCTTATAAGTCGTTTGAGTGACGCCGTCGGGCAGTCCTCTTGCTGGAAACAACGACTCTTCGCCACTGAATAGACCATCTGACATTACTCCAAATATGGTATATAATCTTTCGCCACGCAACTTTCCGCCATATTGATAGCGCCTTGTTTTGCGGCTACGATATTCCATATGAATGTGAATGTCAGTTCCCATAGTGAATCATTTATTATTATCAAATTATTAAGAATCAGGACTTTTACAGTCATGTATAATGCTGGAATCAACTGCATAGGTGTCACCATGTAGGATATTCGCCACTTCTCGACATCCACAATCGCACCGAAAATGCATCTTGCAGCCTGAACACATCGATGGCATGTATTTACTATAAGCAAATTTATTCCAGTAGTCCATGTCTTCTATGATGGCATCTTTCAAAATATGGCCGACAATATGTGGCGAATGATTACATGTCCTGATATTGCCCGAAGGGTCTATGACAAAGAAGCCCTTGGCTGCTGCACATTTGTAACCAATATCCACATGCCTATACTTCTGGGGATTTTTAATGGCACAATAAGCAATCTCAGTTCCCAGACTTCCATATCTATTCGACAAGGTTAAAACCTCTTCGGCTGTGTCAAGCATACCGTTAATTTGTTCTGTAGTAAGCATCAGCTCTTTCAAATAAGAGAGCCCCCTTCCACCAGGCAAGAATCTGTTCAACAAGACAGAACTCGCTCCACTAATCAACCCCATAGATATGGTCTCAAATAGTTCATGATAGTTCTTTTGGGTTACTGTGACATTGACGGTTGTATGCATCCCCATCGATTTGGCCTTCTTAAACCACCTCAACACGCCTTTGGCATTATTCACGCCAGTATGTTCCTTGAATGTTTTATAACCAGGAAGGCTCATGCTCAATTGAACATTGCATCGCTTGAATAGTTGAAGATATTCATCTTTCATAACTAGACCATTTGAGATAAGGACAATTGGATTGTAAATCCCATTTTCTAAACCTTTCTGGCGTATGTATTGTACGATTTCCGGCATACAGTCTTTCAAGAGAGCTTCACCGCCCGAAATGGAGAATGATTGTATTCCCATCGAGTACAACTTATCTATCGCTGTTTTCCATTCTGCCAGGCACATCTCATCACCTATGGGATATTCCGAATGAGGAGCATACCATGGACATGAACAAAAGAGACAGTGGTGGTTACACCTATATGTCAGTTCCAATACAACAGATGGTGGATATAGCATATCAAATATCGAATTTAATACCTGTCATCAACTCAAGAATTTCTTTTTCTTCGGCTATATAATGACTATAATCATAATCATCATCATACTTTGCCTTGTTTTGCAACAATGTCAACAAAGACTGATATTTATAGGCATTGTTGGTAACAACCCGATGATAATCTGTATCTCCCGAAGCTCTGAAATAGAAGATGTGGTTGATTTCGTCAAAGTAAATGTCCTTACTAAAAACAAAATCATCATCTAATTTAACCTTGCTGTCAGAATTAGCTTCCTTATATAACGTTTCAGCACAATTCTCGCATACAGTTTGTACTTTCACGTCATAACCAAGTATTCTCATTTTTCTCACCATTTCTAAAATTGTATCGTGAGTGTTAAAATCTGAATATTCTGTATCATTGTTGCAAACATCACAATTAACATGCTTTTCTGGAGCACTCCCTCGGACATAACACATAGCGCCAAAGTTTCTAATTCTTGGCGTATCGTCTGAGGCTATGACTTTCAGTCTTGCTACCAATTCTTCCTTGGATAATGGTTTGTTTACTTTAAATATGTGATTCAAAACGATTAAACAAGTATCTATAGTACGCTGAACCCATTGAGGTAGCATTCCTCTTAGCATTCTTCTCATAGTTTTTATGCCCATAGTTCTTATCTCTTTCTTTTTATTCAAGTAGTCTATGTCCTTTCTTCATAATACTGTTAGTTGAGAGAAAAAATGGTTGTATGGCACTTCCATTCTTAATGATTTTATTCTTTCTCCTCCATCAAATCCACGATATCACGAAAGAATCGGAGAAGCCAAAGATAAGGTGTATAATACACTTCTTGTTGAATACAAATCCGTCTTTTTCTCCTACCATTTTTAAGAAACACAACATATCCACCCCCGTCAAAAATATGAGGGAGTTCAGGTTCTTTCCAATTATACATTTCTTCAATTTCATCCTTAACACTGAAATGTGCTTCTCCTAAAACAACAAGAGACACGACCATCTTAGGCAAATAGTACAAGAGTGAATTTTCTGGATAATAATCATTGTCTTCTAAATCTGTAAATGATTCATCAGAAGATTCCTTTCGCTCTACAGCATATTTTACCGATTCATTCTTGATGTCAAAAAGGAAAACAATCGTGTTGGGGGTATATAAAGACCATCCACAATAACGATGTATATAGACATAAAGATAATCTGGTGAATCTGCAATGGCGGCATATTCATTCTGACAACACAAACGTTCCTCAAAAAGAATTGTCTCTGCCATTCTTTTCTCACTTAGCTTCTTTTCCTTATCCTTTTGTATTCGGAGTTGACGATTTAATCTGATTTTACGCTTCATATTACATTTTTTGCCAAAGATACGCACCTCTTGTGTCAAATCGTGGTACATGAGAGAGAAAATAATCAAAGAAATACGGAAAAAGGATTGGTTAGGATTCGAACCTCCGATATAGCCGTCAATATGACGCCCCCGCTCCCGTGCGACCATCAATCCATTTTGTTAAAAGTTGGCAAGCGTCAGGATTCGAACCTGCTCTCTTACAATAAATTGCAATCCAACGTCTCCAGCATCGTGGTTCTACTTGCCAACCTGTATGTCTTAAAGAGGAAAAAAGTTTGGAGTAATTATCCATCCTTTTTCTTTGTAATAATCATTAAAGTCGGGAGCTACGTCCTCTTCACCTGCCATTTGATGGACTTTCTCCACATAGTCGTTCCATACCTCATCGAGCCGCATGGCTGTGGTGTCATCCAGGATCACTCCGGAATGGCCTTCTTCCCAGTTGAAATCTGGGAATTCCTTGCTCAGTTCTTCTGTTGTCAATAAGAGCGGCGATTTGTCAGGATGAATCATGTGGCTCAGTCTCATTCTGATGTAATACACTTTACGTCCCTTCCCGCTCCAATCCTCATCGGGATATGGCATGCCGATGATGGTGCCTCGCATCACAATCCCCCTCTTTCCTTCACCTGTGCGAATCATGAAGAACTTGTCGCCGACATGTGCTTTCTGGTAGTCCCAAATGCTCCAGTCATAATAGAATCCATCGTCCAAGAAATCATCCATGGCTTTCTCAAACTCACACAACTTGTAGTTGCTGATGTCTGTGTTCCACCGCATGATGAAGGTCTTGCGGAAATTCTCTATGACGATGCCCTCGGCCTTGTCAAAGAGTTCGTTCCATCTTTCTTCATCCATCTTGTCAAGAAGAACTTGTGCTGCATCCAATCTTCTGAACCCATCTTCCCCATCCATCAATTGACAGAAATCATTAAACTTCACCATCTTGCAATTATTCTTTTTCATCATACCCACATACTGACAGGTTCCGATGAACACATCTTTCGTGTTGTCCACTACCCTGATTGAACTAAGTTCTTCATCGTCTGTGACGTGGCGTTTTTCTTCTATCACATCCTTCGCATCCAAACCTATCCATTGCAATGCAACGAAATCTTCAAAAGCCGAAGATATGCCTTCATCTTTTTCATTGTCAGCATGGTATTTTGATGGTTCGAGATGAAATTCCCGATTAGCACCGGCCAACACCATTCTTTCCCCTTTGTTGAGGATTTCTTTCATATTCTTGCGACGCAGGTTCCATTGTTCCTCTGCATCACAATCCAAAAGGTATACAGATTTCTCATCCTTGTCCATGATTCTTGCCATGCGATACACTTTCTTGACGGCATTCAAGAACGCATAACAAAGATGAACATCCAACTCGGAAGCGAACCATGGCAGTTCAACAATGATGTTACCACCGATACGCTGCTTGACGTTGACACCTTGTGTGGAAGCATTTTCCGTCAGCAGAGTAAACGATTCCGTCTCGTCATCCATAGGGCTGTTATACCGTTTCAACACGTCCAACGCATCGGCATAGTCTTTGAATAACATTTTGGTAAATTCAATGACTTTTTGCTCATTGAACCTACGGATTCCTTTTATCGTATATTTGTAAGCCATGTTATTATTCTTTCAGAAATCTCATTACTACAGTCCAATTCCAACAAGACAGTATTTACATGTTATCACAATCCCACTCTAACAGTTCGTCATCCGTTTCCTTGGGATAGCCATAGCTTGCTTTCAGTTCATCCTCTGAAAAAGACTGTTTGAACTTGTCACCCAACAACAAAACAATCATATCGTCAATCTTATCATTGCTGCGTTTCAATGGCTCGATACACGACCCTTTGACGGCCAAAGCACACAGATAGACACCGACGGTTCCCTCCATCAAACCATCAAAATGCGAGATGAGTTTTTCTGCAGTCTCACGATAATACATCAAAACGTGTAGCATATAACGCCGGTCACGGTATTTCTCCCATTCTATTCGAGAAGGATCCTCACGAGTGGAATCATCCATACGCGTGAGAGAATCATATCGATGGTCATCTTTCATAGCTTCTTTCACCAATGCCATCAGTTTTGCATGTTCTTCCTCCTGAAGCGGCGAATCTTCAAACAAACGGTCGAAATCCCATCCGTCAAATACAGTCCTTATCAAGTCCACTGGATTTTCCTCCGTTTCCTTTAATCCCATTAAAGCACGGATTGCAGACACAATTCGCTTGATGCGGATTTGGTTCGACCAGGCCATGTTGTCGAACGGCTTACCTTGATTGGATTTTATCAGACTGGCCATTTTGAAATACTCCTGAATAAGACGCTTAGCATCCCATTGAGGTTGGGTGGCGGTTCTTTCCATGTTATCAGTTTTTGTTTATCAGATATTCAACATATTTTTCAATGATGGTAGAAGACATTTGGTCGGGATGGATAAACATGAAGCCAAACGGCGAGTCTTTATCTTCATCCACAAATTGTTTCATCAAGGATTGTAATTCCTCATCACCCATCGGATAAATCCAATTGTTACGAATCCAAAGTCCTAATGTGAAGTGGTAGTCAAATAAATCTTCATTTTCCATCAGATCTTTCTTGTCCTCTTCGCTGAGCATCTCATCAAGCTGAGCGAAGCATTCTTCCTTGGTTTTGGGCTTGTTCTTGTTCATAGTCATTATTGTATTTTTATCGGTCTAAATCGTATAGTACTATTCTCATCAGATATAAATTTTTCTATAAGATTAGAGGACACTTTGTTAACAAAGATGTTCCCTATTTCCGGGTCATTCTTCTCCCACATCGCAGCACATTCCGCATTATATGCATCCCAGCACCAATCGTCAACAAATTCCTCATTTCCTCTTAATGATAATGCGAAATCTAAAATCTTCTGGTAGAAACTTCTTACGAATTCCTTGGTCTCGCAAAATGCATCAGCCACAATCTTTCTTTCGTATCCGTCATATATGTAAAAAAGACCACATAACTCTGGAGGTGTAGGAGTTAACAGTTCATCTGTCTGAAAGAGAATCGGCTCATAATACAGAATGTAGTTATAGCACTTATCATAGATGTTTACTCCATTAGGAGTAAAGTCAAAGATATGTGACACAATTTGTTCTAACCATTCTCTGGTATCAACATAGGGCTCATATACATCAGAAGTATTAATCAAAACTTTCTCCTCTCCGTTGACAAGTATATGCATGTCTATCCATCCATAACCAGTATATTCCAACTGAAGGTCAATCCTATCAGGTTTTGTAGGCATGTTGAAAGCGTACTTCTCAAAAAGCATGCTTCTTTCATGCAGCCAATGATTTCTAATGGTCACGTTCCTTTCTTCTTGTTCCATCATCTGTATGTCTTAATTTCGATGCAAAATTAAAATGAGGCTGTTTCAAACTGTGGGACAACCTCGAAAAAAACGCCAAAATTATCAGGTCCTAACTACAGATAATGTACAACAAAACCCCATACTGGCATCACTGCTGGTATGGGGCGAAACCCTTAGATTATAATAGTAGTATCGAGTATGAGAAACACTACTATTGTTTATTATTATGTTGCAAAGTTAAAATGATGTTGACTCAAATCGTGGGACAACTTCATTTTTTTATCATTACTACTGACATTTTTTCCATTTTACCATTTCCAGTGCTTTTTTAAGCCCTGCATAATCAAGAGTCTCCAATGGAACCTTGTTGGGAGCGAAACTACATGAATTCACTTTTTTATCCCATGATACAGAACAGAAGTTGGTTGGGCGTTGGCATTTGAGCAGACATGACGGGCTTTGAAATGGTTTTCCTCCTGCCACAGAAGCCAGTTGTTTTGGCGTAGGTGTCTTTGAGTAACGCTGTGGAACAAGGATGATTTGGTCGCTGTTCAACAACTTGCCCAATCGTTCATAGACATCTTTAGTCGAAGCGACCTTGTCGGCTCCAACCAATAAGTTCAGTCCAGGTTTGATTCCAATAGACGCAATCCGTTGAACTTGTCGCTCCACCCTTTTTACCTCAGCCCCGTTGTCAGGTTGATGGATGGTGATGTGGATCTTGTCCGGCTTATGTTTCGTCAGCATTTCCCATATCCGCTCATTCTCCAACGGCAGCCCGTTGGATGTGACAGACAAATAGCACTTCGGATAAAGCGCATCTATCACCTTAAACACACCGTCGTATTCAAAAGGCTCACCGCCACCAAGAGAAACAGCCCTCACGCCATGACTGATACAGTCCGATGCAAAGTCAATCACTTCCTGTGATTTCCACAACGTGTTGCCCTCCCTTCTACTATGGTTATAACAGAAGGAGCATTGCTTGGAGCAATAGTTTGAGAGGTCTATGGAGAGGAGTTCAATGTTCATTTTTTAGTAATTATTCCAGTTAGATTCCACGGCTTCGCCAGAGGCTATCGCTTTTTCCATCTCCTCGCTATCCATGAACACTTTATATTTCGAGCAATAATATATATGACCGCCACGTGGAGAGCCAAGCTGCTTCCAGTATTTGCCTTTGTATTCATACGTGACAGTCCAAACCGATCCAATATCCAAATGCTCGGCCAATTGTATGGCAGGAGTTTCATTGAAGTGTAGATGCAGTTTTTTTATCTTAGCTTTTAACCCTTCTGGCAGTTGGCTGATGTGTAATGGTTCCACAGGATTATTGACCCGTTCCGCAGGATGCACATTGTTACCATAATCTTGGTGATAGAGAAAGAACGGATATTCAGTAAATGGTTCGAAAGTCCCACCTGCTTCTTGTTCTTCATTTTCTTCATCCTCATAGTCGTCTTCATATGGCGAAAACCAAAAAGGAGCAGTGTAAATTTCAAGTATGGCATTAGCCTTTTTTAGTTCCTCTACTCCTTCTTTGTTGTCGAACAAATCAAGAAAAAAATAACCATCTTTACGAGAGAAGCAAACAGCCAAGCCCGGCTTGTGGTCAATTGGTCTGGTACCTGGGCGAGGAGCAAGGACTTTACGAAGCACATCGTATTTTTTCATGTCCAACTTAACGATGGTATCCATCCAGTAATAGTTGTAGCCATTTTCCCAAACATCTTCTTCGAAGTAATGCGGAAGAAGCATCGGTTTTAACTGGGCATCTGTCAAAGGGAAATCATAAATGTTCTCTTCTGTATGAGACGGTAAACATTCCGTCATCAAATCTGCAATACAATGTTCCCATTCAAAGTCATTAGGCGTGGGACCATTCTCTTCTATATCAAAAACGGCCACGTTTCCATCCAAATCAACACAGAACCAAGCAGTGTCACTGGAGTGGGTCGCAGGATATTCTTTATCTGTCTTCATATTTTTATTCTTGGTTTTTAGTAGGATCTTCTTGCCAGTCCCATGAATCCAGTATTTCCGCTTCACCTTTTTCGATGAGGGATTTCATGGTTTCATCATCAATGATAGAGTGAGTAGATGTGTTGTAATACACAACTTCCTTATCATTCTTAGCGAGCATATCCCAAATTTTGCCATCGTACTTATATTGAGTGGTGTACGCTCCCCATACAGGAACATGTTCAGCTAAAAAGATGAACTTCGACTCGCTGAACTTCAAAGGTAGGGTTTGAATCCTTGCCTGCATTTCTGTGGATAATTGTTCGACCTTCAGCGGAAATCGAGGCGAAGTGATTCTTTTAGCAGGCAAGAAACCTGGTGTATAATCTTGATGGTACAGGAAGAATGGATAATCCTTCATGTTGTATGGAGGTTCGTCTTCATCATTGTAAACGGGCCAAATACTTGGAGCATTATACACTTCCAAGATAGCACCAGCTTCCTTCAGCATTTTAACGGCTTCTTCATCATAATCCAGATCTAAATGGAAAAGCCCACGTTTACGTGACAAACAAATAGCCTCTGATGAAATATAATACCCATCATTATCTTTATGACTAAGAGCTGTCCTCAAAACATCAAGTTTGCTCATGTCCATTTTCACGATAACATTGTCCCAGTAACGGTTAGCATACATACCATAATCATTAGTCCAAGTATCTTTCTCATCTACTTTTGGCAAAAGCAAAGGGGCAATTTGCTCATCAGTCAATGGTAAATCATATATCCGTTCTTCCGTATGAGTAGGCAAGGTTTCTGACCAAATTTCGTACACAAATGTGCCTTCACAATATCCACCAGTCCCAACAGGAACGGGACCATCATCAGCAATATCGATGATGGCGACGTTTCCGTCCAAGTCAGCGCAAAACCAGGCTGTGGACATGGAGTGGGTCGCAGGATATTCTTTATTTGTTTGCATATTATTTTTCTCTATACAAGATTATCATTAAACTTTTTGATTCATCTTGATGTCGCAAAAATAGATATACGTTGTCTCAAATCATGGCACAAGAGAAAGAAAAATATCGAAAAATCTCATATTTCAGACTTTTCCGATTTACAAAGACGATTCAACGCTGTTAATCCGTAGGTTCTTGCTGCTCATTTTCCTCTGGCTCATATACCATTGCAGCTTCCAGGTGCATGTCATGAATTTCGTCGGCCAACCATTGGGGAGCAAGCACCTTGATTAGACTTCCACGACTTAATAGGTGGCCACTGAAATCAATCGTCGGACGCATGAAATACTCAAAGTCAGCAAAGTTTTCGCCTTGCCCTATCTCATGCTGACTATTGTGAATGGGTAAATCCCTCAGATAATATCGCTCATAACCGTATGCCCTAATGACTATTCGCTCCGGCTTGGTATCATCGCCGACAAGTACGCCATAACATTCATTGAAATATTCTTGGGCATCAAAGTCTGGGTCAATCTTGAATTTGATGTCGGTCAGTTCCATATTCAGGATTCTGTCGAATGAGAATACTCCGAAGTAGTCCGACTCCGGCTTTTCCTCTGTTGCGTCACGGTGGAAATGGCCCAATATATACCAGCGTTGCTTGAAAAGTTTGAGACAATAAGGCTCGAAGTGCAGGTGATTGGGATTGTCTGTGCCGTATTTTCTGTAATCGACGGCTATCCTCACACTATTCTTCATCGCCTCGATAACCATCTCTAAATATTCCCCTTCAGAAGGGACTGACTGGAGCAATATTCTGTCTTGCAAAGCTAAACTTTCACTGATGACATTATTGACAGAAAGTGTTGACAACATCCAGTTCTGCACACTGTCTTGATGGAGCACTTCTGCATTTCCGATGTAATACTTGTAACCATTCTGACGGTCACACTCAATATAAATACCGAAAATGTCCTGAATGGCATCCTTATGCCTGTTGAAAGTGGAACGAGCAAGTTCCACCCCCTCGCTCAACTCACACTGGAGCCACTTTTCATTGATTTCAGCAAGAGTGATTCTTCTGGCTTTGCGAATAGTATTCACTAACCAGATGTACTCTTTGAATTTAGCTGGTGTCTTCATGTTCTTATGATGTTATTAGATTTTCCATATATTCAACCATATCCGAAATTGGATAAAGGAAGGACTCATTATTGTCTAACTTGATAGTATAAAGTCCTTCTGTTCCTTGCCATTCCACGTGGTATTGATGGGAATCTTTTTCTAATTTGAACGCATGTTCGTATTCTCCCTTGGAATCATATAGCTTGTATTTAGAACTATCTATATTTTTTTCCCTGCATAGGTTTCTGAAATAAACAAGGATTGGATCAAAGCAATGACTGTCTCGGGTCTGACGCTGAGCCAGAATAACATGACCATTTTGGTCATAGATTCTTTTGTTCCATGCCTCGTCAAGAATAGAAGGAGATTTAACAATACATTGAATCCACGGATCTGAGTTCTCTACTTTGGATTCAATCACGGAATTGAGGAAATCCTTCACAGATTTATCGCTATAAGACTCTATCCAAAGATCTATGAGAGCCTTTATGTTGGCTCCATAAGCCTGACCTTCTTTAGTATGTTCACGCAGATAACGCTTGAAACTGTTGTCACGATGTTTGTTGTATTGGAACAATCGGTTCCCCTCATTCCAACAGTTAGGAGCGAAAACCAACATGGCTGTATAATAAGTTCGGGCATTTTCAGGTACGCTGATGAAATCAAGCAAATCAAGCAATCTATTGCTATACTCAGTGAAAGAATCCAATTGACAGTCGGACCAATTGAGCAAACATCGGATTTGACCCCATAGATAAGGATGTTGCTCAGCTTTATCTAAACTATTCTCCCAAGCAGCATTTTCAAGTATCAATTTGGCCTTCAGTCTTTCTTCTGCCATAGATTGATTATCCAATCGCTGATAAGTCTTATCAGAAGAATTCAGAAATTTCAAAACTACAGTCCTATCTGATTCAACATCCAACTCCTGCTCGTTGACATAAGAGAAAAAATCGGCAGCCATCTGTTTGAGGCTTAGTGTCGCCTCTTGGGAGTATTGTATCTTGTCAATACGTTGGTTGTTGTTGTCATTCAGAAGTATATTGCGGGCAGCACGAACCCAGTCCTCCAGATTTCTCAGCCATGAGGAATGGGTATTCTTATCAAAGTACCACGCAATCATTTCATTGTCTGATTTCTTTTCTTTCTTCTCTGGAAAAGCTCTCAGGAATAGAAGCATGGCATAGAAGGTCAGTTCGACATCGTTAGGAACTTTTGTGCCAAGAAAAGAATCGAACAGGGACTTGTCATCATCATCTATATGGCTTATCTTAGGCAACAAACTGGATATTTCTCCATATATGTGATTAAAGTCCTTGTATATCAGCAGATTGACATCATCCATAAGTCGATTGAAGTCAAGAGCAAGAAGAGTTGATGGCACCACCCTATGCTGGTCATCACTACGCAAATCCGTCAAACTGTCCGTATAAGCAAACAACAGGTTGTCTATTTTGGATTCTTCTATGTTATACGCTGCCTCACTCAGTTTTTCATTGGTAGGTTTATTCTCAAACAACTGGATGGCAATAAGTCTGAGCAATAACTTCTTAAATTGTAGTTCAGAGAACTTTGCAACCCTTAGTCTGTCCTTCTTCCGGTCTTCAGCAGGAACAGATTCCGTTTCCACAATTGTCTTACGTGCATATTTGTGCCAGAAAAAGTCTATCCAAGCACCATCCATTAATGTGCGCCACTTCTCTTCAGCTTTCTCTGTGGCCAATTTATTTCCTTGCTCATCAGTTTCTTTCTGTTGAATCTGCAACTCCTCTTCAAGTGTTGATTTCAGTTTGTCAAAATCAGACAGCTGTTTACCACGAGCATTCATCTTGATGAACAGTTCATTCGACAATCCAAATTCACCAAGATTAAGGAGGTTGAATGTGATGTGTTCCAAATTCTGTCGGCATACTGACATGTCCATTTCCCAATCCTGTCCCATTTCCTCATAGATGGCATCTATCATGACGAGCATGGAAAGGATGGTCGGGTCGTATTTCCACTCCCACTTGAACCAATCCCTACCTTTTATAATATTCGAAGGTGTGGATTCTTTTATTTTGGCTTCGTTCACAAACTGCTTGGCTTCATGTTGAACCAATTCATCACAAAACTCGTCAGATGTGTTGCGAGTCTCATAGGTGAACATAGAATGCTTTTTGTCACCAGACACACTTAGATTTACTCCCATCATCCAATGTAGAAGGAAGAGTGTGGTCAGTCGTTGCTGACCATCAAGCGGCTCAAAAGCATTTCTCTGATTACTGCCATACACAAAATCCAATTCCGTGGCCGGACGTTTTCCTTTTACCACTAGAAGAAGGGTATGGACAAAGACCTTGCGTATCTCATCTACTTTCTGGCTCTGTCTGCCTTGTGCATAGTCACGCTGAATTTTAGGAATACGAAGCTTCCCTTGTTTCAGCAAGTCATTGAAACTGTATTTCTTCAGATTGTCACCCATAATCATGCCTCCTTCTCTTCTTCAACTACAGAATCAAATATCGGGTCAACCGCCTCATGCATAGCCTTCATGTAACCCTCCCGGTCAGTACTGTTCCACCGCATCATATCCAAATAGGATGAATCCTTGTTGCTGTCCGTATAATACTTCAAGAACAAGTTACGGGTACAGAGAGGGATGAATCTGTCACCCATCCTGTCATACTTCACGATGCAATAACGTTTATAGGCAAAGGGTGCATCCTTGTACTCCCTATTTGTTGCACTATCCAATAATGTCAGGTTGCTCAGATAATCCTTTTTCTTGGTTGTCAAATCCACTTCCGCATCATTCTCTCCGGACTCAGCAGAATAGAACCGGTTGATGGTTAGATAGAAGTCGCGGTATTGATCCACATTGACTTTTGTTCGAGCAGTAAAGTCATCTATTAATTGCTGACATTTTATTGCTAATTCTTTTGAACGGTCAGTATGCTCCAATCCAAGAATGAACTTTACGTTTTCCAACCACCTCATACGGTCTTCATATTCCTGAAGGGTGGCATCATTCTGTGAATCCACATGCTCCACATCCCATTTTCCTTTCTTGTATTTGTCAAATGCGAAACGAACATTCTGTCCTTTTCGACAGCATTCAACATTGAAGAGCAACAGAATACGAGGTACATAATCTGATTTATACTCGAATTCGTCGATGGCATCCTTTCTAATGAATTTATTATCCAACCTGAAACGCTCCATCATTTTTAGTCGTAGAGAATGCATCGTATCTTCCACCGTCCACTCATATTCAGGTTCAAAATCTTTACGCTTGCGTTTTTCTTCCTCCAAATGGTTGTTAATCTGCAAGGGAGTGAAACCTATGGCCACAAGATAACCCACATAATGATAATAAAGGTTGTCCTCATACCATGCTACCAGACGGTCAAAAGTCTTGCGTACTTGCCGCCAGGCATCCTGCATATTATGAATATCATTAGACCAATCACTGACAAACTGATCATTGCTCTTGTTGCGCTCCTGATCCCTACAGAAATCATAGAGTTTTTGGAATTCCCGATATGAGAAATCGGTATCTTTCTCTTCATCTCTACAGGTTACAAAGTCAAACAACACGTCAATTCTCGTCTGCGTTCCCTGACTATCATCGCTGATAAAGTACCAGAAATTATCATCTTGGAACTTGCGCTCCATTTCGTTCCATTCCATTGACAGTTGTAGTCCTGGCTGTTCATTTTTTGCGCTAACTATCTCACAATCCATTATGAACAGTGCTTTGATGAGTTCGGAACTTGTCAATGATATCTTGCCCTTGTTTAGGCGGTTGAAGATATTGATGCTGACAAGGTCTTCGCTGTCTTCATCAATGGCGTACCAAATAATTTTAACTTGGCGCTTAGCCGACGGATAAAATAAACAACGAACAATCTCTGTAAAATCTTCATTGTCTTCGCACCATTTTAAAATGATATCATATGCTTCCCGTAAATAATAACTATCAATGTTATCTGCGGCATTAGGATTGTCAAAATCCAGTTGGGGACGATTAGTATAACTTATCTTAAAAAGCAAAGGCGAATACCTGACAATATCTTTTTGGGTCATATATCCACGAAGCAATTCTTTCAATAGGAGAAGCATGGTGGTCAGTCGCTGCTGTCCGTCAAGCACTTCGTATGCATCTATTTCCTGTCCATCCGAGTTTATATACTTGGTGGCCTTCACCACAACTGGTTGAAGGAAGTAGCTGTCACTTTTCACATTATCATCATTGGCAAATTGCTTGATGTCTTCAAGCAAGTCCGTCACCTGCTTCTCTTCCCATCTGTAGCCTCGTTGGAACGAAGGTATCACAAAATGATGCTTTCCATCCAACAAATCAGCGATAGGCATTGGTGCAAAGTTCTTGTCGTATGACTGGATATTTGGCATTCTTTCAAGCTTTTAATAGAAATTCATTTCTTAACACGAATGTTATTGCCATTCCTTACAAGAGGAAGTGCATCTTTCAGGTGTTCCTCCAGTTCCTCTGATGGAACAAAATAGATACCTGGCTTGGTTGCTTTGGGAAAACGATTGAAATAAGGGTCGGTAGAAATAACCCATTTCAATTCTGCCATATTGGGGATGTTTGGCATTGCATCCCATAATTCAAACAACCGAGATTTCGTGGCTATTGTTACACCACGTCTTCCATTTTTAAGACGCGAAACACAAATGAGATGTTGCTGAACCCGTTTATCACTGTCTTGTTCTTCCTTGGTTGTCTGATGTGTAACAGATAGATTACGGTTGAACTTTACGTTTATCTCTTTCATTTTTGCGATAAAGAGTTTTCCGTGAGGTCCGGTGTCCTGCATCTGATTGCTCATAATGTAATAGTGTATCATCTCATGCAGGATGGTATCCTCTACCACATCTTCAGGCAAGTCCATGACCGTGCTGATTTTGAACACAAAACCATAATAGTGCCACGTTCCATCAGGATTCTTCTCACGCTGAAAGAAAACAGCACCAAGAAATGATTTCGCATTACTGAGTTTGAAGGGAAGTGGTTTCAACTTCCCTTCAAAACAAAGCTCGTTATATTCATCAAACTTTCGTTTGATATAATCAATTGTTGCCCTCATTCTGCTCCTCGTCTGTTTGGTTCGCCAGTTCTACCTGATAGAGGTCCAACGCCTCCTGGTCTTCGATGGTCAGCTTTTGTTCAAGCACTTCATCCAAATGCAGTCCTATAAACCAATCACCTGCTGACCAATCAGAAACTTCACTTCCCACGTTGGAATCGGAATAAACTATATCTTGCTGTTCAAAAGGTTGGCAATCCATTTCATAAGGATTATCTTCATCGAGTCTGACAATAGCCTGGCTACCGCTAAAGTCCATGGAAGTCCTGTAGTGAACATACTTGTATCTCTTTACTTCAAATGGGAACACATTATTATTCACAGTAGACAAATCATAATGCTTGTTTGGATCACATCCTTCCACAAGAATCAGATTACCCATCAAATCCTTCTCAAGGAAAGTGTTGACTGTGGTTGGTTTGATATCACGCCAATTGATTTTCCGTATACCAAGCAGAATATCGAAGAACAAATCCTTTTGTATTGTCAGAGATACCACTTCTTCTTTGGGGAAGTGGTTGATGCTATCAAGACTGATTTGCTTCTTTGCCTTGCGGAATTTCTTGTTGCCATTGATTGTGAAGATGCCAGCCTCCATATTCTCTGGCAAGGTTAATACAGGCCAATAGAATGCTGTTCCTCTCCATCCTTGGTCAATCATACCATTTTGTTTGAGCAAAACAATTACAGGACGGTCTGTTGCATTTCTGCGGTCAATATTGATTTCACTACCAGACTCTGGAGCATCTATGAAACGTCCTCGCTTGTCATAAATGTTTTCACGTTCACGGCTCAGGTTACGGTCGTCTCGTACTGCTACGAGAACCATGCCGTCTGTATCGTATGTAAGATGTTCAAGGGGTGTTACCATGTCATTGATATCCCATTCCAATCCCACATTATTGAATTCTTCTTGATAAGTATATGATTCACGAATGAGTGATATCACTTTCACAACATCGTTGTAATGCATAAGGAAGAAACCATCATCATTTGGCCTGTTCTGTAACCTTACACGTTGAAGAATCTCTTCAATTTTATGTGTGATAAGTTCATTTTCAGCAGGTTCTAATGTTTGCATACCCACGGGGTAGGTGCGCTGTCCCGGCTTTAAAACCTGAGTGTTGGCTGGCAGATATTTGTTCTGTGCGCTTGGGCTGATACGCTTGTCATATCCGATGACCATGCTTGTAAAGTCATTGGATTGAACTGAATTGCGGTGTGCTTCCAAATATCGATAGAGATAGTCGTCGAACACATTGATAGTCTTCAATACATCATAGATGTCATAAGTGGTAAAGAAACGTGTACAAGCCATGTCCTCTTTGCTGCGTGCGCCATACATACGGGCATGCTGCAACACCGTGTCCATTTGGAACTTTTTGGGGTCACGGCCATAGAAGAAACACAGCATATTGTCAATAGTTATACCACGGTCAAGAATGGATCCTCCAATGAAGAAATTGAGTGCCTGCTCCAAACGCAACTGTCCATGTTCGTTAAGCATCAACGCTACATGTTCCTCGGAGTTAACAACTTTAATGATATAGTCATTATATTCCAATATGCGCTTTACCTCTGCTTCTACTTCTGCAAAGGTCGGGAACTTTTCATCTATAAGGTGTTGTTTGTTGCCTAACTCGTTGCTTTGTTTTAGACTTTCATAAGCATCTGATTCGAGGTCGAGGATATGTAAGTCAGAGTTTCCTTTCTCAAGAACGGCTTGCTTTACATCGTCAATGATTTCAGAAATCAATTCTTCTTGCCATCTGTGTTTGGCTTTATTTACTTCGCAGTGAATCAAACAACTTGACTTGTATTTGATTCCATTAGGATCCTTCTTCTTTTCTTGAATGCTACGTATCGCTGTCGCAAACAGATAGCTGACAACAGCAAAATTCAAGGAGTCAAGGTTGTTTGAATGAGCCTTTGATTCCAAGTAGAACTCATTACGGGCTGAAAGTATACCAATACAAATATCATCAACTGGCTGGAAAAGGTGGCCATACATGTTTGCGGGATGGAAATTGCCGTTTTCATCTATTTCCCCTTCCTGGCTATCAATGTAATACTGTTTGCCGCCCACATACCGGTCATGAATGGGCACCAAACCCGTATATCTGGGCAGCCATGCCAATGCTTCCTTGCCTTCGCGAAGTTGTACGGTACCGTCTGGATGCAGATAGAGCGAATATGGTGTAGCCGTAATCTGCATGTAGCGACAGAAACGAGGCTGTTTCCTGAGCTGCTCAATAAGTTCCGCAATAGCCAATAGTTTGAGTTCACCCTTACGTCTCAAATAGGCGTGACTGGCAAAATCCGCCTCGTCATCGCATATAAGCACCTTCTTCAGACGCATTTGTTCATTTTGGGTAAAAAGGTCATTGAGATAACGCAAATTGGTATCTTCTTTCTTGCAAACTATGATGAACTTCCTCACAGGGTCATTCATTTCGTAGTCGCTCAGTCCACCTCGTCTATAGAGATCGAGTATGTCATAGATTTTCACGATTGCCTTTTGCCCATAAGTACCATTGTCTTTGAAAAATCGGAAATCTTTGTTCAAGCGCTCAATGGTCTGATTAGTGAGCATGTTTGTCCCCTTGGTCATCACAATGGCAATTTCGATACCTCTGTCAAAACACAATGCAATGACATTCTCAAAGGTATCGGTCTTACCACACTGAACCTTTCCTAACAGCAGACAAGGCTGTGTAGCTTTCTCACCTTCCATCATCAGTTGGTCGGTCATTTCACGCACCACTTTTTCCTTTTGGGGTGTCATGAATACGTTGTGTGCAGCCATGGTGCTGAAGATGTATTCATCGTCACGTACATTCTGAGCTGCTTCCAGTCTTGCTTTTTCAGCAAGCATCTCTGCTGTTGGCTCTTGTCCGAAACCACGTAGCTGAGCCTCGAAAGCCAAATAGGCCTCTAATGATTCAAAGTGCATAGGCTTGTGTATTAGTTATTTAATAATGAATTCAAAATATGGGAAAGTATCAATAAAATCGTTCTCTGTCATAGTTGGATTGTTCAGCAGGAATGACTGTTTATAGACATCTATGGCTTCTTCGGTGGCCTTGCTAACCTTTAATACCTTATAGACCCCGGATTCCGGTCGCTCCAGTAGTTTTGCCTCTATCAACATAGGCAAAATGCAATACAGGGCATTGGGAAGGGAACGGTTGGAGCCGTATTTTTCAGCCATTTTTTGTCTGATCAAATCCGTTGTCACAATATCTTGGACGTGGAAATATTTGCCGAGCAAAGACACCACATCGTATCCGAAACAATAAGCAGAACAGATGACAGCTGTGAATAGCAAAGTCCTGTCAGGTTTGTTTCGCAACATTAGCTCCACACGGTCCTTGTTCTCCATAAGGTAAGGCATCAATGGATTCTTCTTTGTCAACCGGTTGATAACCGTTACAGCCTTTCCAATACGGTTTTGTCCCTGATATTCTGTCGAGACCAACTCTCGGAAATAGTCTGATGTGGCGTTGCCCTGCAATTCTGCAAGCAATGCCATTTCCAGTATGGATATAGGAATTCTTTGATTGATACCTATATCTTGTTTTAATATGTTTTTCTTTTGATTCATAATATACAACCTTCAAATATCATTTATCAATTTTCAATTTCACAAATGGTATCACCACTTCCGTAAAATGGCTTCCACCATGTGTAATCATGGCGCTTCCTTCTCTTGCAAAACAACTGTCATCCCTGATGGCAAGCCAGTTGTCATGGTTGAGAAGAGAAAGGTCTTTGTTTTCTTTGTAGAATCGTGCCTGTTCATCTTTGTTGTTATAAATAAGATGACGTTTTCCCCGACTTCCATCTTTATAGAGGAAAACCGATTCTATTTGTGTTAGTGGCCGCCATCCATACGACAAGACACTTCCGTGATCCGTGGTTAGATACAGATGGTATCCCAAGCGTAAGATGGCCATGATTTTCTCCGTTATGCGCGGGCACCAGTTCTCTGTCAGTGAAAGCAGGTCTTTATTGTCAGTAGAAGAATGCATTTTCTCATCCATCTCCACCGTGACAACAGCAAGGCGTTTCACTCCCTCATTGATGGCGAATTCGTCCTTATCGCTGATATATTGCAATTCATGAGAGCCAAATCCCTGCTGTTTCCAATAGTTCATCCATAGTTTGCCTTCGTTGGTCGGATTTTGCTTGTAGTCGGGTTGTGGGATACCGCCTCTAAAGATAGCTTGGCGAGACAGCATGGTGATGCTTGGAAGCCAGGACAATGTGATACCATCCTCTGTTTTCAAACCCTCTTTTTTTAAGAATTGCTTTAGGATGGTGTATTGCCAATAGGTGAATCCGTCCACAACCAATAAAGCGACTTTATCTTCCCTGTCACGTTGAGCTGCCAGATGAGGTAAAATTTTATTCACACTCTTAGGGTGAATGAGGTGGTTGCTTTGAAGGGTAGCAAAGTAATTCTCATCCACCCACTTTTGAAAGCTATGGTTGATAGCATCTATGCCAGGAATGATTTGATGATAGACTCCATTTTTTACAGCATCTATCGTTATGCTGGATATAGTCTCCATCATCGACTGTGGCTTAGTCCAGTCCACCTCTATGTTTCTCAGTCTCGCCAGGCAATAATCCGCAGATTGTTTCAATTCTTGTTCTCTTTCAACAATCAACCTCTCAACCAAGAAACTGCACTCACTCATTGTAACTCTCCGAGTCGTAGTCAAGGGGTACAATTTATCGAGAACCTCAAAAGGAAGGCCGCGCAGTAATGACTTGTCCGCAAACAAGGGAAATGCATCGCTGATGTTGAATGTGCAGACGTATGCTTGCTGCCGCATATCCGGAAGAATGGAAGTGATGTCTTCAGATACATACAAAAACCGTCTGTCACTATTGACCTTGAAAAACAGCTCAAAATGTATGCGTAGCTGTAGGTTGTTGCCCACAATTACTTCCACCCCATAGTTTTGAAAGAGTAATGAGCGCACAGCTTCCTGAGTGAGCAAACCGTCAGGGTTGTTCACAATACTCAGGCGTTGGTAGTCTACCATCACTTTAGCGGCTATACGCTTGATGAGATTACTGCTCATTTTCTTCGTTATCTGAGAAGCCTATGCCTTGGCTCATGGCTTCCATCAGTTCCAATTTGGTTGATTCACTATAGTCCTCGTCATTGACGATGCTGCGCATCACCTCGGTCAGCAGGTCACGGTCAATGTGACCGGCTGCCACATGATAGCCGATGGCCTCCATTTCCTCCATGAATGTCTTGGCGAGATACATATAGCCGTTTCTCAAAAAGAAAGATAACGTCAGCGTAATGGATATGCGCTTGTTGCAATCGGCAAAATAGTGACCCTTGCATAGACTGTACATCAGATAGGCCGCTTTGTCGGCTATCTCAGGATAATAGAGGTCGTCTTGCATGAAGTCAAGAGTAGCCCTGACACCACCTTCATCGCGCACTCCAGCCATGCCACCGCCACTCTTCTCAACAGTCTTATAGTAGATGTTCAGAGCTTCTTCGTACTCAATATAGGTAAGGTTTGCCATATTTTCCCTCCTTTATTGCTTTAGACGGTCAAGCACCTCTTTGTTAGCATCAAGTAGATGGTCAAAATCTACAGACAGGTTGCCGATGAACTTCTCATATTCTTCCGGCATCACTGCTCTCAGATATTCTGCGATATTGTCGTGATATACATCGCGCAGGGCAAAGTCACGTGAAGCCATCTTTGTCCTTGCATCTTCCAGTATGGGCTTGACGAAAGGCATGGCAGACAACTCCTTAATGGCCTGACCCACTTCTTCGACCGTGACGGTGCCAAATTCCTTGGCCTTGACCTTGATGGTCTCGGCGACATGGTTCTCAAAGGCAGAGATAGACACGAGCACTTCTGCATAGAGCGTACGACGAAGGTTGTCTTTCTCGCTCAGGTCAAGCAACTTCTTGTATTCCTTGGCCTTTTCACGGAACACAGCCTTGTAAATCATATCCATAATGGTGGAATACTTGTATGTCTTATGACCATCCACATAGTCTCTAATGGCATCTGTCAGTTTCTGATGGTAGTTCTCTTCCGTGAGAGCAGAAATGACATAGTTGCGGTCACGCCTGTTGATATACTTAGTGCCGCCACCCGTTCGCTCATTGATCACCGCGATGACAATGTCGAGCATCATGCTACGCACTTGCTTGGCTTTCTCACTGGTAGTCAATAGCATACCTATGTTGAGGAAAGAGCGGAAATCAAAGATTCCTAATACAGTGGTTTTGGTAGCGACATTGATGTCGCTACCAAAACGTAACTTAAACTCTTTCAGTTCGTTACCTCTTAGAACAACATAGCCATTTCTTCTCAATTCCTCTTCATTTGCATTGAGAGTACGCTCTATTGTTCTTTCATCAACCCCATAGAACTCTGCAGCCATCTGCTTGGTTATATAAATTACACCTTTGAATTCAAGAGGAGTAATATCTAGAGCCTCTCGGATGCGAGGTAAGGCAACAGGGTTGTTCAGGATATTCTGCCTGCTAATCTCTGATGTTGTTAAATCTTTTGCCATAGTCTATTTTTTTGATACGGAAATAGATTTCGGTAATTTCGGTAATAATATTTATTTTGCAAATAATCTTCTCAGTTCATCAAACTTATCCTTATTTGTTTTTAATTCTCTCCAGTGATATCTGGTGTGATGATGATGCAAGTCGAATTGTCCGTTTCTGTCGGGTTCATAGACATCGATATTGTTCTTATCACATAGCACAATCACTTTGGCTTCACCCCATGATGCGTATGATAGCAGTTGGTCGAAATTTTCTTCAAGTTCTCTGTTACCTCTAATAAAGAACTTTGCTTCAATAACAACCTTAGCATATACTTTTTTACCTTTATGCGACAGATGAAGACAGTAGTCCGGACGTTTGTTGCTCTCATGATGAGTAGTGGTATGACCTGCCGCAAATTCCACTTCTTGTTTGAAATCCTTACCTTTTACCCATCCCATATCTTCAAGTAATGGAGTCACGAGTTTATCATACACGTCGTTCTCATTGTGAATACCCTCAAATGAATAATTTTTTGACTCATATAGAGAAGGCAGGATATTTGTGTCAAAACCTTTTACTTTCAACATACGCTTTATCTCCTCATAGTCATCATAAGAAATCCGCCATCCGCTACAATCTTGGAATTTCTTATTCACGAAGTTTCCTTTGGAATCTCGTTTCTTAAAATACTCGCTGTCCCTAAATTCTTGATAAGTCAAAGCCTGATTGTCTGGTATATCTATTTTATTACCAATATAGGTGTAGCCAAGATAATGAAAGAAAGGGTCTGCCACACCGTCATCTTGTGCTATCCATATAGAGTTGACTTTCTTTACTGGTGTTTTTTCATAAAACACCATTACATCGCCTCGTTCTGTCAGCGGGTTGGCTTGCCAAAATATTTCTTGCGCTTTCTTTTCAGCATCACCATAATTGCCAACTAACAACCATGCATTCCACGGAGCCTCCGGAAGAGTGGCACGGTCTTCCTCAATAGCTTCTTTGGCTAAAGGAAGTGCAAGTCCAAACCAGAAAGCACATATTTCTTCAGGGACCGTGATACCATTCATATGAACATATTCCAGCAAGACCTTGTTTATATCCAAATAGAACGTGCAACGGTCTTTGTATGCACTCCTATGGGGAGAAGAAGGAAGGTCTATTTCATATTGACTGGCAAATCGGGTTAGGTAGTTGTACTGAAGAGCAAATAAGTTAGGGATGAAATCCTTTGGCATAAGGCTATACATTGCCCACGTTGCCATAGTAAGGTAATATAGTTCACCTTTACATTGACCCTGGGGAATATCTTCAAATGTTGTATCTTTTGATGTATTGATGTCAGTCTTGATAAAATTCTTGAAGAAGGCTGATTTATTCTCTTCGCTTGAAGATATTTCTTTTATTCTTTCATCACTGAGATTATTTACTATGTATGCCCTAACGCCTTCATAATACCGATGGTCAAAATCAGATTCTTCCACTCCACTATTGGTGAAGTATCTTTCATCATATTTCTTGGCAAGAGACAGCATTTGCTTACCCGAGAAATCTGAGGACTGGGCACATCGGAATAGTGCAATGGCTTCTTGGCCTTCAGCACTATTCTTATAAAGGTTCCAAATATAATGTGAAAACTTCTTCATAAACAATCACAGGTATATGCTTGGAGAAAAAATTAGAAATTCTTTTCAACTATAGTTTATTCAGGGCGATATCGTAGAATTGAAGGAGCACCTCGTCCTCGTCGCGTAAGTTCTGCGGTATCTTGTCGCCTACAGTGACGATAGTCTGAAAATCCTTGTCGATATAGCACTGTTTGAAACCGGCTCGGAGGGCTTCCACACGCACCTCTCGTAGTTTTGCTTTGGGCTTTAAAGCCAGTTCTTTGTAGAGGTTAAACTCTCGGAGAAGAGCTTTGGTGCGCATCAGATTCTTATCGACGTCATCTTGGATATTGGGCAGTCGCCATTTGCCATCTTCCATCTCTATGAAATTTTCTTCCAACAGGGTTTTCAATTCTGGTAATATGTCACCTTTGCGTAGTCCGTTTATAGCTTGCATCCAATCTGGATGGATTTGCTGATAGGTCTTGGGAGACTCACGGAGCCGGTTCTTCAACCACTCTATTCCGTTGGCTTCATCGCTAACAATGATTCCCATAGGTGCAAGACCATCGGTATGTTTTCGTTTCTCCTCATATGCTGCTGCCTGTGTTGCTGTGAAGAACATGCCATCGCGCTCAACGAACCGTTCACGAAGACCAGTTTGAAACTCTGGAGCATCCATAGGAACAGGGAGGCCATGCTGAACATAGTAACTAATCAAACGGTCGTATAGTATTTTCGGACTACGTTCTATCACTGTGGTTGTCTTACTGCCTTTCTCAATATGTACAGCCAGATGCTCTAAATGCTCTTGAACAAAGTCCCATACGACATCCTTTCTATCCATCTGCAAATTAAACTGCGATGATAGTTCATCGGATGGTTTGTAGCAGGTGATGACAAGATCTTGTTTAACGGCTGTAGTAGTGGTAACCGCCATAAAAGAACCTTGCTTCTTATCAAGAGATGAGACATTAGCAATAACAAAACCTGCATATTGTAAAGCCGACTGTATAGAATTCCAAACAGACGCACTTGTATTTGAAAACTCTACGGTCATCCACTTACCGGGTTTTAATACGCGATTGTATTCACTAAAGCATTGACTCATAATATCACGATAAGAATGAGCATCCTTTCCTTGTGCGGTATTCTCTATTGCTTCGCGGCTGTTGTTTGTTACCACGCGCAACCACGGCTCTGGCAAGGAATTCAATTCAGAGTAGTTAATGTTAGCACCAAATGGAGGGTCTGTAAAAATGTAGTCAATTGAATTATCTTTAATAGAAAGTCGGTCAGCAGAGCCAACATATTGAACATTAGGTCTAACCTTAGCAAGTTTTTCCTCTGCACGTAGCATTGCCGATAATTTGTCGTCAATCTGTTCAAGAATAGAAGTCTCAATAGGTAGACTTGGGATATACAATGTTCCTTTAAGATTCCCTCCATTCCATCCACCTCCTCCATTAAAAAAGTGATTTATATGGATGCGGTTCATATTAGACGATCGATTAATCATTCCTGTAAATATGAATCTAAGAATATGAGGCATATTAGACTTCTCAATTTTATTGTATAATTTTGATAGAGCTATCAAATTACGCTTGGTATAAAATTGATGTACATTGGTAATTCCTCTGTCCACATTCCTTTGTGTCTCACGTCCCTTTGGTAAAGGAGAGGACGGATAGAAGGTGTCAACTTTAATTTCATTTATCCGTCTTAAAACAGCGGAATCATATTCGGTTGGTTGTCGCTGAATACTTTCTTTTCCTGCTTTTGCTACAATAATAACAGGAGTCATCTTGACTCGTGTTAGCGATGACTTTAAAACTTCATCATAGTATGTTTCTAATGCAAGCTTGGCAGTCTTTTTAGACTGCATAGCATGGCAATGTGGACAATTAAAATCGTCAAGAATGCATTTCCGATTTTGGTCTACAGCTTGATGCCAAAAAACATATTCTTTTCCGCAAGAAGGGCATACCATTATATCACTCCATAGAACAAAATCAATTTTTCCTATCGGTTCTCCCTTGCTGTTCGTTGTAGTGTACATCCACCCACATTCCTCTTCCATCTCCCTTTGAATACGAGAAACTTCTTGTTTAAGTTGGTTCACGTTGATGGGAGTGTTGTAGAAATATGCAATGTTGGTTGCGTATGGGGACAAATCTCCAATGATGGCATGTCGTGTACCCCAAATAGGCTTATTTCCATATTGTTTTTCCCATTCTCCATTGATACGAGCGGCAATAGCATCCTTGTCATTTGAACATGCCGCAGCGGCTACGCCAGTCATTCCTGTTCCAGCAAAACCATCCAATACTATATCACCAGGTTGGGTGTACTGCAAAATATATCTCATAACGGCAGGATGAGGTACTTTTGTGTGATAAGTGTGTGCGGTGTATACAGGATTATTTTTACCTTCACTTACATCACTTGCATACGGTTCCTTCACCTTGAAGTCCGCTTTACGTTTACCCTCATCTTCAAGTTGTTTCTTCTCACCCTCCCATTGGTTAATGAAGTCATTGAGCCATGGATTAGGACAAGCTGTGTAATATGGCGGGTCTGACAGATTAATAATATCATCATCTGTTCCTATCGGGAAGCCCTCTATTTTCCGTAGTTCTGGCAATTTTTTCCTAAGTTCCTCACGAAAGAATTCACGTCGTGCTTCTTCATTGGGGAACTTTTGTCCTAAACATGTAACAGGCTCATCACGCTCTTCCCAAAGGTCACCAGGTGTGATACGTCCCATTTCTTCTGCATCAAAAAGCAATTGCTGGTCGGAGATACTATTTTTTTTGCTCATGGCGAATGTGTCTTATTTTAATATGATACGTATGTTCTCACTTTTGCTACCTACAGTCAAAGAGTTGATGTATTGCTTGAATGCCTTAATTGCATCTTCTGGAGTCATTGGTCGGTTCAGCACCTGACGAATGGCATCACTACTGATGACAATTTTATTTATACCTTGGTGTAACTTACCCACAATCTCCACTAAACGCTCTGCGTTAAGGGGAGAGAGTTGTTCTGCATCAGTGTTAAAACGGTGAAGCAGCCCCTGTTCACTATCGTCGAGAATATCCTTGTTGGCAAGAAGGGTCTCGTCTTTCAATATCTGGTGCAGGGATTTGTCTACATTCTCAAAGATGCTGTTCAACTCTTCGCTCAAATCGGCAATTTTAGGCAATTGCTTGCCAGCAAAATGTAAAGGATTGAAGCCTTGATAGGGAACACGGAGGATTGACTCACGAGTTACAGCACTGCTGCCTACGGTAAGAGATGACATTTTTCTCGTCCATTCACCATATTGTGCAGAAACAGAGAAATAACCCTTATCGTGGTCGGCACCGCAGATGGCATCACAGACTTTCTTCTCATTGCTATTAACGATTTTTTGTTTATCTGTATATTGGAAGGCCGTGATATGAAGACGATTGTATTCACTCAGATACCAATCAGCGTATTCTCCCATTAACGTGTCTAATTCCTTGCGATAAGCATTTACAATTTGCTCGTCATTCATCTTACTGATGACATCTTTAAGTTTCAACAAGGCATTATCCACTCGCTGTTTCATGGATTCGTCAGTCATATATTGACGAGCTTGATTCAAATAACTCATTCGTGAACGGAAATCTTCCACAAACAATAGGGTCTTGCTGATTTTAGCCATATCCTTCCTGACTGCCGTGACTTGTTTGATTTGGTCGGCGGTCCATGGAATATTGCGCATCTTTGCTGGTGAAGCGTAGGACGGCAACTTGTCACAAAGCCCAGACAACGCATGGAGACGATTTCGCAAACTCATGCCGTCCATTGATGACATAATCTCTATATTTTCAAGAAAAATTCCATTGCCAACTGTATGGCTCATCTTTACCGCTTCTGCAGCAAGTTCTTTACCCTTAGTCACCAAATCTACATATATCTCACGATTATTAAGTTGAGCGGTCATGTCCTTTTTCACAATGCCCAAGAACAGTTCGCGCACAGCTGCAACATTCATACCTTTTGGCTGGCGCACATGTGAGAATGTGTAAAAACTGTTATTTGGAAGATCGACAATGTTTTTAAGATTAGCAGCATTGATATTCGTGCCACCAGGAAAATCTATCTCTATCTCACCCAATGCAACCATGGCTGCGAGAACCAAGAATTCGTAATCGGCGTCAATATCGTAGTCGTTGGTACGCCAATCGTCTTCCCACTCCTTATAGAAACGATGAAGAATCTCATCACGGTTCAAGACTTGGCCCTCACCTTTTGCTTCCAGCATATTCTTGACACTGATAGCATAAATGCACGCCTCTGTGCTCAGTTGATTGTCCTGTAGCAGACCAAGACCTGCAAGGATGGCTTCGCTATCACTGTTTTTATAATCGGCATTAGCAATTTTCATCCGTGCACCTTTCAGCATGGCTCCACGATTTTGTGTCGTAATGGGATTACGAAGAAGCGTGAATTTTGGATAATTGGGCAGTTGCTGACAGAAGTAGTCTTCCAACAATGTACTGGCAATCTTGCTGATGACCTGTTCTTTGGATCCACCTGTCATCAATTGCGGGTTGATGGGTTGCACCTCACCTTGATAAACAATCTCCGTACATTGCGTGAAGTCACGTTGGAAGACTGGCTTCAGTTTGTCTTCGTAGCGTTTCTTATATTGCAGGTAGAATGGCTTCTGTGAACTATCGACGCTGGCGTAAAGAGCTTCTGCAGCGGCATAGAGTTCAACCAGTTCTTTCATCTCATCGCTAACCTTGTCGAGATGGACATAGACACTGTCGGATTCATTGCCATGTTCTATTTTGGCCCTATTGAAAATAGGCATGAAATAGATGTAAAAGTTTTGCTGTGGATGTGTGGTGCTGCGCTCTGCAGGATTGCCCATAAAAATATAACCATCGAGCATCACCTTATGACTTATCCAGTCGATGCTATGACGGAATATCTTGAATTCGCGCCGATATTGCTCCACATCGATAGGCAAGTATTCAACCAAGAAATTAAAGAAATGGCTGTCTTTGTTGTCGTCACTCATGGTGGTCACGAAGTCTTTAATCTTCTGTTCGTAATTTACACCACCTTCTACACGCAGATGGAACTCCTGGTTGGTCTCATTCTTCTCAAAATATTGACCATCAGTTGCGGTGACAATCTGTTTGGCCACAGTATTAATTGTGTCGAGAAGGAATTCACGGTCAAGACAAGTCGCGTCCAAATAGCATAGGTCGTCAATCAAGTTTTCTGCACTTACGCCATTGGTCTTCTCAAAACTGTCTTGTAAAATCTTGATGGCACAGGCGTTTGCAATACGATGAGCCAGGGGGGCTTTCTTCGCACGAGCTGCTGTGAAATTCTCGTCAATCTTCTGATGGATAGTGGTCATAATTTCTGATACACGGCGCACATCTGCTTCCGTCATCATCCCTGGTACGTTCAGATTTTCCCAATAATGATCGTAGCATATCAGTCCAGGATGTGTTGATGGGACATCCTCGTCAAGTAAGGCTTCAAACTTGCGTGTCAGCGTTCTCATCACCTCTCGTTGGTTTTTCCGAACCTTGATTTGCTGGAAGTTCTCAAAGAAAGATGGGTTTACTGGAAAGAGATTCACATAGTCTTCCAAATGGGCATGCATGTCTGTAAAGAACTCTGTGAATTGGCTCAAATGCTGGCGGATAATATTTTTCTGCCTGTCATCCTTGTGAAGGAGTCGCTGTTGCACGACAAACTGCACATCCTGCTTAGTAATCTCTATCTGACGGAAGCGATCGTTGACCTTTTGCAGCATGTCGGCAGCAAACTGGAATTCAGGAGCGTTGTAAATCATCTCCTGTACACCAAACACCATGCGGAATTTCGTGTGGTCGCTCATCTGGCCCAATGCCTGCAAAACGGCAAGGTCACGATTCAATTTATCTGAACCACTGCGACCTTTCAAGTAAGACAACATTTCATCGATGACAATCATCAAGCCTTTATTGGGAAAAGTGTTTTCAAACTGAGCCATCATTCGGTTCAGCTTGTCAGTATACATGTCGGGGAGTTTGTCATTGGAAATGCTATAGTTCATCCCCCATGTCTTCAATTGCTGGTCTATCTGATAGCAGACAATACGCCATAGCTCATCGTCATTACCCAACTCAAAGCGGATAACCTTGTATTTTCCAGCAATATTGTGAAGCACTTGACGGGCTTTGTCGCTCTTCACCAAAGGTAAATATTGCTCGTCTTCAGCGATGAGTGAGAAAAGTGACATCAAGTGGGATTTACCTGTTCCATAATTACCAACTATTTGTAGTCCATAAGTGTCATAGCTGGCTGTGTAATCAAGATTCTTGCACAATTCTGGAATGATGGTCTTCTCGTATGTGCTTGAAAAGACAAAATCACGCACCAATGAACGGCGGTAATCGTCATTTTGAAGCCGGTCAAACTTTACGACTTCATTGATTGGCTCGAATTGAATGAGTTCTCTATATTTCATAAGATTGGTTTTGTTATTCTATAATGGTATATGTGAGATGACTTAAATCGATGGATAAATTGTACTGTTGGGAGAGGAAATAGAAACGATCGTTTTCTACTACACCTTCAGCTTGAATAATCAGCAATTCGTCCTTGGATATTTGTTCAATGATGGTTTCAAGATTGAGGGATAGAGCTGGCTCAAAGAGTATGCCAATATTTCTCATCGCAGCATAACGCCCATATTTTGGATGTTCGTATGTATGCTTATGAATCATCTTCCGCACAGCATTACTGGCAAAGATATCCAAATCTTTCATCTGGACTTCCGACCGAAGAACCTCTGCAAGGTAAACACCTGCATCAACACTTTCAACATCTAAAGAGGATGAAAGGTCAAATACAAGTCTGTATTTCGGATTCTTAGAAAGATATGTCGTCAAATCACTTTTCATTACCTATATGTTTTGAGAAAATGGTTTTCTCGATTTTTGCCATGCAAAAATAAACCAGAGTTGTGTCAAATCGTGGGACATGCTGGAGAAAAATATAGATATAGCATTGTTTTTACACAATTATCCCTGTTCATGACGATTAGCGGGAAGTCAATCGTTGAAGAAACACTAATTATCCTCACTATTTTCCCTGACAACAGGATCTGGCATTTCCTCCAAACGAACAAGGTCATTTAACTCCACTTGCAATAGCTTGGCAATGGTCATCATCATTTCAAGGGATGGCTGACTCGTATTGGTACACCACTTGCTGATGGTTGCCGGGTCCTTCCCCAACTGCTCGGCAAGCCATTTGTTGCTCTTGCCTTTATCAACCAAAACAGTCTTTATTCTATTCAACTTTCTATCCATAGTAATAAATTTTCGAATAATGATACAAAAGTACGAAATAAAAACGAAAAAGTTGCCTTATTCGCAATAAAAAAGAGATTATTCTGCTATTTTCCTCAAAAATTTCTATTAACAATCATCATCTATGAGTTTGTGAACTATAGAGAGCACAGTTAAGCGAATATTACAATCATTGCATAATTTCTTATAATGATCTCTCATAAGCGAAAAGAATTCATTGTCTCCACAACATTCAATATAAGATGATATAGCAAAGACATTCCTCTTAAATCTCATTTTGGACTCATTATAGTCATTGACAAGTTGTAAAACTGCCTTACGAGAAGCATCTCCATAATGTTCAATAAATTTATGAGGGTCATAATTCCAAGGATTATGATCTTTATCAATATCTATCAATTTTAGAAACCCAGATTCTCTAACAGCTTCAGCTATATCGTGAGCACACTCTGGATGCAGTCTTACCCCTTCAAATAAGCTACTTTCGTCCTGAACAAAATCTTCGTTTAATATTTCTCTTGAACAAGCTAACAATTCCTTGTACGCATCGTGCTGATTAACAAGAACATTATTACTTTCAGCAAAGGTAATATCCTCGCTAGTTGCCTCTTTCAATGCGCCCTCAACAACAAATAAAAATTCTGATTCTAACATTTCCTGTGGAACGCAATAGTCAGTATTATTAACGATTTTAATTCCTGCTTCCTCGTATGCTTTTGCAACGAGCCTTGTACAAGTTTGCCGATTGCTCTCAACCGCTGAATCAGGACGATGAAGAATACGTTTTGCTTCTTCTTCTGAATAGCGATTCCCTATTCTTTGTCTCGCATATGCAATTACAGTATCGATTGATACATTATCCGCATATTGAGGTTTAAGCCTCAAAACTCTAACATCCTCTGGATTATCGAACAATTCTCTTGCAGGATTATTCGAAATCACGATATCATCCATTGCTTCGATAACACTTGAAGTTGTAACATATAACATTGCATGAGTGTGTTGTGTATGACCAAATCTACTTATTATGTCTGATACAGAATCATGAAGTCGCTCCAGAATGATATCACCTGGTAGAAGTTTGTTAATATCTAAGATATATTTTGCCATAATGAATAGTAATAAATTATTGTACAAAAGTACAAAATAAATTTTTAAAGTTGCCTATTTCGCAATAAAAATGCTTTAAATCTTCGTTTTTTACTCTATTTTTATCAAGTTTCCCCATATTTTGATGTTTTATCACTATCCCAGTGAATATTTGTTCTTTTTTGCTAACTTTGTACCTGTTTACTAAAAAATACTTGTTGTTATTGCAAATTACTGGGACATGTCCCACGATTTGAGACAAGGCCATCGTATTTTTGCGCCCAAATCTATAATTCTATCATTAAATAATGAACGAGTCACCAAAAGATAAACTTAGCAGGCACGTTGAAGAAATATTTAAAGCCTATTCCGTGCCTGGTCTCCATATATGCGACATTGCTACTGGTGGTGGCAAGTCGTACACCATTGGCAAGCTTACCTGCGAATACTATCCAGATGAGTTTGACCGCATCGTAATCCTATGCGTTCAAAATAAGTTGGTAGATGGCATGAATCGTGAGATTGACCGTTTCATCAACGCCGAGAACAGCCTCATTTCCCCTTCAGACAAGATGGTGATAGAAAACAATCCCGAAGTGATAACAAAAGCTATAAAAAGCAATTGTTTTCAGAAGCTTTTAGAGGAAATGAACTATCAAATCGGCGAGCAGAAAAATGCAGATTACAAGGTCAACGACATACAATACAGCTACAATGCTGTCAATAAGATTTTTAAAGGGCTGGAGGGATTGATTAAAACTCTTGATGATAACGGCAAGAATGATTATATCCTTGGCCAAATCAACGAAGGGGAAGCTAAACTACGTCGGGCCGTACGTGGTTTCTTTGACACCTATAAAAGACATCTCGAAAAGACCAAACAGCAGAAGAAGGTCTCTCTCGAAACCATCCTTCGCCTGTTCCCTTCTCTCGTTAAGGTCTATCCTCAGGTGGATTACAGACGAAAAAGGGTACTTCTAATGACTGTTCATAAAGCGATGTATGGCATTGACCCTATTCTTTCGGAGAAAATTTACCTACAGGATATTGCGGAGAAGAATAAGAAGACACTCATCCTCTTTGACGAATCCGACCAAGCCGCAGTCGCGATGCGCACTGCCATCATAGACCAGTCTATTGAAAAAGCCGGAGGAAGTAAAAGATTTGCAAAAGGATATAATGGCTATCTCCAATACAAGGATTTGATAGACAGTCCCGAACAAATCGCAAATGAATATTATGGTGATTTATTGGAAGAATGCCTAAACAAAGCCAAGAAAATCACAAAAGCAAACTGGGAAAAGGCAGTCGGCAATATTCTTCCCTATAAGAACATTTTCCTGGGCAATAATGAGGAAATAGAAACCTATAGAAGAGGAGTCTTCTTTTCCGGCCCCGCCCTGAAATTAAACATCTCCCAGAGGGGCGACAACACCAATTCGTACATCTGTTACAGAAAAAATGACAGGCATTTCTGCCTTGTTCACGCCAAGGATGACAGCCAATTGACAAAAGAATTTGCCATGGTCATACCATTGGACAGATTTCTCTCCTTAATTATCGGCAACACCACATCTATAAAAGCACAATTAAGGAAGGTCATATCCGAGTCACTGAAGCGGAGTCGTGAACAATTCGAGGCCGAGGAAAAGGAAGTTTCTGCCAATACAACTACAGTCAATCACTATCTTGGCTACCCCACCTTGGAACGGGAGATACACACGCTGTTCTCGCGCTTCGAGACGACATCGGAGTATCAATTTGAGCAACAAATCAACGAATTCATGACAAACAGGAAGAATCTGTTCGTCTCAGATGGTGACAACAAAATGAAGCTGCCTGATTTCTCTGTCTATTCCCAGGGTGTACAGTTGTATCAAGAAGAAATCGATGAACGTGACAACCAACATAGAGTCAGGCTGTCATGCAGAGAGATTGCGACTACTCCTGAAAAGATACTGATAGACCTTGTGAACACCGAAGGAACCTCCGTCGTCCTTTGTTCAGCAACGGCTTCCTGCTGGTCTGTGGTGAGTAACTGTGACATCAAATATCTAAAGCAAGTGCTTGGAGGGAAAGTCCAGGTCTTGAGCAAAAAAGAGCGTGAGGAATTTGACCGTCTTGTTGATATGACTTATCCCTCAGACCACCAGATACAAGTTGTCCCCTTGGAAAAATATGAATATGAAGACAAGAGAGAAAATGCGATAGCATTACCTGACAAATACAAGCAAATGTTCTCTCCCGATGCATTGGAGGAGGGATTGGCTGACAAGTGGTTCAAACTAACATACCGAGGGCTGAAAAAGACAGCTAAGAACATAGACGACATGACGTTCAGGCTGTACAGATTCTTCCAGTTTATCGAAACATATCATTGGTTTATCACACACGATGATATTCATAGCATGATATACTTCCAAAACCGTACAGGTGATAAGGACAAGGATCAGATAAATGTGCTTAGCTGCTTGATAGACGGAACTTATAAAAAAATGGCTCCATCCTTGGAAGATGAGATACCATCAAGTTGGGAAAATGAACATATTCGCATATCCAAAGACTGGGAAGATGTGGAATCCAATATCCTGTCAGAACTCAGTCAAAACAAGGACGCAAAACTGATGCTGGTCTCTGCCTATGGCAGTTTCAAAGCTGGTGCCAACATGCAGTATGAGATACCTGAAGGACTCGACTGTACAAGTGGGGACAACTGGATTAGCGAAGGGGAGAAATTGAAAAAAGACTGGGATGCCATTTATGTGCAATCACCGACGGCCTACCTCATGATGAATGATGACGGTAATGAGGCAACATTTGAGAAGAGCCTTTACAATGCCATGCTCACATTGATGATGCTGTATGAACGTGGCTGCCTTTCAAGGGCAGATGTAGCGCAATGGCTTTGTTACGCTTTATCCAACAACTTCATGTTTGGAGAGAAACGTAATCCAGGCATCGTAAAAGATAAAGCAGCATGGGCGCAAACCACTGTAGAACAAGCCATAGGCCGGTTGTGCAGGACGAGGAATAAGCCTCATATAACATATATCCTCTTTGACGAATCCATGAAGCCTTTCTTTGATGCAGCCAATATGGAAAAATCTCTCACCAAGGAGTTTCGGGCTTTAGCCGAGTACATATTGTCACATCAAGGTATAAAAGATGATGAAATCGACCCAGAAGAAGTTATGCGCTGCAATGATGCTAATTATGCACAAGGACAATTGGACCGTCTCCGTAGGATTGCGCTTCGCTATACTCCTCACCAACAGGATGAGTATGAATTTGACGAAGATACTGATGGCGAAAACGAGCTGCCTTACAATGTGAAAATCAGTCAAATCATGAACCAAAGCTATAAGCAGACCATCATAAAGAAGCCTGTCATCGCAAGCATCGAGGAATTGGATGAATACGACAAACGTCTCACTTTCATGCCGAAATGTTATGGTGACTGGAAGCGCAACTCCGATTGTGAATTGGTTTATCATTATGATGAAAGATTCAGGGCGTGTCCAAGTGGGAAAGGGAAAATGTTCCCATATCCTATATCTCCTTCTTATGTCAGGCTTGATGTGCTGATGAAGAACCCTGTCATTAAATCACATTTTGAAAGGAATGGTTTTGCTACAACATGGGAAAAAGACGGCCTGATACTGCACCCTCAGATACTTGCAACAGACTATGCTGGGGAAATAGGTGAAGAGGCGTTTAAGGCCATCTTATTGTACTACACGGATTGTACAGAAGATGACGTCAAGCATCTGGAAGGAAGGGATTACGAACTGGCAGATTTCGTCATAACCAATGAGGATGGCAGTTACAGAATTGCCTTTGACGTGAAGAACATGAATCCAAAGGTTGACCATAACGACAAAGATGGCGACATGCCTACCACAAAAAAAAGGGAAATCAAGCGTAAAAGGTTGGGATGTGAGCTAATAACAGTCAATATGCTACACATAATCGCAGCTGGTATGGATGAGATACGTGAGATAGGTGGTGTTATAGATGAGAATGGCTGTATCATTCCAAGTGCCATCGAACGAATTCAGAAACTTGTAAATAAAGACAACATATGATGTTAGACCAAGAATATATCAAAAGCTTACCGCTTACAACCAACAAGATTAACGTAACGTTTGACAAGGAGAAATTCTTTTCGAGATATTCCATTGTTTCATACTATGGAACAGACAAGGAACAAAGGAATCTTGCTTACGAGCAACTTGCAGATGTGCCTTGTCTGTCCGTCATAGGGATAAGGGCAAGATGGTCTGGATTAAGATTCCCCACGACTCATTTCTTTATCCTTGTTGCCAAAGGCAAAGAGTCTGAGATATTGAACAGTCTGAGGAGTTATGAACAAATCCGTTCAAAAATTGACACATTGGAGGAATACGATGATACTCTACAAAAAAGGATTGTTGCCTCACTTGCCATCAACTCACTTGGCAAAAAGAAAAGTGACAAGATGATGTATAATGATGGCTCTCTACTTATATGTGATGACAAAAACTTCAATGCCCCCAAATCAAGACAGGAACTTGTGTGTCTGAAAATTGAAGTAAACGAATACATGAATCTTACAGCAAAAACCACGTCGTTCTCGCACCCTTCCTCATACAATGAATTAAGGAGACACAGGAATTGCGTCTTCAGAGTCGGAAGAGATATTGGTGGGTGTTTATGGGAAGGCCTATCAGTGAAGCCCATTGTCATAAAAGATTTCAAGGATGGAGACTACAATCTAAAAGAACTCTATGTTCAGAAAAAAAGGTTCAGCGACAATAAGAACAACGTGCCATATTGGCCTTACAACAAGGAAAACTATACTCACGGAAAACTCTTTGTCATCTGGCAAATTGTACAGTCCGTCAATAAAGACTATGATGGTCTCGTTGAGATTGACTTTTGTGATTTTGATGTACTGCACTACGACGAATGCCGGACTGGTAGTGACATGCTCTCATTCTTGAAAGAATATCTATCAGGAAGAACCATTCATGTTGAAGACCCCTTCGGCACAGCTGCATCAAAAAAACTGATTGACGAATTCAAGAATGAAGCACAGGCTCTTATGGATGACAAGCTCATCTTTCCAAAGAAAGCCTCCGGGAACGATATGGTGATAAAGTTGTGTGAACCCAAAGAGGATGCAGCAAGTCACACCCACTATACAAAATCCCTCTACAGGATGGCACACAGCGGCAATGCACTTCAACACATCACCTTCTACGGCAATGAGAAAGATGACAAGATAAGCAAGGCCAGTGCAAGAAGAATCCTTATAGAATTGCTTGTTAAAGATTCATTAATCAACAGGACGATGTCCAAACAGTTAACCGAATTGATTACCGACTGGATATTCTACAGATACAAAATCAATGAAGGCTTTGTGCATGGAGCGTCGTTAGCCGTTAACATCACTGGTACAATGAGCATTCAGGAATACGGTCTGTCTCAAAACTGCTTAGGAGAGGACTTCGAGCAGTTTGTTCACGACAACTTGAAATATGACGACTATGATAAGATTCGTGGCGGTCGGGATTATATGGCCATGGAGAAAAACGGCAATGTGTATTTGATTATCGATACGGAAGAAATTCCTATTCTCGATGCCAACAAGATTGATGACGGATATGACAAGGTAGTGAATGAAGGTGAGACCATTTCCATGTTCAAACGAAAGAAAGTGGCACATGATTACCTGCGCGGTTATATAGGCTTCCACTTGTGGAAATCAGATGGCATAGACGGAGAAGCCAATGCATCCTATTCGTATATATCTGGGACAAATAGTGAGAACATGCAGATAATGCAGAACACGAAGATGGATAAGATGCCACGTGCAAGAAGGATATTCATCTTGAACAAAAACAATCCGGAAAACGTTGAAAGCGATATAATGGAAATCGCAGCTATGCTGAAATTCGGCTTTGGCAGATGGAATGAATTGATGACCTACCCCTTCCCTTTCAAATTCCTTCAGGAATATCTGGATGATGCTTGTGAGACCGTATTCTCCAAACATTGGAGCGAGATAACTTTCAGGGGTAATTTATAAGTTTTTTATGATTCACTCATATATAAAAGAGATATAATAATGATAAAAAAGATAGTAATAGGACTAAATCATACAAGCGAGTTGACTGTCACGGATGCCGTCACAGCGATAGCAATGGGATCAGGCGATATGCCAGTTCTTGCTACACCTGCCATGATGGCATTGATGGAGAATGCGGCCATGCTTGCCATTGCTGAAACACTACCGGAAGGTTGCACTTCAGTTGGTGGAAATATAGAATCGTCACACCTAAGACCATCAAAAATTGGCGACAAGATTACGGCTATTGCCGAGGTGACTAAGGTTGATGGAAAGAAAGTTGAATTTCGGGTGGCAGCCTACTCTGATGAGACTTTGCTTGGTGAAGGCACACATTTGAGATTCGTTGTGAATAAAGAACGTTTTATGTCAAAACTTGGATAATATGAAATTATTAGAACTTATAAAAAACAGGTATAGTTGTAGGAACTATCTGCTTACGAGTGTTGAAAAGGAGAAGATGGATTACATCATGGAGTGCGTCCGGCTGGCACCGTCGGCTTGTAACAAGCAACCGTGGACGTTCCGCATAGTGACGGAAGAGGAAGACAGAAAGAAACTCTGTCAATGTTATAACCGTGAGTGGTTTACCACCGCTCCTGTGATGATTATCGCATCCATCCTTCATGATGAGGAATGGGTACGTGGCGACGGCAAACATCATGGTGACATTGACATTGCCATTGCCGTGGAGCATCTTTGTCTGGCAGCTACAGAACAAGGCCTTGGTACTTGTTGGGTGTGTAACTTCGATTCCGAACTCTGCAAAAGCCTGTTCGGATTTTATGACAATGAAGAACCTGCAGTGCTAATTCCGTTGGGTTATCCAGCTGATGAGCCTAAGGACAAGAAACGCAAACCCATCGAGAAGATTCTTGGTCGCTAAAATAGAAATTCAATAATTATGAAATACAAACTACAAGACATCATCAGACGATATGACGAGGGTGAGCATCTGGAATACGTTTTCTTCTGGGGACACCATGCTAAACCCGGACAAGTGTCAAAGGCTTGTTTTAGCCAATGGTTCCCATGTTCCTTTGAAGTGGATGGCATACCATACAACTGCGCTGAACAATATATGATGGCAGGAAAAGCAAGAGTATTCAACGATGAAGAGACGCTTGGAAAAATTCTTTCTGCTTCTGACCCCAAAATCATCAAAGCACTCGGTAGAGAAGTCAAGAACTTCGACACTGACAAGTGGTCTGCTGTATCCAAAGATATAGTCGTTAAGGGCAATCTCCACAAGTTTGCGCAAAACATAAAGATCTTCCAATTCCTACGAGAAACAGGCAACAGAGTTCTTGTAGAAGCCAGCCCCTACGATACCATATGGGGTATCGGGATGAAGGAATCTGACCTAGGAATAACCAATCCTCATAACTGGAAAGGACTCAATCAACTGGGCTTCGCCCTTATGGAGGTCAGAGACAATCTTATGATAGAATAATAGGAATATGTCATCATATATTTACGCAATCATTCCATATAAAAGTGGTATTTCATTCAGCAAACACGAGCCAATCCCATGTGTTTGTCATCCTTTTTTACCTGAATTGAAAGGAATAGAATCAGAATTTACAGAACCTGATGGATTAAGTTTATTCGCCGATTTCCTTATGATTAACACGTGTTATAGGCAGTCTGCATTTACAGACAACAAGGATGGATATAATTGGATTCGAGCAGAAGTTTGTCAAATTGCAAAAGCATTAGGTGCTCATGAAGTATGGTATGTTTATGAATATGCCACTGACTATATGGATGAGCCTGACTTTTCATTTGATGAATGGATAGAAAGCTTTAAAAATGAAAGGAAAGAATGCATTGTCGAATTAACCACAGATGTCCTCAAAGGAAAACAAATGTACGGTTATTATCATGATGATTTCTCTGATATTATAATGGAAAGGCCATTGCGTAAAAAGAAAAGTTGATATAATTTGAATCTCATTTTTTGTTAAACTCCTGTATCTCCTTAATCATGTCCTTCACGTCTTGGTTGACTTGAAGGAAATTAGAGTACAGGATGCGCTCACGCACCTCTGGCGAGTCGAAATGATAGAACTGAGGGATGGGATAATTAGCATAGTCGGCTTCCTCCTTGGAGATTTCGGCCATGTTGAAGTCAGTCTTGCAAAAAAACTTACTGGTCTGGAACTCCTCGGCTTCCTGAATGTCCATACTGCCACCCCTGCCGGTCTTGGTCTTCACGAAGTCACGGGCAGTCTGACCACAAATCCAACCGGTGGCCATGTCGGCAATTTTTGAGCCGGGCACCAGGCTGTCCATGTTCTCATTGAGGTTGACGGAGGTGCGGTCACGGTCAATCGTCACGCCCTTCTTCAACTGCACCACCTTGCCGAAGATGTCGTTCGAGAGCCATTCAAGGGTTTCCTTGGCACGGGCAGAGCCGCTGACCACATTGCCGACGGTGGTGATAATTTTCTGCATACCTGTCTTGCCATAGTCGGCTTCCAACTGCGGCAACTCCTGAAAGCCCAAAGCCACACTGACCTTGTTGCTTCGTGCCGTGCCAATCAATCGGTCAATTTTATGAAAGTACAAAGTGGGCAACTCATCGACGATGATACTGACAGGGATATTCTTACCCTGGCCAGTGTTGACACGGGTCACCAGACGGTTCAATATCAAGGCATTCAAGGCTCCGATGATACTCTCCATCTCGGGGTCGTTGGCAATCAGCAGGTAACTCGGATGCTTGGGGTCGGACACTTTCAAGTCGAAGTCATCACCATCCTTGTGGAATATCCAATAGGATTCCTTGGTTGCAAGGCGCGAGGTGAAGACACGCAACGTGCCAATCATACCTTCCAACTGTTCCATCGCCTTGTTCTCAAAAGCTGTCTTGAACGGCCCAAGCAAAGGAGCCACCTCGGTATCGGTCATCAACACCTCAAAGATGGTCTCGTAACTCTCATTGAGAAACGAGAGGATGTGGGGCATGTCGCTGTACTTGCCCAACCAATAGGCTGGCTGAGTGACATTGCCCGTAGCATCACGGACAATGCCGGTGGGTTTTATCATACCTGTCTCGGGGTCGATGGTCTTGTCATAGTTCAGCTCGTGGCCATCCTCGTCATACGGACGCTTCTCGTAGTTGCAGAAGAAGTAGATGCAAGCCGCCAGAAAGTTGACGGCAGAGGTCTGGAAGAACTGGTCACTGCCACCACCGCCCTCTTTCTTGCCTTTCTGCAAGGATTCCAACAGCGTCTCGGCGGTCTCACTGGCGGCGGCGAGGTTGCTGATGTACTTCAACTGGATGGGATTGACACGGCGGCTGTATTCGACATTCACGAAGTTGATGATGTTGAACTGGCAGTTCTTAGGGGTCTTCCTGGCTTTCTTGTTGATGCGGTAGTGATAGTAGAGTTTCTGGGCAAGAGTCGGAAACTTGTAGTCATAGACTACCATCGCAAAGCCCTTGGCACTGTGCTGACGAATGAACGGCTCGATGATGGAGAAAGTCTTACCTGAACCGGGAGTGCCGACAACCCACGTGCCACGAAAGGGGTTGATGACATTGACCCATCCCTTGCGGAACTTGCCCTTGTAATAGTAGCGCATGGGGATGTTGACGCTATACTTGTTCTCCACCTTTTCCTCCATCTGCTCGAAACTCTCGTTCTCGAAGTTGAAGCGGTCTTTCATCAGGCCGTCCTTCATGTGCTTGGAGATATTGTCGAGGGCGATATGGCATAGGATGGTGCCGACAACAGACATCAGAAAATAAATCCACGTGCTACTGTGGAGGGTGAAGAACGTGGGATGCCAGTGGCGGTTGAAGACCCAAACGGAGAAGAACATCAGGATCACACCAAAGGTGATGGGATAGACGACCATCCGCTTGGCATTGAACTCCAGGTTCTTTTTGTTGCGCGTGCCCACACAGGTGACGCATATCATCAGGAAGGTCATGATCTTGCTGTGGAGCATGTGACCATCTTGATATACATCCAACTGTTTGAGCCGTTCATGGATGTTGGCGAGGACACCACCCCAGAAATTCAGCATTCCTGGGGTGATGGTATACTCAAAGAACTCCACAACCAATGCCACATAGATGATGGTGCGGAATACCTTGTACAACGTCTGTAGGTCTTTGCTCTCTTCCATAGCAGGTTATTGCTGTTCGCCTCTGTTCAAACGAATCATCATGATGGGACGGACAGGCAGCGGAGTGTGCTTGTCGGTGCTCTCGAAACGCCCAGAGTAAAGGCTGAAACGCCATGCCCTGTCAGCCTTGGCACCCTCACATTCGGTACTCGTCCAGTACCAACAACCCTCAGCATCGATGGGGAGAATGTCGCCCCCACACTGCTGAATGGTGAAGTTGACAAGATGCCTGGCCATATAGAGCTTGAACATCTCTCCAACGGAAGGGATGAAATACTTGTCGCCCAAAACAGTTGCCATCGGCGACTCAATCTTTCCATAGCGTAAGGCAGTGGTGTTCTCCTCACCGTCGTATGCCGTGATGTCGGCAGACGTTCCTTGTGCCACATAGATGGTGTCAGGGTCACTGAAGGCTTCCGGCCAGTTGTCGCGCAGACTGACAGCATAAGCTTTGCCCGGAATCTCATCGGTGTCATCGATGTAGAAGATGACGGCCTCAGGGGTGTTGCCATCAGCCATACACTTGTCAAAATCGGTCACTTCGCCATTGGCGCAATAGACCATGCCCGGCTGCCAGGAATGCCACGAAAGGTCTTCCATCTCATGCTCGTCACAGGAGGTGATGAGCAATGATGCAGCCAAAGCGCAAAACAGATAGTTGGTAATTTTTGCTTTCATATTCTTTAGTTTTTAACGTGCTCCTGTTGGAAATTTGATGCCCAGTACTAAACCAGTGCGGAACAAATCAAGCCCATTGATGCAGACATCGGTCTTGACCTGCCAATACAGCTGACAGCCATGACGCAGGACATAGTTGTGCTCATAGCCCACATTCGCCCAGCCGACAAACTCATGAGTGTCGCTGCCGCCACTTGCACCGATACGCAGACAGCCATACTGGTTTCTGGAGCGTACCACACAGGGCTTGTAGGCAATGCCCAACCCCCATGTGCGGTAGTTGTTCCAGAAAGAGTCTTTGGTGACATGACCGGCGGTCTCATCCTCCGACCATTTGACATAGCCGTTGGCAAAATACTCCCAGGCATTGTGGTTGTTGGTCTCATGTTCCACTGCAATGGTGGCATCAAAGCCTTTCTCATAGAGCGCACCCACGCCCAATGAGAGTCGGTTGCCGTGGCTCTGCGCATTACCCGTCACTGCCAGCATCAGCATGGCAGAGACAAGCAGCAGCATCGTTGACATTCTTCTCTTCTTCATAGTCATTCGGTTTTATTGCTCCATCAGTATGGCCTTGTTGAACGAGTCGGCACTCAGAACGTCCTCATACTCGACATTGAGGTAGATGGTACGACCACTGATTTGCCGCTCACTCAGCTCGATGGTCAGGATCTTGTCATTGGGGAAGGTCATCTTCTTCAGGACGATGACATTGCGGTAGCCGTAGCGGAACGACTGCGTGGGGTCAAGGATAAGTTCCGGGGTCAGTTCAAGGGTCTGCGCCGTGGTTGCCTTGGAGGTTTTCTTGTCGCTGAGCTTGACACGCAACTGGTCGATGTCAAAACGGATGTCCGTGCGGTTATCCACTGAAAAGTCGATGAAGAAATACTCGCCTACACTGTATATGTTGTTCAGGCGCATCGTCATGCGGTGCATCTTGGTGGAGACATTGCGGAAGCGGGCCGGGGATGACCATATCTGTCGGGCATAACGTGTCATGTCCTCGGTTGACATGCTGACAGCTGGGTTATGGTAAGGCACCCTCTCGTCGGGAGCGATGGTCTTCTCTGTCACGGCCTCACTCATACGGGAGGTATAGATGAGGGCGTACTGGGTGCGGTAACGCTCCGTGACAACGGTGACAACGGCCAACACGTCGCCGTCATGATTCACCTCCATGCCCTCCTTGGGCTTCAGCCGTATGGTGTTGTTGATGGGCTGGTCGCCCACAACCTTGGCGGTGCTGATGTCAACGAAGCGGACAGGCTCACTGGCCGTGATGACAGTGGTGACATTCTCGTTGATGGTGAGATACTGCATATCATCCATCGTTTTCTGTGCCATGGCAGGCACTGCGGACAGCAGCGTGACGACTGCCATGCCGAAGAATCTGAATCGTTTCATATCATTGGTTTTTTGTCTGTTTCTTTTCTCTGGAGTTGACTTTCGTCGACTCTCGGCTGCACTCGGCAAAGAAAAAATCATTTTTCTTTGCTCTTGTTTGCACGAGAGTTTATCAAATACACCTGGGTGCCATACTTGATTCTCACCTTGTTCTTGCGGATGCTCTTGGATATGGCATTGGCGGTCTTCTGGTAGGCGTTCTGTAGTGCTTGCATACCCCAACGTCCCATGGAGGAGTTGGTGGAGCCGTCATTGATGGTCATGCTCTGACTCATGGCACCACTGGCCACGTCTTTGGATGTCTCACGGAAACTGCTTCTCGGCACATAAAGTCCCTCCAGACCATCGGTGTCGTAGATGCTCAGGTTGACCTTGACCAACTCATCATAGACAAGGACGCTCTTCACCGTTCCCTTGATGCGCTGCTGGCTGAAGCCGCTCAACGTGCAGTAGAGATAGCTGCCCTTGACTATTGTCCTTTCACCGATGTCGATGTCATCGAGAAGCCGGAGCCGGACACGGCTGCCGTCAACCGCCTTGATTTCCTCATCGACAATGGCCTTGATCAGCTTGTGCTCTGGCTCGTTGGTGGTGATGGTGTTGAAATAGTCGGAGGTCTCGACCTGTGTCTTAACTACCTGTTCGGGTTCGGCTTCCTCTGGTATCTCTGTAACGGCATTCTCATTGACGGAGATTTCCATAGTGCTCTCCTCGGCCTTCTGACTGACAGTAGCGGATGCGTCTGCGGTTGTCTTTTCTGTGGAAGTAGGCACACCAGATGCCTGACGCTGCCCTTGCTGACGGGCTTCGTCCAAAGCCTTGCGGAGATTCTCCAACGTCTCCTCTTCCTCGGATGTGTTACCTCCCGTTCGGTCGTTGGAGATATTGTCGTCCTGGGCTTGCTGCTGGCGTATCTGCTCCTGCAGCTGCCGCAACTTCTCCATTGATTCCTGTGCCTGTTTGCTGCCCGGCTCCATGGCGGCCACCTCGGCATCGCTGTACTGCGAAGTGTATTCCTCCTTGGTGTCCTCGCCGCCACGCTCGATGTTCTCCACGGCTGACTCATCCTTGATCTTGCCGAAGTCATTGAGCATGTTGGTGTACTTGTCTCCTATGCCGTCGCCCTTGATGTTGGCATCCGGCAACTTGTCGTTGAAGAACTCGGTGGTCTCCAGCTTCGACTTGTCAACGTCTGCTTTTTCCGTTCCGAAAAGACGGATGACGAAGAAGCCCAGGAACAGGATGGGTACATACAGGATGGCAGGGAGCATGTACTTGGGCTGCCTGAAGTTAATCTGGTCTAAATGCTTCATATTCTTCTACTGAATGTGGTTCGTTACTTTCTTTGACGGATGTCGGCTGTGCCTCGGATTCCGGCGCATGGTGGCGGTTGAAATGAAGTTCTTTCTCCTGCCGCTCCACGGCACTGGAGGGTCGTGGCCTATAGGTGACCGCCTGTTTCATGCGGTATAGGCTGAGACCGACGCTGAACAGCACGAAGGAGAAAACGAGGGCAAGGAAAAGCTTGGTGTGCCTTGACGCGAATCGCTGCACACAGGCCGCCGCACGGTCGAGGTGCAAGGCATGGGCGAAACTCTTCCCTGCCGCCACGTCCTTCTCATAACGCTCCTTGTACTTCGGGTCGTCCCTGTCAGGAACTTTCTCCCCGAACAATATCTTCTTGAATCCCATAACTGATGTATTAGTAATTTGACTTCGTATGCTGCTCCATGTCCTTGTTGAGGACGGTGCGCCAGTTGACGATGAGCAAGCCGTGTGGGTTGTTCTCCGTCCTGGGCACCCGTTTGAGGAATCCTTCGGTCACCAGCTCACGCATCAGCACGGATGTCCTGCGCTCGATGCGCTGACGGCCATAGTAGGTGAACGACATGTTCTCCTTGCTAAAGCGGATGCTGTCGCAGAAAATGCTGAAGACAGCACTCGTTCCCATGATGTTGCCATAAAATCCCTTTTCCTTCAGGGCATTGTACTGTGCAAGGCCGGTCTCGTCGATGAGGTACATGGCCTTCTCCATCGTATACTTGATGTACTTGTCATCAGGGGCAAGGGTGAAGAAATAGTGGTGGAACATCTCGACATGACTCTTTGCTTCCACGTCAAGGGTCTCCTCCATCGTGCTGCGGTTAACGAGAATCGGCACGTTGCCGTCGAGCACGTACACTTTCTTCTGCGCATCATTGACCATCCCCTTAGCGGCCCAGATGCTACCGAGGGAGATGACCACACAGCCGACGAGAAAGAGGCTGCACAATATCAGCACGAGCTTGATCTTGTTTTCTAAATTCTTGATTACCATTGGTTCTTATTGTTGAGGTTAGATACCCACCAATCGGCCTGCCGACTGGCGCATGGAGGTGGCAACCCCCTCGCCGAAGCTGCGGGTGGAGAACGCTGTGTCACCCTCTGGAATCATCCACGCTGCAAGGTCGGGAACGAGGTTCAGGCACTTCAGGGCAACCACGCTGGCAGCCATCAGATAGCCTGCCGAGAAGAAGGCATTCTGCAAGTAATTGACCACCGTCTCGTCGGTTGCCGTGACCGCTGCGAGGTCGTTGTACTGTATGTTGATGACAATATCAAAGAGAAGGAGGACATAGAAGCCCACGAAGTATAGGGAATGATAACAGAGAACAAAACGAAACATATATAACAAAAGCAAGCAAAAACCACTGAATTAAAGCACTTTAGCGAATTATTCGATAATTATTAAACTTTGCTAAGTTCTGCTATTTTACGACACTTTTTGTTGCAATTTTGTTACGCGATTCAAATTTTATTCGTATCTTTGCACCCAAAACGAGAGCATTTTGTAACCGTCTAAACAAAACCAAGAAAGTAGAATGGCAAGACCAAAAAAATCATTGAAGGTAAAAGAACCCATCCGCATTCGGGAACGCAAATTAGCGGATGGCAATATCAGCCTGTACCTTGACATCTATGTGAAGGGTACTCGCAAATATGAATCACTTGGGCTGTATCTCATTCCTGAGAGTCTGCCCAATGCCAAAGCTGCCAATGCAAGAACCAGGAGTATTGCCGAGAAGATAAAGTCTGACCGCATTATCGCCCTGCAAGACCGTGGCATCAAGCAGTGGGAAAAGATTAAGCGGTCAAATATGTCGCTCGTAGAGTGGCTTATACAGTACGAGCAAGACAGTATGGGCTTCAAACCATCAACTCTAAAAGGTCGCCAAGATATGCGGAAAAAGATAGAAGCGTATCTGGAGCAAGAAGGACTGTCCTATATCGGCATGAACGAGATAGATCAGGACTTCTGCCGTGGTTTCCTCCGTTTTCTTGAAACGGCAAAAAACAGCGTAGCCAAGAAACAGAAAGACCGCACAATCAGCAAGGGATGCGCCCACCACCATCAGGCGGTGCTAAACGGAGCCTTGAATAAGGCTGTTCGTGAAGGCATATTACAGCAGAACCCCATGAAGATGCTCGACAAGAGAGAGAAATTCCAGCCGTCACCAGAGGAGCGTGAGTTTCTGACCATCGAGGAACTACGCAACTTGATGGACGTGCCATGTTCCAATGAACAGGTGAAGAAAGCGTTTATCTTCTCCTGCTTCGCTGGCTTACGTCTTAGCGACGTACGTACACTGACTTGGAACAAGATACACAAGATGCCGGACGGGAAAACGCTCTACGTTCATGTCTTTATGCAGAAGACCCAGAAGCCCTTGAATGTTCCACTGTCAGGTGAAGCTCTCAAAGTTCTTGAAGAGAAGGAGAATCCAGACGAACCCATCTTCAAGCTGCCTACAAGTGTTGCCACCATCAACTACCACATAAAGAAGTGGGTGAAGAACGGCCATATCGACAAGACTATCTCGTTCCATTGCAGTCGCCACACTTTCGCAACAATGATGCTGACCCTT
>JAEEGL017316435.1_pt1 | contig 53228 bp, 60 predicted proteins | sample 9134231 | NCBI WGS metagenome assembly JAEEGL01 (sample SAMN16246548, study PRJNA631951) | gut metagenome | biome: gut microbiome; feature: rumen; material: fiber-attached | host: Bos | place: Iran: Karaj | collected 2018-10 | reverse complement strand
GCTTCCGCCAACGAGCACAAATTCGATGCTACGAAATTCTTTTGTTTTCCGGTTACTTTCAACCCGAAAAGTACTTTTACATAATTTTTATAAGTGATCTTTTCTAACGTTATAACCTCTTTTTTCATCTGTTCAACCTCTGTTTATTATTTCTTACGCTGACTGTTCCGATGCGGATATGATCTGTTATTCGCTATTTTCTTTAATCAGTATAGCATAAATATATGGATTTTTCAATTCTCGTTGTTTTCTTTCGCTGTATTAATCGATGCTATGAGCATCACGCGGATCGAGGCGCAGGCGGCGTCGAGGGTTTTGTACGTTTGCTCGTCGATATAATCGGTTTTGTATAATAATTCGAGCCAATAGCCGGTCTCGTTTGCTTCCTTGAGCGCGATCTGCAGTTTTGCGATAAAATCCGGCTTGCCGTGGGCGTACTGTGCTTCGCGGATATTCGCGCCAATGCTTGTTCCGCTTCTGCCGATCTGATTGGAAATGACTGTTTCGTGCTTGGCTTTAAGACCTTTGACAAGGTTTATGATTTGTACAGCAAAGTCAATTGATTGTCATGATAATTCATCGTTACGCATTTTGTTCACCTCCGATGATATGATATCAGATAATTGTAACGAAATCAAGAGAACGGAAATTAATGAAGACGGCGCAAAGCGCCTAATGAAGGCACTCGCATACGCTCGTTAATGAAGACGTTCGCTTCGCTCACTAATGAAGCGAAGTCGCCCCCGTTCCTTAATAAGCGAACGCAGTGAGCGTCTTCATTTCTTCATTAGCGTCAGCGTCTTCATTAGCCCCGATAGGGGCGACTTCATTGAAAAATCCGTCCTTTCGGACGGATTTTTCTGGCGGACTGGATGATAAGCTATCCGAACACCCGGACGGGCCGGAGAGCTGCTCCGCGTCCGAGAGGGCGTCTATATAGGACACGCTCTCGAAACCTCTGACGTTATAATAAATACAAATCTTGTCGTCCCATATATACACGGCATTAACAAGCGTATGAATGAGCCGGCGCCGGAAATCCTCGTCGAGCAGATCTCCCGTCCGGAAAGTGTTAAGATATGACCGTACCTCTTTTTCACTCAACGTAAGCGCTGACCGGATTTTCAGGTCCGAGATATCTTTTTCAAGGGCTGCCTTCCTCTGCTCCAGGACGGCGGCCTTTTCATTTATCGCTTTTATAATTCCCTCGGAATCCGTCGCTATAAGTTTATCGGCAAGCGAGGCAAATTCCCTCTCTATGTTTTTAAGCTCGGATTCAAGCCGGCGCAGCTCCGCGGCGCCGGATTCCTTTTCCTCAAGCGCGACGATTTTTTCGGCAATTTCCTTTATGCGCTCGTCCGTCAAAACGAATTTGACAGTCTGCTCGCAAACGTACCACTCTATAAAATCCTTTTTCTCGCTCTTTTTTGTGCAAGAGCGTTTTTTCTTTCTGTTCCCGCAGGTGTAATAATAGTACGTTTTGCCGCCTTTGCTTGTTCCCTCGTCGCCCAGCATGGCGGCGCCGCACGCGCCGCAGAACATTTTACCGGAGAGGGCAAAAAACGCCCTGTCCTTTTTCTTTCCGTAATACCGCTTATTTTGCGTCAGAAGCGCCTGCACGTCGCCGAAAAGTTTATCGTCTATTATCCGAGGGCATTCTCTTTCTATGCCGTTATAGCTGTAATCGCCGATATACAGGCGTCTGCAGAGCATACGCGTAACGGCTTCGATGTTCCACGCGCTCCCTCTTGTCGTTCTGTATCCCGCGGCGTTCAGCTCGTCGCAGATCTCTTTTTTTGTTTTACCCGCCGCGTAACGCTCAAAGCTGAGGCGGACCGCCGGCGCGGTTTTTTCGTCGACCTCAAGGCGACGGTCGACGGATTTATAACCGTACGGCGTCGTGCCTATCGTCAAGCCCTTAAGCGCGGTCTCTTTCAAACTCTCTTTGACGATCCTCGACAGCTTCCGGGAATAGCTCTCCGCCATAGCCTCATAAATGCTTTCAAGTATGATCCCCTCGTCGCCCGTCCCGACGCTTTCCTCGGCGGACAAAACGCGCACGCCGACGCTTTCGAGGTCCTTTTTGTATATCGCGCTGTCGTACCGGTTACGCGCGAAGCGGTCGAAACGGTAAACGACGATAAAAGCGAATTGCTGTTTTTTCGCGTCTCGTATCATGCGCTGAAATTCGGGGCGCTGATCGTTCGTTCCGGTCATGGCGCGGTCGATATACTCGCCCACGACGCGCAGCCCCTTACGCTCGCAGAATTCGCGGTTTATACGGAGCTGAAAATCGATACTGTTCTCTTTTTGATTCGCCGAAGAAAAACGGCAGTACAGTACGGCGTTTTGTGCGCACGCTTCCGGGACAGGCTTTATTTTTGCAAATGCCATATTAAACCTCTTTGTTTTCGACGCTTTCCTCTTTTGCCTTTTCGGCTGCTCTCTTGTTTATCTCGTCAAGATAACCGGCTGTAATAATACCGGACGGGAGCGCGACGATAGCGATACCGAATACGGACGAAATCATCGTGACGAGCCGTCCTATCGTCGTCACGGGGTAAATATCGCCGTAGCCCATTGTCGTAAGCGATACCGTCGCCCAGTAAACCGCGTCGAAAAACGTATTGAACGAATCGGGCTCTACGTTCATTATAACGAGCGCGGACGTGAGTACGTAAACGATTGCAAGCGAGCCGACGGCGGAAAGCGGAGCCTTTGACGCTTTGAATACGTTAGCGATTATCTGTAAGCTCTTTGAGTATCGCGCCGTCTTGAACACGCGCAGCACGCGGGCGGCGCGTATCATACGCATAACGCGCAGTATTTTGAAGCCGCTGCTTAATATGGTCAGAGAGGGCAGTATCGAAATAAGGTCGATAAGAGCGGCGAACGTAAGCGGGTAAAGAAGAAACGGCAAAGCGCCCTTTTTCTTCAGCTTGAAATCGGCTGTAATGAGCCTTAATACGTAGTCGATTATAAATATCACGACGCATATCTTGTCAATAACGACAAAAGCGGGATAATCCGTCTTGAACGCGAGGGGTACGAGACTCGCGATAATTACGATTATCATAAAAATATCGTAAATACGGCTTACGACGTCGTTATCCGCCGAGGCCTCGATTATTTCAAATATTCTCTTTCTTATTTTCATATTATTCTACCGTAAAATACGTTTCGATCTGCTCACCGCCGCCCTTTATAACGATTCTGAAAGAGCCGGGATTTGTTTTTCCGCCGACCTTCCAGCTCCACGATACAGCCCCGATGCCGTCAGACGTTTTCTTTTCAAGCCCGCTCGCCTTGCTTGCCGTCGTTGAATAATAAACGCTTATCGAATATTCGGTATTCGGCTTACCTTTGATACTGACCGTCGCTGTCTCGTTGCGGCTGACGGGCGACGTAACGCGCGTCACGGTTATACCGTCATCTTTCGGTACCGTCGTGACCTCTGCGGTCGTTTCTTTTGTGGTAGTCTCGGGCGCTTTCGTTGTTTCGGGCGCTTTTGTCGTCTCGGGCGCTTTCGTTGTTTCGGGTGCTTTCGTCGTCTCAGGTGCTTTCGTCGTTTCCGGCACGGTGCTATCGGGCGCCTTTGTTGTCTCCGATACGATCGTTTCGGGTACGGTTGTTTCCGGCGCTATCGTTTCCGCTTCCGTCGTTTCCGGCTCCGTTTCCTCGTCGGTTATTATAATCAATTCGTTTGTGTCTTCTATTTCGCTGTCGTCGATTACACGCTCGATCTCCGACGTCGCGGGCTCGGCGCCGGTGGTGTTGAACGACCTCACGGAGCCGTCGCCCGTCATCACGGTATCATCGAGAAGCACGCAACCGCTTAAACCCAAAACAAGAACGGCGAGCATGATAATTAAAAACTTTTTCATATTTTATCTCTTAAACCTTACACCTAATTTCTACAACACGCCCGATAATTCGGACGGGAACGTTACTGTTTGTATAATACTGCGGCTCGTAAAGCGGGTTTGTTGATAATAATACGATACCGCCGCCGTCGAGCTTTTTTATTTTTTTACAGGTCGCGTCGTTGCCGTTTACCATAACAATGGCTAATTGACCGTCCTCGACGTCATCTTGAAGCCGAGCGATAACGACGTCACCGTCGCACATTCGCGGCTCCATGGAATGACCGTGTATTTTAAGAGCGATATATTCGCCGTTTTCTAACATTTCATCGGATATTTCCTCGTAATCTTCAATATCTGTTATGGCTTCCATAGGAATGCCCGCAGATACCTGCCCATAAACAGGAATTAAATTCGGTGATATTGTTCTTTTGTCGTTCATCAAATAATCTGTTGATACGTTGAAATGCCCTGCAATTTTAGAGAGTGATTTTGCGCCGAGGCTCTTTGTTCTTCCGCTTTTAAGCTCTGTAAACGCGCTTTTTGATATTCCGGTAATGTTACAAAGCGCGGCGATACTTATTCCTTGCTTTTCGCAAAGTGCATAAATTTTTTCATATTGTTTACTCATTTCATTCTCCTTTTTTGTGCAAACGTACAAAAATACAGAATACTGTACTTTTTCTCTTGACAAATACAGAATTCTGTTGTATAATGCGATTTAGTACAGAATTCTGAACGCGAAAAGACGTCCGTAAACTGTTACGGCTGATATTCTGAAAGGTGCAATATCATAATATCACAGAAATCTGTAAAAGTCAATACCAAAATTATAAAAAAGGGGGTGATAAGCATAAAAACTACTGAATTTGGAAAAGCCGTCAAGCATAAGCTCGTCGACGAAGACCTCACGCAAAACTGGCTTATCAATGAGGTTAAGAAAAAAACAGGATTATTTTTTGACAGCTCGTATTTGCAAAAAATATTAAATGGCACTTTAAGCACGCCGAAAATCATAAGCGCCATATCGGAAATATTGCAAATTCCCGAACCGGCGCCGGAAAGAAAAATAAGTTAAAGGGGAGGGTAAGGGTTAAAAGCATTATGAACACAAGAATATTTATAAACTCGGAAACGGGGCATATCGACGTCGACGATGAATTCGCCGCCGTACTCGCGGAGTATTCGTCGCCTATGGCGTGGCTGTTCTTAAATGACAACACGGTCGCCGTAAAGAAAAGCGAAATCCGCGGCATTATGAAGCTGTGAGAGGGTGAAAAAATGACAGGTAAATACTACGAGCAGGACGCGCTGATAGGATATCTTGAAGAATTATTGAGGCGCACACGTAAAAATTTTCCAAATTCGCCCGGCGAATATATTTTAAGTAATATAATTCGCATTATCGTAAAAGACGTTCCGACCGTAACGGCGGCAGACATAAAGCACCGGGAAGGCGAGCGAAACAGTAAACAATACGGCAAAGAAATAAAAACTGTCGTGCTTGACGAATTCAAAAGCGAGGACAAGATAACATAAGATGAATTACGATGATATTTTCAAAATCGACGGTAAAAAACTATTAGACCTATTTATTTTGAGCAAAGCAAGCGAAACCGGAGACCGAAGGACTGTCGAGATTTTAAAAGTATTTCATAAATACGGATTGTCTATTATGGACGGCTTCGCCTTGATGATGGAAATTTTATCATTGATACCGAAAGATAAAGAAGAGGAGGAAAAACAATGAAAAAGAACCCGGGAAGAAGAGAGCGCCGGAGGCTCGCACGCGAAAACAGGCGCGCGGCAGGGCGTGAAAGAGCGAAGAAAAACGAGCTCGCACAAAAACAGGCGGCGGGAGGTAAAAACAAATGAAGATCAGACTTGCCGAAATATGCCCGCTGTGCGGGCGTGAGGTCGCCGTTGACGTAAAGGAGAAACAGCAGCGGGCGCTGATCCGCTGCGACTGCGGCGCCGACCTCGCCGTCGTTACGGAAATCAAGGTCAAATCCGAGATCTATCTCGCAAAGCTGGAGAACGTGAACGAATGAGGACGGTAATAATAGAAAACAACACCGAACAGCGCGACAGCGATATTATAAATCTCGTTTACCTGCATTTAAGCGCGTGCGAATGCAAGTCAACGTATCGCGCCGATTATATGCGCCTGTTCAACGACCAGTGCCGGCGCTTCCGGATAACGGCGAGAATAAAAGACGCCGAAGGCAACAAATCAAAGATATATACTTTTGACGAATACGACGAAGCGGTCGAAAAAGCACTCAAAAACGAAGTATAAAAAAACGCCGTCGGCGGCGGCATAATTCCGCTGTAATAGTTAAACGGAGGGATACTATGAATTACAGAGAACTGATAGAACAGCAGCAAAAAGGACACGAAAAAGAGCCTCGCTTTATGATAGGCGAGCAGCTGAAAGAAATAGCGGAGAGGGAGCCCTTGTCGGCGGAGCTTCTTACGAGGGACTTACAGATTAAGGATATGGACCTCGCCGCCGCGGAGCGCGAGCTTCAGAAATACGCCGACGCGCACAAGGGCAACGCAAAAGTATTCTGCATAACGCCCGCCGTCGCCGAGGATATTCTCCGCAAGTTTTACGGACTGCAGCCCGCCGGCGCCGAAGCCGGACCGAAGCCCGCAGAGACGCAAGAGGGATATATCGATCTGTCGGAATATCTGTGAGGCGCGGCATGACAAAAGAAGAATTACGGACGGAAGCGATACAGACGGTCGAAGCTCTGCCGGATCAGCCGCCGGCGGGAACGCTTGAAACGCTGCTTGACCGCGGTATGCTCGGCGAGGAACGGCTTTTATATCAAATCGAATACGTCGGAGACGGTCCCGAATGGGTATTCGATACGCTGACGTTTCCGAAAAAGAAAATGGTAAGCGTTACGTGTACGGACTGCGGGCATACCGGATATTTTGAATATCATAAACGCGCCGATTTGAAAACGTACGGTTTTATCAATTATAACGGCGAATGTATAAACGACGGAAACGACACGCTCTGCCCGTTCTGCGGCGCGGAGGTAAAAGCGCTCCGGGCGACGAGCTTCAACGGCACGGCGCGGATCGGAGACGGCGCGTATCCCGTTACACTGCACAACGTGAACGGTCATTTATGCGTCTGCGAATGGTGTTACGAAAAGAATACGGACAGATTCGGAAATGTGCATTACACCGCGAGCAAAAACGAAGCGGTAATGGTAATCGGGGACAAGCTCTTTCGCGCGGCGGGGTGGTACAGTTTTTACTGGAATTTCAAACGCGCGGAGCGGTGGGAAGTCAAAACGAATTACGACGAGCATATCGTCGAGGTAAAGGCTGAGAACATTATGCCGGTCGATAAAGAGGCGGTTTACGGCTCAAACGCGGCGAACAGCGCGATAGACGAATACCTCGAAAGCGTGAAAAGCGGCGAAAAACGCTTCCCCGGCTGTTATCTCACGCTGTGGCTTAAATATCCGCATATAGAAAACCTCGTAAGAAGCGGCTTATCCGGTATCGTAAACGACGTTATAGACGACTGTACCGTGCAAACCGGATATTATTACAGCGTAAACTATAAACTCATAGTAAAACAGACGTCGACGTTCATCGACTGGAAAAAGAAAAAGCCTCACGAAATGCTCCGCGTCGAAAAAGAAGAAATACCGACGCTTAAGAAAATCGGCATTTATAGGCTCCCGATTTATTCCCTCGCCCGCGCCCAGCATGAGCGGCCGGACGTGGATACGCTTATAAAGCTCGACAAGAACGAGGCGGGACGGGCTTACTGGCTCGCCAAAGAATACAACATATCAGCCGTCAGAATGATAAATTACCTGATCAAAGGCAACAACGCGAAAACGCTCTCGGACTACTGGGGAATGCTTCAATATGTTTACGGTGAGATTCCGGAAAGTATGCGTTTCCCGAAAGATTTAAAAGCGCAGCACGACAGGGTTATGAAGCTCAAAGAAGAAAAAGGCGACGAGCTGACAAACAAGAATATAAAAAACCGCGCAAAGCGTCTCAAATGGGCGATATACGCGGCGGACGGCCTCATGATAGTATTGCCGAAAAGTCAAAAAGACTTTATCAGAGAGGGCAAAAAGCTGAATCACTGCGTCGCACGGTACGCAAAAACACACGCCGAGGGTACAACGACGATATTATTCGTCAGACGGGAAGAAAAGCCGAACGAGCCGTTTTATACGCTCGAATATAACGGCAAAGAGATAGTACAGGACCACGGGAAAAACAACAAATTGCAGACGCCGGAGGTGCTGGCGTTTGAGGCTAAATGGCTTTCATATATCAAAGGAGGTTTGAATAATGGAAAACGCAGTACAGACAACACAAAACAACGCGCCGGCGCGTGATATCGCGGTCATAACGGCGGAGATAAAAAGCATACAGCAGCAGGCGAACGCGCTCGCGCTGATATACGCCGTGGAGATCGGCCGCCGGCTCGAAGAGGCGAAGCGCGCGCTGCCTTACGGAGAGTGGGGCAAATGGCTTGAAAACGAGGTCGATTTTTCGCAGTCCACGGCAAACAATTTTATGAGGCTTTTTGAAGAATACGGAAGCGATCAGATATCGATTTTTGGCGCAAGCGTAGATTCGCAAACGTTTGCGAAACTGCCGTATTCTAAGGCTTTACAGCTACTCGCCGTGCCGAAAGACGAGCGCGAAGCGTTCGCCGAAGAGGTCGGCGCCGCCGATCTTTCCGTCAAAGAATTAAAGGCGGCTATCGAAGAAAGGGACAAGGCGCTTAAAATAGCCGAGGCGCAAAAGAAAATCAAGGAAGAGCTCGCCGACAAGCTCGACGCGGCGGAGATCGCCGCACGCGAAGCGCTGAAAAAAGCCGACGAAGCGGAAAAATACAAAAACGTGCTCGAAGAATTGAAAAAAACATACGAGAAGAAGCGGGCGGAAGTCGACGAATACAAGGAAAAACTGAAAAAAGCCGAGAGCGACCCGAAGATCCCGAAGGCGACGCTTGATAAAATGAAAGCGGAAGCCGAAGCCGCCGCGAAAAAGAGCGCTGAGGAAGCGACGAAAAAGGCCCTTGAAGAGGCGAAGCAAAAAGCCGAGACGGCGCAGGCGGAAGCAATCAAGGCGAGGCTCGCCGAGAAACAGGCGCGGGAATCGCTCGAAGAGGTTCAAAAGAAACTCAAAACGGCGAGCCCGGAAGTCTCCGCATTCAAGGCGCTGTTCGATCAGCTTCAACAGACCGCCGCAAAACTTAAAGATATGATTCAGACGATCAGCAGAGACGACAGCGAGACCGGCGGCAAACTCGCCGCAGCGCTGCGGGCGTTCGGAGGTACGTTATGATACATGAATTAAAAATAGACCCGATGTATTTTGACGATATCAGTAATTACAGAAAAAATTTCGAAGTGCGTAAAAACGACCGTGACTATCGTGTAGGTGATTATCTCGCACTTAACGAGCTTAACGACACCAGGACGAGATATACCGGACGTTCAATACTCGCATATATCAAATACATTCTTAATGACGATAAGTATTGCAAAGCCGGATACGTAATACTCGGTATAAAGCCGGTTTTGCTTAACGGATCTTTAACTATCGGACAATGCGAAGATACCAAAATTCAGAGACCCATAAATAACAAGAGAGGATAAAAAAATGACAGAACGCAAATTCAAAGATTTAAAACCGGGTGAAGAATTTACGCGCGGCAACGTTACATACGTCGCGCTCGGCATGGAGCAGGGCGGCGTACTGGCGGTCAGAAAAGAGCCGCTGCACGATATGCCTTTTGACAAAGACAATAAAAACGACTGGAGAACGTCGTCGCTCCGCAAATATCTGAACGGCGAATATCTCGGAAATATAGATACGTCGGATATGATAGAATATGAAAGCGATCTTACGTCCGACGACGGTATGACCGATTACGGAAAAAGCAAAGATTTGATTTTCCTGCTCTCCGCGGACCTCTACAGAAAATACCGTTATCAGCTCCCGAAATGGAAAACGTGGGTATGGCTTATAACGCCGGACAGCTGCCTTGAAGAGTACGCCTACATCGAGCGCTCCGTGTTCACGGACGGCTCTCTGAACGACTACGTCGCGAGCCGTGGTCTCGGAGCCGCCCCCGCTTGCCTGTTTAATCCCGAATCTCCGTTAATCCGCGCCGATAGGCGCGAACAGTTAAAGCCCTGTCCGTTTTGCGGCGGAGCTGCAATGACCGTTATTGACCACGAAACGGAAAGCGAATTCGGCGTAAAATGCTTCAACTGTGGCGGAGCGATATACGCCGAAAAAGAAACATTACAGGACGCTGTCGACGCGTGGAACAGGCGGGTATAAATGTATTTTTTGAGCAAAGAACAAGAAAAAGATAACCCCTATTTTGTGGATACAAAAGCTTTAATGCGCGAATTCCATAGAATTCTAAGTAAAGTATTCACCGATACGATTATGTTCGGCGCTAATACTTATATTATGAGAAAAACAAATCCGCGCGTCATACACCTTGCATATCATCACCGCAAAGAGCGGGTAAGAAAGAAAAACATGAACAGAATAAGGAGAATGAAATGAAACTTTTAAAAAAACTCGGAATTATACTCGTCGTCGCGGCGGCGATATGCACGCTCGGCGTCGTCGGACGGGCGGAGACGGACGACCGTTTATATTCGTCCGGCGAAATAGCAGCTGAGGAAATGCTCTCGACGGAGCAGCTTGTCAAATACGCGCTTATATTCGGCTGCGTCGCCGCGGCCGGCGGGCTTATGTGGGCGACCGGAACGTACATCGACGCCGGGCGCGTTGAAAGAGAATATAAAAGAGCGTACGGACGGCTTCCGCGAGGCGCAAAATGACCGTCGCGGAGGCAAAGGTCGCCGTACGGCTTAATTCAAACGTATATTTTCAGCCGAAATACGGCAGCGGCATAAAGGGATACGTTATATCCGTCGCGTGGATACATAACAAAGGCGAAAGACCGTATATAACGGTCGGCTGTCACGATCACCTCGCAAACAGCGTCTTTTACGCGCTGCCGGAAGATTTGGAGGTTACGGACTGGAAAAAAGATCAGTTTACCGTTGACCGCATGATCGAGGCGGAAGAAAAGAAAAACTACTCAATAGAATAAAACGAGAGGCGAAAATATGAGCGAATATATACAGGTCGGAACAATGGCGTTAAGGGCTCCGGGCGGCGAATTTCTGCCGTCCGTCCCGATATACCGGGAGGCGATAGCGAAAAAAGCAAAGCCCGGCGAGGACGAATATAATTACATACCGACGGACAAGCTCACGGATATTTTCGCCTCTCATGCTAAAAAATTCATTCAAAGCAGGAAAAAATAAAGAATTATAATTTAATAAGAGCAAAGAGCGGACGCTCTTATTAAAAGGCTTGTATTGTATATTATCTTAACGACTATCCCGAAATAAAGAGTGAGGCAAATATGAAAGAACAGGAATCCAAAAAACAATTTATGAAAGCGGTAAAGGAAAGTCAGGTCGCGTCCCGTCCGGTCTCGTCTCGTCTTTCATTCAAGGAAGCGCTCGCAAAGGCAAGAACGCAGATAAATATAGACTGCTTTTCGGACGCCGACAAAGATTTTGCAAACGAAATTATTTTCAATATCGCCGAGGTATATATGCTATGGGACAGCGCGCCGGTGAAGATCGCCGGCGAGCAAATAGACGGATATATCATAAAGCAGGTATTTGAAGAGCTCCACGAGGAGCACGTCAAGCTCGTAATCGACAACTTTTCAAAGGTCGATTATATCGTCAATTACAAAAAGGCGTACATCAGAACAGCGCTTTATAATTCGGTCTTTGAATACACGGCGCACTTTGACAACCTCGTCAACGCTACGCTGTACCAAAACGATTAAATCATGACTTATACATATCGAGAACGTCGGTATTACTGCGGGAATTATCTCGAAATCGACGTATTCCCTGTTTTCCCCGTCGCCCGGAGCCGACAGAAAAAGAAAAATCCGACGTCACAGGTGCAGCAGAAGCTGAACGAACACAACGCCGAGGCAAAGCTGATCCGCATTCTGAACGCAAATTTTACGTCGGACGACGTCGAAATACACCTTACCTTTGCAAACGACAATCTGCCGGAAAACGACGAGGAAGCGGCGCGGGATATTCAAAACTATTTCCGCCGCGTCAAAAGGCTGCGTAATAAACGCGGCTTGCCGGAGCTTAAATACGTTTGCGTTACAGAGGGCGGCTCCGACGGCAAACGTTATCACTGTCACGTCACAATGAGCGGCGGGCTCGACCGTGACGAGCTCGAAAAGCTATGGGGCTACGGTTACGCAAATTCCCGGCGGCTTCAATACAGCGAAAACGGGCTTGAGGGACTGGCGCGTTATGTTACAAAGCAATTCCGCGAGAAAAAAGAAAACAAAGAAACAGTATTCCGTAAGCGCTGGACGGCTTCTAAGAATTTAATCAACCCGCCGCCGAGGGACCGCGACGGCAAACTGTCAAACAAAAAAGTAAAACAAATAGCGACGGCTGAAATACCGGACGGCGCCGAATTTGAAAAGCTGTATCCTGATTACAGCTTTGCGTCATGCCGTCCTTTTCATAACGACGTAAACGGCGGTTATTATCTCTGCGTGCGAATGTACAAAAACACGTCCGCGCTCGATAACCGGAAACGAAAGCAGAACAGGAGGCGGCAATGAATTCAAATCAGTGTATAATGTGCGGCGCCGAGATACCGGAGGGGCGGCACGTTTGCCCTATATGCGAAAACGAGATTGAAACGCAGTGCATGAAAAGGAGGCGTATAAATGGCGAAAGAAAGTTTAAGCTATTACGACCGGCAAATCGCTTTGTGGATCGTACGCGCTTATCCGTCGTTAAAAAAAGACTTTGACGCGAAACGCCGCGCCATAGCTTCCGCCGTTCCGTCGCCTATGGCGGAAAACGACGCCGTCTCTTATTCCGTAACCTCAAAAGCGGAGCGGATAGAGCGTTTATGCGAAACGCGCGAATACGCTCAGATACGCGCCGTTGAACAGGCGCTTGAAGCGGCGGGCAAGGATATACGCGGCAAAGCGGAACGCTCAAAACTGCGTACTGCTCTGTTTTTAAATTGTACGGATAGAAAGCATTATCCGTTTCACCGTCTCGGTGTGGACTTTGTATCGCAGCGGGATTTTTTCCGGCGCCGCGACGGCTTTCTGCTTGACGTTTTGCACCGCGTACAATATGGCACTGCGCCACGCTGAAAAGTGATATAATATGCACAATGGAAAGTGCGGACGCCGGACGGTGACGCAGGTGGGTATGACGGGCGGGACCTTATGAAAGACTTTGCGAAATGAAAGACTTTGCGAAAGAGTTTTATCAAAGTAAAGCGTGGAGAGATACACGCAGTTTTGTATTTGAAAGAGATTTGAAACTCTGCCGGCGCTGCGGAAAGCCCGGCGAGATAGTACATCACAAAATATATCTCACGCCGCAGAATATAAACGACCCGAGCATATCGCTTAATCCCGATAATCTCGAAACGCTTTGCCGTAACTGTCACGCTCAGGAACACGAGGGAGAGCTTCCGACGGACAAGGCGCTCGCGTTCGACGAAAACGGCGATCTGATAGAGAGGTACAGCTGATGACGGAGGTAACGATATACACGGGCAGCGGAGCCGTGACGTACATATTACGCGACACGACAAACGATTTTGTAACGGTGCTTTCGGAAGCGCTGGAGAAAGGGACGGTCACGGCGACGACCGCCGAGGGCTCCGTCCTTTATATCAATCCGTTAAACGCTGCGGCGATAGAAATCAAAGCAATTAAAGAAGATACACCCCCCGACGCTTAAATCGTCGGGGGCGTTTTACAGAACCGCCGCCCAGTTTCTTTTAAGACCACTCAGGGCGCACATAGGAGGGGGGTTAAGGCTCCGGAATTGGCAAACGTAAGCAAAAATAACGCCGATCTGTCGGTAGATGAAAAAATCTGTCGCGCGGAAAAACAAATAAAAAAATTTTTCAAACAACTGCCCGCCGATAAATTGAAATTCATATCAGAGCCTATTCATCAGCTCGCCGTCACTCAAATACTGCTTGAAAGGCTCGCCGAAGAGCTCAAAAACGGCGATTTAATCGAATGGTTTGAGCAGGGAACGCAGCGTTTAAGGCGCGAAAATCCCGCTTTAAAGAGCTACAACGCGACGCTCAAATCATATACGGCGCTGTTCAAGCAGCTGCTCGACGTGCTTCCCGACGCGGAGGCGAATAAGGTCGGACAAGCTCTTATGTCATTCGTAGCAAAAGCCCCGACAAGTAAAAAGTGAATTACGTTGCAGAGTATTACGACAAGATAATCGCCGGCGAAATCACGGTAAGCCGCCGCGTCAAAAAAGTGTACGGACGGCTCGTTAAAGAGATACGGGAGCCGTCGCCGGATTCACCGTATTGCTTTGACGAAGAGCTCGGCGAACGCCCGATACAGTTTATTGAAACGTTCTGCAAACAATCGCAGGGCGACCTCGGCGCCGCGCTTGAGCTTCAGCTCTTTCAAAAAGCATTCATACAAACCCTTTTCGGCTTTCTTATCAAAGAGACCGGCTTTCGCCGCTTCCGCGAAACTCTGTTTTTGTGTGGAAGAAAAAACGGTAAATCGACGCTGCTCTCCGGCATAGCGCTTTATATGCTTATCGCAGACGGAGAGGGCGCGGCGGAGATATATTCCGTTGCAACAAAAAAAGACCAGGCGAAAAAAGTCCTGACCGAAGCCGTCAATATGATAAAGCAATCGCCGGAGCTCCGCGCGGTCATAAAGAAGCGTCGGAACGACGTTTATTTCCCGCTGACAAGCTCCGTATTTGAGGCGCTGGCGTCCGACAGCAACACGCTTGACGGTCTGAACAGTCACGCGGTTATCATCGACGAGCTTCACGCTATACGTGACCGTAACTTATACGAGGTCATGAAGCAATCGACCAGCTCGCGCCGTCAGCCTCTCGTCGTTATGATAACGACCGCCGGCACGGTCAGAGAGTGCATATTTGACGATATGTACACTTACGCGTGCGAGGTCGCCGACGGCTTAAAGCAAGACGACAAGTTTTTGCCTATCTTATACGAGCTTGACGCCCGCGAGGAGTGGACGGATCCCCGAATGTGGTTTAAAGCTAATCCGGGGCTCGGCGTTATAAAGCAGTTTAATACGCTCGTGGATTTTGTGGAGAGGGCAAAAAACAACCCCGCCGACCTGCCGGGCGTGCTTTGCAAAGACTTTAACGTCCGCGAGAATTCGGACGCGTCGTGGCTGTCTTTTGAAGAGATAAACAACACGGCAACGTTTGATATATCAGAGGTCGAGGACACTTACGCGATAGGTGGCTGTGACTTATCGGCAACAACGGACTTGACGTGCGCGTCCCTGCTTATAAGGAAGCCCGGCACGGAAACGATATACGTTTTACAGCATTATTTTTTACCGCAAACGCGCGTCGAATACCTCGAAGAGAAAAACACAAACGAAGCGCCCTATCGTATATGGGCGGAGCGCGGACTGCTTACGATATGCGACGGCAATCGCGTAAACTTTTCCGACGTTACGGCGTGGTTTGTTAAAATGCGCGACGAGCACAAGATCGATCCTTATAAAATCGGTTACGACCGAGCCCTTGCGGGATACTGGGTCGAGGAAATGAAAAACAATAATTTCACAATGGAGCAGGTCGCACAGGGTCCGTTCACCTGGTCTCAGCCTATGCGTGAAATGGGCGCGGCGCTCGGCGCACATATCGTCAATTACAATAACAATCCCATGCTTAAATGGTGTTTGTCAAATACAGCCGTCAAGAAAAGCGGCTTGAACAATATACAGCCGGTGAAGATCACCGACAAGCGACGTATTGACGGCGCGGTATCTCTTCTTAACGCGTGGGTGGTTTACGTCCGCGATTTTGATAACTATATGTATTTTGTGGGGTAATTATGGGATTATTCTCGACAATATTCGGCAAGCGTCAGCCGAAAAACGCGGTCACTTATTCGACGTTCAGCCTGTTAAACGGTTACAGCTCGGACTTTATCCCGTTTTCCGGCAACGCCTGGAACGACGACAAGGTCAGAGCCGCCGTCGATTCATTCGCTCGCCGCGCCGCGATAGTACAGCCGCGGCATATAAGACGCAACAACGGCGCCGAAATACCTGTCTCGGACCGTATGAACAGGATTTTACAGTTTGAGCCTAACCCGTATTCAACGGCTTATAAGTTTTATTACCGTCTCGCCGCAAATTATAAAGTTTTTAACGGCGCGTTTGTATATCCCGACTGGGATCCTTTGACGGGAGAGCTCCGGGCGCTTTACAACATCAACGCCTCGCAGGTACAGCTGAAAGAACACGCCGGCGAAATGTATATACAATTCTCGTTTGCAAACGGTAATCAGTATACCGGTGCTTATGAGGACGTGATATATATCGGAAATCACTTTCTCGATAACGATATATTCGGCAGCTCAAACGTCCCGCTTGTCCCGGTGCTCGAAACCGCGACGACGTTCAATCAGAGCATGAGCGCTTTCGCTAAGCTCGTCGCCGTGATCCGCGGTATTCTGAAAATAAACGACGGTCTGAAAGATACGGATCTGAATAAACGGCGCGATGAATTTGTGCGCGATAATCTGCGCGTTGAGAACAACGGCGCCGGCATTATAGTACACGACAAAAGATTTGAATATACGCCGATAAACGATAAAACGACGCCCATACCGGACAAGCAGCTCGATTATATCAAAAATTCGATTTTTGACTATTACGGCACGAACGAAAAAATCATACAGAACAAAGAAACGCCCGAAGAGGCGACGGCGTTCTATGAGGGCGAGCTGAAACCGTTTTTTATGCAGCTGTCGCAGGCGTTCACGAATTGCCTCTTTACGAAAACGGAGAGAGGGTACGGAAACGAGGTCGTCGCGGATATAAATACGCTTAAATACGCGAAGATCGGGGAGAAAATGGAGGCTGTCAAATATCTGTCCGATATAGGCGCTCTCACGCTCGATCAGGCGCTTATAACGCTCGGCTTCCCGCCTATCGGAGGAGACGAGGGCAGTCGCCGCGTGCAGACGCTGAACGTCGTAAACGCGGCAAAGGCTGATAAATACCAGCTCGGAGAGGGAGACGGCGAAAAGAAGGATCCCGAACCGGACGATGAAAACAAAGGAGACGAAAACAATGCCGATTAAAATTCCGGAAAGAGAATACAGAGCTTTCGGCGGCGCTTATACGTTCGACGAGGGCGACGATAAAAAGCTTATATTACGCGGTACGGCGATCGTGTTCGATACGCCGACGTTGCTGCTTGAATACAACGGGATAAAGTATTACGAGCAGATCGACCGCGGCGCGCTTGATGAAGCCGATATGTCAGACTTTATTTTAAACGTAAATCATCAGAACGCGCCCTATGCGAGAAGCAAGAACGGCACGATTAATTACAATATCGGCGACACGTTCGATATTGAGGCGTTCCTCAACGCCGAGGACGAGCGCCACGTTCAGCTTTACCGGGACGTAAAAACGCGCCTTATCGATAAGATGAGTTTTTCGTTCACAATACGCGAAGAAAGCTACGATAAGGAAAAACACTTACGCCACGTCAGAAAGATAAAAAAACTCTACGACGTATCGGCTGTAACGTTTCCCGCCTATGAACAGACGTCTATTTCTGCAAGATCATTCTTTGAGGAGGAGCGCCGAAAAGAGATCGAGCGACTGGAGCAGGAGCGCAGAAAGAAACTTATATTACACACCTATTTTTAAATCAAAAGGAGAGAAAAACAATGTTTAAGAGACTTAAAGAAATCGAAGCCCGCAAAAAAGAGATAAGAGACTTACTCGAATCGGGCGAAGCCGCCGACCTCGACGCTCTCGAAGCAGAGCTCAGAGCTCTTGACGAGGAAAAAGCGCAGCTCGAACGCAGGCAGTCAATCGCTAACGGCATAAACGCCGGCGCGATACCCGCGTCGTCTATTCCGAATCCCGTCGCCGTACAGAACAGACAGGCAGAGGACGACAAAGCGTTATATCGTTCTGCATTCATGAAAAACCTTATGGGGCAGCAGCTCGACGACGCTGAAAAGAGAGCGTTTGCCGCTTCCGGCGTAGACGGTGCTATGCCTGAGCAGACCGTGAACACGATACTCGAAAAGCTGAAACAGATCGTTCCCATGCTTTCCGAAATCAATCTTTTCCACTTCCCGGGCGCTGTAAAATTCGCCGTCGAGGGCACGCGTAACAACGCGTCCCTGCATACCGAGAACGCAAGTATATCGGATTCCGGCGATACGCTCGTCACGATCACGCTCGGCGCTTATGAGATCGTAAAGATACTCAAAATCTCCGAGACCGTTAAGGTCATGACCGTAAACGGCTTTGAGGCGTGGCTCGTTGACAACCTCACCGCGTCCGTCGCTGAAAAGATAGACGCTTATATCTGCAACGGCTCCGGCAGCTCCGAGCCGAAAGGTATCGCATACGCTGCGTCGTGGGTCGCAAACACGAACGCTCGTCAGTGGGCGGGCGCTGCTCTTGCAGACGCCGACCTCACCGCTGCTATCGGACTGCTTCCCGGTCGTTATGACAGAGGCGCGAAATTCTATATGTCTAAAAAGACGTTCTGGAATAACGTCGCTCCGATCAGAGACGACGCAAAGGCTCCGATAGTAAGAGAAGCGAACGGCAAGTATTACGTTCACGGCTATGAGGTAGCAATGGACGACAATTTCGCCGCCGGCGTTATCTACCTCGGCAATGCAAAGACCATATACGGCAACCTCGGCGAGAATATCAACGTCAGAGCCGACGCGAGCGCGGGCTTCACGTCTGCGTCTATCGTATATCGCGGCTTAGCGATATTCGACTGCACTCCCGCCGTTGACGACGCCTTTGTCAAGATAGCCGCCTCTGTATAAGGAGGTCGCGCCATGATTGATAGAAACATAGGCGAATTCGGAACGGCGAAATACGGCTTGACCGTACCGCAGTTTGAGATCGCGGGTTTTCGCTGGGAAGAGGCGGAAGCCGTCGCGGCTGATAACGACGGACTTATCGCAAACGGCAGCCTCGGCACGTCGTCAACGACCTTGACGCCGGACGACGGCGCTAAAATGCCGTGCGCGAGAAACGTCACCGCCACGACCGCCGGAACGGCGGGCGATATAAAAGCCGTCGCCGCCACGGTGTACGGCAAGGATATAGCCGGAAACGATATATCCGAGGAGCTCCCGTCCTTTACCGCCGACAGCGCGACCACAGTAACAGGCAACAAAGCGTTTGCTTCCGTTACAAAGGTCGTCGTTCCCGGAATGGACGGCACGGGTGCAAAGTTAAAACTCGGCTGGGGCTCAAAGCTCGGTTTGCCGATGTGCTTTGACAGTAATCTCGTTCTCGCCGCCGTACATAACGGCAGCAGAGAGAGCACGGCGCCGACGGTCGCCGCCGACAAGGACAAAGTATCCGGCAACACGGTAACGCTTAACACAACGCTTAACGGCAAGGCCGTTGAGGTTTACTGCATAGCTTAAGGAGGGCAATTATGGCGGCTGTTTATAATACCGAGGTATCGGAGGATCTGTTATTAGCGGCACGCCTCGCCGTCCGCGCGAACAGAACAAGCGCGTTTGATAATGAAATAAGGGACCTGATCTCCGCGGCTCGCGCTGAGCTTGTGGAGATCGGCGTCCTGCCGTCCAAAGTGTACGACGACAACGACCCGCTGACAAAGCAGGCGGTCATATTGTACGTCAAGGCTGAATTCGGACTTGATAATCCGGACGCGGAACGGTATCACGAAGCGTATACGATGTTGAAACACCGTATTTCGCTCTTATCTGATTATACGGAGGCTCCCGATGTACTGGCGTGACGTGGCTTATCTCTGCGTACCGCAGGAAACGCCCGATAAATTCAACAGCCCGCAGATCACCGGTTTTACAAAGCGTGAGGTTATCTGCAACGTAAAAGGCGTTAAGCGGACGGAATTTTATCAAGCGCAGGCGGCGGGTTATAAGCCGGAAATATCGGTCGAGGTGAAAGCCTTTGAATACGAGAGGGAAAGATACCTCGAATTTGACGGCGTGACGTATAAGATTATACGCACTTATCCCGTCAGTGCCGAAAATATCGAGCTTGTTTGCGAGGGGTTATCGTCGGGTAATGGCTAAACGTAATAAAACGGACGGAACGACAGGCGTTGAATACGTCAAATTTGTAGATAACAGCGCGGAAGTGATACGGACTATGGTTTATCTTTCAAAGGCTGCGCTCCGCGAAAGCGGTAAAGTCATACGAAAGAAATTCCGTGAGAATATTAAAAATCTCGGTCTCGTTCACTCGAACAGACTGAAAAACTATATAGCGACGTGGGCGTTTGTTGACAACAAAACCGGACAGCCTCAATTATGGGCGGGATATTACAGCTGGCAAAAGCTGAAAGACAGAAAAGGCGCAAAAGCGTTGTCGCACGCCTCGCCGTACTGGATAGAATTCGGCACGAAAGAACATGAGATACCCGGAAAGCAAAAACAAGGTCATTTTATGGCTTATGAGGATAATATTTTCGGTTATCATGTTACGAACGGCGGACAAAAAGCAACGCACTTGTTACGCGATACCGTTCAAAACAACATCGACGAAATATACGCAGCACAGCGCGAACACCTTGCAGAGTTAAACTATACGCTTGAAAAAATCGGTACAAAAATCTTTACGGACGAGGAGGACGAGGACGATTGATAAATACGTCTGCATTCATTGAGGAGCTTATAAAATACCTTAACACGCTCAAAAGCGGGTTTAAAGTGTATTACGAAAGAGCTGACAAAAAACGGACTTTCCCTTACGGTATCGTTTCCGGTTTGAACGCGACAGAGCTTAATGCGGGCGATCTTGTATCGTTTGATCTCGATATATGGACGGATTATAATCTCCCGTCCGCGACCGTTGAGATTGAAAGCCTCTGCGACCTATGCAGAAACGCGCTCACAAATAAAGTAATATCGTCAAACGGTGTATTCGGCTCCCATGTCGGATATGAGGGACGCGACACGACCGACGACCGCGAGGACGATATATCACACCGCAGATTATTTTTCGCGGCACGAATTTTTTATATTTAATGGAGGGTTAGAATATGCCTACTAATACAAGTCTGACACAGACGCAGGTTGACAAAATTCAGATCGACGAGGGCATAATGTACGTCGATTACGGATTGACCGGTCAGAGAAAAATAGGACCCACGCGCGGCGGCGGTGAATTCACCGGCACACAGACGATCCGCGATATAGAGTTTGACGGGCGCGTCGGCAAAACCGCGGGAATGCAGGTCATTGAATCGCAGGAAGCCGTTTTAAAGCTTAATTCGCTCTGCTGCTCGCAGGAAGAGTTACAGCTCGCGCTTCCCGGCTGCCGCGTAACCGGTACGACCGATATATCGATAAAGAACGCAAAGGCGGGCGTACTGTCCGCGGCGTCCGGCTCGTCGGTTTATTGCGGAAACGTAACGCTTTTCGCGAAGCTGCTCGACGGCAAGTTTAAAAAAATCACGATAAACAACGCGATGAACGAGGGCGCTCTTTCGATAAAAGCCGTACAGAAAGCCGAGAACGAACTCGCGCTTGAGCTGTACGCGCATTACACGATAAGCGACCTCAACGGCGATCTGTATCAGATCGACGAGGTCGCAACCGACCCGCAGGCAACGACTTAACGCGGAGGTAAACTATGCTTAAAGTTAAAACCGTACCGGTGCTCGCGCGTATAATCGCGAAGCTCGACGTAAAGCCTATCGTAAAGAAGCTCAGAGAGGCGGACGTTTTCTCGAATGACGCCGACAAAGAAAAGGCGCTCGAAGAGATAAAGGGCGAAAAAGCCGTTGAGCTCGGCTTTGAACTGATAGCGGAAATCACGCCGCAGCTTGACAAGATCGGCGACGATATACCGGAATTTATCGCGCTTTATAAAGGCGTAAGCCTTGAAGAAGCGGGCGAAATGGATTTTTCCGAGGTATTGAACGAGCTTATCTTTGACGAGGGCATAAGAAATTTTTTCAAAAATGCTCTACGCCGCAAGGTAGAGCACGATACTTAAACTTATTAAGCAAGTATTATGATATGAGCGTTATCGGGGAGCTCCCCTTTTCCGAGCTCTCCGAGCTTATATCGTACGCGGAGGACTGCGAAGCCGAGAGGGCGGCGCGTCCGCTGTATATCGCTCATTTTATGCTAAGCAAAATGAACGGTGCGGAGCCCATGGGTTACGACAAATATCTCGCGCAGGTGCTGAACAAAGAGCAGCGCGTCGAGGACAAACCGCGCGACCCGTCGGAGATCGAAAAAGACTTTGACGCTATCGTCGCGGCGGATAAGGCACGAAAGGGGACGTAAACTTTGGCGAACATATTTCAGTTATTCGGTCAAATCTTTATAGATAACGCCGAGGCGAACAAAAGCATAGATACAACGACGCAAAAAGCTGAAAAATCGGGAAGCAAAGTCGGCGCCGCCTTTTCTACTATCGCAAAAGGCGCGGCGGCTGTCGGTACCGCCGTCGTCGGCGCGGCTTCCGCTATCGGTACCGGCGTTTTTAAAATGGCGAGCGCTACGGCAGCGGAAGCGGACGAGATAGACAAGCTCTCGGAGCGTACGGGAATAAACCGAGAGGAGCTCCAGCGCTGGCAGCACGCATATGAACAAAGCGGCGTAAACGTAGATTCAATGACGACAGCGGTAAAAAAGCTATCAGCGGCTATAACATCCGACAAAACGGCGGAAACATTCAATAAAATAGGCTTAAGTGCTGACGAACTCAAGAAAAAATCTCTTGAGGAACAATTTGAAGCGGTCACAAACGCACTCGCTGATATGGAGGACGGCGCGGAACGTAACGCGCTCGGCGCCGAACTGTTCGGAAAAGCATACACCGATATGCTTCCGCTGCTTAACGCCGGATCAAAGGGAATAAAAGACCTGAAAGACGAGGCGGACGCTCTCGGCATTGTCATGTCAGAAACCGACGTAAAAGCAGGCGTCAAACTCGGAGATACGGTCGCGAACGTAAAAGCCGCTTTCAACGGGCTAAAAAACAACCTCGCAAGCGCGGTAATGCCTGTCGTTCAAACGTTTGCCGATATGATAATAACATCGTTGCCGAAAATACAAAACCTCGTATCGAGCTTAACGCCTGTCGTCGTAAACTTGTTCGGCGGACTTATGCCGCCGCTGTTCGATTTTATCGGGACGGTGTTTCCGATTCTTATCTCGCTTGTAATGGAGTTTATACCGGTATTACAGACGGTCATAACGTCGATACTGCCGGTGATTATTAACCTGCTCCAAACGCTGGCGCCTATGTTCGCGTCGATTATATCTCAGGTTTTGCCTGTTTTGATAGACCTTATAACGCAAATTATACCGCTTGTTTCCGGGATAATTCAGGCGATTCTGCCGGTGTTTATCGAGCTTATACAAAGGCTCTTGCCGTATTTTGTGCAGATCATTCAAAGCATATTACCGGTCGTAATTTCGCTTATATCATCACTGCTCCCGCTTTTCTTGCAGATCATCGATCAAATATTGCCGGCGTTGCTTCAGCTGATAGACACGTTCTTACCTCTCGCGTTAGAGATTATAAATGCGATCCTGCCTATTTTGATAGACCTTATAAACACGGTCATACCGCTTTTAACGGATATAATAAACGCCGTTCTGCCGGTGATACTCGACCTTATAACTCAGATTCTGCCGCTTATAACGGACGTTATCCGTATGATTCTGCCGGTGTTTATCGAGCTTATACAAAGGCTCTTACCGTATTTTATGCAGATCATACAAAGCATATTGCCGGTCGTTATCGAACTTATCGTTACGCTCTTACCTATAGTAACGGAGATCATAAACGCGATTTTGCCCGTTTTAATAGACCTTATCAATACGCTTTTGCCGATAGCGCTTGAAATAATTGATATGGTATTGCCGATATTGATAGACCTTATCAATACGTTTTTGCCTCTCATCACGGATATTATAAAATCCATATTGCCGGTCGTTATCGACCTGCTTAATATGATAGCTCCGATACTGTCTCCGATACTGGAGCTCGTCTCCGAGCTGCTCAAGCCGTTGCTTGACCTTATAAAAGAGATAATGCCGCCCATAATGTCCGTTTTGAAAACGCTTATCGACGCAGTTTTGCCCGTGCTTAAGGATTTGTTCAAAGGACTTGTCGATATATTATCCGGCTCGTTCAAAGAAGCGTTTGAATCGTTCAAAAAGATATTTGAGAACATCAAAGGCATATTTACGAACATAATCGACTTTGTAAAAAACGTCTTTTCGGGCAACTGGAAAGGCGCGTGGGAAAACGTAAAGAACATATTCAAAAACATATGGGACGGCTTTGTCAATATCGTTAAGGCGCCGATTAACTTAATTATCGACGGTCTTAACAAAATGATAGGCGGGCTCAATAAAATATCGTTCGACGTTCCCGACTGGGTCCCGATCATAGGCGGAAAGAAATTCGGCGGCTTTAATATCCCGGAGATAAAAAAGCTCCGTGTCGGTATGGAATACGTCCCGTACGACGATTTTCCGGCGCTGCTTCACCGCGGCGAGCGCGTTCTGACGGCTTCCGAGGCAAAGGAAGAGCGCAAGCAGGAAAAGAACGAGCAGGCCGGCAAGAGCGAAAACAAAGTATATCTGACGCTTGACCTGCATATCGACAATTTCAACAACAACACGGATAAAGACCTTGACAGTCTCGCCGAGGAGCTTATGACGCTTCTCAACGATAAGATTAAAGAGAAAGGAGCTGTATTCGCTTAATGCTTGATAAACTGCCTTATTTTGTATATAACGGCGTGAGGTCGCTTGACGAGCAGCTTATAATTCAGAAAAAGAATACATACGCCGGCGCCGCGCGGGATATGACGTTTACGTCCGTTCCCGGTCGCTCCGGCGATTTGCTTATTGATAACAAGCGATACAAAAACGTAATAGTAAAATACACGGTCGCCGCGCTTGAGGGCATACACGAAATACCCGAAATCGCGCACCGCGTCAAAGGCTGGCTGTCGTCGGAGATAGGCTATTTGGAGCTGACGGACAGCTACGACCCGAATTATTATCGTCTTGCCGCATACGCAGACGCATACGACCTGGAGCAGGAGCTCCCCTGCCTCGGCAAATCGACGATACAATTCAACTGCAAGCCCTTTAAATATCTGTTTGAGGGCAAACACCCGATAAAATTCACAGAATCGCAAACGATTCGTAATCCTGAATATTTCCCGTCAAAGCCTTATATAAAAATCACCGGCAGCGGCGATATAACGCTGACGATAAACGGCAAAGCGTTCGTATTTAAGAACGTGGACGGGTATATCGAGGTCGATTCCGAGACGATGAACGCGTATAAAGGATCGACGTCGCAAAACGCGAAAATGTTTACGCCGACGTTCCCGGAGCTATCCAAAGGGAATAACGTCATATCCTGGACGGGGACGGTATCGGGCGTTGAAATTATACCGAGGTGGTGCTGCTTATGATACCCATACTTTACGCGAAAAACGCAACGGAATTTGATAATAACGGTATCGGCGTATTAAAAGACGCCGTTTCCTGCATAGTGACGGAAGAGCGCAACGGTGAATATACCTGTACGCTTCAATATCCGATAACGGGCAACTGGTACAATGAAATCGGAGAGGGCTCGATAATAAAAGCTAAAGCAAACGAGACGTCCGAGCCTCAGCTCTTCCGCGTATCGAAGTCAAGCAAGCCGATAAAGGGCATAGTCACGTTTTCGACAAATCATATCAGCTATGACCTGTCGGGGCTTCCCTTAATGAGCCTTACCGCGTCAAATCAGACGGCGCAGGCCGCCATGAACGCCGCGCTTTCAGCCTGTCCGCTTTCCCACGGCTTCACCGCCTGGAGCGATAAATCCGTGCTTGAAAACGTCAATATAACGGAGCCGCGGTCGCTGCGTAACTTTATAGGCGGTCAAAGCGGCTCGATACTCGACTTATACGGCGGCGAGCTTGAATTTGATAATTTTACCGTCAAACTGCACGTCAGCCGCGGCGCCGACAACGGCGTAACGATAGCGTACGGGAAAAACCTTACGGACGCAAAACAGGATAAAAATATCGAAGCCGTATATACGCATTTATGCCCGTATGCGATAAAAACCGTTAATACCTACGACGACGACGGCGAAATAATCTCTCAGACGGAGGAGCTTGTTAAGCTCACGGAGAACATTATCGCGCTCACCGCGCCCGGCAATATCGGACACGACAGAGTGCTTATAATGGACTTTACGGACGAATTCGGCGACGACGAAGAGATAAACGAAACAAATCTCCGCACGAAAGCGAACGCCTTTATAAGCTCACATGACATATCGGCACCGGAGGTAAATCTGACGGTCAGCTTTATACAGATATGGGACACGCCGGAGTATGAAAACTTTGCCGCGCTTGAACGCGTGAAGCTCTGCGACACGGTCACGGTACGCTTTGAAGCGCTCGGAATAGACGTAAAGGCAAAAGTCATAAAGACCATATACGACAGCTTAAACGAGCGTTATACGTCGCTTACGATAGGCAGCGCCCGCGCAAACCTCGCGGACACGGTCATAAATATAAACGACAGGATCGAAGAGGATAAAAAAGCTGCTGAAAACGATAAGAGATCTTCCGACGTCGATTTACATAACGCCATAATAGACGCGACAAACAAGATAACCGGCAACGCGGGCGGGTACGTCGTACTTTCCCCCGCGAATTATCCCGAAGAAATCCTCATAATGAACACGAACAACAAAAGCACGGCGACTAAGGTTTGGCGCTGGAACGCGTCCGGGCTCGGTTACAGCTCGACCGGATACGAGGGACCGTTTGGGACAGCGATAACGGCGGACGGCGAGATCGTCGCGAATTATATCACGACCGGCACGCTTTCGGCGATAAGTATAAGCGGCTGTACGATAAGCGGCGGTACGCTGAATATCGGCTCCGGTAAATTTACCGTTGACAGCGGCGGAAATATACACGCCGAGGGGTATATAAAAGCAACGTCGGGCGTAATAGGCGGCTGCTCTATTACGAACGGAGCGCTTGACGTTCCCGCGGCGAACATATCCGGGAAGCTCACAGCCTCGCAGATAAACGTTAGCGACGTCATATCAACGGGGAATATATCCGTCAAAACGTCAACAATTTCAAACGTGGAGGTGCAGTACGCGCTTTCAACAAGCAACACGACCGCGCCGTCAACGGGCTGGAGCACGACCGCGCCCGCCTGGGAAAACGGAAAATATATGTGGCAAAAAACCGTTTGGACGTACGCGACCGGCTCGACGTCGGAAAGCGCCGCAACGTGTATCACCGGAGCCAAAGGCGACGACGGGACGAGCGTAACGATACTCGGCTCTTACGCGACGCTCGCGGACCTGCAGGCGGCGCACCCGACGGGAAACCCCGGAGACAGTTATCTCGTAGGCAGCGATCTTTACGTCTGGAACGGCTCGGCGTGGGAGGACGTCGGACAAATCAAAGGCGATACGGGCGATACGGGCGTCGGCGTATCGAACATCACGGATCAGTATTACCTATCCGATTCAAACGTAACGACGACCGGCGGATCATGGGTAAATACCTGTCCCGCCTGGGCGGCAAATAAATATATATGGACGCGCTCGTTCGTCGAATGGACGGACGGCTCAACGTCGTACACGACCGCGACGATAGCGGGAGCGATAAACGGAGCAAACGAAACGGCGAACGCGGCAAGCACCGCGGCGAGCGCTGCCGTGGCCGCGGTCCTTGATATTGAGGGCAACGTTTATTACGCCGGCACGACTGAGATCGACGGCGGAAAAATACGCACGGGCACAATTACGGCGCTGCAGATAAACGCGACGAATTTACACGTTTCCGCCGCGAATATCGACGGCACTCTGACGATAGGACAGCTCCCGAGCACGGTCGCAGAGACGTCGGATATACCGACGGACGTTTCAGAGCTGAATAACGACGCCGGGTATCAGAATTCAAGCGACGTCGTGACTATAATCGACGGCAGGATAACGGCGGCGTACGTTGAAGCTCTCGGAATATCCGTCGGCGCCGCGCAGATCACCGGCACGCTTACAATCGGTCAGCTCCCGAACACCGTCGCGGAAAAATCCGATATACCGACGGACGTTTCGGAGCTGTTCAACGACGCGCTTTATGTGAATTATAACGGCTGCGTGACGATTATAGACGGGCGCGTAACCGCGGATTATATCGAGGCGCTTAATATCAGCGTCGGCGCGGCTCAGATCACCGGGCAGCTCACCGCCGCACAGATAAACGCAGACGGTATAACGGCGTCAAACGTCAATATATCCGGTCAGCTTACCGCGACGTCCGGCGTTATCGGCAATCAGCAGTATAAATTTACGATAGGCACGACAGGAAGCTCCGCGTATATGTACTGCGGCACGTCCTCGCTCGTATCGTGGCGTTACGGTGTATCATACAACGACGTATATATCGGAACGGACGGGCTTTCATATTCATACGTTGATACGTCGGGAGGATATAACGAGCTTCAGGCTTGCACTATCCGAGGCGGATCGCTCCAAACGTTTGGAACAAATTCAAGTCACGAAAACGTATCAATAAGAATAAACGCGGGCAGTATAAGGTTTTTTAACGCAGGAACAAACGACTTGATGAACGCGAACAACCCGTTTTTGTATGAGGTCGGCGCGATAGAATTAACACAGCAATACTCGCCGTTCTTAACGGGTATATGGAAATCGTTAATGGCGATACAGGTCGTTTCCGATAAGAGAAAAAAGAACGGTATCGAGAACATAGATTCGCGATACGTTGACCTTATCGACAGGCTCACGCCGTGCAGGTACAAACTGAACGACGACAAATCGGGACAGTATCACACCGGATTTATCGCCCAGGACGTAAAGGCTGCGCTCGAAGCCGCGGGACTTGCCCCGGACGAGCTCGCCGCGCTGGACTGCAGCGGCGAAATGTGGGGACTGCGTTACGAGGAGCTTATCGCTCCGATGATAGCAAAAATAAAAGCGCTTGAAAACAGAATAAAGGCGCTTGAAAAATAAAAAAGGAGAAAAACAATGCCGGAAGAAAAGAAAAAAAAGATCGAGCGTCCGCTCTGCTTGGAAATGCGGGACGCAAAGGCGGAAATCGTCGCCGCCGTAAACAACGCGATACAAAAGAGAGGGCTTCCGTGCTTCATACTGCGCGGAATCCTTGAAGAGGTAACAGCGTCCGTCAAAGACGTTGAAAAAAACGAAATCGCGGCAGCCGAGGCACAATACGCGGCGGCTCTGCGTGAAACGGAGGAGAAAAAATGATAAACATTTTACAAACGCTGTATCTTGATTTTGCACGCCGTACGCCGCTTGAGTATATTTTCGTCAAGCAGGGAGACCGTGAATCGAGAATACTCGACATCGTGCCCCTGAGCTCGGGACAACCTTATATTATCCCTAACGGCGCAACGGCGCGATTTGCGGCAAAAAAAAGCGACGGTACGCAGATCTTAAATGACGCGTCTATCGTCACGGAAAGCGACGGAAAACATATATACGTTACGCTTACCGAGCAGACGCTCGCCGTCGCCGGCGTTATCACCGCCGAAATAGGTCTTTACGGCTTATCAAACGAGCTTTTGACCTCGCAGCACTTTTATATGCTCTGCGAGCCGTTCGCGCTCGATCCGGACGCGGTAGAGAGCTCATCGGAATACGGCTCGTTCGTTACCGCTCTGCTCGCGCTCGACGCAGCTATAACCGCCGCGGAAAACGTCAATATTTCCGCCGTGCAGACAGCGACCGGCGCCGATATAACCGTTACGAACAGAGACGGCGTCTCGACGACCGTACACCTCGACACGATATACGCGATAAACGGCTGGGGCGATATTTCGCAGGCGGTCAAGCTCGGTATCGCTCCCGTGCTTTTCCCCGTCGGCTACGAATTCACCGTACCGAAAGAGGTATCGCTTTCCGCCGGCGTCGGGCAGGATAATACGGGCGTTACGGCCGTAACGGTAAACGAAGAGATCTTCATGCACGCCGTCGGCGAGGCTCATAACGGCTATTATGAGGCGACGTACGACGGTAACGTATGGCAGAAAGAAAACGGAGAGGGTATCGTTTTAGCCGATTACGGTATAACGATAACGGCGGGCACTGCCGCCGCGGGCGATAAGATAATAATCACCGAGACGGCGGAAAACGAAATATTCGTCGTACGCGGTCATAATCATCACGCCCCGTCCGATACGCGCCTTACAAACTCGATGACGCTTGAAGCAAAATACGTTTACGGTACGGCGTCAGCTTATAAAGCGCTCGTATTTGACGCGACGGAAGCGTTATATTACGCGGAAAGCGGTCTTGAAGCCGGGTCGTACTATTTCACAGTTAAAAATCAAGCGTGGTATCAGGCGGATAACGACGTCCCGTATTACTTTACGCTTTTAAACGACGTACCCGCGGGCGGTCAGCTCGTCCTCAACATGACGTATAACGCGAGCTTGCAGGGAAAGTCAATAAGCGTATTTGCGAGCCCGTCGGCGCTGTCCGCGTCCGAGACCGCGACGCTCTCGTCGACGCCTATCACCGGAGCCGTAAACCTCGGCGAGCCGGACGGAGAAACGCCGAATATGAATCATATGCACAGGGCGATTTTCGGCTCAAACAATTACGCGCAGTCAAACGTCCGCCAGTGGCTGAATGCGACGGGCAAAGTAAACACATACTATGCCGCAAAGACAAAATTCGACAGACCGAGCGGATACTATACCGGCAGCGATACCGCTTACGCGGGATTCGCTCACGGATTCGGCGACGATTTTCTTAACGCGGTAAAGCCCGCCGTCATACCGTGCAGAACAAACGACGTTTACGAATGCGACAGCCTCGACGGGACGACGTTCACAAAGAGCTCAACGTACAACGTAAAAGACAAGTTTTTCCTGCTTTCAATGCCGGAAATATACGGAACGTGGGACAGCAGCGCGTTGAAGGACGGGACGTTGCTTGACTATTACGACGGGCTTACAAATACCGAACGCATAAAGTATGACGCGTTCGGTGTTGCGCGTTACTGCTGGCTCCGTTCGCCCTACCCGTGGAACGCCCACTACGAGCGCATCGTGAACGCGGACGGCTCTCTGAACGGCTACAGCGCGTACGGTGGTATCGGAGCCGCCCCCGCTTGTATAATCGCATAATCTCAAATATCCGCCTCGGTAGAGGCGGGAAAAACACGCAAAGGAGCAAAAAATGAGCGTCAGGACGGGAGACAGGACCGAGGGAAAGCTGCAGGTCTTGAATAAAGTCAGAGAATTAAAGAAATATTCTCTCGACAGAGTAAAGACGTTCCCGAAATCTACGCGCTGGCTTTACGCCGCGCCTATTGCCGAAGAAATCCGCGTTGCCGCGATATGTATAAGGCACGCGAACGCCGTATATATCTCAAAAGAATATACGGACGATTACAAGTACCGGCACGGCGAACAGATAAAAGCGCACTCAAGCCTCGACGCCCTTCTCGATCTGATAGACGACGCGTACGACGCCGGGTATATCTCCGGAGACCAGGTCAATTACTGGACCGGCTTAATATTGCAGACCGACGACCTGCTCAAAGCGTGGATAAAATCCGATAAGGAGAAGTACGGAAATAAAGGGTGATCGCTATTCTATCCGGTTCGGTGTTGCGCGTAACTGCTGGCTCCGTTCGCCCAACCCGTGGAACGCCAACAACGAGCGCAACGTGAACACGGACGGCTCTCTGAACAACAACAACGCGAACAATGGTAACGGAGCCGCCCCCGATTGTGAGAAAAGCGCGTATCAAGTAGTCGAAAGACCAAAGCAGAGCACTCACACAAGGAGCGATCATCCTATCCCGTAAGGGAAAACAATACGGACGACGGGGGAATCCCGCGGGATCGTCCCCCTGAACGCGTCCGTCAAATAATACTATGTCATACAACGATGTTATATCGTTCGATAATTTATACAAAGGTTTAAAAGAGGCGTGCAGAAATATACGCTGGAAAGATTCGACCGTCGGATATGAGCACAACGCGCTCCGCAACACGTATAAGCTGAGGCAAAGCCTTTTAAACGAAACGTATAAGATTGAACGGTATCAAAGATTTACGATCTACGAGCCGAAAGTACGTGAAATCGTCGCAACGCGATTAAAAGACCGACAATTTCAGCGGTCGCTGTGTGATAACGGACTGTATGAACAGATAACAAGGTCGTTTATACCCGATAACTGCGCCTGTATGCGCGGCCGTGGTGTTGATTACACTCTCAACAGGATAACGGCACACCTGCGTAAATTCCGCGAAAAATACGGCTCTGACGGCTGGGTGTTGAAGTGCGATATCCGTCATTATTTTCAAAGCATAAATCACGACGTCGCAAAAGCGGCAATATGTAAGCGCGTAAAGGACGAGCAGATCGCCCGCCGCGCCTGCGAAATCGTTGACAGCTTCGGAGGCGATACGGGAATCGGTCTCGGCTCGCAGGTCTCGCAGCTCGTCGCCCTCGCCGTGCTTGACGATATGGACCACTATATAAAAGAGCGGCTCAAAGTTAAGTATTACGTCCGGTATATGGATGATATGATCTTAATCGACCCGGACAAAGAGTTTTTAAGAAACTGTTTGAAAGAGATCGAGGCAAAGCTCGCCGAATTGCATTTAGAGCTTAACAAAAAGACTTGTATCTATCCGTTGAAACAGGGCGTCAAAATGCTGCAATGGCGGTTTATAATCACAAAATCCGGGCGTATCGTTCGGAAAATGGCAAAACAAAAACTGTCCCGGCAGCGTAGAAAAATGCGTAAGATCTACGAAAAAGAACGCTCGGGCGAATACGCGCCGGGATCTGTAAGGGAATCGCTTATATCGTGGATTGCAAACGCAAACCGCGGCGATACGTATTACGAGAAAAAGAAAATGATTGCATTTTATGAAAATTTGGAGGTAAATTATAATGCAAAACATGGATTACTTGAAACGCCTTGCAAAAGCCGAGGCGGCGGTAATGAAACAGAAATCTGAGCTTATGGAAACGCTCCGCGACGGCTACGAAAGAGCGTGCGCAGCGCAGGACGAGGAATCGGCGGCGGAATTGTGCCGTAAGATCAGAAACAAGCTGCTTGAAGAGAGCGACGCCGAAATGAGCCTTGACAGGCTCGGCCTGACGGTCCCGTCCGGTACGACGTTCACGGCGTGGCTGACGTTCCTTAAAGGTCTCGGCAATGCTTTGTCGGGCGCGTGGAGCGCGTACAGAAAAGCTCTGCGCGATATCCCGGAACAGGCGGGTTTTCCGTTTAACGTGCAATTTCCGGACAAGCCCGAATGATGACGCTGCTTGAGATTTGCGAACGTCAAGCGGATATTATAAAACTGCAAGCGGAAATAATACAAAAACAGGCCGAAATCATCGAACAGAACAATATCGCCGATGAATTCGCCGGTCTCCGCGCTGAAGCCGCCGCGCTTCGCATATGTATCGAAAAAGAAATAAATTAAGGAGATTTTGAAATGAAAGAAGAAATTGTCGCTAATTCTATCAAAGGCGCGATCACGGTATTTTTTGCCGCGCTCGCTGCGTACTTTGCAAACGTCGCCGCGCCTCTTGTCGTTCTGCTGATCGTAGTTATAAGCGACTACATAACAGGACTGATAAAAGCGTACATAACGAGGACGTTAAGCAGCAGGATAGGCTTTTCGGGTATATTGAAAAAGCTGTCATATTTCGTCGTGGTCGGCGTCGGAATGGTAGTCGATTATCTGATAAGCTCCGGAATAAAGCAGATAAATACCGGATTCGGAGGGGATTTATCTATCGTATCGATTGTTATAATAATATGGCTTATCATCAATGAGCTGCTTTCGATACTCGAAAATTTGTCGGATATAGGCGTCCCGCTGCCGTCGTTCTTAAGAAAACTTATCGAGCGCCTGCTCGTAACGGTGGAGAAAAAAGCTAACGAAGCAATCGACGGCAAGAAAGAACAGGAAGAAACAGCAAGCGAAGAAAACAAACCGAAAGGAGACGAAAAATGAGGTTGTTAGACTGTTATTTATATAGTAGCTGGTGGTTTAAAAATTCTAAAACCGACAGTAAACCTATAGGCGTTTGCTGGCACGATACAGACGCCGGAAATCCCTATATAAAAAGATACGTACAGCCTGCAGATAATGATCCGAACAAAGAAAGCCTCTTAAAAACACTTGGCAAAAATGCGTACGGTAACGACTGGAATCATTCAACGAGAAAGGCGGGCGTAAACGCATTTATAGGCAAACTCGCGGACGAAAACGTCGCGACCTGTATCACGGGAGAATTCACGCGTACCCCGGTAGCGGCAGGAACGGCCAAAAACTCGGTCGGAAGTGTAGACGGATACGTTATAAGAAACGGATCGGAAGCATACGACGGTCGTCACTGGGTACAGTTTGAAATCTGCGACGATTACGGAGCGTCAAACAGCAAACCGTCAAAAGACTATTTTAACAAAGTATATAAAGAGGCTGTCGAATTCACGGCTTATATATGCAACATATACGGCCTTAATCCTTACGGATTCGTATCTTATGCCGGGCAAAACGTCCCAGTCATTACCTGTCATCAAGAAGCGTATCAAAAAAAGCTCGGTTGCGATCACGACGATACGCTCAAGTGGTTTAAAATGTATGGGAAAACTATGCAAAATGTACGTGACGACGTATATAAGGTTTTACAAACCTACCAAAAAAAATACGCCGTCGAGATAGGCGACTTTGACACCGAAGCAAAAGCCGCAGAAATTCAGAAAGCGTTAAAAACGCTGGGGACGAGCAGCAAAATAATAGCAAAATAATAAGCAGAGGCGCTCAGCCTCTGCTTATCACTATCCCGATAACCCCGTTTACACATACAAAATAAACGTGTTCGGATAGTTTATTATATGGCGGAGAGGATGGGATTCGAACCCATGTGCGCTTTCACGCAAACTGATTTCGAGTCAGCCCCGTTATGACCTCTTCGATACCTCTCCGTATTTGATTTTTGTGCGAACTTTGACAGAAAACTGATAGATGATCAGTTTGTTTCCTGCAAGCCAAAGTCGCGAAAACCGCAGGAAAACGGAGCTTTTGCGAGAAAACCGGAGCTTTCGCGCCTTCCCGAGTGACGAAACCGAGCCGCTTTCGAGTCAGCTGCGCTGTGGCCGCATTTTGTTTTACACACGCTGTTTTTCGGACAGCGTGTGTAGTATAACACATTTTTACAAAAAAATCAAGGGGTTTTTTTATTTTTTCGTTTTTTTATTATTGCAATGCGCGGTGATATAGTTTTTTACGAACTCAAAATCTTCCTTTTGAGCGTAGATCTGATTATGATAGAGCAGGCTGTTGACTTTAATGAGATTTCTTTTGGGGTATGCCTTAACCTTTCTTGTTTTGGAAAATTCCGAATACATTTCGGTACGCTGCGCGTTCATTCCGGCGACGGCGGTGCGGTAACTGCCCGTCGCGAGTCCTATCGTCGTTACGGCTTTGCCTATATTTTTCGCTTTTTTTGCCTGTGAAAGAATCTGCTTATGGTTGATTCCCCGCTCGTCCATTTCAAACTCGACTGTGTATTTTCCGCCCATTATCGCGGCGTAGATAAGATAGCTTACGCCGACGAGCACGGTCATTCCGAGCAGGAATATTCCGAAAATCATAAGCGTGTTAAGCAGTCTTTCCGCTTTGAAGCCTCCCCACTCCGCCGCGTCGATTATGACGATAAGCGCGCAGATACCGAGCAGAATGAAGAAAAATATCTTCCATACGAGCAGAAATATCGTAGGGTTTCTGAAAAGGCTCATTTCATATACCCAGCGGTATTTTCCGTCGCCGAAAAGCGTGACTTTTTCGCTTATTTCCGTTTTACTCTCTTCTGTCCGTGCGGGTGCGTCTGTTAAGGCACCGCCGCAAAAGGAGCAGAACCGAGCGCCGTCCGTTATGCGCGCTCCGCATTTGCTGCAATACATATTTTACTCCCTTTTGAACTTCACGAGCTTCATTTTATCAAGCGCGAGCATTATTCCGGGTATCAGCAAAAGCTGCAGTATTATTCCCGGAAACGCCGTGAGAAAAGCTCCCGAAATGAACGCGGAGAACGTGAACGTATTCCCTTTTATTCCAAGCAGTATGAGCTGAGCTATGCCCCAGACTATACGACCTGCAAGCATGCCGGATATAAGACTTATATAAACTTTCAGCAAATCGTCGTTTCTCTGAGTTGTTTGTGTATTTTCAGTAACGAGAGAATTAAAATCATTCTGCATTATCGACATAGAAACAATGCTAAGACAAAAGATACCGAGAATCAAATAAACGATTTCGTTTCCGGCAGCAGAATACTTATGATCAACGAACTTATCCTTGACGATTTTTCCTTTGGTATACCACCAATATAATGAATAAAACGGAACAAAAACAATACACAGCATTTCACGGGTGCAGTTTGAATTGTTTTTTTGAATTGATTTTATATTTTTAACTAATAAATATATCCAATATATTTTATAAATACCCAAAGTTATAATTGATAAAAGAATACTTACTCCAATTTTTCTTTTGTTAATTGGAATCAATGAATCTTTATTCTGCTCATAACATAAGTTGTCTTTCAATTCGCTTTCTTTTTTTTCATCTTCCCATTTTATTAAATCAATTATGCGAGGCATCTTTTTAAGTAAATTATGTTTTTCAAGTATGTTATATATAAATCCGGTGACAAACGCATACGTCGCAAGCTCGAACGCCATGGCGACAGCCGTAGGATAGATCGGCGGCATACCGAACATAAGCGAACGCAGCAAAGGCAGCGCCGCCGCCATCGGCAGCGCGTACTGCCATCCGCATATCAGCGCGCACAAAAAAACGGGCAGATGCATCGGCAGAAGCATATTTCCTATCTGAGGTATTTGTCCCGTAAGGAACGGCAATAAAAGACCGAGGGCGAAAAACATTGCTGTCAAAAGTAATCTGATCAGATGTTTTTTCATTTTTTTCCTTTCAGCCTATAAGATTTCTGAGGCTGTCGCGCTTATGACCGCCGACGCCCGTGACCGGCTCCGCCTCGTACATCGAGCGGATTATCGACTCCTCGACCGTTTCAACGGTCGCACGGAAGATGAGATCGAGCGAGTTGTCGTTCAGGATCCTGCACTCCCGCATCTGCTCGGACGGATCTATTCTGTTTGCCGTGGAAAACGCAAGCACCACTTCTCCGCTCCCGCCGCTCGTTATCGCGCCCGTCCTTGCAAGTCCGTTCTGCGCTCTGTGCGTGACGCGCTTGAGCTGACGCGATGAAAGCGGCGCGTCCGTCGATATTATCATAATGCAGGAGCCCTTGTCCTTCGTCTCCTCACCCGTCAGTCTTGCTCCGACCTTGTCGCCGCATATCGTCAGATCGCGGAGCGAACCGAAATTCGTCATAACGAGCGCGCCGACGGTGAACGTTTCGCCCGCGATCTCAAACGTGCGCGACGCGGAGCCTATTCCGCCCTTCAATCCGTAGCAGGTCATTCCCCTGCCCGCTCCGACAGCGCCGAGCTTGAAATCGGACGAAGCCGAGGACAAAGCCGCAAAAACGTGCTCATCCTTTACGGAAAGCGCCCTTATATCGTTTAAAAACCCGTCGTTGCATTCAAGTATCACGGGGTTTACGGTTCCCTCTTCTCTGCCTATGCCCGCGTTTCTCTCAAGCATATATTTCACGCAAGCGGTAAAGGCAGTGCCGACGGAGAGCGTATTGGTGAGAATGATCGGCGTTTCCGTGTTTCCGAGCTCTTCGATCTGCAAAAGTCCCGTGCTTTTGCCGAAACCGTTTATAACGTGGCACGCCGCCGGACATTTTTCGTGAAACAGATCGCCTCTGTGCGGCAGAATCGCCGTAACGCCAGTCTGTACGTCGCCGTCCGACAGCGTGAAATGACCGACAGTCACGCCCGGTACGTCCGTTATGAGATTTCTTTTTCCGTGCTTCATTATTCCGAATTCATATTTCATAATCATTACCTCGCAGATATCATATTTTACCACAGAAAATAATAACAAATCAAGTACTTTGATAAAAATCACATCTTATATGAAAGGATTTTTTTAAAATCTATTGAAAATATACAAATTATATGCTATAATTTGATATAATCAGGTAAAGGAGACTGTAATTATGGAACTCAAAGAAATATTGTCAAAGTGCGATCATACGCTTCTTTCGCAGACTGCGACGTGGGAGCAGATCAAAGCGGTATGCGACGACGGTATGAAATACGGGACCGCGTCCGTCTGCATACCGGCGAGCTACGTTGAAAGAGCCAAAAAATACGTGGGCGACAAGCTTGCGATATGCACCGTCATAGGCTTCCCGAACGGATACGATACGACGGCGGCGAAGTGCTTTATGGCGTACGACGCGGTAAAGAACGGCGCCGACGAGGTAGATATGGTTATAAACATCGGCTGGGTCAAGGATAAAATGTACGACAAGGTCTTAGACGAGATAAAGGCGATAAAGACGGCATGCTGCGGCAAGCTGCTCAAGGTCATAATCGAAACGTGCCTTCTGACAGAGGAGGAAAAGATACGTATGTGCCGCGTGGTATCGGAATCCGGCGCGGAATACATAAAGACGTCAACGGGCTTTTCCACCGGCGGCGCGACGAAAGAGGACGTGGCGCTTATGAAAAAATACTGTGCGCCGGAGCTTAAGATAAAAGCGGCGGGCGGCATATCGTCCATCGAGGACGCCCGGGATTTCATAAATCTCGGCGCGTCGCGCCTTGGAACGAGCCGTATAGTAAAGCTTGCGAAAGCGCTTGAAAAATAAGGAGGAAGTATGGCAAATTATCCTACGCCTCACATAAAAGCCTCACCCGAAGATTTTGCAAAAACCGTGCTTATGCCGGGCGATCCGCTCCGTTCAAAGCTGATAGCGGAGAGATTTCTGAAAGACGCAAAGCTCGTAAACAACGTGCGCGGTATACAGGGCTACACCGGCGAATATGAGGGCAGGCGCGTATCCGTAATGGCGAGCGGCATGGGTATGCCGTCGATCGGCATTTATTCTTATGAATTATTCAACTTTTTCGGCGTTGAAAACATAATACGCGTGGGCTCGGCCGGCGCTCTGAGCACGGATATAAAGGTACGCGACATAGTTATGGGAATGGGTGCGTCCACGAACTCAAATTATGCTCATCAGTATCATCTGCCGGGAACGTTTTCGGCGATATGCAGTTATAAGCTGCTCAAGGCCTGCACGGACGCCGCGGACGAGATGGGCGTAACGTATCACGTAGGCAATATCCTCTCCTCCGACACTTTCTATAACGACACGGAAGGTGCGCCCGACGCGTTCTACACGCCGTCGGCCTGGAGCAAAATGGGCGTTATGGCCGTTGAGATGGAGGCGGCGGCGCTGTATATGAACGCGGCGAGATGCGGCAAAAACGCGCTTGCGATATGCACGATATCCGACCATATAATAACGGGCGAGGCAACAAGCGCCGAGGAGCGTCAGAACTCGTTTACGGAGATGATGGAGCTTGCGCTGAAAACCGCGCTCAGACTGTGAGGACCAACAAATGAAACGTGTATTTTTGATCGTTCTGGATTCGCTCGGGATAGGCGAGGAGCCGGACGCGCCGTTGTTCGGCGACAGGGACTGCAATACCCTGAAGCGCATATCGGCATCTGACAAATTCCGCTTTGACAGCATGAAGCGCATGGGGACGGGCAACATAGACGGGCAGGATTATCTTCCGTCCGAGAAAAAGCCACTCGCCGCAGTCGCAAGACTGCAGGAGCGGTCCATGGGCAAGGATACGACGATAGGTCACTGGGAGATCGCGGGCGTTGTTTCCCCCTCTCCTCTGCCTACGTATCCCGACGGATTTCCGGACGAGGTGATAAAGGAATTTGAGGCGGCGACCGGGCGGAGAGTGCTCTGCAACAAGCCGTATTCAGGAACCGTAGTCATAAACGAATACGGAGAGGAACATATAAAAACGGGCGCTCTTATCGTCTACACCTCCGCAGACAGCGTCTTTCAGATAGCCGCGCACGAGGACGTCGTACCGCTCGGACAGTTATACGAATACTGCAGAACGGCGAGAAAGATACTTAAAGGCAAGCACGCGGTGGGCAGAGTCATAGCCCGTCCGTTCATAACCGTTGACGGAAAGTTTGTAAGAACGGCGAACAGACACGATTTTTCCCTTCTTCCGCCGAAGCAGACGCTGCTCGACGCGCTGAAAAGCGACGGGAAAACGGTGTATGCGGTAGGCAAAATCAACGATATTTTCGCGGGCCGGGGCGTGACGAAGCACGTTATGACGCACGGCAACACAGAGGGGATGAAGGTCGCGCTTGAGGCGCTTGACGAGGATTTTGAAGGGCTTTGCTTTGTAAACCTCGTAGACTTCGATATGCTGTACGGTCACAGACAGGATATCGACGGCTACGCCGCGGCGTTCTCCGAATTTGACTTATGGCTTCCGTCGTTTACCGCCGGGATGAAGGATGACGACGTTCTTATCATAACCGCGGACCACGGCTGCGACCCGGGCGACTCACACACGGACCACAGCCGCGAATACGTGCCGATGATAATGTACGGCAAAAACGTCAAGCCCGTAAACCTCGGCACGCGGCTCGGATTTTCCGATATAGCGGCGACCGTCGCGGAATATCTTGACTGTGAATACAGAGGAGACGGCAAAAGCTTTCTGCCGGAGGTCATAAAACCGACGCAAAAAGAAAAAGCGCTTTGCGCACAAGCTTTTGACGCGATGCAGAGATCTTATTCGCCGTATTCCGGCTTCAGGGTCGGCGCGGCGCTTCTGACAAAGAGCGGCAAGATATACAAGGGCTGCAACATTGAAAACGCGGCTTATTCCCCGTCGGTCTGCGCAGAGCGGACGGCGATCTTCAAAGCCGTGAGCGAGGGCGAGCGCGAATTCGAAATGCTTGCCGTATGCGGCGGAAAAGACGGAAATCTAAAGGGACTGTTCCCGCCGTGCGGCGTCTGCCGTCAGGTAATGCGCGAGTTTTTGCCGGATGACTTTCCCGTGCTGATGATGAAAAGCAAAACGACGTTCATCAAAAAAACGCTCGGCGAGCTTTTGCCGTATTCGTTCAAGCCCGATAATCTGAAATAAGAGGTACCGATATGAGAATGTATGATATAATCGAAAAGAAAAGAGACGGAAAGGAGCTTTCACCGGAGGAGATAAGCTTTTTCATAGAAGGCTACACAAAGGGCGAGATCCCAGATTATCAGGCGTCGGCGCTCTGTATGGCGATATACTTCCGCGGTATGAGCGAGGCGGAGACCGTCACGCTTACGGAATGCATGGCGAGATCCGGCGACACGCTCGATCTGTCGCAGTTCGGCGATCTGACCGTTGACAAGCACTCGACGGGCGGCGTGGGAGACAAGACGACGCTTATCGTCGCTCCGATCGCCGCATGCCTCGGCGGCGTTGTGACGAAAATGTCGGGACGCGGGCTCGGTCACACGGGCGGAACGGTCGACAAGCTTGAGGCGATACCCGGTTACCGCACCTCGTTATCCGAGGAAGAATTCATTTCGCAGTCAAAGCGCATAAACATAGCCGTAATCGGTCAGACGGGCAACCTCACGCCGGCCGACAAAAAGCTTTACGCTCTGCGCGACGTGACGGCGACCGTCAATTCCATACCGCTTATAACCGCGAGCATAATGAGCAAAAAGCTTGCGGCGGGCTCGAAAAACATAGTGCTTGACGTAAAATACGGAAGCGGCGCGTTTATGAAAACGACGGACGACGCGGAAATACTTGCGGAAAACATGGTCAAAATAGGACGCGGCTGCAAAAGAAACGTCACGGCGGTACTGACGAATATGAACGTACCGCTCGGCGAAAATATCGGAAACGCGCTTGAAGTAAAGGAAGCGATAAGAGTCTTGAAGGGCGGGCAGAAGGACGAATTATACGAGGTCTGCGTCGCTCTTGCGACGGAAATGGTCGCGCTGTTCAAAAAAATACCACCGGACGAGGCGAAAAAGCTCGTTATCGGCGCGATAGACAGCGGCGCGGCGTTATCAAAAATGAGAGAATGGATAAAAGCGCAGGGCGGAGACGAAAGATGCGTTGACGACGAGTCGTATCTGCCGTCGGCGGCGGTAATATATCCGGTGCTCTCCCCGACCGACGGATATATCACGGGGACGGACGCGCAGCTTATCGGAGCCTCGGCTATGATCCTGGGAGCCGGGCGCGAGTCGAAGGACGACGTCATAGACCCGTCCGCAGGCATCGTGCTTGTCAAAAAGCCGGGCGACAGGGTTAAATCGGGAGACGTTCTCTGCCGTCTGCACACCTCTGACGTGTCAAAGCTCAAAGAAGCGGAAAAGGTATTTTTATCAGCCGTGAAATTCGGCGAAAAAGAGCCCCCGAAGGAGCCGCTTATCCATAAGATAATAAGGTAAAGTATGGTAATGAAAAAAGCTTTTTTAAGTATGATACTGTCTGCCGTTATCCTGCTTTCCTCCTGCACGGGACAAGTATCCGAAACGGCGGACAGCGGGACGGTGACCCTTGACGTGACCCGGATACTGACGGAAACGTCAGAGATCACAGAGGAGACGGAGACGGAAGCGGATACGGAAACTGAAACATACGCCGGGACGGAAACGGAACCGGAGGAAACGGAGGAAACGGAATTGAAATGGGAAGGATCACACGTTAAAAAAATGACCGTCGCGGGAGTTGATATATCGGAATATACGATAGTATACGCTCCCGACGGCGATAAAACGATAAGAAACGCCGCCTCTGATCTTGCAAAATACATAAACGGGGCGACGGGCGCCGGAATAACGGCGGTAAAAGCCGAGCAAAGCTATCCGCACGAGATATGCGTCGGCATAACGGACCGCGATACGGAAAAGGTCAAAAGCGAATGCAAAACGCTTTTAAACAACGGATACGCGATAATTTACGACAACGGAAGACTTTATCTTACGGGCGCGACGAGTACCGGCGCCATGTACGCGGTATACGCTTTTCTCGAAGATATGGTCGGGTGGAGATTTTACTCGTCAAAATTCGAGGACGTAAAGTATTCGGAGCACGTTGAGATAGCATCCGATACGTGCGTTACGTTTTCTCCGAAACTCATAAACCGCGACACGTTCTGGTACGACACGTTCAACGCGGAATTTGCGGCGAAACGCAAGATAAACGGCTATATGAACAGAACGATGTTCGGTCACGGCGAGACGATGAAATACGCGGGCGGTTTTGTCCATACTCTCCCGGATCTCGCCGGTACCGCAAGGACGCCGAACGTACAGCCCTGCCTTACGGACCCCGCTGTATATGAAAAGGTCATAAAAAGAGTGAGAAAGCTTCTGCATGACAATCCCGACGCGAAAATCGTTTCCGTCTCACAGAACGACTCCTACGCGGACGGGCTCGGCTGTCAGTGTGAGAACTGCAAAAAGATAGACGAAGAGGAAGGCACGCCGATGGGCTCGCTTCTGACGTTCGTAAACAAGATAGCGGACGATATAAAGGACGACTATCCGGACGTCTACGTGGATACGCTGGCGTACAGGTACACAAGAAAAGCGCCGAAGAACATAAAACCGAGAGACAACGTCATAATACGTCTCTGCTCTATCGAATGCTGCTTCGCTCATCCGCTGGAAAGCGACTGCAAAACAAATCTCTCGTTCAAACAGGATATAAAGGAATGGTCGGCTATCTGCAAAAATCTGTTTATATGGGATTATACGACGGACTTTATGCATTACGTGATACCGTATCCCAATCTGAAGGTATTATACGATAACGTAAGATTTTTCGTTGACCATAACGTCATAGGTCTGTTTGAACAGGGCAACGGTCAGGGCTATTCCGGCGAATTCGGAGAACTGCGCGCGTACCTTTTATCAAAGGTGATGTGGGATCCCGATATGAGCCGGGAGGATTATGACGCCGCAATGAACGATTTTCTGAAGGGCTACTACGGCGACGGCTGGAAATACATACGCGAGTATATAGACAGGACCTCTGACAAGCCGGCAAACAAGCATATGCAGTTATACGACCCGTACGACAAAACGCTTGTTTTTGAAGGAGCAAAGACGAAAACGAACAAATCAAAGGTGCTTGAGGAATACGAGGCGCTCTGGCAGAAGGCGTACGACGCGGCGGACGATATACACAAGCCGAACGTTGAAAAGTCGTCCATTCAGGTCAGATACGTTTCCCTGCTCCTTAAATGGGATAAGAACACGTCGGGCGAAAAGCTTAAGGATCTGTACGGGCTTATGGTAAAATACGAGCTCGGCTTCTACCGTGAAAACGTTCGTCTCCCCGCCTCGCCCGATTTCAACAATCCCCTGTCAACGTGGTAAAAAAGCAACGGGCTGTTCCGACAGCCCGCCGCTTTTTTTAAGGATAAAAATTTGTCGCTTGCGTCATTCTTACGCCCCGTTTGTCCGTTCGTTCCGTGAAAGGAAAACGATATGAATGACAAAACGTTATAAGCTTGTTTTTCAATCGCGGTGAAGACGCCCTGCGTGAAACCGGCGCGTCGTACGGCGCAGAGCGACGCCTTATTTATTATTTATTCTTTTCTTACAATCCGCCGCGCAGCCTTCACAGCCGCATCCGCAGCCGCCTTTTCTGCGCTTTTTTACCGCGATAAACACGGCGACGGCGATGATAACCGCGATAACGGCGATTATTATAATATCAACAGGCTTCATACTCCTCCGAACAACATACCGATCAGATGAACAAACAGCGTTATGACCCACGCGAGCGCGCATTGCCACAATACGACGCCGAGCGACCATTTAAAGCCCATTTCACGCCTGATCGACGCTACGGCGGCGACACAGGGCGTATATATGAGCGAGAAAACGAGGAGACACAGCGCGGCAAGCGGCGTAACGGCGCCGGAAACTCCGCCGGGATACAAAAGCTCCATGGTAGATACGACGCTTTCCTTTGCCGTAAAGCCGGTAATAAGCGACGTCGCGATCCTCCAGTCGCCCAGACCCACTGGCTTCAGCACCGGCGCTATAAATCCGGATATCGCCGCTAGAATGCTGTTTGACGGATCGGCGACCATATTGAATTTGAAATCAAACGTCTTCAAAAACCAGATTATGACGGTTGCGATAAGGATGACGGAAAACGCTCTCTGCAAAAAGTCCTTCGCTTTTTCCCATAACAGCTTGACGACGTTTCCCGCGCCGGGAATACGGTAATCCGGCAGCTCCATAACGAACGGCACCGCGTCGCCCTTGAATATCGTCTTTTTGTAAAGCGCCGCGGCCCCAACTCCGAGGATTATACCGAAAACGTACAGTCCTATCATAACGAGCGCCGCGTACCGGCTGAAGAAAGCGTTTACGAAAAACGCGTATATGGGTACCTTTGCGGAACAGCTCATGAACGGAGTCAGAAGTATGGTCATTTTTCTGTCGCGTTCACTCGGAAGCGTTCTTGTCGACATGACCGCCGGAACGGTACAGCCGAAGCCTATCAGCATAGGCACTATACTTCTGCCTGAAAGACCTATTTTCCTTAACAGCTTATCCATAACGAACGCCACGCGGGCGATATATCCGCTGTCCTCAAGCATCGACAGGAAGAAGAACAGCGTGACGATTATCGGAAGAAAGCTCAAGACCGAACCGACGCCCGAGAACAAGCCGTCTATGATAAGCTTGTGAAGCGCCTCGTTCACGTCGGCTGACGTCAGCGCGCGGTCGACCACGCCGGAAAGCGCGTTTATCCCAAGCTCAAGCAGCTTCTGCAAAGCCGCGCCTATGACGTTGAACGTGAGGAAGAAGACGGTGCCCATGATCAGTATGAACGCGGGAATGGCGGTGTATTTGCCCGTCAGTATCTTATCTATCTTCTCGCTTCTCTTTCTCTCTCTGCTCTCCTTCGGCTTCTTAACCGTCTCGGAGCAAACGCCGTTTATGAAGTTGAAGCGCATATCTGCGATGGCGGCGCGCCTTTCAAGTCCGCACTCCTTTTCCATCTGAACAATGATATGCTCGATGGCGTCGCTTTCGTTTGCGTCAAGCATGAGCTTTTCCGTTATGAGGGCGTCGCCCTCCACAAGCTTGCTCGCGGCAAACCTGACGGGTATCCCGGCCGCTTCCGCGTGGTCGGAAATGAGGTGGACTATGCCGTGCAGACAGCGGTGCACCGCGCCGCCGTTTTTGCTCTCGTCGCAGAAATCCTGGCGTAGCGGCTTCTCGCCGTATTTTGCAATATGCACGGCGTGATCGACAAGCTCGTCAACGCCGGAGTTTTTCGCCGCTGATATGGCGACGACCGGCACGCCGAGCCTTGCCTCCATTTCGTTTATGTCAACGGAGCCGCCGTTTGACGTCAGCTCGTCCATAAAATTGAGCGCCACGACCATAGGCACGTTCATCTCGAGCAGCTGCATCGTAAGATACAGGTTGCGCTCTATATTCGTCGCGTCGACTATGTTTATTATCGCCGTCGGTTTTTCGTTTATTACAAAATCGCGTGAAACTATTTCCTCGCTCGAATACGGCGACATGGAGTAGATGCCGGGAAGGTCGGTCACGAGCGTGTTGTCATAGCCTCTTATCTTCCCGTCCTTTCTGTCGACGGTGACGCCGGGAAAATTTCCGACGTGCTGATTGGAGCCGGTAAGACGGTTGAAGAGAGTTGTTTTACCGCAGTTCTGGTTTCCCACGAGCGCAAACGTCAGCGTCGTACCGTCGGGCGGCGGATTTTCCTCGCTTTTCTCGTGATATTTTCCGCCCTCGCCTAAGCCCGGATGCATGATTTCCGGGTTTTTCTTTGGTTTGCTCTGTTTTTTATCCTCTTTTTTACACTTTTCTATTTCTATTTTCTCCGCGTCGTCAAGACGCAGGGTGAGCTTGTAGCCGTGCAGTATCAGCTCCACGGGATCGCCCATGGGCGCGTATTTTTCAACGGTTATCTCCGTTCCCGGGATTATCCCCATATCGAGAAAGTGCTGATATAAAGCTCCCTCTCCGCCTACGCTGACGACCCTGCCGCAGCCGCCTATTTCAAGTTCCTTCAACGTCATATGCCGTTCTCCTCGAACCGTAATTGTATTTTCATTCCATCCTCGCCGCATACGGCGTTTTCAAACACCGGTTTTGCGTTGTCAAGATACTGTTCCGGATCCTCTATCATTTGCGAATAATGCGAAAGCCAAAGCCGTTTGACGTTCGCCTGTTTTGCGGTCAGCGCGGCTTCCCTGAACGTCATATGTCCGTGATCGTGCGCAAGCTCCGTCTGTTCTTCCTCCGCGTAAGTTGCGTCGCAGATCAGAAGATCCGCGCCCTCAGCCGCGGAAACGAGCGAGCCGCAGTACGCCGTATCGCCCGAGAAGACGAATTTTATCCCCTTTCTTTTCTCTCCCGTCACGTCTTCCGGTTTTACGGTCTTTCCGTCAAGCGTGACGCTCTGCCCTTTCTGAAGGAGCTTCCATTGCGTCACAGGCACGCCGAGCTTTTGCGCTCTGTCCGGCAGGAATTTGCCCGCGCGGTCAAGTGAAAAGCAGTAGCCGCGGCTCGGAACGCGGTGTTCCGTCGCAAACGGTATGAGCCTGTCTTCCGTTTGTCTTCCGCCCAAAAGCTTTGAGAGATATATGCCCTCGCGCGGCAAAACGAACGGTCTTATCTCAAACGAGGTAAAGCCCGTCAGCCGTATAATCGGTTCAAGCGCGGATCGCAGTCCTTCGGGTCCCGTTATATAAAGCGGCTCCGTCCTTCCCATGCTGAACATAGTCTGAAAAAGCCCGGGCAAGCCGAAAATATGGTCCCCGTGATAATGCGTCAGCGCTATTATATTCGTTTTCATCAGGCTTACGCCCGCTTTTCTCGCGGCGGTCTGCGTTCCCTCTCCGCAGTCGAAAAGGATGCTGTGACCGCCGCACGTAAGAAACGCGGAGGTCAGAGCCCTCTCCGGTATCGGCATAAGGGAGGCTGTTCCGAGAAGTGTTATATCCATCATTTTATTATACCGTATATTTTATTTCAAATAAAGTATGATGCGGCCGTTATCGGATAAGAACGTGTCGGCGTCCGCCGCGGTTCCGCACTTCACTTCAACGCCGTACTCAAAGCCGCGGTATACAAGCTTTACCGCGTTTTTTTCCGCTTTCTTTTCCGGCTCGTCATCGCCCTTTTTGCTCTCGTTTACAAGCGTAAAATCACCGTCAGCTTTAAATTCGATACCGTCCTCGCAGAGGGAGACGCGGAAGTCTCCGACGGGCGTTTTTCGGAACGTTACGTACGCGCTGTTTTCGTCTTCCCCGTACAAAACGTCTTTGTAAGTCAGCCTCTGACCGTTTGCGTACGGATACAGACCCGCGCGGACGCCGTTTCCGCTGTACCGGTTGCCGTCGACGAACGGAAGATTGTCAAACGTCATCGAAATACTGTCATTGACGGTGTCGAGATATCTTTCCTTATAACCCTCTCTGAAAAGGAAAATATCCCTGATCCAGAAGCTGTCAAGCTCGCAAAATACGTTTGCGCGGTAGTTTTTGCAGTTATACCAGACGGACTTTCTGTTTTTTCCGTGTCTGTCGGAAAGAGCGGATACGGTCGTAGGCGGCGTTTCTTTGAACGAGCTTTTGAACCATCTGCCCGTCTCCGAAAGCGTCAGAGCTTCGATTTTGCCGGCTTTTACGTATTCGTTGAATTTCTCAAGCTGATACGTCAGTCCGGCGCGCATCGAACCCCAGCCGAACGAGTTTTCCTGCCCCGCCTGCGTATAGCTGAAATTGACAGAGCGGCCGCTGAAATTCTCGGCAAGATACCAGTCCACCCATCCGGGATTGCCGCCGCCGTCGCTTCCGCAGTAAACGGGCTCAAGCGTCGCGACGCCCTGCCATTCCGCCGCCGCGCCGTTAACGTCAAGCCCCATATCGTACTGATATATCGGGTCGGAACCGAGCATACGGAAAACGGGTATGTTTATCTGCTCTTCCTTCGACTGCGCGGGACAGAACATATTGTTTTTGCAGGGATAATACGCCTGGTTGTAATAACCGCCCCACAAGGTGTAGCCGTCCGTTCCCCACTGGTCGCGGCATTCGCACGCGGCGTCGATATCGTATTTTTTCGCCGCGTATCCGTACGTGTGCGCATCTATCGCCCACGAGCCTAAACTGCGCGGATATTCTCCGTAAACCTCCCTGAATTTTTCAAAAAGCACGTCTAAAAGTCTTTCGCGCTCCTCCGGCTTATACGCTATCGTAAAGCCCGCGTTTGCGTGATAATCCCACGGGAAGCCCTCTCTGCCGCGCCAGACGACGCCGGCCGCCTCACACTGGGACTGAACGACCTCAAGCCATACGCCGACCTCGGTCTTTCCGTTTCTTTCTTTCAGTATCTCCATGAATTTATCGTCGCAGAGAGTGTCGTACATCAGAAGGAACGTACCCGGAAGATCGTATTTGTTTAACAGTTTTATCTGCTCCGAGACCGGTGTGTAAAGATCCATCTCCTGCCGCGGCTCGCATCCGCGAACGAAATTGATTATATTCAGTATCTGTCTTTTCATATATATTATCCTTTTGATATTCTTTTTTTGATTATACCACCGAAAACCGATAAAGTCAATAAAATTATAAAAAAAAGAAACGGGGGTAGACCCGTTTCTGTTTGATTTGTGCTTTACCGTCCGTCGTTTGATTCATCCGACGTTTATTTGATTATGATTTCCGATATCTCCGCTTTGACGTCTCCGAACGCGATACAGACAAACCGGGCTTTTGAAACGTTGATCTCCGTGTATTGAGAAAGCGTTATATCCGCGCCCGCTTTTCCGTTTTCATCCTCCGTATAAACGCGCAGTCCGTCTGATTTTGAGAGGTAGAGCTTTACCGTCTCCGCGTCTCTGACGTCCAGTCTGAGCGTTTTTCCTTTCACTTTTGATGGATCGGCTTTGAACGAGGTGAAAAGATTACGGTCAAACATGGCAGAAATGTCCGTATTCTTACCGCCGTCAAACGAGGATTCTCCGGGCAGGACGTATTTTTCCTGTATTTCAAACTCCGTTATGATAAGCCAGTACTGCTCCGTCTGCTTTCCGCGCAGACGGACGTATCTTGCCGTGAATTCCGCGCTCTTCTCCGTCGTTTTACCGGTCGTATTGCAAAGAAACGTGTAGTTCTTGCCGTCCGTCGAATACTCTATTACTCCGTTTCTCATATAATCGTCCGCGTGTCCGTCAGCGCTCATATAAAGGCGAACGCCCGTTATCTCCTTAACGGACCCGAGATCGACCGTGAACGCGCTTCCGTTTACCGGCGCGCCCGCCGTCCAGAAAAACGTAGAAGGATCGCCGTCGAGCGCGTAATACGGATGGTAATCCGCATACGTCTGAATCGTCGACGACAGCGTTCTTCCGTCCGCGCTGCCGCTGCCGCCCAGATATCTGTTTATCTTTGAGCGCGCATCCGACAAAAACGGAACGAGAACGTCCGGGCTGACCCTGACTCCGGCGCTTTCACTCTGCGAATAAGCCGAAACGAACGACATGGCGTTTGCCGCGCGCTCCGCCTCGTCTTCCGCTTTCTCGAATTTCAGATAAGCAAAAGCGGCGGAAACCATATCTTTCGCCTTGTTAAGCCATTTTTTGACCTCGGACAGCAGTTTTTTCTCTCCCTTTTCCGACAGGACGTCAAGATCAGCTTTCATCTTTTCAAGATCGGACAAAAGCTTTTCCGCGGCGCCTTCATCCTTGTTTTTATACGCTGCGATATCGTCCTTCAGCATAAACGAGGATCTGTTTCCGTTTATCGCAGTATCGCGCGTGAGGTCCATAAGCGCGTATAAGCCGTCCGAGCATTCGGGCGCGACGTATTTCACCGCCGCCGCAGCGGACCCCTCGGGCTCGTATGCGGACGGATTCCAAAGGTAATCCGCTATCGTTATGAGAGGCACCTCGGACGCGTAGCCCTGGTTCATGGGATTTGAAACGAGACCCGAGATCGAATTATAAAGACTTGCGTCAAGGCTTACGCACGGACCCATAAAGAGCTGATCGCCCATCGTGTCGTTCACCGGATAATTCCACCAGATATAAACGTTTCTTTCAAGCTTTTTCGTAATGCTTTTCAGATCGCTTTCCTTGATGGACGCCGGAAGAACGTAGTTGCCCGTCCACATCACCATTATATCGGGATCGAGCAGAGGGGCTATTTCTCCCGTATAACCGGTAACGAGCGCCTGACAGAACTCGGGCGTTATCATTATCAGATCGGTACAGCCCTCGTGCGTTTTTACGAATTTCTTCTGAAAATCGTTGCAGAGCATCGCGTGACCCTTTGCGTCAAGCGTCGGGATGTCGTCAAGAAGTATCGCAAAATCGCGCACTCCGAGCGCGTACATAGAATCGCACTTCTCCGTCAGCTTAGAAAAATCCTTTTCGTATCCCGCACCCAGATCTATATCAAGTCCCGGAGATATCGCGTAAACAAAGCGGACGTTGTTTTTTATCGCCGTATCTACAAGCTCCCTCATCACGTTTATTTCCTTATCCGTGTAAAGAGCGCGCCATTGAGAGCGGTGCTTCGGGTCGTCCTTCGGGGCGTATATATACGTGTTCAACTTATATTTGCCCATGAATTCAAGCAGATCGAGACGGAAGGCTCTTGTCCACGCCGTACCGTAAAAGCCCTCAATAACGCCGCGGAACGCGACGGCGGGCTTGTCCTCTATCTCGGCGGCGGCAAGTCTTCCGTCGCATCTGAGCTGCGCCAGAGTGGATACGGCGGCGAAAACTCCGCGTCTTCCCGACGCGGTCACGGTAACGCCGTCCTTCGTCACACTCAGTTTGTATCCCTCTTCTCCGAGCGCTTCGTCTTCGTTTACGGCGACCGGCAGACCGCCAGCGCCCACTTCAAAGCCGAATTTCGTAAATACGTCGTTATATCCTTCATCAGACGGCGAAAGAAGCGACGCGGGAGCGGACTCCTCTCCCCTCTCCGAAACGACGGCTTTTACGGGAACGGGGCGCAGATCGACGGAGAGAGTTTTATCGTACACCTTCTCGGGCTCCGTTTCCGCATCGGTTTCCGCATCCGTCTCCGTTTCGGTCGGCGCTTCCGTAACGGTCACGGTCTCGCCCGCCGTTTCCGTATCGCCCGCGCCGCCCGTACACGCGGCAAGTCCGAATATCATCAAAGCCGCCGCCAGAACTGCCGTTATCCTTTTAAATTTCATACCATTACCTCACATAATCGGTTTTTACGGTTTGATTATAACATAAAGAATATGATATGTCAATATACAAATAATAAGTAACACATAATATAAAAACGGCGATGCGGAAAGTCAAATGAATCATACGGTAATAACCGGAATCAACCGCTTTGCATATCAATCCGGTATCACAAGCTTCATTTCAGAATGTGATAAATCAACTTTGATCCTTCAAAATATTATCTCTTTTCAGTTTCCATGTCTTGACATTTCTCCTGCTATGTAGTATAATGAAAACGGATAATCTGAATACACACAATATCGCCTCATTGTGCACTGCCTTTCCGCTTCGACCCGAAGAAGTATCGCATAAAGACTTGAGATCCGGATAACGCAGGAATCAAGTTCAAACGTCTTTATCAGATTGTAAAGATTCAGAGGAAACAAAATACTGAATAATAACAGGAGTATAACCATGAAGAAACTGTTCATAACGCTTGCATGCATCGTTACGCTCGCCGCAGCGCTTGCTCTTTCCGCTTTAGCCATACGCACGGATAACGGAGTCCTTGTATATGACGCGGATCGCATAGAGGAGATCCTGAACTGTGAGGCGGGAGAGCGCGATATCAGATGGGACGTGCCGTTCCTTGCAAACGAGCCGAAGATTGACGGCGTAATAGGTGAAAACGAATACTTGCCGTTTACAAACTATATGCCGTACATGTCAAAAGCGGCGTTCGGCAAAACAAATGAAAACTCGTTTCAGGAGTTTATAGACTCGACGGAAGACAACATACTCGACGCGTACTGGGGCTGGGACGGAACATATCTTTATATCGCATTCACGGTGCATCTTGTTAACGGATACCATTGCGACCCCGAGGTGGATTACGGCAGCAGTATACTCTTGTATAACGCAAACTGCCTGCAGCTCGGTTTTGCCGACCCGGAGGCGACAGGCAAGG
>JAEEGL016291441.1_pt1 | contig 53228 bp, 48 predicted proteins | sample 9134231 | NCBI WGS metagenome assembly JAEEGL01 (sample SAMN16246548, study PRJNA631951) | gut metagenome | biome: gut microbiome; feature: rumen; material: fiber-attached | host: Bos | place: Iran: Karaj | collected 2018-10 | reverse complement strand
TGCTTGCAGAAAAGCTGGGCTTTAAGGGCTGCATGGCTGTTTCAGGCCAGACCTACAGCCGCAAGATAGATATGAAGGTTATAAATGTACTTGCTGGAATCTGTTCATCAGCAACCAAGATGGCTCAGGACATCAGACTTCTTCAGCACCTCAAGGAGGTTGAAGAGCCATTTGAAAAGAGCCAGATTGGATCTTCAGCTATGGCTTACAAGAGAAATCCTATGAGAAGTGAGAGAATCTGCTCACTCTCAAGATATGTGATCGTAGATACACTTAACCCTGCTATAACTGAGGTTTCACAGTGGTTTGAGAGAACTCTTGATGATTCTGCAAATAAGAGACTTTCTATTCCAGAAGGCTTCCTTGCTACAGATGGCGTCCTTGACCTGTGCCTCAATGTAGTAGACGGCCTTGTTGTTTATCCTAAGGTTATTGAGAAGCGCCTTATGTCTGAACTTCCATTCATGGCAACTGAGAATATCATGATGGATGCTGTTAAGGCAGGTGGAGACAGACAGGAACTTCACGAGAGAATCCGTGAGCTTTCCATGGAAGCTGGCAAGAATGTAAAGGTAGAGGGCAAGGAGAATAACCTTCTCGAGCTTATTGCAGCTGATCCTGCTTTCCATATGTCACTTGAAGACCTCAAGGCATCTATGGATCCTCAGAAGTATGTAGGCTGCAGCGTTCACCAGGTTGAGAAGTTCCTTTCTGAAGTTGTTCAGCCAATCCTTGATGAAAATGCTGAGCTTCTTGGGGTTACAGCTGAAATCAATGTGTGATAAAATGCTATGATATAGGTGTCAAAAGTCAAAAATGCGTGCATGCTTGCATGTTAAGCATTTTGACTTTATGACCCGAACAAATATGAGGAAAAAGCAATTTACGTAGTAAATTAGCGTTTTCTGAATATTTGTAGAATTGCGAGAGTTTCGAAGAAACGGAGCAATTCGTATATCATATAGGCGTATTATATAGGCGTATTATATAGGCGTTACAATTGTTCTGCTACTTTTGGCAGAATTGGAGAAAGTAGCAGTAGGATTTGAAAGAATAATACTGCTACTTTTGCATAGAATGAAAATTCGGCAGACATAACAGGCAAAAATAGTCTGCCGCAAATTAGGAAAAAGGGGGAAGTATATGACCATAAAAGAAATCTTTCAGAATAAAGAAGTAACACTCTCATTTGAAGTGTTCCCGCCCAAGACTGACGATGGGTACGAAGCAGTGGAGAAGGCAGCAGCAGAAATTGCAGCACTAAAGCCTGACTTCATGAGTGTTACCTATGGCGCTGGTGGCGGAACCAGCAAGAATACAGCTAATATAGCAGCTGACCTTCAGAACAAGTACAATACGCCAGTTCTGGCGCATCTTACCTGTGTGTCCTCAACAAGAGAATTTGTTAAGGATATGATCACAGTCTACAAGGAAAAGGGCATAGAGAATATCATGGCTCTTCGCGGAGATATCCCCAAGGAAGGAAGAATCTGCTACGACTACGACCATGCAACTCAGCTCATCTATGATATCAAGAGTCAGGATGACTCTTTCTGCATAGGTGGAGCCTGCTACCCAGAGGGACATGTTGAGTGCGCCCGCCAGTCAGAGGATATAGAGCATTTAAAAGAAAAAGTTGAGGCAGGCTGTGACTTTTTGACTACGCAGATGTTTTTTGACAATTCAACTTTGTACCAGTTCCTCTATAGAATCAGAGAAAAGGGCATTGAAGTGCCTGTAGTCCCAGGAATTATGCCTATTACAAATGCTAGACAGGTTGCAAGAAGCGTTGCTCTTTCAGGGTCAACCATTCCTCAGAAGATGAAGATCATGGTGGATAGATTTGCAGATGATCCTCAGAAGATGAAGGAGGCAGGAATTATCTACGCTAGCGATCAGATCATCGATCTGATTTCCAATGGTGTCAGCCACATCCACGTGTACTCAATGAACAAACCTGACATCGCTGCAGGCATCATGAGAAACCTTGCTACTATCATTAGATAAGTTCGCAACAATTCTAGGCTTGCAACTGTACATATAGTAAAGATGCAAGAAATGTGGTGGAAACCGCAAATATATATAATTCAGAAACAGAGGTTTACATAATGAACGAACAGAACATGAATAATCAGAATCCTGGGCAGCCAGGGTCTAATATCAAGATTACAGAGGAGGAATACAACTACGCGCAGGAAGTAATAAAGAGACTTTCAGATTATTATGATGCCAAGGTTGTAGGACAGCAGCAGCTCAAGTTCTCACTTATTGGAGCTATCATTGCTGATGGTCATATCCTTATTGAGTCAGTTCCTGGACTTGCTAAGACAACAGCAGCCAAGGCTATTTCAGATGCAGTAGATGGTAAGTTTGCACGTATCCAGTGCACACCAGACCTTCTTCCTGGAGACATCATTGGTACACAGATCTACAATCAGGCTAATGGCAAGTTTGAGACAATCCTTGGACCTGTATTTGCAAACTTTGTACTTTTGGATGAGGTAAACCGTTCAAGTGCCAAGACACAGTCAGCCATGCTGGAAGCCATGCAGGAGAAGCAGGTAACTATCGGTGGCACAACCTACAAGATGCCTCAGGATATCTTTACCGTAATTGCTACACAGAACCCTATCGAGCAGGAAGGTACATATCCTCTTTCTGAGGCTCAGACTGATAGATTCCTCATCAAGGAAGTTATCACATATCCTCTTGCTTCTGAGGAAGTTGAGATCCTTAACAGAATTGAGAATGGATCAATTTCACAGACAACACCTCCTGTTCTTACAATTCAGGACGTTGACCGTGTTCAGGATATCTGCGACAAGGTATATGTTGATGAGTCAGTTAAGTGGTACATTTCATCAATCGTAGTAGCTTCTAGAAGAGCAAACCAGATTCCTGGCTGCGAAGTTGGCAAGTATGTAAGAATTGGCTGCTCGCCTCGTGCTTCTATTGCATTCCTTAAGATGGCAAGGGCTGCAGCTCTTATGCAGGGCAGAACCTACGTTACTCCTGATGATGTTAAGGCTGTTAGCCATCAGGTTCTTCGTCATAGAATTGGTCTTAACTACTCAGCAGTTGCTGATAATATTTCAGTTGAGCAGGTTATCGACGGAATCGTAAACTCAGTAAAGACACCATAACGCGTCTACCCCCAAAAAGCTAGACGCAAGACAAATCCAATGATTTGGCTTGTCGTAATGTCTAGAACTATGAGCAACATAATATATTCACGACTGACATTTCAGGTAACAAAAAATGAAACTAGATTATGAATACTTATCGAGGATACGAAGAGCAGTAGCTCTTTATACAAATAGGAAAACCTCCAACATTCTTGATGGTGACTTCCACTCTATACATCGCGGCCGCAGCATGGAATTTGACGACCTCAAGGAATACAGCTTTGGCGACGATGTTCACGATATTGACTGGAAATCTTCTTCCAGAATGGGAGATATACTGGTCCGCAGGTACATGACAGACAGAAGACACAATGTAATGTTTGTCTGCGACTGCGGTCGCAAGATGCGAGGCGACACTCCGGGAGGAGATGCCAAGAAGGAACTGGCTCTTATGACCTTTGGAACTATCGCCTACATCACAGGTAGGAACGGGGCGGATTATGCTCTGGCTTATCCAAATGGCAACAAGGCTATGGTATCTCTTTTCCGCTCAGGCCCTGAGCACATGGAAAAGCTCATTTATGACCTGGAAAAAAATATGGATCAGGACCAGGAAATCAGTGTCAATGAGGTTATAAAAGAGGTGATGAGTACCGTCCACAAAAAGATGATCATTTTCCTTATCACAGATATGGAGGGACTCAAGAACCTTGACGGAAACATGTTAAGGGGAATCACCACAGATCATGACCTTATGATCATCAACATCGAGGATGCCATGCTTACTGGAGATATCGTCTATGATACAGATGTAAGCCTTTATGAGAAGCTTTTCTTTTCCCATAACAAGAAGCTCCACGAGGAAGAGGTCAGGATTCACGGAGAAATACTAAACGCCGCATCTTTTTTGTGCAAGCAGAACAAGGTTGGCCTCACCAGCATCAGCACTGAGAGCCAGATCATTGATGCGACAATAGATTTGTTGGAAAGGTATAGACATGGTTACTACGGTTACATTACAACCACCCTTTGAATATTATTGGTGGGTTATCTTAATAGCAGCTATCTTGGCAGCAGCTGCAATTGCGATAGTTCTTTATGTGCTGAACAAATATTTCCACATTTTCTCTAAGCTTTTTAGCAAGCCCAAGTCTCAGATAAAGACGCCGCCTGCCAAATTGCTGTATCAGATCAAGGAAGACTACATTGGCCAGCTTCAGCAGCTATCCCTTGCCTATGGTAACAAATCCATGGACAAAAGAACTGCCTACCAGCGCCTTAGCCTTCTAATAAGAGGCTTTGTCAAGGAGGCCACAGGCATAAATGTGGAAAACTACACCAAGGCCGAGATTAAAGCCTTTGGTATCAGGCATCTTGATAACCTGATGGAGGAGTATTATGTCCCTGAATTTGCTGAGGAAGAAAGAGCAAGTGGCAGGGATTTCGTAAACTCCTGTAATATTGCATTAGGAGTGATCAGAACATGGAGTTAATGAATGTATGGGCCATTGTTGTGGGACTTATAATCACAGCAATAGTGGCAGCATTGGCCTTTTTTATCAAATATGAGGGAAAAGAGAAATACACACACGGAGTTAAGGCTTCTAACACTTCCCTCATCAAATCTTCTAAGGTTTATAAATCGCTGAACAAGCAGTACAACGTACTAAGGGCAGCACTGGCCATTGGAATGGTCGGAAGTATTTTGTCATCTCTTTTCCTGGTGGCAAGGCCCTATAAGACTCAGGACGTTTACACAGGGGTCAAGAAAAGAGATATCATCATCTGCATGGATGTTTCCTATTCACTTTATGACCTTAATATGGAGCTTGTGGATTACCTAAAGGGCGTAGTTCACGGCCTTGCGGGAGACAGGATTGGCGTTAACATTTTTAATACTTCTACAGTTACTTATGTTCCAATGACGGATGACTACGATTATGTAGAAATGAAGCTGGGTGAGCTATCCAATTACTTCGTTATGCAAAAAGAGCTGTATGAGGAATATTATGATGTATACGGCTCGTACCTCTCAGATTATCCGGACGATGTGTATGAGAAATACATGGCGCTTAGAGAGAAACTTGAGTACTACGATGCTGGAACTCTGCACCACAACTCAAGTAAGGGATCATCTCTTATTGGAGAGGGCCTTGGAACAGCTCTTTATACCTTCCCTTATCTTGGGGAAAAGGATAGGACAAGATTTATCATCCTCAGTACTGATAATGAACTTAATGAGAGCTGGGGATACAAGCAGATCATGGATGTGAACACGGCGGCCAAGTACTGCCAGAGCAATGACGTTACTGTGTACGGAATCTTCCCTGATGAAGAGGATTTCTACGATCCGGAGGAGTATAGCTATTCCGCTTGCAAACAGGAACTTGCAAATGCAATGGCAACAACTGGTGGCACGCTTTACGTCAGAACAGACGATCTTCCGGTTTCAGCTATAGTAAAAGATATCACGAAAAAAGAGGTTATTACGGCCAATATGGTAATGTCCAGAGAAACACAGGATGTGCCAAGACCACCATTTATAGCCCTTATTATATGCCTCGCATTTACCTGCGCGGCAGGATTGGTGTTACAGAAATGAAGATACAACCTATTTTTCCAATTGGATTTATGATATTTGTATTTGCCTTATTCTTTGGTGCCACAGCCTTTGTGATTATAAGAAATAAGGTAAAGACACTTGAAAAAATTGCATCTCTTTGCAGGATGACAATTATCTACATTTTAGTATTTGTCATAGGCTTAAGACCTGTAAAGGTTGATACCAACTATGAGTTCATGACCAAGAACCTTGATGTTCTCTTTGTTGTGGATAACACGATCAGTATGTGGGCTCTTGATTATAATGGTAAGAACCCCCGTATGGACGGTGTCAAGGCAGATATCAACTACATAATGAATGAACTTGCAGGATCTAACTTTGCTCTGGTGAGCTTTGACGACAGCGCAAGAGTTCTTTCACCATTTACACAGGATATGCAGTATATCGAGAATCTTCTTGATGTTATGATCACTCCAGACAGCTACTACTCAACAGGAAGTAACATGGGCATTCCTTATAGAGATATTCAGGGACTTCTGGAATCTTCTAATAAAAAAGAGAACAGAAAGACTATTGTTTTCTTTATAAGCGATGGAGAGGTTACAAACCCGGAAGAACAGGCAGTTGACTACTCTCAATTTGCTCAGTACATCGATACCGGCGCAGTTCTGGGCTATGGATCAGTTACTGGCGGCAAGATGAAGGAAGGTCATAGCTACATCTACGACTACGATACTCACGCAGATGCTATCTCCAAGATTGATGAGGAGAATTTGCAGAAAATCGCCGGAGAGCTTGGAGTTCAGTACCTTAACTTAAACGGTGGGAACTCTCCACTTACAGCTTCTCTTGAGATAATCAAGCAGCAGGCTGCAACAGTTGTAGAGACTGGAGACGGCGCAGAAAGATATATCGATACCTACTATTATTATGCAGCTCTTTTGGCAGCTATGCTCCTTGTAGAGGGCGTGGTCTTCATCAGAAAAGGCAGACTGTGATAGCGTTAATAAAAAAGAATTGGAAATGTGAAAGGGGACAATATGGACTTTAAAAAGATTCCTCTTAGAGTTTACTTTATATTGGTAGTGGCTCTTATATTTGGGATTTCTTCAGGAATTCTCTTTTTCAGGATCATCAATAACCACCTCTTTGTAAAGGCTTATGCAGAGGGTGAGTACAAGACTGAGAAAGAAGAAGGACTTCTTAAATTAAATGTGCCAGAAAGCTACCTTCCTTATTATAATCTTGGAAATGTAGCCTATGAAAACGGCGACTATGCCAGTGCAGTAGGGTACTATAATGAGGCGCTTTCTCTTTTCCCTTATGGAGAAAAAGAGTGCGACATCAGAATTAACCTTGCTCTTGCCATGTGCTACGGCATCGACTGGCAGAATATGGATTCTAAGGAAGAAATTGATACTGCTCTTGTGGTGCTCTATAAGGCCAGGGATGTGCTCCTTGTGAACAACTGGGCTACAGAGGACGGTGAAGGCCACAGGGACGATGATGCCCAGCAGCTTAAAGAGGACATTGATGCTATGATTGAGAAACTCAAGAACCAGCAGGGCGACCAGTCTCAGGACAATCAGGATCAGCAGGATGATAAAAAGGACAACAGCGGCCAGCAGGATAATTCCCAGTCGGAAGACGATAAGTCTCAGTCCGAAAAGGAAAAGCGTCTCCAGAAGGAACTTGAGGGTGAAAAGAAAGATGCCCTTGATGAGCGCAGTAAGAACCAGGATGATCTGAAAAAATGGGGCAGCTACAGCGATGGCCAGGGCGGTGACAAAAAAGACGGCGAGGATGCCGGTTCCGGCTATGGCGGCGGTGGCGGAAGATATAAGCCCTGGTAAGAGGTAAGCCAGAAGGGATGTTAGACAGAGTTGACGTCCCTTCTGGCTTTTTCTGGCTCTTTTAAAAGGACTTTTTGTGAGGTGGCAAAGTTGTGAAAAGTTGCGGCATTTTAATATTGCAGAGCCGCTGACATTTATTTTGCAGTCATTATTGACGGATTATTTGTATAGTTATATTATGAAATTAACCTACATAAAGAAAAGAAAGCAATAAAGTGAGGTTAATATGAACTATCAGATTTTTTTGCGTGATCTTAAATCACAACTACAGACTCAGCTTAATATAAAGAAGGCCTTGATCAGAAAATATGATATAGATGGTTATATCAGCCATAAACGTATAGGGCAGAAAGTGTATGATTACCTTCAATATAGGGATAGGAATGGCGAGATAGTATCTGTTTACTTGTCGGAAGAGGACAAAGATCTATATTTGAAGGCTATAGCACAAAGAGAAATAATACAGCAGAGAATAGCAAGGTTATCCCAGGACATTGAGATGCTCTCAGGAGTGCCGACAGAAGAAAATGTGGAGGGTAAGGTAAGACTTCCTGAGAAGTATGCAGGTTTTAGAATGCTTCACGGATCGGTTGGCGTTAGTCCAAGGTTTCATGCCATATTTCACATAGAAGCCATGAAAAATAAACACGAATATAGAGCTGTTGCCACTTACAGAAAGAGAAAATTCTCAGCACCTTTAGTATATGTGCCAGAGCTAAATATCAGCGATATTCCCATATATATGTCTGATGCTGCAATGGTGATAGATAATGCGATCAGTGATGCAGGAATTCAGATAAAAGAAAAGTCAAAAGACGTGCTCAAGGGGAAAACAAGAGAGGGAATAGCTTACAAGGCATCAAAGCAGAAAAGCGGATATATTGTGAACTTTACATACCACGGTCAGCATTGTGAGTTCATGATTGACATGGATTATCCTGATATAACAGATGATATGAGGCGATTTTCTTTTTCTTCCAGAATTAAGGAGTATATTAGAAAAATAGATATGGACGATGCACTCAGGAGATATTATGGGAAATAGGGATTATATTCTAAGACATAAAAACATAGATGTGGCGCTCCTACAGATCAGTGAAGATGGAGAAATGCACAATGCGCATATTCTACAACCCGCCTATGTTCCCTTTATTCCTATCCAGGAAGAGAAGAGTATATACCGCTGGTGGAGAGATAGAGCAATTCCTGAAGGGAGGGACAGGCTTTCCGAGCTACTTGGTAAGTACGGTTGCGATAGTGCTCCTGAGTTTTTGCTCAAGAATTTAGGCCTAAGCCTTACGGACACATATTGGGTGTGCCCCTTTGATTACCGATTGCTGAAATGGGAAGAAGTTAATCTTTTTGACCATGGCCTTGATTCGCAGCATTTCCATGACTCCAATGGCTGCCCTCATTATTCCGAGTCTCCAGATGCGGCTCTGGGTGGAACGCTTGATAAAGAGTCTGTGAAACTTGAGGATGGGTGGTATTTGGACAAGAAGTTTAATCCCAAGTATCCCGATGCTCAGCAGAACATAAACGAATTATTTGTATCTGAAATACACAAAAGGCAAGGTTGGCAGGAATATACGCCCTATACTGTGATAAGAAACGAACAGGGAATCTGCGAACTATCAAGATGTAAGTACTTTACTAACCAGAACTTAGAGCTTATTTCTGCATTTGACCTGACTTGTGGTTATGGCATTAGCGATTATTCAGGACAGACAGAACTTGAAAAATATGTTACAGCCTGCGTTGATGGAGGCTTGGAAAAAGATTATGTCTGCAAGTTTCTGGACTATATGATATCTATAGACTTTGTGTCCTCTAACTCAGACCGCCATTGGCATAATTTTGGCGTCCTCAGAGACTCTGACACCTTAAGGCTTAAATCCATGGCTCCAATTTATGATAATGGTAATTCAATGTTTTTTGATTCGCCATATGCCCTTGATCGGGTATCTCTTGTTAGAATGGAGAATACTGGCATAGAGAAAAGAGAAATCGACAGGCTTAAGCTCATACATGATAAGAGCATTGTAAAAGCGGATCTCTTGCCTACACCCAATGAGACTTTGGAATTTTACTGCCAATACGGGCTAAGAGAAGAGCGTGCACAGCAAATATCAGATAGCTATAGCCTTAAGCTTGATTTATTCCTGGAATTTCAACACGGTATTGAAATTAGTCTGGCCAAGGAAATGGAAGAATATGTATATGGTCCGCCATATAAGAACCAACGCCCCAATAATTTAAAGAATTAGTATATTCGAAAAATGCAAAACAGAAAACTATATTAGAGCAGTTATGCTCTCAATATCAACTTACCAAAGCACAAGCCAAGAAGTATCTTTGAAATAAATCCTCACTCCAGATTGAAATAAAAGAAAAACTTCGAAACATCTATTTATGTACGCTTTAGAAAAACTTTATAAACACTTAAAATCAAGCCGCAACCACTGCAAAACTGCATGGTTGCGGCGTTTTTTATTTAATAAAAACTTTCCAAACAAAGCTAAAGTAATATGCTAATATGTCGATATAAAAGGTGCTAGATATGATTGAGCACAAGATATGAACAGAAATTGACGAGTATTCCAATATTTTGTATAATTAATTTATGGTTTTCAGACAACTCCCCATTCGGAAGATTATTTACTGAGAATTAACAAAATTATTATATGAAATTAACGGAATTCCTCGCCAGACTCCAATCAGAAACTGCCAACAAGCACTGCTAATTGAAGTCGAAAAGAGGTGATGCCGATGCGCTTTTTAAAGCGAGCTAATAAAAAAAGGCAGAAGGGACACGAAAGTGCCCTTAATAGGGAGGTGAGAGAACCACCACCTTGAGTGCAATGCAATTAATACTTTTTGGAGGGCAAAAGAAATGTCTAACGAGACAGATACATCTAAAAAGAGTTCAAACAGTATCAAAATTATAATTGCAATAGCAGCTGTAGTAATAATCGCATTAGTAGTAGTGATCATCCTACTTCTCACAAAAGGCAATAAGCCAGTTGAGGAGAAAAGAGATGATGTTGCTGCCAGAGGTGTGGTGGTAAACCAGAGTAACGCTGATCAGGTAGTTGACGACATGGTTCTTACTCCATATGTGGAACCTGGATATTACGAAGCTTCTATGACCAATGTTTGGCACTTTAAAGATAGCAGTTCTGTTTCTGAGGATGCTTTTGTCGAGAATGTGTCAGGTAATACAAATGATGTTTATTTCGATGTATTCCTGGCTACGGATGAGGAGAATCCGATAATACAATCTCCTGTAATACCTCGTGGCGTTCAGATGGACCAGATCAAATTAGATAAAGAATTAGGCGCAGGAACTTACGATTGCGTCCTTATCTATCACTTAATTGATGAAAATCAGGAGACCATCAGCACACTTCGCGTAGGAATTACTATAATCGTTGAAAACTAAATACTTTTTATTGTAACTGATAACTATGGTAACAACCCCGAACATGAAGTGAGGGTAAAAGATATCTTAATTTCAAGGAGGAAATTAACAATGAACAAGTTTAGTAAAGTAATTGCAATTGCACTCGCAGCAACAATGGTAATTGGAAGTTCAGTAACAGCTTTCGCAGATGAAGAGCCTACATATTCAGAAGGCGCTGGAACATCAGAAGGACACGTAGAAAAGAAAGCAACTAATGTAGTTCTTCCAACAATCTCTACAGCAGAAGTTACATCACCTTTTGCTTATACAATGGATCCAGAAGGTCTTATCAAGGCTACAAGCCATGAAAAGTATGGAGATGCTGTTGAATTCCCAACAACAAATGATACGCAGGTTTACTTTAACAATGGTAAGAAGGGCGGCGAAGGAGATGACAAGAATAATGTTGTATATGCAAATTCCAGTGTTGCTCAGAAAGTAACTAATAAGAGTAGCCATAAGATTAACCTTACTGTAAAAGCAGAAGTTGCTGAGGCAAAAACTACAGATATTCCGTTGGTTGCTAAATCTGCACTTGCAGATGCATCTGCAGCATCTTTGTATTTAGGATTGGTTGTAGGAAGTGGCGATAATTCAACTAAGGAGATTACTGCTGATGCAGCTGCTTCAAAGACTGTAGAAATCGATGGAACAGCAGCAAACTTCAAGATCGCTGTTAAGACTACAGGTGAAGGAGATGATGCAGTAAAAACTTACGAGTATCGTGCTCTTACCATTGACGAGTATAAGGCTCTTGACGGGAACAGCTCTAAGACACAGGCTGATTATGATGCAACATGGGCTAATACAACATTCAATCTTGAAGGTGCAGTAACTACAACTAAGGCTATTACATCAACAACAACAGCTCCTAAGATTAAGGTTACATGGAGTTGGGTTGATCCTGATGCTACACCTACAATTGCTTTGGTAGGAGAATCCTATAGCAGAGCAAATACAGCTAACAAGTTTACTTTAACAAACATCGGTAGTCTTACAATTACTGGCATTAAAGCATACATGGCAGACGGAACAGAGGCTGATCCATTTGCTTCAGGAAGCTGGTCAGTAAACGCAGATAAGACTGAGCTTACAGTAAACGGCACAAAAGCTCCATTCGGTTCAGCTGCTGTTGGCAATAAGAGAGGCATTGGATTATTACTTAGCGACGGAACTGAGATAAAAGTTCAATTTGATGTTGTTCAGTAACATCCTGATGGGTAGTAATATTTTTCTTTAATTGCTTGACAATTCAAGAGCCATACTAGATTAGTATGGCTCTTGCTTTTGAAACCGCATGAAATAAAAATTCATTAAGTGGCCATAAAAAGGAATTTTTTATGAAAAAAAAACTATTTGTTGGATCTGCAGGAGCATACCATGATGGCTATTTGTATTTTTGCCCTAAAGAGCATAATACTTTTTGCAGAGCTGATTTAGAGAATGGCAATGTTGAGGTCCTGGCTTTTTTTAAGGAAACTAGTACAGATTTATATCGTAAAGCGTATGTTTACGAAGATAAAATATGGTTCATTCCCTGGAAATCAAAATATATAGTTAAAGTTAATCTTGATACCCTCATTTTTACATATTATGAGATACCATTTCGTGTAAAAAGTGATATTGGAGAAAATATAGAAAAATGTGCTTATTTAAGTTCTGGAACATTTAAGGATAGATATATATTTTTAGTCCCGACAATGTATGATACACCGCTGATCATTGACATGAAAACAGATATTATAATCCCATTTTTTGATGCTTTGAGTGTTGACAATCAGGCTTATGGGTATGGATGCGTTACGGATGATTATTTTTGGCTATCTCCGCATACAGGGAAGATACTAGTAAAACTTGATATTTCAGACGGCAAGGTTGAGAAACTAGGATGGAGATATAATACGTTAGCGTATAGAGGTATGAGCTACTATGATGGAAAAATATGGTTTTCACCTGGAACTGATTCTAGTGATATTCTTTTTTTTGATCCTATAGTAAACGAATTTGGGAAATTATCTGTTCACGATAGTAAAGAAGAATTAAGTAGTTACAATGAGAGCTTTGTGTGTGATGGAGAGTTAGTAATTTTACCATATATAGGAAATAGAATATTACGAGTAAATAATTCTAATGGTAGTTATGATGTTTTAACTAATGAGATAAAAGAAACTATTGGCTTAAGAGTATTAGGTAATTCAGAAAAAAAAATACTTGCGAGTGAAAATGATAATCATGTTTATGAATGGAAAGATAATAAACTAGAGGATTTATGCGAACTGGAATTTAGTGATTATGGAAAAACTCAATTGTTAAGACATATTATTGAAATAAAGAGTTTATCATTTGAGGGTGATTATTCCTTAAAGCATTTTTTAGGTGCCGTGTGAATAATATGAAACTATATGAGATGGTGAGCAATGGATTATAAGAGCTTAGAATCAATCATTCTAAATAAAAATAGAGTATGCATTTTTGGAATGGGATTTATTGGGCGCATTTGGGCATATCATATTTTGAAAAGTGCAGGGGCTGAAATAATAGGTTTTTGCGACAATTATAATAAAAGTGAAGAACTCTATGGAATACCAAGAATTGAATATAAAGATTTATTAAAACAAAAAGACTATTGCTTGTTGTTTATAGCAGCGAGAACAGTATTTCAAGAGCAGATAATGAGACAAATCCGCAAAGATGGATTTGAAAACTATTATTTATTAGACGATAGCTTTATACAGAAATTATTTTTTAGTATAGATAAAGCACCAATTGATGTTAAGAAACGGTATTTTGAGATTTATGATGATTCTGCTTATTTAAAGAAAACGTTTAATTTCTATATGGATAGAACGCTTGATTTAGATAATCCCAAGACCTATAACGAAAAAATACAATGGTTAAAAGTTCATGAGCATAATAGAGAATACATTGATCTTGTAGATAAAAATGCAGTTAAAAAAATAGTTGAGAAGAAGATTGGAAAGGAATATGTGATACCTACTTTTGCAGTGGCAAAACAAATCGGAGATATCCGGTTTAAAGAAATAAAACAACCCTTTGTCGTTAAGTGTACACATGATAGTGGCAGTTCTCGTATTTTTAATGATTTCAAAGAAATTCAGCAATCTAGCGTGAAAAATCATTTTGATTATTGCCTTTCAAGAAATTTTTACGTTGAAACACGTGAATGGCCGTATAAGGAAATTAGCCCGGCAATAATAGTAGAGCCTAAATTGATGGCTCAAGGAGGCGTAATAGATTATAAATTATTCTGTTTTAATGGCGTTGTCGATAATATTATGGTGGTTAGAGGAAGAGAGCAAGGAAATCCGAAATATTTTCATTTTGATACAAATTGGAAATTGCTCAGGTTTAACAGGCTGGGTAGATCGCTCCCTGATGGTTACACGGAAAAAAAGCCGTTGTTTATAGATGAGATGATTTCTATAGCTGAAATATTAAGTAAAGGTATTCCTCATGTAAGAATTGACTTGTACGAAGCTAATGGGAGAGTTTACTTTGGAGAATACACATTTTATAGTTATGGCGGGTATGAAACGGGCTACGATGAAAAAAGTGATTTATATTTAGGAAGCAGGATAACCGTGATATGAGAGGGCATGTGAAAAGGTGGAGAGATATCTAAGTGATGATGGGAAGATAGAAGTAAATGTAAATATAGGTTATTTGAGTGAAGGACGATTACTGGAAGGGAAAAATATCTTTATCTTAGGAGCTTCTGGAGGAATTGGCCAAAGTATAGCTAGAGCCTGCATTGGTCAAGAAGCCAGTGTTGTGCTTGCAGGTAGAAATATTGAAAATTTAGAAAATCTTAGCAATGAGCTTGGATGTAAGGCTAGACATATTAAGGCTGATCTGACAAATGTAAGTAGCTTTGCAAAAATAATAGAACAAGCTGACAGTTTTTTTGGCAATTTAGATTGTGTCGTTATGGCTGCAGGAATCAGTCTTCATGAACCGCAAATGGAAAAAGTTGACGAAAAGAGTTGGGATATTCAATTTGATACAAATATTAAAGGGCCGTATTTTTTTATTCAGCAGTGGGTGAATTATTATAGAGAAAAAAGAATAAATAATGGCCGGATAGTGTTTTTGGCATCGGATACTAGTGGTATGGGAAGCAGTATACCATATGGCCTTACTAAAAGCGCAGTGTCGAGTTTGACGTTTGGATTGGCTAAGAAATTAATTACAGAAGGTATACGTGTAAATGCTATAGCGCCTGGAACTACTTTGACTGATATGACAGATGACTTTACCAGAGGGTATGTTGGTAGGCACACAACTCAAGGAAAAAGAGTTTTTTTTCCTGAGGAAATAGCACAGGTATGTGTGTTCTTGTTATCTGATATGTCAGCTTGCATTTCAGGGAATATTATTGGATGTACTGAGTCAAATATTTGTTTTGACAATATATCAAAAGAATTTGAAACTAATCCGTAAGCTAAACCTAAAGATTCATATGATTCTTTAATTTTAATAAAATGACTACATATAAATAATACTTTTGAGGGGGGTAAACAATTATGTATGCATGGATGTCAATTATACCGATAGTAGCAGCTATAATATTAGCATTACTTACGAAAAACACTGTTTTTTCGTTGGCAATAGCTTGTATTATAGGATGTTTGATTGGCGGTAAGGGGATATTTGGATTCACAGATATTCTTCAAAGTTCATTAGGAAATGAAGATTTTATTTGGGCAGCTTTGAATATTTTATTTTTTGGAGTTCTTTGTACTTACTATGAAAGAAGCGGTGCCATAGAAGGGTTTACAAGACTTGTTGAAAAAAGAGATATAAAACGAAGAGGAGTTCAATTCGTTGCGTGGATATTGGGATTGATATGTTTTGCAGATTCCATGTCACCACTTTTTGTGGGCTCTGTAATGAGAAAACTATGTGATAAGGCTAAAGTATCAAGGGAAAAACTTTCGTATATTGCAGATTCTACTGCTGCTCCTGTCTCTATCGTTTATCCATTCACGGGATGGTCGTCATATTTGACTGGATTAGCTGTTGGAGTAGGCTGCTTGGCGACTAGGGATGAGGCATTTGCTTTTATGTTAAAAGCGATTCCGTTTGATTTCTATGCTATTTTGAGCATTGTTATGGTGTTACTAATATCTTTGGGAGTGGTTAAGGATTATGGCCCAATGAAAAAGGCAGAGATAAAAGCTTTAGAAGCGGACCAGAACATAAGAAACGATGAAGAAAAAAAAGATAGTAATGTAATTGTAAAAAACAACAATGTGCTTATTAATTTTGTTATACCTACATTATTGTTAATTATTTTATCGATAGGATCGTTTTGGATATTAGGTGGTGTGAAAGTTTTAGAAGCTGTGACTATAGTAGTCATTTTGATGTCGATTTCGCTTATGATCCAAGGTGTAAGCATAAAAACTCTTGGAGACGTATTCACAGAAGGGATTAAAGCGGCAATGCCAGCTCTCTTGGTGTTGGCTGTAGCGTATCCGTTAAATGCAATAACAAAGGATTTAGGGGCACCTGATTTTATTATGTCTTTGTTAACAGATTCTATTCCAGTGGCAGCATTACCAGCGTGTGTGTTCTTGATTTGTGCTATTCTTTCTTTTTCAACGGGAACATCTTGGGGAACATTTGCAATTGCTATGCCGCTAGTTCTTCCTATGGCTTTTATAATTACAAATAATCAAGCTACGCTTTTTACAACACTTTGTTTTGCAGCTGTTGCAGGAGGAGGCCTTTTTGGCGATCATTGTTCTCCTGTTAGTGATACAACAATTATGTCTTCCATGGGAGCTGGGGTTGAGCATATTGATCATGTAAAAACTCAACTTCCCTATGCCATTACAGTTGCCACTATTACAGCATTGTTATATGTCGTTATAGCGCTGATTGTTGCACCTTAAAAATGCGTATGATTGATAATGATGAAGTGGCGATTATGAGATCATTATTTAAATATAGGGGAAAAACATGCTAGACGTGTTGATTTGGGGAACTGGGCATTTGGAAAAAACTCTATAACGAGGGTGCAATAAGAGGTAGAGTGATTGGATACCTTCTAACTCATAAAGACAAGGATGAATATAGAAATTTGCCTGTTTATGATTTCGAATCTATGCCAAAGGACTTTTCCTTTATAATATGTGCATTTTATGATTCGGGTGATGCTTTTTATAAACTTATAGACAGCAATATTGATTTGAGGAAAATTGTTTTTTTAGAACCTGGAAAATATAACCGCTTTTTTAATCCTGATGATAGAATTCGTGAAGTATTAAGCATTAAATGCTATGAACAATATGCAATAAAGTATGGAAAGTTTAGGGGGACATTTTTTGAAACGGATTTGAAGGATTATTTGATGCAAAACGAGGATCAAAGCTTCGCTATAAATCAAGAAAGGTTATATCCGATAGTATCAGATAAATATAGGGATGCGGGAAATGTTAGTCATTATTTTTGGCAAGATACATGGGCAGCTAAAAAAATAATGGGGCAAAAGGTTTCTGTTCATTGGAATGTAGGAAGTAGAATTGATGGATTTATATCGATTTTACTTTCAGCAGGAAAACAAGTAAATCTGATTGATGTTAGGCCATTGCCTATTTTAATAGACGGATTGGCCTTTATACAAAATGATGCAACTAAATTGAGCAGTATTAGAGATGATTGTATTTCATCTTTTTTAGCACTATGCAGTTTAGAACATTTTGGCCTCGGAAGATATGGTGATCCAATCAATCCAAGAGCTTGGAAAATAATTATAGAATGTTTGCAGAATAAAATTGCTCCTAATGGAGATGTATTTATTTCTGTTCCGGTAGGAGCGCAAAGAGTAGAATTTAATGCGCATAGGGTATTTAATGCAGAGACTATCATAAAAGAGTTTAATAAATGTGAATTGGTTGAATATTCTGCCATATATCCAGATGCAAGCGGGATAGATTATAATGTGTTCCCTGACAAGTATTCAAATCTAGAAGAAACATATGTATATGGGCTTTTTTGGTTTAGAAAGAAATGAGATACCAATTGACTCAAATAAGGTGATGCACCTGATGAATGAAAAAGAAGATAAAGAGAGGACGCCCCTGCAGGATAAATATGATCCATGCCAACTTTGCTAAAAAGGGGCCTTATGATTACGATGTCTGTGGTTGCGCAGATTTTATGATTTTTGGTGAATATGATATGCAGTATAATGATTATATGATGGCGTAATAAAGTCGGGGGGTGTTTTTGACGGATAATCATAATTATATAGAGACATATTTTGATAATCTGTTTACCTTTGATACTGATTTGATAAGGGATGGCCAAATTGAGTACTGCGGACAACAAGCACTTATTAAATATCAAATAGATTATACATGCGAAGAGATATATATTTATGGAGGGGGACGAATTGGTTTTTATACTACTGCATGGCTTAAAAGGGAAAAATGTCCAATAAAGGCTATTATTGATAAAGATGAAAGCAAAAATGGCAAAAAACTTATTGGAATTGATATTATATCACCTAAAAAGTTTATGGAAATGTCAGACATCAATACCCCTAAATTAGTACTCATAGCAGCAAACTTAATGAATGAGGTAAATGAAATAAAGAGATTTCTTTTTTCTTGTAATGGAGTTAGAAGAATAATAGACATTGATTTGCCTAGAATATATGATTCGCCTGCTTCTAGAAATGCTTATGAGATTTATAGTAATAAGGATGAATTCAGAAAAGTTCTCCTGGGACTTTATGACTATGATAGTAAGAAAAGTCTATGTGAATTGATTAGGGCATCATTGTATAACGATTTTTATAGGGGAAATGTACAAGCCTCATCAGAAAAGTATTTTATGTTTATCAATGAGGTATGCGCAAGACAAAATTGTAAAATTGCATTTGTTGGCGGTGGAAGTGGAGATACGATTTATTATTTTTTAAGTAAGGAAAAATGCTTTGATAGCATTACAGTTTTTGATCCAGAACCATGTGAAATATATTACAATTTGAGTTTTTTGTCGCAAGAGTATTTAGAGAAAATAACAATATGCGATAGATATGTTGGAGAAGCTACTTCCGAGAAGGTAATCAGTTTAGATGATTATTATTCGGATGGTAATTATCCGTCGCTTATTACATTTGACATAGAAGGTTCTGAGCTATTAGCCATTAGAGGTGCAGAAAAGATAATAGAAAAAGGAAAAACTATTTTTGCAATTAGTGCATATCATAGATGGGATGATTTAATTCAATTTATGAAAGTATTTAACAGTACTAAAATAGAATATGTTTTTGCGTATAGGAAGTATGCTGCATTATATAGAATGAATTCTAATGAGACAGTGCTTTATGCGGTTCCTAAAAGTTTGCTCAGATATGCTGATTCAACACCTGCTATTATAGGTTCAGATTCTAGACAATATTATATGAATTGATTTAGATTAAGCATTCGGGCTGAAAATCTTAATGGTTAAACAGATTGTTTCTTATCCACTGAATATATATGTCTGGCCAATAACCAATAGGACGACGGATAGCGTTTGTTATTTGCTGAGTGAAAATATTATTCATGAAATTTTGATATTTCTGCATGTCTAATGATGCTTTATTCAATTGTTTTTTTGTGATATAAGGCTGTGTGACTACGCGGCACCATTCATTTTCATTTGTATCTATCCTTTTTACTTCTTCTAAAACATCATCGAGATTGGTGAAGCTTGAAACGTTAATTAAAGCCGCAGAATTGAATTCTTTGGCTATATCAGGGTTACCCCAATAGATTGGAATAGAATGTGCCTGAAAAGAGGTGAGTATTTTTTCGCTTGTATATCCATTAAGAGACGCATTTTCGCAAGCGATTGAGAAACGATATCTTTTTTTTACTTGGATACTTTCTAAATGCCAGTCTGGATGGGTATCTTCTGGAAGAATATCAGTGTTATGAAGATGCTTTCCGGTAGAATCTACTTTTTTATATTTGTTTAGTTGGAAAAATAATTGATCTCTCATGATATGGGCATGTTTATTTGAATACATAAAATTACAGTATTCTTTGGCATGATATAAATCATGTGCTTCTTGAACTGTAAGATTATTATGTAGATTAAATATGCTGTTGCTATAAAAATATAATGGAGGGATGCGACCGATGCGTTCGTTTTTTATTCTAGTATCAAAACATATAGCATAATCGAACAGATTTAGATCTGGTAACAAGCATTCAAAAGAAGTCATAATAAAAACTCTAGGGGTATTGGTATTTTTGGACAAATTGACTAGCCGAATAAATTCTTTATAGCTTTCATCAAACATATATATTTGTTCTGAAATAAAAATGTATTGTGGATCATCTGGGTCCCACTTCATGCACGAAACGAGTTCCGAATTATGAAGACATAACATATTTGATAATTCTGATACATTATGTACCCACGAATGCACCATATAAACTCGATAAGATAATACATGAGTCATATCTTTAGTCTCCTTTTAAATGAACATATTCTATTCTTATAATAACGAATTATTGTTCTAATGTGAATGAAATAAAAAAATAAATATGCTACGCGCAATAGCTGAGCCAAAATTAATAGTGTTCTTATTGATGTGCTAGGTCTGAAAGAAATCGGCAGGAAATATATTAAATAATTGGCTTGAAAACTGTTTAAAAAAGCTTTTATGTGTGGATATTGATTGGATAATATACAACATTTGGAAAGGCATCATGAAAGGTAGGCAGTAATGAATAATAAAGTGATTTTGTTCGGGGCTGGAAATACTGGGAAGCGAATTTGGGCAGATATACAGGCAAAAAAAAGTTTTTTCAAAGATAAGTATATTGCTTTTTTAGATAATAACCCACGGTTGTTAGGGGAAAATATTGATGGTTTGTTGGTAAATTCTCCAAATGAAATAAAGATAGAAGAAATAGATATCTTTTTGATTTGTTCAATTTATTATGACCAAATTTATGAGCAGTTGAGAAACATTGGAGTACAGGATGATAAAATTCTCAAATATTTTGAATATATTAGAAAAACAAAATGTGAAGAAGTGTATTCTAAGAGGTATTTTGGCCATAGCAAGAATGGGAGTTGTACATTTGATTTAAAGAATGTAGTAATATACACGGCAATGTTCGGGAATTATGACAACATACATGAACCAGAGTATACATGCGAAGAAATAGATTATATCTGTTTTACAGATAATAGAAATGCAAAATCTAATGTGTGGAAATTTATCTACATGGATGTAGGGGAGGATGGCCCTCTTTTAACGGCAAAAAAAATAAAAATTCATCCTGAATGTTATGTTGGTAATTATGCTACTAATATATGGGTAGACGCTAAACTACAGGTGAAGAATGATCTTAGGGAGTATATAAAAAAGTATAGTAGAGGAGGATCTATGTTATGTTTTCCTCATTTTGAGAGGGAGTGTATATATGATGAAGCAGCTGAATGTTTGAGACTTAGATTGGCTCCCCAAAATAAGCTTCTAGCACAGATATCAGATTACTATTTAGATGGATATCCTATAAATAATGGTTTATATGATATGGGGTGCATCGTAAGAAAACATAATGATATGAGGGTAAAAAAAATAATGGATGAGTGGGAAGCTGAAATAAAAAAATATACAAGTAGGGATCAGATTAGCTTTCCGGTTATTTGTTATAAAAATGGTTTTATGCCAGATGTATGTGATTTATATTTGTATAAGAATAGGTGGGTAAAGTATTATCCTCATAAGCTTGCAAATAATATAGAACCATGGTCTTAAGATATTAGTTCGAGGGGCGTAAATGATGCTATGGTAAAAGGAATGGGCAAAACCAGAAAAGCGACAAAGCTATATAATATAGTAACAGATGATTTTGCTGGTGTGATTGAGTGCTCAAAAACGGCTGTGTTTTGTTATCTATATTACAAAGATACATTGGAATACTATTTGAGTTTTATAGATATAATTCCAGAAGAAATAAAGGTTTATTTTATTACATCCTGCGAGGACGTTGCTAATTCATTACGCTATAGATGTGGAGATAAGAAGAATTACGTGATTATTTATAAACCTAACAGGGGCCGTGATATTTCTGGATTATTAGTTGCTGCTAGAGATTATATCAGACAATATGAGTATTTTTGCTTTATCCATGATAAAGCTCCAAGGGCATGCGGACTTGAAGATGATACTGATTTATGGATTGAGAACATTTGGGAAAATTTATTGGGCTCTGAAAATGTTATAAGGAATATAAGAGAGTGCTTTGAAATACAGTCAGATTTGGGATTGTTAGTTCCTTTGGCACCTTTTGGAGAACACATGCCACTATGGCAATTGGGAACTTGGGGGGATAATTATGATAACACTGTTAGATTAGCCAATGATCTTGGCTTAGAGGTGCATATTGATAAAAACTTTCCTCCGATCTCACTTGGAACTGCATTTTGGGCTAAAACGAAAGCATTAGAAAAACTTTTTAACAAAGAATGGAAATATGAGGACTTTACTGACGAGCCATTGCCAAAGGATGGTACATTAAGTCATGTAATCGAAAGAGTATTGCCATTTGTTGCGCAGGATGCAGGCTATAGGACAGAAATTGTTGTTTCAACTACATTTTTACCCAAATTATTGTCATATATGCAAGAGTATTCGCTTGATTCAGCAAACCTTATCAGCTCTACATTAGGAGCGACAAGTATGCAGAAATTAAGGAAACTGGAGCAAAAAAGACGATTAATAGTTGAAGCATCCAAATGTGGGAAAAATATATATTTATATGGCGCTGGAAATGGTGGAAAAAGATGTTTGGCTTTGTTACGAATGTGGAACGTGAATTTAAAGGGCTTTATCGTAAGTGAATCTGGTCAACATGATTTAGTTGAAGGATTGGAAGTATATAGTATTAAAAGTGTTAGAAACAATTTAGATGATAGTTTAGTTATTATAACCGTTATGGATCATAATATGCGACTCGAAATATGTAGTATTTTAGATGAATACGGCGTGAGTGACTATTTGGTATGGGAATACTGAATTTATTAGGAATTTTACGGATGGTATAAATGATCACTACAAAAATAATTGCTATGTATCTTCCACAATTTCATAGAATTCCTGAAAATGATGCCTGGTGGGGAGAGGGATTTACTGAGTGGACAAATGTTAAAAAGGCAAAACCTCTTTTTGATGGGCATTATCAGCCTAGAATTCCATTAAACTATGACTATTACGATTTATCAGATGGTTCTAGAATATTAGAGCAAATGGAATGTGCTAGAGATAATCATATAGATGCATTCTGTATTTATCATTATTGGTTTAATGGCAAAAAACTTTTAGAAAAGCCTGTGGAATTGATGAATGACATTGATAAACTGCCTATTGATTTTTGTTTATGCTGGGCGAATGAACCTTGGACCCGGACATGGGATGGCACTCTTGGAGCCAAAGAAGTATTGATGGGACAGGAGTATGGTGACCTTGCTGAATGGAAAGAACATTTTGATTATTTGTACAGGTTTTTTGTGCATAAAAACTATTTGAAAGTGCGCAATAGGCCTGTTTTTGTAATATATAAAGGTGTGCAGATAAAAAAACGAAAAGAAATGATAGATTATTGGAATTCATTGGCCTGTGAAAAGGGATTTGATGGATTGTATATAGTGTATGCGCACAGAGAACAGATATTTAATGAGATTCCTTTTGAAAGGAATTCGTATTTTGATTTTGAACCTTTTGCTACGTTAAGAAGAATGCATGATGTTCAACGAAAGGCAATATCGAAAAAGTATGATGGCTTAAAGCCAGATGGGATTGGCAAACATTATTATGTAATTGATTATGAAAAGTTTTGCAAGATAATGCTGGACCGATTTCCAGGATATCCAAATCACTATTTAGGTTTTTTTGTAGGCTGGGATAATACAGCCAGATGCGGTAATAATTCAGAACTCTTTTTTGAGCATAATGAACCAGACATTGCTAAGAGAGTTTTTGAAAAGCAGTATTCCAAGAGCATAAATTTGGATAAAGAGTTCTTGTTTATAAATGCCTGGAATGAGTGGGGAGAAGGTACGTATCTAGAGCCGGATGAACGATATGGTTATGGATACTTACATGCAATTAAGGAAGTGGTTGAAGAGTATGGATGAAATTGCTCGTGCTGATATGGTCAATAAAGCTATAGAGGAACTATTGATTTTAAAAATTCAAGACGTGAATTTTTTTAATTCTTTCAATGAGCTTGGAATATATGATGTATGTATATATGGGATGGGAAAACTTGGAAAGTACCTGTTCCGTATATTAAATGATGCTGGCATTAATATCGTTGTATGTGTGGATAATAGCCCCTCGGTAGAATATGGAGATGTGGTAATAGTTCCCAAGGATAAAATAAAGGATTATGTCGATCAGATTGGCAGTTTTATCGTCACTTCAGAATACTATTATGATGAGATAAAAAGTGAATTGAATGAGAATTTTGATAAACAAGTCGTATTATTAAGGGATATTTTAGAAGAAATGATTATGCATGAACACTGCAGGATTTGAATATGAATGGTCTTGATCGTATACCAGAGAAAATTGCATTATACGGAATTGGTAATAACTGGAAAATCTTTAGCAAATTTGTTAATGACAGTTATTATGATGTAGTGGCATATATGGATGCAAAAAAATGTGGAGATGTTTTAGAAGGTAACGTTATTTTGCCACTAGAAGACCTGGCAAGTATAGAATATGACAAGATACTTGTTTTGCCAAAAGATAATTCTGAAATATTAGAGAATATACATTCTGTTAAAGGGATAAATGAAGACAAAATAGTTGATGCCGTAAGAATAAATAAAGATTACATCTTAAAGAATATTGGGATGTATAAGTATGTGATGCTGACTACAGATGTGGATTACCTTAACTATCCCTATGAGTGTTTGTGCAAGAGAGATGATTTTTGCATGAAAGGTTTTTTGTTTCAAGATAGTAAACTGATTTTTGATGATGAAAACGAGGAAATAGACACAAGTCCAATTACATTTATTGTCAGAGATCACTGCTATATGCATTACAAGAGCATGGGGATTTTTGAATATTTAAAAAAGAGATATCCAAATTCAAAATGGGCAGTGATAATGAGCGATATGTGTGATGGCGAGCATGGAAGATTAAAGCTATTTGGAGCAGATTATATTGAAAATTTAAAAAATGATTTCAAGACTGTTATTACATATCATTCAGGCGATGCTCAAAAGTATGGACTTTTTTATCATGAGCAAGTGTATCCTAAGTGTACTGATGCTGTAGAACGTGGGTCTAGTGTTTTATTCGTAGGATATGCTAAAAATAGGCTGGATTTGTTGCATGAAACTTATAGATTGTTTAGAGAAAATAATGTGGAGTGCAAATTCTATATTAATGGTGTTTCAGATGCAGATATGCTCAAAAATACTGATATTGTCTATAATAATGAACTAAGCTATCGGGATTATTTGGATAAAGTTCGGAAATGTGATTGCATCCTGGAAATATGCCAGATTGGGAATGAGTCGACTTACAGGTATAACGAGGCGGTGGTATATAATAAGCGCTTTTTATTTAATGATCCGTCTTGTTTGCAGCGTAGGTACTACAATCCAAAATTCATGAGGTTCTTTGATGATGTTAAAGATATAGATTTAGAGTGGCTTAAATCTCAGAACGATGTGGATTATGGATATAAAGGTGATTTTCAACCAGAACGACTTTTGGAATATATAGATGAATTACTTATGTCTAGATAAAAATATTGCAACTTGGGGGATTTCTAGATTATGACAAAAAATCCATTGGTTTCAGTGATAATTCCACTGTACAACAGAGAGAAAACTATTAGCCGTGCTATAGAGAGTATTCTAAAACAATCATACCAAAATTATGAAATAATAGTTGTAGATGACTGCTCTAAAGACAGTGGAGCACAGATTGTAGAAGATTTTCATAATGACAAGATACGTATTATTAGATTGCCTGAAAACCACGGAGCTAACTATGCCAGAAACACAGGAATTCAGGATGCTGAAGGGGAGTTGATAGCTTTTTTAGATAGTGATGATGAGTGGATGGATCACAAGCTTGAAAAACAGATAGAGTATATGCAGACAAACGAGCTTGATGCTTGTTTTTGCTCATACACTCAGGTTTGGAATAGCGGAGAAAGAAGACAAATACCTAATCCTGAATTATACCCCTATGAAAATATGGAAAGGGATATATGTAAAATACTTGCTGTTACAAACGTTGTTGGAACCCCTGCATTGATATTAAGTCGAAAGGCAATTGATGACATTGGACTATTTGATGTGAATATGCCTAAAATGCAGGATTACGAATTTGCTATAAGGCTAGCTCGGAAATATAAGATTGGTTTTGTAAGAGAACCTCTATGGTATGCATATATCCAAAATGATAGTCTAACTGTTCAAAACAGCGACGCACAGGCATTTATGGTTATGCTTAGAAAGTACCCGGATTTTCTTGACAAGGATGTTTTGGTTAATAGGCTTATAAACCTGGGTTATTTTCTAGAAAATGGCAAAGTGGATTATCAGAGAATTGATGAAGTTGAAAACATCACAAGATTAGATATAAAAAAGAAAGTGCTTGATGTGTATGCTTATGAGTGGTCATCTAAGCTCGCAATACAACAGAAGCAGTATGAATTATTTGTGAGTATGCTTAGAAACCAGGAGTTTGTTATTTACGGCGCGGGTCTTTGCGGTAAAAAAGTTTTAGCTGAGCTAAAGAAACTTGGCTTGGAACCTAAAGCTTTTGCTGTTACCAAGATTGGGGATACTACTCAGGAAGTGAATGGAATTCCGGTTATTGGAATTGAGGATATTAAGGATAGAGAAACTAAAGTAATAGTTGCAACCACAAGCAAATATGCTGTTGATATGGTTAGTTTACTGGTAGACAAGGGTTTTACTTCCTTTACAGTTTATCCGACACGGATAACATGAAATTTGCACTATTTGGTTAATTTATTAATTTTCCTTAAGAATTCTTGTATTACAAATACACATATGTTAGGATATGTTCCGTCGTGGATGTGACTTACATCCCAGAGAAGTTCATGCCTGATCAGGCATAGAAATCCCAACATACTTGCTAGCGATATGTGGACTATTTATAATACAAGGAGGAAGAATTGGGAAAGAAAGATACAGTTTCCCGCGACTATATGGCGGATAATGAGCATTTTGCAGATGCTTTTAATTTCGCTTTTGGTGGTGAGGAGAAGCTCATAAAACCAGAGGAATTGGTTGATGTGGGCATTACAGAAGAAGTTGTCATCGATACGCAGGATGAATTATTTACATCCAGCAAATTCAGAGATGTCTTAAAAAGAGCCATTGTAAAAAGTGATAACAAGACGTCTTATGTATTACTTGGAATAGAGAACCAATCGGATATTCATTATGCTATGCCTGTTAGAAATATGCTTTATGATGCACTTAATTATTCATCTCAGGTAAATAATAAGGCAAAGAAAAATAGGAATAGAGATAATACAGAGAAGCTTAGTAAAGCAGAGTTTTTATCTGGATTAAAAAAGACAGATAAACTAAAGCCTGTGATCACGCTGACGATTAATCTAAGTAATAGAAAGTGGGATGGGCCATTGAGGCTATCAGAGATGTTGGATGACATTGATCCGCGCATCCAGAAGTATATCAATGACTATGAGCTGCTTTTGATTGATCCCCATAGAATTGATGATTTTGGCAGATTTGATACTGACTTAGGCGATCTTTTAGAATTCATAAAGAGACAGAATGAAAAGGATTTCTTGAAGAATATGGCTGAAGAGAAAGCGTCAGGATGGACATATGATGTCAGTACTGTTATCGCAATTAACACATTTACTGATTCAAAGATTCCGCTAGATAATGTTAAGGAGGGAAAAGTAGATATGTGCAAGGCTACACAGGCACTTATAGATGAAGGTATGGAGAAAGGTACCTCTCTTGTAAACCAGCTTAATGACATGCTTATTGAAGCTGGCCGATTAGAAGATTTAAAGCGTGCTACAAAAGACCCTAAGTATCAGAAGATGCTTATTGATGAGCTGATTATCAATAAAAAGTAACTGACAAGTATGAAGATGAGGATCTTCCAATGAAGATAGACCTTATTCTCCCCTGGGTTGATGGATCTGACCCGGAGTGGCTTTCAGAACTAAATAAATATGCCCAGGAAGAGGTAGAGGCAAAGCGCTACCAATCCTGGGATAATCTGCAATATGTATTTAGGGGCATAGAGAAATTTATGCCTTGGGTTAATAAGGTCTTTTTTGTGACCTATGGACACATTCCCACGTGGCTTGATACATCATGTGATAAACTCCGAGTTATCAAGCATTCTGATTATATTCCTAAAAAATATCTCCCTACTTTTAATTCAAATACTATAGAGATGAACTACTGGCGGATAGAAGAGCTTAGCGAGCATTTTATCCTTTTTAATGATGATCTGTTTCCGCTTCGGCCTATTCCAGAGAGTTACTATTTCGTAGATGGACTTCCTTGCGAAGAGGCGGTGGAGACGCACTTTATTCTAAAGGCTGAAAAAGGCATGGATCTTCAGATGAACTATGCCTGCGTAAACAACATGGTTATCTTAAATCGCAATTTTGACAAGCGAGAGGTTGTAGAAAAGAACAAAGAAAAATGGTTTTCTCCAGTTTATGGGGAAAGGCTTAAGCAAAATGAGAATCTGACATTTTGGAATAATTTTGAGTCTTTTGTTTATCCCCATGAGGCCATGCCCATGAGAAAATCGGTGCTTAAAGAAATCTGGGAAAAAGAGCCTGAAATGCTTGATAAAGGATCTAGCAACAAATTTAGAGCTTGTTCGGATGTAACGCAGAGACTGATTACTATGTGGCAGATATGCTCAGGAGAGTTTGTTCCTACCAAGTACCAGGGAAAGCTGTATATCCTGGATCACAGTAATTACCTTGAGGCAGCAGATGATATTAGAAACCAGAGATACCCTATCATTAGTCCCAACGAATCCATAACGGAAGGATTTGATGTGTTAAAAAAGGAGATAAGTGCCGCGTTAAATGAGATTTTGCCTGATAAATGTTCATTTGAGAGGTAGGCTATGCAGGTTTTGAACATAAAAGAAAACGAACGCATATTGATAGTGGCACCTCACCCAGATGACGAGTGTATTGGAACTGGTGGAGTTTTATTGAAGTACGGCAAAAACTGCCGTGTAATAGTCCTTACCGACGGAGCTATAGGACAAGGGAAGAATTCAAAGGATGAGGAAAGAAGGGCTCGCCATCAGGAATTTGAGGATGAGATGAAATATCTTGGAATCAAGGATTTCCTTTTCCTGGATATTCCGGATGGAAAGCTTATAAATAGTACTGATTGCCTGATAAACCAGGATTTATCAGCTTTTGATTATATTTTTGTTACGTCGGATAAGGACGGACATCCTGACCACTCTGGTGCCTATGAGGCGGTGAAAAGAGCTTTGCTCAAAATAGATGATAGTGAGCGTCCTAGAGTTTTTCTTTATGAAGTTCATAAGCAGCTTGAAAGTCCTACGGGGTGGATTGACGTAACGGATTGTATTCAGGAAAAGAAAAGACTTATTTCTTTTCATAAATCTCAGACAGATGTGCTTCCTTACGATGAGATGGCTGAGTACAATGCGGGCTATAGGGCTTTGCAAAACAGGATGCCTGGAAGGTTTATAGAAGTATATCAGGAAGCAGATGTAAGCGATGCGGCCACAGATACGCAACTTAGAAATGTGGAGATTAAGCTACACAAGCAGGTCCAGTTCTATCAGATACTTGTAAAATGGCTTGAGCATAGAATTGATGGCAAGAGCTTGGCAGATGCTGTGAACAGCAGAGGCTATGGAACTGTAGCTATATATGGCTTTGCAGAGCTGGGTAAATTGCTTATTCGAGAACTGGCTGATTCCAAGATTGATGTTTTATACGCTTTGGATAAGGATTTAAGTAAAGCTAATGGGGCAGATATAAAGGTTGTTGCGCCTTCTGCAGATTTGGATAAGCCAGAAGCTGTGATCGTTACGGCGGAGTTTTATTTTGATGAGATAAGTCGCGAACTTAGGGACTTTGGATATAAGAATGTTTTTTCTATAAGCGACGTAGTGGATTGGATGAAATAGACTGATACATGGAAGAGACCATATGGAAAGTGTGATTTTATTTGGAAAGGGCAGATATTTCGAGGAAAAGAAAGATTCTCTTTTTGCCAGGTATTCTGTCAAGGAAATATGGGATAACTCAATAAAGAAGGGGAACAGGGAGACTTATGGTGATGTTCCTGTGATTAACCCGTCTGATGCTGATATTAGTGGGGACGAGCTTGTTTTTATAATGGGAGTCCGTTTTATTGGGATGTGGAAATTCCTGGTGGAGCTTGGGGTTGACCCGACGCGCCTGATTTTGCCCTATAACATTCCTAATAGTTTTGAAAATGATTTTGCTCTTTGCAACTGCGTTCAGGATATTTCTTTTGGCAAGGAAAAGATATCTATTACTTCGAAAAGTGGCAGGGAATATCAGGTTTTTGATGAGGATGAGTGGCGGGACGTTCTGCGATCTTTTTATAGAGAGGCTTACCCTATCGTAGGGGCAATAGCTTCCATGGGAACCGAACCTGTGAGCTTGCAGTTTGCTACAGAGAGGGGAACTCCGGTAGATAGGTATTATATTGAAAAGTTTTTGGATAGTAACAGGAAATATATTAAGGGCGATGTTTTGGAGATAGAAGATAATACGTATACTTTGCAGTTTGGCAGTGATGGCTGTAAATCGCTTGTTATGGATGTGAGTAGTAATGCTGATATAGTTGATTTTTTGGCAAACCTTGAGACTGGAGAGGGCATCAGGGATCAGGTGGCAGATTGTTTTATCTGCACCCAGACGCTTATGTATCTATACGATATGAAAAGCGTTTCTGAAAATATCCATAGACTTCTTAAAACTGGCGGAGTGGCCTTGATTACTTGCTCCGGGCTATCTCAGAATTCAAGAAGATGCATGGATAATTATGGCTGCACATATAATTTCAATGTGGATGCACTTAAGCGCATGTTTGCTGACAAAGAAAAGTTTGAGGTTCTGGATGCTGGAAGCTACGGCAATGTAAAGACTGTATGTGCGCATCTTGCAGGGCTATGCGGCGAAGATTTAGCTGATGAGGATTTCGAGGTTGATGACAAGTATTATCCATTGATTGTTTATGCGGTGATTAAGCGGGTGGACTAATTATGCAATTACCAAAGATACTAGCGATATATCTTCCACAATTTCATACTACTGCTGATAATAGCAGATGGTGGGGAGAAGGTTTTACAGACTGGAGAACAGTTCAGACGGCAGAGCCTTATTTTGATGGACATCAGCAGCCTCGAACTCCACTTAATGGGGAGTACTATGATCTTCTTGAGAAAAAAACTATGGAAGAGCAGGCGGTGATGGCGAAGAAATATGGCATAGATGGATTTTGCTTTTACCACTATTATTTCAAGGATGGGAAGAAAGAACTGGAAAAACCTGCGGAGAACCTACTTAAGTGGAAAGATATAGATATACTATTTTGCTTTAACTGGGCAAGCGAATCCTGGATAAGATCCTGGAGTAGAATGCATGGAAATATATGGGCAGAAAAATATGATTCTGCTGGACTAAGTGATGAGTCTGGCATTTTAGTAGCACAGGATTTTGGGAGCGAACAGGAATGGAAGGAGCATTTTTATTACTTACTACCCTTCTTTAAGGATGAGAGATACATAAAAATATCAGGAAAGCCAGTTTTTATTTTTTATAGTCCGAGTGAGATCAGATGCTTAAAATCTATGACAGACTTGTGGAGGCAACTAGCTGTTAAGGAAGGACTGGAGGGACTATATCTGATTGGGGCAAGATTGCTTAGCAGTTGCGATTATCTGGATGCATCTCTCATTTATGAGCCACGCCAGGCTATTGGAAAATTGAATGAAGATGGAGACGCCACGATAAATAATGGTGTTCGATGCTATGAATACAAGAAAATATGGGACGCATGTTGTGAGTGTGGTTCAACACCTGGAATGAAAACTTTTTATTCCGGAGTTGTTGATTATGATGATACGCCTAGACGTGGTACTAGTGGAGAATGTTTTATAAATGTTTCAGCGGATATTTTTAGAAAGGGTATGGAATCGCTTATTCAAAAAAGTTCCATTTACGGAAATGAACTAGTCTTTATTAATGCATGGAATGAGTGGGGAGAAGGAATGCATTTAGAACCAGATACTATTAAAAAACAAAGTATGCTTGAAGCTGTATCTCAAGCTAAGAATGAATTGGATGAAAAAAAGCAGGATGGAAATGTTTATCATTTTGATTCTGCGGAGCGGTCGTCTGAGTATAGAGAAATTGAGAGAAATTTCAATAAATTTAAAGAACTGTTTGAAGTAGTTGATAGATGGCTTTTTTTGGAACAGGAAAGGAACTATAGCATAAAGAATTATCTTCATTCGATTGGATGCAGCTCTTTTGCTATATATGGAATGTCTTCGCTGGGAAAGCATTTACTTTTAAGAGCTAGAAAAGAAGGTATAGAACCTGCCTATGGTATAGATAGATATGTGGGGCAGTTTGGTGATGATTTTAAGATATATAGGCCGGAAGAAGAACTACCTAACGTAGATTGCATTATTATTACTGCATATGACTATGAAGAAATAAAGAATACATTGAAGAAAAAGACAAATGCTAAGATTGTGTATATTGGAGAAATGATAGAGGATATGTAGTTTTTTAGGAAGGAATGCTATGTATATTCCAAGGATAATTCATTATTGCTGGTTTGGCGGAGAAATGCCATTGGAAATAAAAAAGAGGATTAAGTCCTGGCGTAAGGCTCTGCCTGAATATGAGTTTGTATTATGGACTGAAGAGAATTTTGATGTAGATTATTGCAGATATTCTAAGGAAGCATACGTACATAGCAAATATGCTTTTGTTAGTGATGTGGCAAGGCTTTATGCCCTTAGTCAGTATGGGGGAATTTATCTGGATACTGATGTTGACGTTCTGGCTTCTTTTGACATAATGCTTGAAAATCAAGGATTTGCAGGATTTGAAAGCAGTGGGCGAGTAGGAACTTGCATAATAGGAGCGCAAAAGCACAACGTGCAAATTGAAAGATTTTTAGAGGTTTATAGGAACAAGCCTTTCATAAACGCCGACGGTTCGCTGGATATGACACCAAACACACTACTCTTTACAAGGTTACTAGTGAATGAAGGGCTAAAAGCAAGGAATGAAATCCAAACACTCAACGAGTTTACGATATATCCTGAGGAATGGTTTTGCCCTTACGATCCATGGAAAAATAATACTAATGTTACTAAGAATACTGTTTCAAAGCATCTTTTTCATGATTCGTGGAATGAGACAATTAGTAAGGAAATGGAATACATCAGAAGTATCGAGGATGCTGTACAAGATATGATCAATTCTTGTAACGATGGAGAATCACTTATTTTGTATGGAATGGGGGTCGTTTGTAAGAGAGTAATCGATGAACTAAGAAAATATGATAGAGTTAGCATTATAGGAATTATAACAACCCAAAGAGACAATGATTGGAGTGAGTTTTATGGTGTTCCGGTACTGGGAACAGTATATGATGTAAAGCCTGTTGAAAATATAGGAGTGCTTATATGCACTATACCTAAGTATCATGGGAAAATTAGAAAAATATTGATGGAACAAGGATTTAACAACATTTATACATTATAGTTTGTTTGCCTGATTTAATACATATGCACATTGATAACTTCATAGTTTACATCAGAAGATTATGACGTTCTTGCATATGCCGTTTCACAAGAATTTTGGAGTTATAGATAAATGAAGGAGGCATATGTATATGCAGAATGAAAAAGCGAAGCTGATAACATGCAAATTAGTAACAATAAGGTGGAGGATAACGGAGCGAAGCTTATCTTTGATAATCCAACACTATGTGCCCAGTTGCTGAGGGGATATTCAGATATTGATCTTTTAAAGAATGTTCAGGCTGAAGATATCACAGATGTAACTGAACGCTATATTCCTATGTTTACAGAGGAGAGAAATGCTGATGTGGTCAAACGTGTGAGGATAAATGATAATGATGATGTCTTTATCACACTGATTGAACACAAATCACGGGTGGACTATAATGTAGCTATGCAGATACTTCGGTATATGGTCTATATTTGGGAAGACTATGAGAAACAGCAGGAGAGGAGAATTCCGGGAGTTAGCAAGTTGGCTGGATTTAAGTATCCGCCTGTTTTTCCGATTGTGTATTATAACGGAGAAGGAAATTGGACAAAAGGAGCGCCAGATGAGTGATCTGTTTGAGGGATTTAAGGGAATAAATGTAATGGAAGAGCGGAAGATTGGCCAGAATAAGGGAGAAGAGACTAAGCTTATTAAGATGGTATGCAAAAAGCTATCTTTAGGACAGAGTGTAGAGCAGATAGCTCTGGATCTTATCGAGGACGAAGCGATTGTTGGGGAAATTTCATCAGTTGCAGCCAAGTACGCTCCTGACTATGATGTTGAGGCAATTTATATGGATTTGAAGACTGCAGAGAAGAAAACATTGTAATTCTTTTGGTTAGTAGCTCCTGATGTAGGATATGAAACTATCAAGCATCAGGAGTTTTTCTTTTTAAAAAAGGAGTAGCATATTGAAGTATTTGAAAATACACTTTTGGGGTATGTTCGGGAATGCTTGAATATCAAGGCTTGAAACAAGGGTATTGACTTCTAGTCATTTTGAAAGTATCATCTTGGTATCAAATGATACTTTGGAGGAAAAGGGTGGAGAAAGAGTCAAAAGCCCGTATAGAAACTGAACTAGAAGTAAAGGCTTATATACAGGATTTGAAATATGCGATAAATAATGGAGCGCAAATTAATTTCCAGGCAAGCAGGCGTGTGGATGAGAATAGAGAAGAGCGATATACGAATCAATATACAGTGAATAAGCTATTTCCTGATGAGAATCCAGTGGATGCGTTGAAAAGGGAATTGTTGACACTTACTGAAGAAGATTATATGAGGACTGTTAAGGATTTGCGATTTCCTAATAGAAGCGAAATGCGCGAGTTTGGAAAAGAATATAACAGCAATGAGGATGTATATATTAAGCTTAGAGTTGAGCTATTGGGGCAATATGGGAATACTACGACGTTTATAATGTCATTTCATTTTGCTGAGACACCATTTACACCTGACATGTTTCCGTATCGGAAAAACTAGGGGGCTTTTCATGGAGATGAAGATTATAAAATCAGAAAGAATGATTTGCTCTTGTTGTATGGAAGAGCATGAAGTTAAAACAGTACAAATTAAAGAAAAGGCTACCTTTAAAGATAGGAAAGTTACTTACAATGCTATCTATATGTACTGTGATGCTACTGATGAGTTATATATGGATGAACTGCAGATGCGTGAAAATGATATTAGATTAAAGGATGCTTACCGCAGTGCAGAGGGACTTTTAACTTCAACGGATATCTGCAATATTCGCGACAAGTATGGTATCACTCAGAGTGATTTGTGTATGCTACTAGGGTGGGGAGGCAAGACTATCACACGTTATGAGAGTCACCAGATTCAGGACAGAGCCCACGATACTATTTTAAAGAAAATAGATCGAGATCCTGAGTGGTTCCTTTTTCTTTTGAGAGAAGCAAAGGATAGTATTGCTGATGATGCATATCAGAAATATCTGGAAACAGCAACTGCTTTGTATGAAGCTGATCAGGATCAGTATCTTAGGAAAACGATTAATGCTTCTTATGCAACGTTTGCGAAGAATAAATTATATAATGGCAATGTAGATTTATCTTTGGATAAAGTTGTTGATGTTATTAGATATTTTGCTTCTTCGTCGCGGATTACTAATTTATATAAAGTTAAATTGATGAAACTAATGTGGTATGCGGATGCATTGTCTTATAAGAGAAGAGGACATGCTATTACTGGGTTAGTTTACCGGGCACTTCCAATGGGGGCTGTTCCAGTTGGACACAACTTCATAATTGATCTTAAGGATGTTCCATGTGAGGAAGTGGACATGGGAGAAACTAATGCGTACCATTTCTTTCTAAAAAAAGCAGCCAAGTTTCCGTCTTTGTCTACCAATGATAAAGAAATTCTTGATGTTGTGATCGATAAACTGGGAAAGATGTCTAAAGATGAGATCGTATCATTCATGCATAAGGAGAAAGCATATATAGAAACAGCTCCAAGAGATGTAATAAGATATGATTATACAATTAGTCTGCAGATTTAAGCATGATAAATATTGGTGATTATGGATAAGGGTACGTTGATAACTGCGCCAGGAGTTTTTTATATTATGCTTGATCTAACAAATCTTAAGGAAAAGAAAATAGCTCTATACGGCCTCGGTACTGAGACTGAGAGGTTCATTTCTGAAAATGGAGATGGGCTTGATATAGTGTGCCTGTTAGATGGCTTCAGGCAGGATGGAGAGCTGTATGGATTTCCTATCATGCCATTGGATGAAGCTATAAGCTGCGGAGTAGAAGTGGTAATAGTTATTGCCAGGCCTGGATCCTGCAAGGTTATTGCAAAAAGAATCCGTGAATCCTGCATCCAGAGTGGCATAGCCGTGTTTGATGTCAGGGGCAATGATCTTCTTGTGGAAAATAAGGTGATTTATGATTATAAAAATATTCACGCAGCTGGGCAAAAAGAGCTTCTTAGAGCGATAGATGATGCTGATGTTGTGAGTTTTGACCTTTTCGACACCTTGGTTTCCAGAAAAACCATGAGCTATACTGATGTTTTTGAACTGGTGGATAAAAGGCTTTTGCGTGACGGAATTGCAATTGAAGATTTTTCTAAGAAACGTCTTTTTGCTGAGAAGGAACTGTCAGTGGAAAAGGCTCCAAGACTAGAAGAAATATACGAACGTCTGCTATCTGACGAATCCCAGGAACTCTTTTGCCAGATAAAAGAAGCCCTGAAGACAGATTCACCTGCCTATGAGCTTTCAGAGCTTGAGTGGAAGGTGGATCATTCTCTGATGAATGCCAGACAGGGAATGGCAGATGTAGTAGATTACTGCATTTCTCATGGCAAAAAGGTTTTCATTACATCGGACTGCTACTATGATGAGGAAAAGATAAGGACATTGCTGGAAGCGCTGGAGATTACTGGCTTTGATGATATCCTTATTTCTTCTCAATATGGTCACGCCAAGAATCAGGGCTTGTTTGACGTGTTAAAAGAAAAAGCTATGAGCGATAGCATTTTGCATATCGGAGATGATGAATATGCAGATGTAGCTTGCGCAGAAAAAGATAGAATCAAAGCCTTTAAACTTCTAAGCGGCATGGAAATATATGAGGCCCTTGGCGGCCTGGGATGTGAGCCTTATATTACTAATCTGGCTGACAGGATTAAAGTTGGCTTGTTTATAAATGCTTTCTTTTCAGATCCTTTTGTCTGGGAAAAAGATGGTCAATTGCTGGCTGTAAGCGATGCCTGGGAGATTGGCTATCTCTTTTGCGGGAGCATGATCACTGACTTTGCTTTGTGGCTAAAAACAGAAACAGAGAAAGAAAGTATTGCGGCTGTCCTTTTGTGCGCCAGGGATGGATTTCTTTTGCATAGGATGTACAAAGATACTCAGGACCCATTTGGCTACAAATGCATTTATTTCCTGACTTCCCGGACTGCAGCAATACGGGCTGGCGTTAAAAATGCCGAAGACATAGATTACGTTAGTAGCATGAGGTATTTCGGAGATCCGGTAAAAGAGCTGGAAGTCAGATATGGGATAAAGCTTGACGAAGCTAAAGACTTAAGCACTTGTGAGAAAAATAGTCTCATTTTAAAAAGAGCTGGGAAATTGCGAGCTGTCTATCAACAGTATTCAGATGAAGTTGGAGTCCCAAGTAGTGGAGATGTGGCAGTTTTTGACTTTGTGGCAAAGGGTACTACTCAATTATTTCTTGGGAATATTCTGACTGCAAATCTTAAGGGCTATTATTTCCTTCAGTTGGAACCGGAATTTATGGCGGATAAAGGGCTTGAGATAATACCCTTTTATACGGAAAAAGAAAGAGCTTCAAGCGAAATTTTTAATAGCTATTATATACTTGAGACTATCCTTACATCTCCAGAGCCTAGTTTGCTGGAGTTTTATGGAAATGGAGAGCCTCTCTATGATAAGGAGACAAGAAGCCCAGAGGCCATAGAGTGTGTTCTTAGGGCTCAGCAGGGCGTCTTGGACTTCTACAAGGATTACACACAGATTCTGGGGTTTGACCAGATGCTCCATGATACCAACAAGAAATTAGACGAAGTGCTCCTGGCACTGATCGGCAAAGTCAAAATCCTTGATAAGGATTTCATGAGCCTGGTAATTGAAGACCCATTTTTTGGCCGTATGACGGATATTAAGGATGTGCTGTGATGGGCGGAAAGATGATGGACTAGTTATTTTGAGTTTGATTATTTAAAAGTATGTGATATATTTATAACATAATGTGATAAATATATCACACTTGAGGGGCATATGGCTAAATTGAAAACGAGGATAAAAGAATTACGTTTAGAATTAGATATGCAGCAAGCAGAGCTGGCTGATATAGTCGGCGTGCGAAGAGAAACGATAGTAAATCTTGAACGAGGAAAATACAATCCTTCGTTAAAGCTTGCGATGGATATAAGTAAAGCATTTGGCAAAACTGTGGAAGAGATTTTTGAATTTGAAGATGAAGACAATTCAAGGTTGAAAGAATTCAGATTCAGATGGTCAGATGCATGGAATAGTGATGAAACTGCAATAGATACTATATTGGAGACATCTTCTAATGGAATGATAAAAATTCGTATTATTAGTGCGGGGACACCATATACGATAGACTTATCAAGCAGAGAAAATGAGTTTATACAGGAACTTGAAGAATTGGATATCAAAAACTGGGATTCAAAAGAGTATTATCAATTTTGCGAAGATGGTGACAGATGGATGCTGTATGTAACATATGATGATGTTCATATAGAATCCAGAGGTTCTAATGGCTATCCAAAGAAATTTGATAAATTTCTAAATTTATTGGATGCTTATCTTGGAGAGAAAATATTCTTAAGGAATCGTAAATATATCCAAAATGGGATAAAAGGTGCGATTTCGAAAACATATAAGCCCGAGAAATATGGAACGTACGCATGAGCACTTTGTAGATGCATTTATATCCTCATAAAATAGATGATTTCGACAAACTTGATACGGCATTAGGAGTTGTTAAGGAGGGAAAAGTAGATATGTGTAAAGCTACACAGGCACTTATAGATGAGGGTATGGAGAAAGGCATGGAGAAAGGCACCTCTCTAATCAATCAGCTTAATGATATTCTTCTTGAAACTAACCGGTTAGATGACTTAAAGCGTGCCACAAGGGACCCTGAATATCAGAAAAAGCTTATTGAAGAATTGGTTACTAGTAAAGAGTAAATGAATGATATTAAGGCTGTAATGTGATAATAGTTTGAAAATGTATCGCTGTAGAGATATAATAAAAGTATCTCTACAGCGACATTTTTATGATATAGATAATTTCTCCGAAATTCCTATATCATAAAAAACGCTCCACTTTGGATGCGCACCTCGCGGATATGAAGTTTATTGCTTCGCAATACCGCTCGGGCGCGAAAGAGTCGCTAGCGACTCTTTATTCTGTGCGAGGTTATTATGGTTTTATATCACGGTTCTGAGAATATTATATATAATCCTGTATATGGTGCTGGCAACGCAGGTAATGATTATGGGAAGGGCTTTTACTGCACTGAGGACAAGGAATTGTCCAAGGAATGGGCATGTAAACGAAACGCTGACGGATTCTCTAATTGCTATGAACTTGAAACAGTAGGCCTATCTTTTTGTAATCTGAATGAGGATTACAATATCCTGAACTGGCTAGCTCTTTTGACCAAATACCGAGGCTATTGGCAGAGGAAGAGCATAGCGGAGGAAGCCAAGATTTTTTTGCAGGAAAATTATCTTGTGGATATCTCTGGATTTGACGTGGTAAAAGGGTATCGCGCAGATGATTCCTATTTTTCATTTGTTCAGGATTTTATTATGGGAACTATCTCTCTACAGAAATTGAGCAGAGCAATGAGGCTTGGAGAGCTTAATGATCAGATTGTCCTTAAGAGCAAAAGAGCCTTCGACAGCATCAGATTTGTGAGTTACGAAAAAGCTGAGTGCAACCTGTATTTTAATAAAATGATAAGCAGAGATAAAAAGGCTAGAAGCCAGTATCAGGAGCTGAGGCCTACTTCCAGGTTGATGGATGAAATATATATTCTGGACATAATGAGGGGAGGTGTGCCTGATGAAATGCTGCGCTTATGATGAAATGTACTTGCCACTGGCACAACGTGTTATGGGAGATATGTTTGACTATGCGGTCAATACTATTGGCCTAACGCTACGGTCGTTCTATGACATGTTTATGGTAAGTGGCATGAATAGCCAGTTTGAAATTGGAAATCCCACATATGTTGCTGGTAAAAATGGCTGTGAAGTTGCCAGGGAAGTTATCGAGAGAAGTTCAGACAGGCGCATAGAAATGGAAGATGTGATGTATCTTGATAAGTCCAGGGAGTACTGGATTGGATGGGCACTTGCGTATTACCAGTGGATTTCTGGAATGAGTTTCAAATCAATTGATGAGCGTGTGCCTGTAGATATGCTATATGGCATGTACGACACGCTTCACGAGGCTGATATTTCTTTATTTGTTGAAATCATGGATGAGAAGTGCAAGACCAGTGGAGAAGAGAGCACTCTTAAGCGCCTTAGGATGTATGCGGAATTATCCCAGAAAGCTCTGGCTGAAAAATCAGGCGTGCCACTTAGGCAGATACAGCTCTTTGAGCAGGGGCAGAGAGATATACACAAGACACAAGGCGCGACCTTATACCAGCTTTCCAAGGCTCTTGGATGCTCTATGGAGACACTGATCAGATGATTATTTATCAAAATTGTCATAAAAAAGCTTTAATTGCAAGATTATTATGCAATACAGTCTGCAAAACCACCGTATGCCGTCAAATTCTTGCGATTTTCTTAAGATTTCCTTGCGATTTTATTAATGTTGTCAAAAAACTATTTACAGAATTATTATTTGCTGTTATTCTAACGCAAGTGGTTTTGAGATATTAAAATTTTAAAACTTCAGCTTTATTCTAAGCAACTAATTATGCAGACAGCGTGTCTAATTCGCTGGAACTTCCTTGAACAAGAAATCTTGCATGATTAGTATCTTCAAACACTTGACCTATAGGGATTATCCTTAAGAGTCCTTGCACGTGCCATTGATGACGGCAGCGAGTTAAGTAGCGGGAACTACTTTTGCGCGCTTGTCATGAGATGTGGCTTATCTGTGCCTTTCTTAAAGTGCGCTATTTTGGCAATAGTCGCATGTCTTAGATCCCTATAGGTTGGTGGATTGTCTGAAATACTAGAGGAGATTGAAAATACATCAAAAATGATGTATTGTTTATATGGATGGAAATATTTGATTATGCGATCTTGGGAGGGAAGAATCTGATAATCGACTATATTGATTCTTTACCCGCGTCTGAAAGACTAGAGTTATATGATATACGAAATGAAATAAGAGAAAGTGGACTAGATGCCTTTGAAAAACTCAATACACGTCAGCTTAGGGGGAAACTTTGGGAAATTAAAGCTTCTCAAACAAGAATTATGTACATTGTAATCAGCACAAATGGCGTGGCTTTTTTGCATATATGTAAAAAACAAAAAGGCAAGGCTGAGAAACAGGAAATAGAAAAAGCTATTCAAAGAGCTAAACGAGAAGGGCTTATGTAAGGTGATTGATATGTTAGTAAAGAGTAGTTATGAACAGGAAAAAGAGATTGTTGATGAGATAATATCAAGTGACGCAGAGTTGAAAAAACAGCATGAGCTTTTTTTAACAGAAATGGCATTTAAGCAGGAAATGACCAATGCCCGTAAGGCGCAAGCTCTCACACAAAAGGATGTGAGCCGTTTGTCCGGGCTATCCCAGCAGGCAATCAGTAGAATAGAAAATGGGGCAAGTGGGACTATAGGCACAGTGATAAAGTATCTTGATTCTATCGGATATACTTTATCAATCAAGAAAAACTAGTGTGATGACTCCTTTATCTTTAATTACATCAGTAGAATTTTAATATACATAGTATTTTAATTTATTTAGTATTTGTTCACTCACTTGACATTCCCTGCACATAAGAGTTTAATGTAATAGAATAAAATATAGCCGCTAGGGGAGCTATGCTGAGATTGAACGCTACAAGCGTCTAACCCTTATTACCTGACCCGGATAATGCCGGCGTAGGGAAGCTACATGTTCTGCTAATTGTAAATTACTTGATTGCAAGTTTTTTGTGTGATCACTGAGATGAATCTGAGAGTTTGGAATCACAATTTCAAATTCAGAGGAATTTACAAAAAGGTGCATTTGCTCAGAACAACTTAGAGGGAATATAAGATTCCTCCCTGGATGCGGATAAATCTAGGGAGGATTTTTTAATGGGATTATTTTTAGAAAAAGTAGTTGAAGATGGAGATGTTTACTACAATATCACCAAGGGAGGATATGCACTTGTTGTAGTTCTTGCACTTCTAGCTTTTGCAACTATCAGCTTTTTCAAAAACGCTGATGGAAAAGGCAAGATGAGCGTCAAGCAGATTACAGTGTCAGCTCTTTGCCTTGCTCTTGCATTTGTTCTTTCAAACATCAAGCTTTTCAAGCTTCCAATGGGCGGTTCACTTACAGTATTTAGCATGTTTTTTGTAACATATATTGGTTATCTGTATGGCCCAAGAGTCAGCTTGTCTGCAGCATTTGCCTATGGACTTCTTCAGATGATCGCAGATCCATATATCATCAGCGTTCCACAGCTTCTGTGCGATTACATCCTTGCATTCGGCGCACTTGGTCTTGCTGGATTTTTCCACAATAGCAAGTTTGGAATGCTCAAGGGTTACTTTGCAGGAATTTTCGGAAGATATGTCTTCTCTGTTTTGTCAGGTGTGATCTTTTTTGCTGATTACGCTCCAGAGGGTTCATCAGCACTTGGTTATTCACTTACCTATAATGCTTCCTACATCGGAGCAGAGGCCATTCTTACAATTGCAGTTATGGCAATTCCTGCAGTTCGCGCAGCTCTCCACAGAATCAAGGCAGAAGCTCTTGAAAAGAGTGTGAGAAAAGAGCATCAGACTGCAAATGCCTGATTTTTGAGAACAAATTCAATATTTGATGAAGAAAAAAGATTTGTTACCCTTTTTCACCAAATTAGGGGTAACAAATCTTTTTTTTCTAACTACATAATATATTCTGCAAACCTGGCGTATTCCTTGGCACTTAGCATTGCGCTGACCTTGACGCCTTCTGGCAGGTATTCACTGGCCTTAACCTTGCCGGCTTCATTTAGCATATTAAGAAGGCCACCTTCTGAGTAGGGTAGGAGCATATCGCACATAGTATCGTCTGCGCCAAGCTTTTCCTCTATAAGATCGATAAGAGTATCAAGGCTGTCCTGATCCTTGCCGCAAATGTAGGCCCTGTCATCCACAGTCCTTGGAACATCCATAACAAGCTGATCATTATCCCGCTGCTCATCCTGCACAAGATCTGATTTGTTGAAAACATAGATAACTGGGATGTCTCCGGCGCCTATTTCTGCCAGGGTTTCTCTGGTCACATCCATGTGAAAACGATATTCAGGATCAGCAAAATCAATGACTTCTAGAATAATGTCGGCGTACTTGGCTTCTTCCAGGGTTGAACGGAAGGCTTTGACCAGAGAGTGAGGGAGCTCACTTATAAAACCTACGGTATCTGTCAAAAGAAATGGTCTCTTCCCGGGAGCTGCTATCTTTCTGACAGAAGTATCCAGAGTTGCAAACAGCATATCTTTTTCTAAAACCTGCTTATCTTCAAAGGCTTCGCCGCCATAGAGGCGAAGAAGATTATTCATGATAGTGGATTTGCCGGCATTTGTGTATCCTACAAGAGATATCTTGGGAATTCCCGAATCTATACGCTTGCCGCGCTGAGTCTCACGCTCTTTTTCGACAGCTTCTAGCTCTCTTCGAAGCTCAGCCATTCTGTGCTCGATACGTCTTCTGTCAAGCTCAAGCTGCTTCTCACCTGAACCCTTGTTGGAGAGCCTTCCGCTTCCTCCGCCCTGCCTTGAAAGAGAACTTCTCATTCCCACAAGCCTTGGCAGCATGTACTGAAGCTGGGCATATTCAACCTGAAGACGAGACTCCCTTGTCTTGGCCCTCTGGGCAAAGATTTGCAGGATAAGCCCAGTTCTGTCGATAACTTCGGTGTCTAGTATCTTCTCCAGATTTCTGATTTGCATAGGGGAAATATCGTCATTAAAAATAACGATGCTGGCGTCAAACATCTCAATTGCGCCCTTTATTTCCTCGACCTTACCACTTCCCACATAGGTGCTGCGGTCTGGGCTTGGAAGATTCTGAGTTGTAGTGCAGGCCACTTTGATATCAAGAGCCTTAGTCAGCTCTTTTAACTCATTCATGGACCTTTCAAACTCATCCTCTGACTTATTAGTGTTAAGCCCAACAATCACCGCCTTAACCTGCGGAGTATCTTCAATTATCTGATGGAGTGTATTCTTCAAACCATTCCTCCTTTTCTTCAAAGACTTATCTCATTTTAAAAATATTCGCAATGCACAAACCAACTGGTATATACGCACTATCAGCAAAAATAACACATCATAAACAGTATGTAACGCACTATCAGCAAAAATAACACATTATAAGCGGTATCTACGCACTATCAGCAAAAATAACACATTATAAGCGGTATCTACGCACTATCAGTAAAAATATACACATCATAAACGTTATATATTCACTATCGGCAAATATAACACATTATAATCGGTATCTATGCACTATCGGCAAAACGGCGTATTCTGGGGTAATAAGAGGATAGATGAATATTATTTTGCGACTTTTTAAGCTACGTAGATGAGACCAATCAATTTCGAGTGCCTCTGCACGATGAAATTGATGCTCTGGGCTCATCGAAGTGTCCAGCTTAACAGGAGCAAAAAATATTTATCTGACGATTATCACCACAGAATACGCCGTTTTGTTCGAAAATTATATATTACAGCAATTTAATTCCATTCTTGTCGCACTCAGTCACCATTTCTTCTGGCCAGATTGAGCACTGAACCTCTCCAATATGCGCCTTCCTAAGGAAGAACATACATATTCTGGACTGTCCGATACCACCACCAATTGTGTACGGAAGATCCTTTTCTAAAATAGCCTTCTGGAATGGGAGATTAGCTCTCTCTGTGCAGCCGGCCTTTTCAAGCTGTGACAAAAGAGATTTCTCATCAACCCTGATTCCCATGCTGGAAAGCTCAAGAGCAATATCAAGAATAGGATAGTAAACAATAATATCAGCATTCAACTGCCAATCGTCATAGTCTGGAGCACGTCCGTCGTGTTTGTCGCCAGAAGCAAGTTCATCGCCAATCTGCATGATACATACAGCGCCCTTAGCCTTGGAAATGTAGTATTCACGTTCCTTGGGAGTGTTGTCTGGGAACATATCCTCAAGTTCCTGAGTAGTAATGAAAAAGATTTCATCAGGCAAGATCTCTTCTATATAGTCATACTGGATAGACATGAACTTCTCAGTCTTGCGAAGAACCTTGTAAACATCACGAACTGTGGCCTTCAAGAAGTCAAGATTACGGTCCTTCTTTTCGATAACCTTCTCCCAATCCCACTGATCAACGAAGATTGAGTGGATGTTATCCGGAATCTCATCACGTCTGATAGCATTCATATCAGTATAAAGACCTTCACCAACGCCAAATCCATATTTTTTCAGTGCAAATCTCTTCCACTTGGCAAGAGAGTGAACAACCTCGGCTGGCCTTTCATTTTCATTAAGAATGTCAAAAGAAACAGGTCTTTCCACACCATTTAGGTTATCATTAAGACCTGACTCGGGTGTAACAAATAAAGGCGCTGTAACTCGAAGGAGGTTCAGCCTTGTAGCCAGCATGCCCTGAAAAAAGTCTTTTACAGTCTTGATTCCGATCTGAGTATCATGAAGATCCAGAGCGGATTCATACTTCTTAGGGATTTTGAGATTCTCCATAATTAATATGCTCCAATTCCAAATTCATATTTTTTGGTTAACTTATTACATATTAAAACGGTGTATTCTAGATTGCAAGGGTTTTGTTTATCCTGTATTCATGCGTTTTTGTAAGGGGTTACAAAAAATTCGTGATTTCGTCACAGTTTCGTCACAATTTCCTATTTACATATACAGACTCGTAGTGTATATTACACAGAAGTATTTAAATGTTTTTATTGTTCCGTTACAAAGTATGTTAACGGTTTCTGGGATAAATAGATGAATCCCAAGGAGGTTTTTTATGATTGGAAATGTAATAAAGAAGCATATAATGTTGAAACCTACACAGGTTGAAGACTTTGTCAAGGAAGCTACTAAGTGTGATTTTGACGTGGATATATATTACAACAGATATGTAGTTGATGCGAAGTCTATTTTAGGAGTATTTGGCCTTGATCTTACCAAGACTCTTACAGTTGAGTATCAGGGAAATAACCAGCAGTTCGAGCAGTACCTTAATGGTCTTGCAATCGCTGGCTGATAAATTAGCTTTTTTCTTTATTATTTGATTTGTTCAACATACATTATATTTAAGAGGATGAGATATCTTTACCGATGTCTTATCCTCTTTTTCTTTATTGCAGGCTTGATTGCTACATGATTGTTTTTTGATTGGCCACCAGATGGTACAATAGACTATAGATTTTTGACATAAAATGGCAAAAATCTATGAATTCCTGCAGACAAAGAGTAATATATGTCCGCAGGAACCTAATAAATTAGGAATTGGCAAAATATCCACCCAGGAGAAAATATGTTAGAAATAACACTTTCCGTCCGCGGCCTTGTAGAGTTTATCCTAAGGAGCGGCAGCATAGATAATAGAATTCATCAGGCTCCTACAGATGCCATGCAGGAAGGCGGCAGGATTCACCGCATGATTCAAAAGAGCATGGGGCCCGACTACCACGCAGAGGTACCACTTAAATACGTCCACAGCACAGAAAACTACGACCTCGTTATAGAAGGCAGAGCTGACGGTATTCTGGACAAGTATTACGGGCAGGAGGATGCCTACGATCCACAGGAGAGCTTTGCTCTGACAAGTTCTAGTAACACTCAGAATGGTCCTATGACTCCGTCCCCCAGGTCCACACTTCCTCTAATTGACGAAATTAAGGGCACCTACAGAGACCTTTCCAAGATGAAAGAGCCCGTTGATGTGCATCTGGCTCAGGCTAAAGTTTATGCCGCAATCTACGCAAGGCAGGTCCATTGTCCTGAAATCAAGGTCCGCATGAGCTATTGCAACATAGATACTGAGGAGATGAAATACTTCGATTTTTCCTATTCCTATGAGGAGATTAAAGCCTGGTTTGATGACCTCATAAAAAAATATCTCAAGTGGTCCGATTTTGAGTATGAATGGGGGATTTCCCGCACCTTATCTATCAAGTCTGTTCAGTTTCCTTTTCCTTATAGAGATGGGCAAAAAGATCTGGCGGCAGGCGTATATAGAACAATTATCCACGGAAAAAAGTTATTTTTAGAGGCACCAACTGGAACAGGCAAGACTATAACCACAGTTTTTCCCACGGTTAAGGCAATCGGAGAGGGCAAGGCTTCAAAGCTCTTTTATCTTACAGCCAAGACAATCACAAGAACCGTAGCAGAGGAGGCTTTTGATACCCTCAGATCTGGACAGAATCTTAGGTTCAAGACTGTGACCATAACCGCCAAGGACAAGATATGTTTTCTGGATGAAAAAGAGAGAAACTGTAATCCTGAGGCCTGCCCTTATGCAAAGGGCCATTTTGACAGGGTAAATGACGCTATCTTTGATCTTCTGACAAACGAAGACTCTTTTGACAGGGAAAAGATAACAGAGTATGCCGAAAAGCACCAGGTATGCCCCTTTGAAATGTCGCTTGATATGAGTCTTTGGGCTGATGGTGTTATCTGTGATTACAACTATGTCTTTGACCCCTTCGTGTATTTGAGAAGATTCTTTGCAGAAGGCAGGAAAAATGACTATGTATTCCTGGTTGATGAGACGCATAATCTTCTTGATCGCGGCAGAGATATGTACAGCGCATTTCTTAGAAAAGAGAGCTTTTTGGAGCTCAAAAACACAATAAAAGAGTTCCATCCTCAGATAGCGGGACACCTGGAAAAATGCAACAAAGCCATGCTGGAGATGAAAAGAGCCTGCGATGGCTGCAGCAAACTTTCTACAATAGATAGTCTTATAAATCCGCTAAACAGGCTGGCGGGCATAATTTCAGAATATCTTGAAGACCATTCAGAGGGGCCTTGTAGAGATGAAATTCTGGAGTTTTATTTTGATGTCTCAAGGTTTCTTACAATATATGATCTTGTGGATGACCATTATGAGATGTTTAGCGAATTTTCAGAGGATGGAAGCTTTTTAGTGAGACTATTTTGCGCAGATCCTTCCAGAAATTTAGCGGAATGTATGGCAAGAGGCAGGTCTTCTATTCTCTTTTCCGCAACGCTCCTTCCTATCCAGTACTACAAAAAGCTTCTCGGAGGCACAGAGGAAGACTTTGAAATCTATGCCAAGTCTGTATTTGACCCGTCGAGCCTTGGTGTATACCTAGGAGTTGACGTTACCAGCAAGTATTCTGAGAGAAGTCCCCAGCAGTACTACAATATTGCAAGCTATATAGACAGCGTAGTGAGGGCAAGAAGTGGAAACTATCTTATATTCTTTCCTTCACACCAGTTTCTTGAAGATGTTCTTGAGATTTATGAGGAAGAATTTTTAGATGAAGAGGACACAGAGATTCTTGTCCAAAGAGATTACATGAGCGAAGAAGCCAGAGAAGCCTTCCTTGAAAGGTTTTCCACAGGAAATAACATGGACCTTTCAAAAGTTATCCACATGGATTTGGAAGTTGTGGAAGATAAGAATGTTATTGGCTTTTGCGTCATGGGCGGAATATTTAGTGAAGGCATAGACCTTAAATACGATAGCCTTATCGGTGTAGTGGTAGTAGGGACAGGTATCCCTCTTGTATGCAATGAAAGAGAGATTCTTAGGGAATACTTTGAAACAAAGGGCTACGATGGCTTTGATTATGCTTACAGATTTCCAGGTATGAACAAGGTACTTCAGGCAGCAGGCCGCGTAATAAGAACGGAGGACGATAGGGGAGTTGTAACTCTTTTGGACAATCGTTTCACGCAAGCAAGTTATAAATCTCTTTTTCCGAGGGAGTGGAAGGGTTACAAAACGGTCACGACTAAAACAGTCAAAAACGAGATTCTCCAGTTCTGGTCTGAAAGAAAAGGTGACTAAAAGGTATATTTTTTCCAAAAAATAAAAAAGAGGATGGAAATGGTTGACATAAAACAAAATTACTATAATTTATGTAAACCATAAAAATCCTTAAATTGTATCAATTGTTCGAACAATAATACGTATTTTTGAATAAATGATGTAAAAGTTATAAATTAATGACATCGTTGTCATGTGGATAACTCTGTGGAAATTGGGGATATGTTGGTGAACAAATTTACGAAGCCCAGTAAATTGGCGGTTTTGCGATAGGTGTAAAAATAAACTAATAAACGAGCAAAAATAATCATTTGACTAGGAAAGTCAACAGATATATGTAAACCACATTAGGAGACGACACCTATGTCATAAAAATAAAGAAACCCTAGTAACCATGCATGTTTCACACATGAAATAGCATGGCTGCTGGACCTAAAATTTATTGCATATAAAAGAAAAACTATTGTAAAATATAAAGTACACTTATAAATGGATGAATGTTTAATTGTTGACACTATTTTGTTGTGGGCGGGGATAATATATGAATATCAAAGATTACAACAATGAGATTCAGACATTAAACAATGAACTGATGCTTGCCAGATCATCTATGTCTGGTAGCTATATTGGTATTTGCAATCGTCTTGTCAGGGCTGCCAAGAGGCTGGATGATAACAATCTGGTGGGGTATGCCTATTATTATCTTGCGGATGCGTATTATCTTTTGAGCACCAACTATCGCAAGTTCAACCAAAATCTCCTAAAGGCAATTGAATATCTTCAGGCTGAGGGCGACAAGGAACATCTTGCCAGATGCTACAACCTTTTGGGCATCGATTCCTTAAACCATGGAAATAGCGAAATGGCCCTTGATTTCTTTATGCGCGGGATAAAATACTGCGATGATCTGCCAGATAGCGCTATTCCGGGATTTATGGAATTTAACATCGGCCACATATACTACACCTGCGATGATATGAAATCAGCCCTTTCCTATGTTCGTTCCGCTTATAAGCACATAAGGCGCAATCGCAGGGAAAGCCTCTACTACCGCAACATTCTCTTTTGCCACCTGATGCAGACATGCTGCTACATTAAGCTTGGGAAAAGAGATTCAGTTTTAAAGTGTCTTGAGTCTATAAGAAAGCTGTCCCAGTCCCTGAATTTCAATGAGGAGATAATGGGAAGCATTCCAGTTCTCGATACTAAGATGAGAGCTTGCCATTTTCTTGGGGATAAAGAGGGGTTTGACAAATGTTTCAACGCCCTTAATGAAATGATACGGAATAACAACTTCTCTTTGGATGATATGGAGGATGTATTTAATACAGCCAGGTTCTATCTGAGTATTGGCATGGTAGAGGATGCTATCAGGATTGCCAGATATACGGAAGAATCACTTGGTGATCTTAATATTTCGAATATTCGTTTAAACCATGCAAGGCTCCGCTGCGAAATATATCAGATGACAAATGACAATAAGGCCAGACAGGCGGCTCTTGAGGACTTCTTTAGATATACTCAGGAATTTGAGAAAGAGAAAATGGAAAGCTACAAGTTTTTTGCCAGAATGAGGGAAAAGCTCGCCAGAATAGAAAAAGAAAATAACATGCTCCAGAAAAAGGCCCAGACAGACGAACTTACAGGCCTTGGAAACAGATACGGTCTCAACCAGTTTGCAGATCACGCCTTTGAAAAGGCTTATGGCAGGGGTAGGCATCTGGCAGTGGAACTTCTTGATGTGGATAACTTTAAGGCATTTAACGATACTTACGGCCATCAGGTGGGGGATCTTTGCCTTAAGCATATCGCAGGTGCAATCAAGCAGTTGTGCGATAGCAGAAGTGGAATCCACGGTTTTAGATATGGCGGCGATGAATTTGTTGTAATCTATGAAAATATGAAGGACGACAGAATCCTGGAGTGCGCAAGAGGCCTCAGGGAAAAGGTTGCCGACATTCCAGATGAGATAAAAAAATATATCGGTGACAAGAAAGTCAGTATTTCCCAAGGAATCCGTAACTCTGTTCCGCAGGAGACCAGTAAGCTCTGGGATTACATGTATGCTGCCGACAACGCTCTCTATGATGTTAAGAAATCCAAGAAAGGCGAGATAGCCCTTTTGCACAGAGCTGTGATCTCGGAATCCTCACTGGCAGAGGCTACCTATGCGATTGTGGAGTAAATACTTGACACAAATTTTTTTTACTTATATAGTTATTCATAATTAAACACTAAAGGTTATGAGAAAGAGGAGTACATATTTAATCCTGCCTAAAGAGAAAGTGCCTGTCTGGCTGGTTTTATTCTGACTAGTCATTCGGTGAGAGGGTGCTGACAGTGAGGATATGGAAGGTAGCTTTTGAACCGGGCACCCAGAACGGAGTCAGTAGTACTGATCCCATAAGTGTCCCCGTTTTATCCACGTTACAGGATAGAGCATTTGAGCAGAGTACTTGCCGAGGTCCTTTCGAGGCTAGTACGAGCCATGGGTGAACACTTGACGAGGTTTTTACGAGTCTAGTGAGAATCCCAGAGCAGAGTACTTGTCGAGGGCATACATTTGCCACAGATGCTTACTGAGGCGGAATTTTTCCGTGAACTAAGGTGGTACCGCGTATATTTATTGATATTACGCCCTTAGCAGTCCAAGAAGGCTGCTAAGGGTTTTTTCGTGTATAGCACTGCTTCCGGACACTTAACGAGATTTTATCGAGTTTAGTGAAGCGGAAACTACAATACAACTCGTAAGCAACCTTAGAAGAAATTAAAAGGAGACAAGTCATGAAGAAAGAACTCGCAAAAACTTATGATCCCAAAGACATTGAGAGTCGTCTCTATGCCAACTGGGAAGAGAAAAAGTACTTCCATGCTGAAGTTGATGAAACCAAGAAACCTTTTACTATCGTGATCCCACCGCCAAACATCACAGGTAAGCTCCACATGGGACATGCTCTTGATAACACAATGCAGGATATCCTGATCCGTTTCAAGAGAATGCAGGGCTACAACGCACTTTGGCAGCCAGGAACAGACCATGCTTCTATCGCAACAGAGGTTAAGATCATCGATACCCTCAAGAAAGAGGGAATCGACAAGAGAGACCTTGGTCGTGAGAAATTCCTTGAGAGAGCATGGGAGTGGAAAAAAGAGTACGGCGGAACAATCATTCAGCAGCTCAAGAAGATGGGCTCTTCCTGCGATTGGGACAGAGAGCGCTTCACCATGGATGAAGGCTGTAACGAAGCTGTTACTGAAGTTTTCTGCAAGATGCATGAAAAAGGCTATATTTATAAGGGAAGCCGTATCGTAAACTGGTGTCCTGTTTGTAAGACATCTATCTCTGATGCTGAGGTTGAGTACGAAGAGCAGGCTGGCCACTTATGGCACATCAAGTACCCTATCATCAACGAGGATGGCTCTGTTTCCAAGACTGAGTTTATCGAGTTTGCCACAACACGTCCCGAGACAATGCTCGGCGATACTGCAATCGCCGTAAACCCTGACGATGAGCGCTATACCGACCTTGTAGGCGGTTTCGTTATGATCCCGTTCGTAGACAGGAAGATCCCTGTTATCGCGGACAGCTACGTTGAAAAGGACTTCGGAACGG
>JAEEGL015148239.1_pt1 | contig 53228 bp, 55 predicted proteins | sample 9134231 | NCBI WGS metagenome assembly JAEEGL01 (sample SAMN16246548, study PRJNA631951) | gut metagenome | biome: gut microbiome; feature: rumen; material: fiber-attached | host: Bos | place: Iran: Karaj | collected 2018-10 | reverse complement strand
GAGAAATTATCGTCATTCGTCGCAAGCTTCGGACTGCCGAGGCTGATTATCTCCGCCTTCCTGCTTGCGCTGTTCATCCTTGCCCCGATCGTCGGGGTCAACTTGCCCATGCAGATCACCAACGTCATCAACCGCTTCAGCTGGAACGCGGTGCTGGTGCTGGCCATGGTTCCCATGGTGCATTCCGGCTGCGGCCTGAACTTCGGCCTGCCGCTGGGCATCATCTCCGGTCTGCTGGGTGCGACGCTGTCCATTGAATGCGGCTTCACCGGTGCCATGAGCTTCGTGATGGCCGTTGCAATCTCCACTCCCTTTGCCATTGTCTTCGGTCTTGGCTACGGCTGGCTGCTGAACAAGATCAAGGGCGGTGAAATGATGATCGCCACCTATGTGGGTTTCTCCTCCGTGTCCTTCATGTGCATGATGTGGCTGCTGCTGCCCTACCACAAGGCGGACATGGTCTGGGGCCTGGCCGGCAAAGGTCTGCGTACCACCATTTCCCTGGAGGGCTACTATGACAAGGCGCTCTCCAATTTCCTGCAGATCAACATCGGAAGGGTCTCCATCCCGGTTGGCGCGCTGCTGCTGTTTGCCCTGCTGGCCTTTGCCATGTGGGCTTTCCTGCACACCAAGACCGGCACTGCAATGACCGCCGTCGGTTCCAACCCCACCTTCGCAAAGGCCGCCGGTATCAAGGTTGACAAGATCAGGATGCTCTCCGTGGTGATGAGCACCTGGCTGGCTGCCATCGGCATCCTGGTGTATGAACAGGGCTTCGGCTTCATCCAGCTGTATATGGCGCCTTTCTACATGGCCCTGCCGGCCGTTTCCGCCATCCTGATCGGCGGAGCCACGGTCAATAAGGCCACCATCATGAACGTCATCCTGGGCACATTCCTGTTCCAGGGAATCGTCACCATGACGCCCACCGTCATGAATTCCGTCATCCATACGGACATGAGCGAGGTCATCCGTGTGATCGCCTCCAACGGCATGATCCTGTATGCGCTGACCAGAAAAACGGAGGTGACAAGATGAACAGGCAGTCTGTAAGCGCCGGCAAAAAGGTCATCACCTTCCTGCGCAACAACACGGTGCCGCTGATGTTCATCATCATCTGCGCCATCTGCATCCCGATCTCCGGTTTCTCCCCGGCCTATCTGCTGAATGAAATCATCACCCGTCTGGGCCGGAACGCTTTCCTGATCCTGAGCCTGCTGATTCCGATCATGGCCGGTATGGGCTTGAACTTCGGTATGACGCTGGGTGCCATGGCTGGTGAGATCGCCCTGATCTTCGTCTCTGACTGGCAGATCTGGGGAATTCCCGGCGTGATCCTTGCCATGATCGTCTCCGTCCCCTTTTCCGTGCTGCTGGGACTGATCTGTGGCAAGATCCTGAACATGGCCAAAGGCCGGGAAATGATTACAAGCTACATCATTTCCTTCTTCATCAACGGTGTGTACCAGCTGATCGTTCTGTACCTGATGGGTTCCCTGATCCCGATCGCCCACGGCAGCATCAAGCTGCCCCGCGGCTACGGAATCCGGAACACCGTCAGCCTGCTGAACATGCGCCAGTGCATCGATAACCTGCTGGCCATCCGCGTCGGCGGTGTGAAGATTCCTGCGCTGACGCTGCTGATTATCGCTTTCATGTGCCTGGTCATCGTCTGGTTCCGCCGGACCAAGCTGGGCCAGGATATGCGGGCTGTCGGCCAGGATATGCAGGTTGCCCGGGACGCCGGCATCCAGGTGGAACGGACGAGAATCATCTCCATCATCATTTCCACCGTGCTGGCCGGTTTCGGCATGATCCTGTACCTGCAGAACATCGGCAACCTCTCCACCTACTCCGCCCATTCCCAGGTCGGCATGTTCTGTATCGCGGCGCTGCTCGTCGGCGGTGCTTCCGTTGACCGTGCCTCCATCGGCAACGTGTTCCTGGGCGTGACGCTCTTCCATCTGATGTTCATCGTGGCGCCCCAGGCCGGCGCGAAGATCACCGGCGACTCCATGATCGGTGAATACTTCCGTGTGTTCGTTTCCTACGGCGTCATCACCATGGCCCTGATCATGTACGAAATGAAGAAGCGCCGCCAGAAAGCCAATATCGGCGAACAGCTGGCGCTGGCCCAGAAGGAGGATGAGCAGCATGAATAACAAGCGCAAGTGGATCTTCCGCGGATGCACCCTGCTGGTCATCCTGCTTATTGCGGCACTCATGTTCCTGGTCGGCCGCGGGCATACCGTCTATATCGACAACAAGACGCTGGAATACAACGGCGAAACCTACGAAGCCCTTCAGCGTTCCGAAGTGTACGTCGGTGAGGAACGCCTCAGCAAACTTGGAAAACGGGAACGCACCATGTCCACCGTAATCGGGCAGAGCTTTGAGATGAAACTGATCAACACCGTCAACAAAGGCGATGAACCGACTGAGGCAATCGTGAAGATTTCCCTCCCCTATGGCTGGGACGGTATTGTGGTGAACATCCCCGGTTATCTGGCCGGGCTCCCGCAGGAAGCCTGGATGACGGAATTCGTTTCCGAGCCGGAACCGCCCACAGCAGCGGATGAGGAGCCGGAGCTTTCCGAAGACGAAATCCCCATGGGAGATTTCTGATCCCGTTTTCCGTTGACAATATTCCGCCGTGCAGCTATAATCTGCGCAAACGATCTGAAAGGAGCCTGCTCATGATCCGCACCGCTGTCGCAATGAACCATACAATGCATGTGCATGCGCACGCGCATGGTTTCGTTGTGTCTGCCGGTTGCAGGGAAAAGCAGGTTTGATGATCTGGTCATCAGGAAGATCAGGGCCGCTTGTCCTTGCAGGACAGGCGGCCTTTTGATTTGTGAAGGAGGAAAGGAAACATGAAGTATTTCAGGGTGCACACCGCCGACATGGCTTACATGACCAAACAGCCGAGGGGCCTTTTCGCCGCCATCAGCAAGCTGGTGGATGCAAAAACACTGTCGGAGGAGGAAACAGCGGAATACTGGAAAAACCGTGAGTATTTTGAAAAGGTTCTCCCGGTTCCGCCGTTCTATGATCAGGGAAACCCCGACGGCGCGATTACCTGGTTCAAGGATACCGCCGAAGGAAACCGCATCTGGGAGGAACTGGGCTTTTACCGGAATATTGCGGAAAAGTACGGCCTGCAGCTGTATATATCGGAATGCACCGTCATTCCGGGCGAAGTAATCTATGAGGACGCGTTCCAGGTTGCAGTCACGAATGTTCCGGATAATCTGCCGCTTTCAACAAGGAAACTCTGACCGCTCCCTTCCCTGCCGGCAAGTTGTGCAATCCGGATTGTCTGGTATAATGGGAACATGATTTTGTCAGAAAGGCAGCAGATCATGCAGGAAAGAACTGGAACCGTCATCCCTGAACCCACAGCAGATCACCATCGGACCATAGACGGCCATATCCATATTGAGCACGGACCGTATACCATGGACTGGATCAGTGAGTTCGTGAAAAAGGCAGTCGAAATGAATCTGGATGAAATCCGGCTGCTGGAGCATTGCTACCGTTTTGAGGAGTTCGTACCAATGTATGACTCCGTCTGTGCTTACAGCGAATATGTGAACGCCTGGTTCCACCGGCAGGCCGGTGTCCTGAAACTGGAGGATTATCTGCGGCTGATCGATCAGGTCCGGAAAGAACAATTTCCTGTCACAATCAGATTCGGCCTGGAAATATGCTACTTCCGGGAGTTTGAGAACTTTACCGCAAAGCAGGCTGAAGGCAAAGGCCTGGATTTCCTGCTCGGCAGCATTCATTTTGTCGATGATTTAGCGTTCGATCACAAAGCGGAACACTGGGCCGGAGTTGATGTGGATAATATTTACCGCCGGTACTTTGAAGACTCTGTTTCCCTGGCTGAAAGCGGCATCTTTGACGGCATCGGCCATCCGGACACTATTAAGCTGTTTGGACATAAGCCGTCTTTTCCGCTCACGGAATACTATGAACGCCTGGCTCAGGCGCTGGCAAAAAACAGCATGTACGCGGACCAGAACAGCGGCGCCTTCCGAAGATGTCCGGGTACCGCTTCCCTGGGAATGGACGGGGAACTGCTCAGGATCCTGAAAAAGCACCGGGTCCCGATCATCACCTCATCTGACGCTCATTATCCCGCAGATGTAGGGTACAAAATCAGGGAACTGGAAAACCGGATCGCAGATTGCTGATACCAGAGCCGGTATTGTTCCCCGCACTCTTTCAGGAAGATCATTCAGGAATCATGGAGAAGACAGATGGATAAGAAAACTGTGGAATTCCTCATCAGGGCCAAACAGGCCACCTATGCAGGCAAAGGAGCGGAAACCGCTCCCTCCCGGGTAAAATCCCATGACCTGGTCTACAGGGAAGGCGACCTGATGTATTACGACACCTATCTGGGCGGAGAAAAGTTTGCCGGAGAAGAAGCGCTCTGGATTTCAGAAGTCCCCTGCTGGAGTATGAACTATGTCGGTCGGGTGACCGGGGAAAACTTCAGCGGTGATTTCCTGAAGGAAGCGCTGCTTCGTGTTCCCGAAGAGCAGCCGTACCGGGGTCCCGCACACTATACAAACGGGGATTATACGTATCATTGCGACACGGAAGGCACCTTTGACTGGTTCCAGGGAAAAGAAACGATCGAATACCGGGGCAGCGTAATCTACGAATGCTTTTTCCATGGCGGATTGATTAAATAACCGTGTCTCAGACGGCCTGGACTGCTGAAAGGACAAACAATGAAGTTTGCTGTAATATCGGATATTCACGGAAATTTCCCGGCGCTGAACGCTGTGCTGGAAGACGCGAAGCAGCGCGGAATCACGGATTATGTCTTCACGGGCGATTACTGCCTCAGCGGCCCGTATCCGGATGAATGCATTGCTGCCATGAGTGCAGTCGAAAACAGATACATCATTCGGGGCAATGAAGAAAAATATCTGGAGGACCTCATCGGGAAAGACCAGCAGGCCTGGACTGACGGACAGATGCAGGTCTCCTACTGGGCGTTCCGGCAGCTCAGTCCGGAACATCTGCGGTTCCTTTCTGCCCTGCCGCATACGCTGGATTTCCGGGTCAATGGGGTGAATATCCATCTTGCCCATAATTCCGCTGCGTGGACCGGCGACAGTGAATTCCGTCTGATCGGCCCGCATGTTTTAGCCAGGCGTTATGAGGGCAAAGACATCCCGCTGGATTCCCTCCGCCTGGATAACCATAATCTTCTGGCCCGGGACCCGGAATTTCAAAAGGCGCTGTCCTGTCTGGAGGAAGGTGTCTATCTGTTCGGCCATTCGCATGTCCAGTGGAACTGGCAGGATCCCCGCCGCAAGGTTTACCTGATCAATCCGGGCTCCTGCGGCCTGCCGCTGGATCTGGACTGCACCTCAGTCCCCTATACCGTCCTGTCAGTCGCGGAAGACGGAACCGTAAGTATTGAAGAAGTCCGGGTTCCCTTTGACAAACGGAAATACGTGGAACACCTCACGGCTACGGAACAGTATAAAAAAGCAACCGTCTGGACAAAGGTGATTTCGCAGGAACTGCTGAAATCCCGGGAACACATGTGTTTCTTCCTTGGGTTCGCCGAACAGTACGCGCAGCGGATCGGTGATCCGCGAAGGCCCTATGCCGTAGACACATGGGAAGCTGCCTATGAAGCCTGGAACAGCACTTTGACCGATCCCGCGTGACGGAAAAGATTGACACCGTCCCGATCCTTGTGTAGTATGCATATATAATTCGTTTATTGGAGGAACACTCTGATGTTGATGTTCAGGAAGCTGCGGAATATCTGACGGCATGAAACTTATTGAATAGGTTTCATGCTTCGATCTCACTCGAAACTGAAAATCTATTTGAATAAGGAGAATCGTTATGATATTCCAGGATAATGTAATCAAAGAGTATTTAAGGAACGTATATTTTATTACAGGTACCCCCTGCGGCGGAAAAACAACGGTCACAAAAGCACTTGGACAGAAATATAATATTCCGGTCTACGTGATCGATGAGCAGTTCACAATCCATCAGCTGATGTCCGATCCGGAACACCAGCCCAATATGAACAGGCAATTCCGGGATGCCGATGAATTCTTCGGCCGGAGTGTGGAGGAATACCGGAACTGGCTCCTCGGAAACAGCCGGGAACAGCTTGACTATGTGCTGCTGGACCTGATTAAGCTCTCGCAGGACCGTGTCATTTTATGCGATATCCATATTGTCGCTGAGGAAGCGTTGCGGATCACCGATCCGTCCAGAATAGCCTTTCTGATCAAAGAACCGAAAGATCTTGTGGAAGAATACAGCAACCGTCCGGACCATCAGGGGTTCCGTGACTTCATTCACAGTGCTTCCGATTATGAAAAGGCAAAGGCCACCTGTAATGAAACCCTTTATTCCCTGAACATTGAACGCTATAACTATATCAAAAACAGTGATTTCTTCTGGCTCGAGCGGGATGAAAAACGAAGTGTTGATGAAACCGTCGCGCTGGTTGAAAAGCACTTTGGCTGGCGTCCCCTCAATGACTTCCGGGTCATGCAGGTCAGCAAAGGCACGCAGCTCGCGGATGACCTTCTGCATTTTGTCGAAAACTGTTCATGGCTGGAAGTCAGGGATCATATTGCCGATCTGGTCAGGAACTGGCAGTTCACTGACTGGGAAACCATGTTCGTGGCAATGGCGGACGGCAAAATCATCGGCATGGCTTCCGTTATGAAGGAAGACTATTACCCGCTGCCGGAGCTGTATCCCTGGGTCTCCTGTATATTTGTCTCAGAGGAATACAGGGGATTGCGGGTCAGCGGAAAGATGATCGATTGTGCCAACGCTTATCTCCGGGAAGCGGGTTTCGACAGAAGCTATATCCCGTCTGAACACGTCGGCCTGTATGAGCGTTATGGCTATTCCTATGTCAGGGACATCACAAACTACGGCGGTTATACGGATCATCTGTATATAAAGAACCTGAAATAACAGTTCCCCGGCGCCGGATCGGAAACGGTCCGGCGCCTTCCGGATCTTTCTGTTGTAATTTGGGGTTTATATGCATATAATGGACGAAATTCATCAGCGCAAGAGGAGAAAGATATGCGGCTTCTGTTTGAAATGGACAGGCACGATTACGGTCAATGCACCCATTCCTTCGTCCGGAATTCCGCGAGAAGTATCATCATCCGGGATCATAAAGCAGCGATGATCCACAGCCTGAAATACAATTACTACAAATTTCCGGGCGGCGGAATCGAAAGCGGTGAAAGCTATGTGGACGCTATGATCCGCGAAACCCGTGAAGAAGCCGGGCTGGTCGTTATTCCCGAATCCGTCAGGGAATTCGGATATGTCCATCGGATTCAGCGGAGCACCAGCGATCCGACGGAATGCTTTATCCAGGACAATTACTACTATCTCTGCGATGCACTGGAAGGCACCGTCTCCCAGGACCTGGATGACTATGAATCCGAAGAGGTCTTTGTGCTGGAGTTTGTTGACCCGCAGACCGCAATCCGGACAAACCAGGCTGTTGGTGAATCGCCGTACAGCCGGGTAATGTTTGAACGGGAGGCAAAAGTCCTGGAAATGCTGGTTGCAGAAGGGCTTCTGTAGGAATCTTCCGTTTCATTCAATTTCACAAAGCAGGAGGATAACATGGCAAACCTGATTGTAGTATGCGGGCCGCAGGCCGTCGGGAAAATGACCGTGGCGGAAAGCCTCCGGGATAAACTGAAGTACAACATGATGATGAATCATGACAGCATCGAAGTGTCTGACAGGATCTTCGGCTTTGCAACACCTGCCCAGAAGGAGTTCAATGCCTTCTTCCGGGAAAAGGCCTTTGAGCTGGCTGTAAAGCATAACGTGGACCTGATTTTCACCTATGTCTGCGCCTTTGATGTGCCGGAAGAACGGGAATACCTGACAGCGCTTCAGAAGCAGTTCGAGCAGAGCGGCGGGCATTTCTGGTTTGTTGAACTGAGTGCCGACCTGGAAGCCCGGCTGGCCAGAAATGAAACACCCCACCGGATGGAACGGAAAGCATCCAAAAAGGATGTGGAGTGGAGCAGGGCCAACCTGCTGAGTGATGCGGAACATTACAGGCTGAACACCAATGAAGGTGAAGTCTGGTTTGAACATCATCTGAAGATTGACAACACAAACCTGGAGCCGGATCAGGTCGCTGACCGGATCATCAGTGTTTTCGGGCTGAAGCCAAACGACAAGGATGAAAAGGAATACCGCTACGGAGTCTGAATACTGAAACAACTGAAGAAAGAGAGATTCACAATGGAATATATATTTGAAACAGAGCACCTGAGAATCCGGAAATTTGGACCGGAAGACGCGCAGCGTCTGTATGAAAACCATCTGGATGAGGAAATGAAGAAGTGGTTCCCCAATGAGATCTATGCCGATCAGGAAGAAGCACAGGAAGCTGTGGAGTTCTTCACTGACTGTGTGAATAACCGGAACCTGCCCTACGTACTGGCTGTGGAACTGAAGGAAACAGGCGAACTGATCGGAGACACCGGCATCAGCGAAGTGGAAGGAAAGCCGGAGGAAGTCGAAATCGGCTATGTGATCTGCCGGAAATACCGCGGAAAAGGCTATGCCGCCGAACTGGTGAAGGCCATGACTGAGTTTTCCTTTTCCTCCTTCGGGATCAGCACCGTTTACGGCCGGGTAATCCATGGGAACGTCGCCTCTGCCCGGGTCCTTGAAAAAAACGGCTATACCTTTGTGACAGAAGAATTCGGAGCGGAAGACGATCCCTTCGGAAACGGCATGCTAGTCTACATGAAAAAGAAGTAATCACTGGTCTCCCGTTGACTGTTTTATGGAATAACGAGGTGCTATGAACAGGAAAATTTTATTTGTCTCCGACCTTGACGGAACACTGATGCGGAACGACTGCACCCTGTCTGCTTATACAGTTCAGACAATCAATGAACTGGTCAGCCGGGGGTTCCCTTTCACCTATGCGACAGCCCGGTCCGTTGAAAGCGCCCGGACCATTACCGGGGATCTTCAGCTGGCCCTGCCTGTTGTCACCCGCAACGGCGCTGTGCTCGCTGACAACAGCACCGGCAGGCATCTTGAGAAAGCTTTGTTTTCGGAGGAGGAAGTCCGGCTGCTGAAAGAACTGCTGCCGGAGCTGCCCGGATGCGGCTTTGTCTCCTGTTTCCTTGGGGAGAAAATGGTCAAAACCTTCATGCCCGGACATCACACGCCCGGCTTCCAGGGATATCTGGACTATTACAAAGATGATCCTGCCATGATGCAGGTGCCGGACCTGGACGGGCTGTTCTGCGGAAAGCCCGGCTATGTCACCCTGGTCGCTGACCGGGATTATCTGGCGCCGGTCCACGAAAGGGTTAAAGCCTACCCCGGCTGGGAATGTGTATTCCAGCGGGACACCTATCGGGCGGACGAATTCTGGCTGGAAATCTGCCCGCAGAATTCCACCAAGGCCAAAACACTCCTGAAGCTGAAAAAAGAGCTGGGGTTTGAAAAGCTGGTCGTCTTCGGGGATTCCCTCAATGATCTTCCCATGTTCCGGATTGCAGACGAAGCCTATGCCGTTGCGAATGCGCGGGATGAACTGAAGGCGGTGGCAACCGCCGTAATCGGAAGCAACGAGGAAGACGCAGTGGCGGTTTTCCTCCGCTCCCGCGCGGATGATCCGGAGTAAGGAGGTCTGGGAATGAAGCAGGTTTTCGGGTCGGAAAACATCAGCTATGTTGAAGTCACGGAAGAGCTGATTCCGGACTACCTTGTCATGGTCAACGACATTGAGCATGTTGACCGCTTCATCGGCGGCTGGCACGAACCCTATACCGCAGAAGATGAAGTCCGCTGGGTCCGGGAGCAGCTGGAAAGCGGAGCCGTCGTCTTCTCCATGATCGAAAAGAAGAGCGGCAGCTTTATCGGAAATGTGGAGCTTATGGATGTATCCGCCACAGTGAAGGAAATCGGGATCGCCATCACAGCAGCGAAACAGGGTCTGGGCTACGGAAAAGAGGCAGTCACGGCCATGACTGCTTACGGCATGGATACCCTCGGCCTCGACCGGATCGTCCTGAGAACCAACACGGATAACTTCAGGGCAATCCACGTGTATGAAAAATGCGGTTTCCGTGAATTCCGCCGCACAGAGGATCATGTGTACATGGAAAAGACCCGGTAATCAGCAGATTACCGGGCCTTTCATTTTTGTTGTTCACAGCTTTTTCTGCAGCCACAGCAGGTCATACCACCTCTCAAATTTCTTTCCGACTTCCTTCATTTGAGCCACCTGGGTATATCCCTGGCTCAGATGGAACAGCCGACTGTCATGGGAGAGATATTCGTCCTCCTCTTCACTGTATGCTACACCGGCCAGCAGGTTCACAATCCCCCGTCTGCGAAGCCTGTCCTCCAGTTCCCTGTAAAGCAGTGTGCCGGCTCCCATCCTGTGGCAGTTCCGATCGATATAAATCGAGGTTGTCACGGTCCAGTTATATGCTTCCCTCGGGCTGTATCGGCCCGCATAGGCGTAGCCGATCACTTCTCCCTGTTTTTCGCAGACCAGATACGGGTATTTTGCCATAATCTTTACGATTCTCTCCCGGAATTCGTCGGCAGAGGGTGCCTGATACTCAAAGGAAACCGCTGTTTTCTGTACATAATAGGCGTAGATCTCAGCCAGTCTTTCCGCGTCTTCCGGCCCGGCTTCCCGGACGGTCAGTTCGTTTTCCATCTTCATTGCCTTTCTCTGATAATTCCTTCCAGAACATTCACCGCTTTCTCAACAAACTGCGGGCACAGTTCTTTAAAAAGATTGTTTTCGCGGGCATATTGCTTTCCATCAGGTGTTGAGATATCGCATCCGAGAATCTTCCTGCACAGACAGGATCCGCAGGCTGCCGCAAACCCCTCCATCATCCGGTCGTTCACTTCGTTGGCGGTCTCGCGGCTTTCTTCGTCTGCAAGGTCATACTGTCCGTACATCGATCCCAGGACCATCAGCGCACCGGAGCAGGCACCGCACACCTCCCCTTTCCGCATACCGCCGCCGAAGCAGGCACCGAGCTTCAGTGCCTGTTTTTCTGAAAATCCGCATTCCTCCGCATAGGCAGCGAGAACTGCCTGTGAGCAGTGAAAACCGTCCCTGAAGTATTTTACTGCCTTTTCCTGACGAGTCATCATCTTATTCCTGTTCCGCCTTTCTGCAGGCTTCGTTATAGATCCTCAGTGCTTCCAGCACCTGGTCCCGTTGATCGGCATCAATATTGAACAGCACTTTCCGGAACTTCAGATTCATATCATTTTCAATTTTTTCGAATCTGGCGTTCCCGCTGTCTGTCAGGGTAAGCTCTACACTCCGGCGGTCTTCCTTTGAGGTTTCCCGGTTCACAAACCCTTTTCTCACAAGTTCTTCCACGCCCCGGCTGATACCGCTTTTATCCAGTCCGACATTTTCAGCAAGTTCCTTTACGGAAATCCCCGGCTTCCTTCCAATCTCAACGACCAGGAAACATTGTGATTCATTGATCCCGCACTGGCAGCAGTCAGACTGGTTCATTGCGGCCAGATGGCATTCCAGTTCTCTGGTATATTCACGGAAAAGCTTTACCTGTTCCATCCATCCGTCCTCCTTATGTCTGACAGGATAATCATTTTAGTTGCGCTTGTCAACTGTTTATCTTTGCAACTATATGGATCCGAAAAGAAAAACTGATATCCGGTTTTCACCTTTAAAACAAAGGGCCTGTGGTATAATCACCTTCCCGGCAGCCGGCTGCCGGGGAAGAAAACACGGCCTGAATCGTTAAATAGGTATCCCGAACCTGAGGAGGTAATGGAAAGATGATTAATGGTTATCACGGAAAACGAATGATCGGACGGCTGCTGGGAATCCTGCTTGCCGTTGTCTTTATCATGGGTGCTTCTTCCTGTGCGGAAGATACCGGCCGGAATTTCTTCGCGCAGTTTGACGAAATAAACTGGTGCTTCTGCAGTGGCGTCGGCGGCTGGTCTACGGATATGCAGATTAAGCCGGATGGCACATTCAGCGGCCAGTTCCATGACAGCGAAATGGGAGACTGCACTGATGCCTATCCGGACGGAACTGTATATTATTGTACTTTCAACGGCAGGTTCTCCCTCGCGGAGCAGGTAAATGAAAACACCTGGAAGCTTCGGGTCGACGAACTGAAGCAGGACGAAAAAGCAGGCGTGGAGACCGTTGGCGACGGCTTCCGGTATATCTCTGCCGATCCTTACGGCATCTCTGAAGGTGATGAGGTCCTGCTGTACAAACCCGGCACCCCGCTGGATGGATTCACGGATGAAATGAAGGTATGGACCTATGCCTTTGACGCCATGGATACGGCCGCTTCACAACTCAGGTACTGGTTTCTGTACAGTGCAAAGAACGAGAGCGGTTTTGTAGGCATCGCACCTGTAAACGATACATCGGCGGTGAATCCCTGGGAAACGGCAACCGCTGAACAGCTTCAGAAATCAATCGGTGTTCCCTTCAGTTTGCCGGAAGGCGCGGAGAACGTGATTTATCGCTGGTATGATGCGGATAAAACGGTGGAAGTTCAGTTCTTCCTGAACGGCGGGGATTACTGTTTCCGGATGCAGCCTGTCGCGCTGGACCAGGGGCAGATGACGGATATTTCCGGCATGTATTTCAATTGGGAAAATGAAATGCCCGTCACTATCGGCTGGTGTTCCGGCATTCTCAGCCAGATCCGCACTGAAACCGGCGACCAGGTACAGCGCTGCATGTGGTATGACAGCACTACCGGCGTCATGTATTCCCTGTCTGTCATTGCGCCTGACCTGGACGGTCTGGACCTGGCAGCCGTTTCCGAACAGATCATTCTTCCCCCCGTTGGTTAACACCGGCATAAACACTGTTTCAGAGCGCTTCGGCGCTCTTTTTTTTCGTCATTGAAACATTTTTCCGTAATTCCGGGTATTATATGTGTAAGGAGTGATACGGATGCGGGAACTGACGGCGGAACGCCGTGAAGAAATACTGGAGCGGCTGATGGCGGAATATGGTGATAGGGTCATGAGAACCTGTCTCCTGTTTCTCCGCAGCAGGCATCTGGCGGAAGACGCTTCCCAGGAGACCTTTTTCAGGGTCTGGCGTGCACTGGACCGGTTCCGCGAGGGCGGAACGGAAAAAGCCTGGCTGATGAAAATCGCTGTGAACGTCTGCAAGTCAGTCCTGAGAGCCCACCCCGTCTGTGTACCGGAGGATCAGGCGCCGGAATCCGGTACACCGGACCGCTATCCGGATGATACGGTCTTCAGGGCCGTAATCGGACTCCCCGTCAAATACCGTTCACCGGTAATTCTGTTCTATTATCAGGGTTTCTCCGTGGACGAGATCGCCGGAATCCTGCGTCTCCCTGCAGCCACTGTCAGGACAAGGCTCTCAAGGGCAAGATCCCGGCTGAAAGATTCACTGAAAGGATGGTATTTCGACAATGAATGATAAAATCAGGGAATCCCTGGACGGGTCCATGGCGGATTTCTCCTGGAAAGAAAAGCACCGGAACAACGTAATGAACCGGGTCCGGACCGCTTCCCGGCCTGTCCGGCCGCTGAAAACTACCCTGGCTGTTGGTTTTGCCCTGCTGATGGTCCTGTGCATTGCCACCGCAATGGCCGGTGCCTTCAGCGAATCCTTTAACGGCTGGCTGTATGAGCGCTGGCCGGAACTGGCAACGTCGCTGATGCCGGTGAACCTGGCCTATGAGGAACAGGGATTCAGAATGGAAGTTGTTTCTGCTGTGGACAAAGGTTCCGAAGCGTTGATTGTCTATACGATGCAGGATCTGGAAGGTAACCGGCTTAAGAACACTTTCCCGTACGCCGATCTTTATTCTGCGGAAGGGTATCCGCTTTCATCCGACGGTTCCATACTTAGTGATTATAATCCGGAAACAAGAAAAGGAACCTATGCCCAATACCTGGAATACGCAGATGGCTGCCGCCCTGTAAGCGGTTCTGTCACTTACTCTGTTCCGCAGATAGAACCCTATGATAGGAAAGACGTGGATCTGATGCCGTACTATATAAAATACGGCAGTCAGGTCCAGGCAGCCACTGCTCCGGAGAATGCTTACATTCAGGGTCCGTATCATGATTCAGTGCTTCCGGATTCCACCAGAATCATCGACTGGCATAACAGTCTGGAACTTCCCCTTTCCGATTCGGTCAGTCTTTCCGGTATCGGTATGATTGACGGATGCCTGCATGTACAGATCCATTATACGGATCGGACACCGATTGTTTCAGAACCCGGTCATGTAATCTATCCGTACCATGCCTGGATTCATCTGTATAATGCCGGCTTTGATTACCTCTACACCACAGATGACAGCCCTGGCGGTATATCTGTCCTGCAATGGGGCGGCGATGAGTTTGATGCTGCGGAAGGGGCCGGAACTCCGGAATGGGAGGAATTCTTCTTTAATGTTGATCCGGAGGCTGTAGACCGTGTCGAACATTTTTTTGTCAGTATCACAAAAGCACTCACACCAATCACAGGCAACTGGAAAGTCGATATTCCTGTGCGCCTGATCAGGAAATAACAGGCGCCTGGCACCTGCACCGGAGAGAGAAGCATCCCTTCCCTCTCCGGTTTTTCTTTGACTGGATCCTTGTCCTTTTGTTATGATGGTAATCGCTGATATGAATCTCTCTCCGCACACAGAACAACAGCCAGAAAAGGATGATACCGTCATGAAAGAACTGCACTTTGACCGGCTCAGCGTAATCTGTCAGGAACCGGTTCCGGGCATTAACCTGTCCGCTTATTCCGCCCGGAAGGCCGCGGATACCCTCCGGTTCCACAGAAGCCTTCCGTCCTATGCGGCAACCCCGCTTGTTTCCATGGAAAGCCTCTCCACCCGGGAAAAGGTCAGGGCTGTGTTCGTGAAAGATGAGTCCTCCCGGTTCGGGCTCAAGGCGTTTAAAGGGCTTGGTGGGAGCTATTGTATGTTCCGCGTCCTTTGTGACCGGTTCGGTCTGAATCCGCAAGCGGCGGATTATGCTGCATTCCTGCGGGAGGATATCCGAAAAGCTTGTGCGGAGATCACCTTTGCCACTGCCACGGACGGCAACCACGGAAAAGGTGTTTCCTGGGCTGCGAAGATGTACGGCTGCAAGGCCCGGATCTTTATGCCGAAGGGAACCGTGGAAGCCAGGCGCAAGGCCATTGAAGAAGCGGGTTCCGGGATTGCGGAAATTACGGAATGGAACTATGACCGGACAGTGCAGTATGCCGCTTCCCTGGCTGAAAAGAATAACTGGATCCTGATCCAGGATACCTCCTGGGATGGATATGAGCAGGTTCCGGCCTGGATCATTGAAGGATACCTGACCCTGGCAGCGGAAGCCGTTGAACAGATGAGCGGCCTGATGCCGACGCATATCTTCCTGCAGGCCGGTGTTGGCTCCATGGCCGGCGGCATTGAAGCTTTCTTCATGGACACCTGCAAAGACCGCCCGCCGCTGGTAACCATCGTTGAACCCGATGTGGCCGGCTGCATCTATGAATCCGCCCTGGCCGGGGACGGCAAAGCGCACACCGTTCCGGGAAGCCCTGTCACCATCATGGCCGGCCTGAACTGCGGCACGCCCTGCAGTATCATCTGGCCCGTTCTCCGTGACTGCTCCGCATATTTCTGTGCCTGTAAAGATGCTGTCACGGAAAAGGGCATGCGTGCCTACGCCAATCCGATCGGTACGGATGCCACAGTAGTCTCCGGGGAATCCGGTGCTGTGACATACGGCCTGCTGCTGTCCATTCTGGAATCCGAAGAGCTCCGCTCCGTTTTTCGGATCACTCAGGATTCCGTCATTCTCCTGATCAGTACGGAAGGCGACACAGATCCTGACGATTACAGAAGAGTCGTCGGGAAAAACCCAACCTGACAATTCTCCGCAAACCGGGAACTGTAATCCGTCCGGATTGCGTCTATAGTAGACTGCGGCAGGAGGTAAGAGTATGGAGTGGATCGCATCAATTCAGCAGGCAATCACCTACATGGAAGATCATCTCTTGGAAGAAATCAACTATGAAGACGTAGCGAGGCATGTTTTTACATCCAGCTATGAGTTTCACAGGGCATTCAGCTTCCTGACGGGGATGACCGCCAATGCCTACATCCGTAACCGCAGGCTTTCCCTGGCCGGCAGGGAAATCGTGGAAACCGATGCCTCAGTAACAGACATTGCGCTGAAATACGGATACGAAACACCGGAAAGTTTCACCAAGGCATTCACCAGATTCCATGGCGTGGCGCCCAGGTATGCCCGGGATAATTCTGCGAAACTCGTGCTTTTCAATCCTCTTGTAATCAAAATTGCTGTGGAAGGTGGAAAAAGTATGGATTACAGGATCGTTCAGACACAAAAGCAGAAGTTTATCGCAATGGTCAGGAGCTTCAGGAACGAGATCATCAACGACGACGACAATCATGACGTTCCGGACTTCTGGGAGGAGTGCAACCGGAAGAACCTGATCAGCCCCATGTGCGGCCTGCGGCCGGACGGAAAGCGGGACCTGTACGGTCTCTGTTCTCCGGCGAAAAAGGATGAAGGCACCTTTGAATACGGCATCGGTGTCCTGCTCGATGATGAAACGGCGCCATTCGACCTGGCCGATATGGAGAAAAAAGGCTACACCGTCTGGGATGTGAATCCGGGAACCTATGTCGTCTTTGACTGCATCGGTGAGGATGGCGACTGCATCAGTAAAACCTGGGAAAAATTCTACAAGGAATTCCTGCCTCAGATGGGATATGAGTCAACAGAAGAAACAGATTATGAGATCTATTTTGAAAAAGGCAGGGACGGCCTGTTCTGTGAACTGTGGATCCCGGTAAAAAAGAAATAAACTCCCTGGGCAGGCGAATCCCCGCAGGATGGTTCATCCTGCGGGGACTTTTGCGTTAAAAAGGTTTATTCAAAGAATGAGTCAGTCAGTTCTCCGTCTGTTCATCATCTGAACCGGACAGGTATTCTTCCCGCGTCTTTTCCAGATGGTACACCCCGTCTGTGATTCCGGCATCCCGGAATCCGACTGCCTTGTGAATGTAATATGCTGCGTCACGGGTGGTCTCAAAATCATTATGCAGGCAGGATACGCCGTCAATCCGGAATGCACGCTCCATCAGCAGGTGAAGCCCCTGCTTTCCGTATCCCTTTCCACGCTCCGGCGCATAAATCACAATACCCATATCACACCAGTTGTACTCAGGATTGCTGTGATAATTCACGTCTCCGACAAACACGCCGTCCGATACCCGCTGCAGATAGGCATAGAACCGGTCCGGCTCCTTCCCGATCCAGTCTGCCTGTATGTCCTTCCAGTCTTCCTCCGCATCCGGAATGCATCCGTCCGGCGGAAACCACGGCGCGTTGTAGGCCATCGTCGCGGGGTCGGTCAGCATCTTTACATAAAACCAACCGTCTTCCGGCCGGGGAATATACAATCTCAGTTCGTCCATTTCTGTATCCTTCCTCTCTTGCTGCAGTTATAATTCCTTCTCATAGCACAGAAAATTCTGCTCATACATCCGGCACTCACCAACTACCCGGAAGCCGAATACCGCATAACAGCAGATGGCTTTCCTGTTCAGTTTGTTCACCAGCATGCGGATTCCCCTGAATCCCCGCCTTTTCAGTTCATCCATTCCGAACTGTATCATTATCCGTCCGTAGCCTTTGCCCTGTTCTTCGGGCAATACGGCAATCCTCGCCAGTTCGCCTTCTGGAGCCAGGTTTTCATCCCAGCAGGAAAGGCTGTCAACCGCATCATCTTTTTCAAGAGAAACCGCTGCCTTAATTTGTCCGTCCACTTTCAGGACAAACAGCGCATCCCGTGAAAAATCCCAGTCGATTTCCTCGTTTGATGGATAATCCTCATTCCACGGACAGTATTCCTGTCCGATCTGCGCCTTGTAAAGAGACAGGATCTCTTCCCTGTCATCTTCTTTCCCCATCACAATTTCGTATTCCATATCCGTTATTCACTGTCCGGTTTCATTCTGTCCTGCTCAAAGATCCGGATTCCGGTTCTGCAGCAATTCGTCCCGGTTCTCTTCCCTTCAGCCTGGAATTTAGCAATATCATAGCATGGGCATAAACAGATGTAAACTTTGCCGTTGCAAAAGGCGCCCTTTCCGGGCGCCTTTTGCAGGCAGTCTGTATTCAGATCAATTGTCCGTAACCCTGATCATCCGGTATCCGATACCGACATGAGTCTGAATCAGCTGGGATGTATCCGATGACGCCTCCAGTTTCTTCCGCAGGGTTGCCATAAAAACCCGCAGGGAGGCCACATTGTTCTCCCAGGTCACGCCCCAGAGCTGCTGAGTGATGAATTTATGTGTCAGCACCTTGCCGCAGTTTTTCGCCAGCAGGCACAGCAGCTTGTATTCAATCGGCGTCAGGTGGAGTTCCTCATCTGAAACATACGCGCACCCGGCAGCATAATCAATTTTCAGGCTGCCGTTGATGAAAACCGGACTGTCCGGGTTGTCCGCCTTGGCCTGGTTCAACCGCCGCAGGGTCACCCGCAGCCTTGCCAGCAGTTCGTCAACAGAAAACGGTTTGGTCAGGTAATCGTCTGCTCCGGCGTCCAGGGCTTCGATCTTGTCGGTATCATCACTGCGTGCGCTGATCACAATGATGGGCATATTGGACCAGCTCCGGATCTTCCGGATCACTTCCACGCCGTCCATATCAGGCAGGCCCAGGTCCAGCAGCACAATATCCGGATTGTGCGATGTTGCCTCCATAATGGCGGTTGCCGCGTTTCCGGCATTGATATGCCTGTATTCATGGGCTTCCAGTGTAACAGAGATCAGGTTGCGGATCGGTGCGTCATCCTCCACAATCAGGATCAGCGGTTTATTCATGCAGATTCACCTCGTCCCTGGGTAAAACAAATTCAAACACAGCACCCTGCGGTTCATGATCCCGCACAGAGATCGTTCCGTTGTGGGCTTTGATAATGGACTGGCACAGCGCAAGGCCGATGCCCAGTCCCCGCCGGCTGTCGCCTGTCGGGTTGCCGCTGGAGTAGAACAGGTCAAAGATATGATCCTTCTGGTCGTCCGGGATTCCCGGCCCGTTGTCTGCAATTCTCACAATCACCTTGTCATCCTGTGCCAGGGTGTCAATCCAGATGGTGGATCCTTCCGGAGCGTATTTCACGGCATTGTCCAGCAGATTGATCACAACCTGTACAAGAAGTCTGGCATCCGCCTTCACAAACAGCAGCTCTTCAGGCTGGCTTCTGTTCACCGTGTAGTTCTTCAGCTGCCTGCTCAGATGGGTGACCGCCTCACTGATCATATCATCCATCAGCTCAGTTGTCATGTTCAGGTTCAGTTTGCCTTCCTTCATCCGGCTGGCGGAAAGCAGGTTCTCCACCATACCCGTCAGCCACTGGGCATCCTGGTAGATATCGGAATACAGCTGGCCGCGGGTTTTCGCGTCCAGCGTTTCCCCGCAGCTCATCAGGCTGTCCGCGTTTCCCATAATGGAAGTCAGCGGGGTGCGCAGGTCATGGGACACCGCCCGGAGCAGGTTCGCACGCAGGCGTTCATTCTCCGCAAGCACCATGGTCTCTTCTTTTTCCCGGGCATTCCGGGCGTTTTCCAGTGCCAGGGAACACTCACCCACAACCGAGGCCAGCACGCTCTGCTCAGAAGCATCCAGCGGCGAGTCATGCACCGCGATGCCGACCACGCCGTAAGCATGCTCCAGCACCCGCATACTGTAATAGAGATAATCCATCTTCGGATAAATCTCTGTCGTGGCTCCGGATCGCTTATGATGGATAAACGCCCATTCAACCGCCTGCTTTTCTTCATTTGTCCTGTATGGAATTGTATCCCCCGCCGCCGGATAGAAGATCGGATCTTCCAGCGCATCATTATCAGCCGGATAAATCACCAGGCTCCGGTCCAGCAGCTTTGTCAGCTGATCAGCCAGTACAGAAAGAATCTCCTCCCTGGATTTCGCTTTTGTCAGCTGCCTGTCTGTCTCCAGCACCACGCTCATCCGCTGCGCAGCCTTTGCGGACTGACCGGCATTCTGTTTCAGCCTGATTGCCAGCGTACTGATGGTGAATGCTGCCGCCAGCATAATTACAAATGTAACGGGATAGCCGGTACCGTATGCGTAAAACTCAAACTGGGGTTTGGTAAACAGCAGGTCAAACAGCAGTACGCTGATCACTGCCCAAACCATGCTGTACGCCCTGTGGGTCGCAAAAATAGACACAACCAGCAGTCCCAGCAGGTAAACCATGATAATATTGGCATCTGTAAATCCAAGATGGAAAAACAGGAAACCGATTGCCGTACTGACAAGCATGGAGGCAAGGAAAATCCCCGCGTCTGCCAGCAGGTGTTTCCTGTCCCGTTCCTTGTGCTTGCGCGCCACATATACCCTTGTGCCGTAATCCGGAATAATGAAGTAATCCAGGTCCGGGGCATAAGCCATCAGCCTGTCCGTCAGGGATTTCTTCCGCCGGAACAGGCCGCCCACTGTATTCGTTTGTCCGATGACAATGCTTGAAATATCCGAAACCCGCGCGAATTCCGCAATCTGGTAAGGAACATCGTCCCCCGTAACAGTTTCAAGCGTAGCGCCTAGCTTTTCAGCCAGGTTCATGTTGCTCCGGAGCCGTTTTCTGTCCTCGTCAGACATCTGCGAATAAGCAGGCGTTTCCACAAACAGGGCGATCAGTGTTCCCTGGAAAGCCGCTGTAATCTTGGAAGCGGCGTGAATGACTTTTACATTTGAGATGGAGGAAGACAGGCATACAAGAATACGTGCCTTTGGATTATCAGGCTTTTGCATACTCATTGCTTTCTACTCCCGATCTGTTTTGTCACTGTCGGCTGTATGCCTGTTGAACAGTTTTTCAACCAGCCCGATCAGCCGATATCCCATTATACCAGATATGGCAAGCATCAGGAGTATGATCCAGTCCTCCATCACTATTCCTCCCCTGCCCGAAGGAAACGCAGTCAGGTTAAATTCTGAAGCACTTCTGGATATCTTTCCATTTTCCCAGCACAAGAATGGTTTGCTTCTCCTGCAGCATCGTGTCGCCGGTCACAACCACGCTCGGCTGTCCGTTTTCCCTCACAGCCAGGATGTTCAGGTTGTATTTCCTGCGGATATCCAGTGTCCCGACCGTTTTTCCATGCCATTCTTCAGGCACGGAAAGATCATAGATGGAATACTCGCCGTCCAGGGCAATATAATCCAGCACATGTTCCGTTGTATGGCGGATGGCGGTCCAGGCAGCCAGCTGTCCTTCCGGATAGACCACATCGTCCGCGCCGTTTCTCAGGAGAAATTTCCTGTGCACCTCTCTGGACGCACGGGAAACCACCTTTTTCGCTCCCAGTTCCTTCAGCAGGGATGTGGTTTCCAGTGAACTCTGGAAATCCTCCCCGATGGTCACAATACACACATCAAAATTATCCACGCCAAGGGACCGGAGGAAAGTCTCGCTGGTAGCATCCCCGATCTGCGCGTCTGTCACCAGCGGCAGAATCTCATTGACCCTTTCCTCGTTTTTATCCACGGCAAGCACCTGGTGGTGAAGCTCATTCAGCTTTTCTGCAACTCCGCGGCCAAAGCGTCCCAGGCCGATCAGCAATACAGATTTCATTTCCGGCTCCTTTATTTATCCGACTGTCACTTTTTCCAGGGGCAGCGTGCAGCAGGCTGTCCTTCTGGCTGACTGCGCCGCATAGATCAGCGTCAGTCCCCCTACTCTGCCCATAAACATCAGTGCAACCAGGATCAGTCTTGAAACGCTGCCGATCCGGGCTGTAATGCCCAGGCTCAGGCCGACGGTTCCCAGTGCGGAAGCTGTTTCAAACAGGCAGTTCATCAGCGGAAGGCCTTCCGCCCTGCTGATAATCATCCCGCCTGCAAAGAACAGCATAAAATACATAATCAGAATCGCAACGGCATTCCGCACAGCATCTTCACCGACGCGCCGTCCGAAACAGGTCACCTGGTCCTTCCTCCGGAAGATCGCCAGGGCCGTCAGCAGCAGGATCGCGCCTGTGGTGGTTTTCATACCGCCCGCTGTCGATCCGGGAGATCCGCCGATCAGCATCCACAGGATCATCAGCGCCTGGCTCCCGCCGCTCATGCTGTTCAGGTCCATCGTGTTGAATCCGGCTGTCCGCAGCGTCACCGACTGGAACAGGGACGGCAGAATCCGCTCCCCGACCGGCAGCTGGCCCATTTCAGAAAAAACAAACCACAGGAACGGAATCAGGATCATCACACCGGATGCAGCCAGAACGATCTTGCTCTGAAGGCGGTACTGCTTCAGGTGGAAGCCATGTTGCTTCACATCGTTCCAGACCAGGAATCCGATCCCGCCAATGGTAATCAGCAGCACCATCACAATATTGACCAGGGCATTCTGCGCGTATGTTGTCAGGGAAGAATACGCCCCATGGACACCCATCAGGTCAAAACCGGCATTGCAGAAGGCGGAAACAGCATGGAACACCGAAAACCAGATGCCCTTCCCCACTCCGAATTCCGGAATAAAAGCAGGCATCAGCAGCAGTGATCCCAGCAGTTCAATTCCCATCGTTGTCAGAACGATAAACCGGGTCAGCTTTACAATGCCGCCGACCTGCGGTGCGGAAATGGCTTCCTGCATGACACTGCGCTGCATCAGGCCGATTCTGCGGCCGGAAAGGTATGAAAGCGTCAGGGCTGCAGTCACCACGCCCATTCCGCCGATCTGAATCAGAAAAAGAATAACCGCCTGTCCAAAGGCAGACCAGCAGGTTACGGTATCCTGCACCACCAGTCCGGTTACGCATACCGCAGATGTTGCCGTGAACAGACAGTCAGAAAAATTAACTTCGGTTTGCTCTCTGCTTGATATCGGAAGCATCAGCAGCAGCGTCCCGATCAGAATCATCAGAACGAATCCCAGCGCGATGATCTGGAAGGTTGTGATCCGATAATTACCCCAGATTCTCACGAAAATCCTCCCTTCATAACCGTGCTTATCATAACGGAGAGGTTATAAGCATCACGTTAGAATCCGGGGAGTCATATAAAGATCGTATTAAGATCGGCCGGATCATTTTCTCCCAGCATCATCTGAATGTTCCGACAATCTTCGCCATTTCTTCCGGGGTTTCCCTGCAGCCTTGCCTGAGCCATAGCAGAAACACGTTATAGATGCCTCCGGAGAGGAAGGACGTCTGGTAATCGCTGTATTTGCCTTTATAATGTGCCAGCATAACCCGGTCAAATTCTTCCTGCACAAAGTGGATCAGCCCTGCCCGATAAATCACCTGAAGGCGCTCCTTGTATTCCGTCACATGGCGGAACAGCTTAAGCAGGTATTCCTCCCGGCTGTCCCGGAGAAAGTCAATGCCGGATTCGGCCATGAACCGGTCTGTTACCTTGACAATCCATTTCTGCAGCACGTCCTCCTTGCTTTCATAGCTGCGGTAGAAGGACATCCGGGTTACACCGGCTTTGTCACAGATCTCGGTGACGGAAATATCCTGCCATTCCTTCTTTCGGATCAGGATCAGCAGCGCCTCCAGGATGTAATCGGCAACACGCCCTTCCTTCTTCTTTTCCATGTTACAAACAGCTCCCCTTTGTCACAATTCAGCCGCCATGCCTTGACGCGGAAAGATCATCATGTTACGTTTGTAACATGTTTTGCGAAGAGATGCAAGCAGATCGCTGGAAAGGAAGGCTTCATCATGATCCGATATGAACAGATCCGTCAGGAAGACATACCGGCCTGCACCGCCCTGGCGACCCGCAGCTTTATGGATTACGCCTATTTTACCAATTACTTTCCGGAAGAAAAACGCAGGCGGCGTTTTCTGGAAAAGATGCTGGAAATAGAGTTCCGGCTGTGCTTCGGCAAAGCTGATATCTGGGGTGCCTGGGACGGCGATGTGCTGTGTGCGGTAGCCCTGCTCTGCTCTCCCTCATGGGTTAAACCGTCTGCATGGGAATATATGCGTGCCGGATATGGAAAAGTATTCCTGGCAGGCGGCATCCGGCGGGTTTCTGACTGGGATGATATGAATGCTGAGGCCCTGAAACCCTGTCATGTGGATCCCGATGCCTGGTATCTCAGTTCCCTGACCGTAGACACCGGCAAGGAAGGTCAGGGCATCGGTTCACGGATGCTGCAGGAATGCCTGCTGCCGTATATCCGGAAGCATAACGGAAAAAGCCTGGTGCTGTTTACAAATTCAGAGGAAAACTGCCGGTTCTATGAAAAGAACGGTTTTCATCTGTTCCATACAGAGGAGTACACCTATCACGGACAGAGAATGGGAAGCTGGAGTTACAGAATGGATATGAACGAGACTCAGGGAATGATCTGGCGGGAAGAAACCAGGCCCCGTCTCAGCGACTTTGACCGGAACGGTATCATTACGGATGAGGCGCTTTTTCAGCTGCTGGAAACAGCGGGCAGCCACCATTCCGACCAGGCAGGCGACAGTGTAATTGCCGGCAGCCAGAGCGGAATTGTCTGGATCATGTCAGAGTGGCGGATGCAGATTACGCGGCGGCCGGAAAGCGGCGATACGCTGCAGATCTGCACCTGGGCACGCGGCAAAACGCCTGCGGCCATGATCTACCGGGACTTCATTGTCAGTGACGCGCAGGGACAGGAATTACTCCGTGCGGAAGCCACCTTTGTGTTGCTGGATACTGCCAGGGGACGCCTGACCAGGATTACTGACGAACTGTTCAGGCTGTATCAGCCCCGGGAGCAAAACGTTTTTGATGACAAACCAGCCCGCCTCCGGGCTCCGGAAAACCCTCAGGCTGCAAGCACGCTTCCGCTTCGCCGCAGTGATATCGATTATAACGGCCACGTACACAATACCAGGTATCTGGGGTTCGCCCGCGAAGCGCTGCCGGATAATCCTGCGCAGCAGTTCTCCGAGATTCGTGTCCTGTATTCCAAAGCTGTCACCCTGAACGACAGCGTAACAGTTCAGTATACTGCCCTGGACGGTGTGCACACGGTCACCGTTCTGGGCAATGATGCCGTCTGCGCGATTGTGGAATACCGGTAACCGGTGACAAGACAAAGGAATCCGCCATGCTTTCAGAGAAATAAAAAAGCATATTGATACCGGGAGGATTTCAGATGCCGGATAAAGAGAAAGAATACGTCCGTCAGCGCAGCCGCAGCGTAGCGGTGGTTGTGCGGAACGGAAAGATCCTCATGGAAAGGGTCTTCTATTTCGGGCGTGAGTTCTTTACCCTGCCGGGCGGCGGAATCGAAAAGGATGAGACGCCGGAAACGGCTGTTCTCCGGGAACTGAAGGAAGAATGCGGAGTTGATGGAACCATCATCAGGCCGCTGGCGGTTCAGTATAAATCCGGCGGTGCGGAGTACTCCTTCGAGGTCAGCATTCCGGATGACCGGGAGCCGGTTACCGGGTACGATCCGGAGGAATCAGCGGAGAATCCCCCGCTGAAGGAAGTCCTCTGGATGGGCCTTGATGAGATCTGCGAAAGGGACCGGGCCTTCCTTTGGTATTACGGTCTTCTTTCTGTGGAAGGTTTCTTTGATGAAATCAAATCCTGGGGCGATGAGATCAGCTACCCGCTGAAGCAGTCTGACAGCCAGTAACTGTTTTTGTAAATTTCCATTCAAAAAACCTCCATATACGGATCATTTCAGGAAGATTCCTTTTCCTCTGTTCGTTTTGTATACAGGAAATCCCTGAAGGAGGAATATATATGCAGCATATGAACCGGTCTTTTCTGAAGAAATCAGCGTTCGGATTGCTTTGTTCCGTTCTCCTGTTTCTCGCCCTGATCCTCACCGCTGCATGTTCCCTGGCGGATAATGCAGAGTATAACCTGCCGAAGGACATCAAAAACGTCCTGAAGGAAGACCGTGCCCTGACCGGCCGTGAAATTGCGGCGTACGCGGAAAACAAAAGCAAATCCACGCCCTGGGCATTTGTTGTTCTCCAAAGCGACAAGGGTGAAAACCTGATCTATGGTTTCAGGAAAAGCAATGGAAAATGGAAATTCAGTTTCAGAACCGCCAATGCAATTCCGCAGGGAAAAGGCGGCATTGTGCTTCGCTTTGACGTTCCGGATGAACTGACCGTTGCCCTTGAAAATGATTCAGGCGAATATTGGGTCAAATCCACCATCTACAACCTTGATTCTTCCGGCCGCTGGTGTCTGTCGGAATACAGGGACCGTTCCCGGGAAATGAATGTTTCCATGACCTCCTCAAAAATCACCTATTACGGCGGCGCCGATCTGGATGAAAGGCAGGGCAGCGTAACCGGAACAATCACAACGGATATGCGGTATGTCTCCCTGTCCCTGATCCCGGGTACGTTGAAAGCGGCTAAAAACAAGTACACGGTTGCCCCGGATATCCCCCGCGGGGAACTGACCGCCCAGAACATCAAATTCACAGGCGGCAAAAAGTATGAGGTATATTCCGGCCCCGGTACAGACTACCTGCGTGCCGCCAACGGAAAAGCAACCGTTTCGACCAACGACTGGATCCAGGTCTTCGGAAAGGACGGCGGATGGATTCTCATCCAGTATGCCATCAATAAAGACCATATGCGTTTCGGATGGATTCCCGAAAAAGCATTGCCAAAGTCCGCCGCGGTGGACGAACTTCGTTTTTCCTGGCGCACAGCGACCCTTTTGACCACAGCCGCGGTCACAGACGACCCCCTGTTCTCACAGTCCCCTTTGATGACGCTGCCGGAAGGCACCCGTGTCTCGGTGCTTGCGGATATGGGTGAGTGGGTATACATCGAGGTAACCACCAGCGACTCGGTACGCGGATTTTTAAAGCGGGATCAGATCGTCCAGGGAACGCTGTTCCCGCTGGAAGACTGTCCCGCCAACAGCGGCATGGCAAACATGGAAGGAACCGTCACGGTCAGCCAGAACAGCTTCTCCGTCATCATTTCCCCGAAGGTGCACTGGAATTACCAGTGGGTTCCTGTTTCCGGTTTCAGCATTTATGACAACATCTCCGGTGAACTGCTGGTGAATGTCAGCACTGTAAACGCGGCAGGAGAATATATCGGCAGCGGATTGCTGGAGCAGTCAACCACCTCCATCCGCATTGTCCCCCTCTACCCGGACCGTACAGCATCCGGGGATGAAGCTGTTGTGATTGAGTGGTAAAACTGCGCGTCAGTACATGGTCAACTTCATCTGATACTGCGGAGGTGAACAGCGTGAAGAAAAAAGGCCTGATCCTCATCTTTTGCTGCATCATTGCCTGGGCTGCTGCCTTTTCTTCCGTTTCAGCCGAAACCCTCGGCTTTGGTTATGTAAATGCCAGAGATGTGGCGATTCGCCGCGGTATCGGCGGGAAAACAATCGGCCGGCTTCCCAGGGACACCTGTGTCTGGATTAAGGATGCCAGAACAGACGGCAGCGGTGTTTTGTGGTATGAAGTCAACGCGGGAGTCAATCAGAACTATACCAATCTCGATTACACCGGGTGGATGAAGGCGGAATTCATTGATGCAGGAGAAACACTCTGGCATGATGTGGCATCCGTTGCCGCCGCCGGAAACGGCATCATCGTCCTGCGAAAAGACGGCACAGCCCAGTCTGCGGGAGGCTGGATCATATCATCTGACACCGGCAGGCGGGTCAGCCTGCGGAGATGGGCCGATGATCTGCATGATCTATGCCAGGTGGGTGCCTGTGATATAAGCTTGATGAACTATGCTGTCGGCAGGGACGGAACCTGGTATGCAACCGCTGCCCCGCTGGAGAACGATCATAAAAACATCCGTCTGGCCGGCGGAAAATACTGGCTGTTCTCTCTCACCGCGGACAACCGGCTTTTGACCGGGAACTGTGAGTATAACTGGGTCTGGCCGCAGCAGGTCAGTGCGGAACAGTTGTCGCATGTAACGGCCATCCGAAACAGCTTCTGCCGGGTACTGTTCCTGACAGATGAAGGCAGCCTGCTGGTCGGATGCCATACCCATATGGAAGATCCGCATGGCACACCGGAACCGGACTGGGAAAACTGGACAGACCTGATCAGCATGGAAGCTGCCGCTGCCAATTTTACCGAACCGAACGCACAGTACTATTCGGTATACGCGGGCATACGGAAGGACGGTTCCGTACTGGCAGCGCCGAACGAGCTGAGAGAACTGATCGGTGACTGGCAGGGTATGAAAAAGATTGTGGTGGCCGGAACCTGGGTCATCGGCCTGAAGCAGGACGGCACTGTCCTGGCTGCGGGAAATGTCGGCCTCCCTGATGTCACCGGATGGACCGGTATCACGGATATCGACGCGGGAAATGACTACTGTGTCGGCCTGAAAAGTGACGGCACTCTGGTCTTTGCCGGGGAGCATATCTTCATGGGCGAAGGCCATAACAAAAAGTAAACCTGCTTAACACTTCACATATCATAACCGGAGAAGGACTTGTTCCCTCTCCGGTTTTTCTTTGGCCGAATGCTTTTGTTTTTTTATGGTTTTATCCATCATGACACATATTGACAGAATCCGTCTGCCTACACATTATTATGTGTATTATGTCAATGCCTGTACAGAATAACCGATGACCATAAAGGAAGGGAAACAATCATGAAACCGGAACTGGAAAAGCTGTGCACAGACTACATCGCCAATCGTGATACCGTAAAGAAAACATTCAGATGGGACAACAGTGATCTGTTTTCTGTCTGCGCCAATATCTTCTGTGCCAGCGGGCAGGCAGCGGATGCGGACCGCCTGAAGGAATGCCATAAGGTCATCCGGGCCCATACAAAGCCTTTTTCCAAATTCCGAGGCAGTATGATCCGTTCCATTCTGGCCAGCATGCTGGCTTTGGCTGACCAGCCGGATGACCGGATGATTCTGGCCAATGATTACTATCGTCTGCTGAAGCGGAAGTTTAAGGGAAAAGTGTATCTGGTACTGACCGCTTTCCTGCTCACCGATCTCGCGGATAAAACCCTGACGGAAGAAACAGCATCCAGCGGAAAGGAAATCTACCGCCGGATGAACCAAAAGCACCGTATGCTCACGAACAAGACTGACAGCGTTTTTGCAATGCTGATGGCATTCTCCGGCAAATCAGAAGATGAACTGACTGAGGAAACGGAAGCATGCTATCAGGCCTTGAAAAAACATTTCTCCAACAGCAGTGCTGTCCAGACTGCTGCCCAGGTCCTTTCCATGGCCTCCGGCATGCCTGAGGAAAAAGCACAGCAGCTGAATGAGCTGTATGACGCGCTGACGGAAGCGGGCGTCAAATACGGTCATTCCGATGAGCTGGCTCCGCTGGCCGCCCTGTCCCTGTCAGATACGCCCATTCCGGCTCTGGTCGAAGAAATCAAAGAAGCGGATACTTTTCTGGAAGGCCAGAAAGGCTACGGCACCAAAGAGGATGATTTAAAGAAGCGCGCAATGCACGCCGTGATGATCGTGTCCGATCAGTATTCAGGCACAGATCAGGTAAATATCACGGTCATGACCAACACCCTGGATATGCTGATTTCAAAGCAGCGTTCCTCCCGCGTGTCCCTGGCCTTCAATCTGATCCAGGCGCTGGTCCAGCTCCTCGGCGGAATCGCGGAAAAGAAAAACAGCACGGAAAGTGAAGCTGCCGGGCAGCCTGATGCTGAAAAGCAGCAGAAAGAATGACCATATGACTGAATCAGAAATCTATAAAGAGCTGGGTATACTGACGAAGAACAAAGACGAATGGGAATCCCGTATTCCGTATGTTGCTTCGCTTCTTGAATCCGAATCGGCAAAAATCAGGGCAAAAGCGCTTTGGCTGCTTGGTGAAATGGGCCTTGCCTTTCCGCTAGCCATCGAGGAATACGTTCCTGCTGTTGCGGCTTTCTGTGATCATGCGGATCCGCTTTTGCGCGAACGCGCAATCGGCGCGCTCGGCAGAATCGGACGAAGCAATTACCAGGCAATTGAGCCATACTGGCCAAATCTGTTTCAATTTGCTTCTGATGACGCTCCCGGCGTCCGGCTGAGTTTCATCTGGACATCGGAAAACATTGCAACAAACACACCTGACCCGTATGAGCAGTATATGCCTGTGTTTGCGGAATTGTTGCATGATCCCGAAGACAGGGTCCGGATGGAAGCGCCGGAAATATTCCGTGTTCTCGGCAAACGGCGTCCACAGTTTGTCATGCCTTATCTGGAGCTGCTTCAAACCCTTTCGGAAACTGACAGTAACCGCGTTGTCAGAATCCATAGCTCTGGAGCAGTCAAAGCCACTCTTTCCCGATAAATCCGCAGGGCTTCGGCCCTTTTTCTTTTGTATTTTACCGGCAGTAACCAGGTTTCCTGGCTACGCAGTGCAGCCGGAAAAAGCCTCTTTTCTCATACAGTTCGATTCTGAGTCCCGCCTTGCTGCAAAGTGCCTCCACTTCCTGTTTGCCGTACACATGGACATCCCCATGTCCCGTAAGGTTGATAACCGGGATTTCCACATGGTTCATCAGCCACCGTACCGGTGCGCTTTTCGCTGTCATATCACGCAGCACCAGCCTTCCGCCCGGACGCAGGACGCGGTATACGCTGTTAAAGAAATCCTGAACGTTGGGATAATGGTGAAAGCTCTGGCAGCAGATTACAGCGTCAAATGAATTATCCTGAAACGGCAGTTTCTCACAGTCCCCTACGACCAGTTCAACACCGGGCATTTTCTTTGATCTGGCTACCTCTATCATTTTCGGTGTCAGGTCTATCCCGGTATACCGCTTATCCGGATATTTTTCCTTGAGCAGGGTTAGCATCGGAGCCGTCCCGCATCCGCAGTCGAGCAGGTCAGTGAAGTCTTCCTTCTCCAGTTCTGCCAGCACGTCCGGATAATCCTTTTTACACATCTTATATACACCGGCCTGGTCTGTCTCATACACTTCAGCCGCTTTTGAGAACTCCGCAACAGAAATCTTTTTATAATCAATCGTTGACATAATTAATCCCCCTCTGCAATCAGGCACCTTTTGTTCGTTAGCCTTGCCTAACTACAAATGGTAGCACCTTGCCGCTTTCAAGTCAAGCCGGCCTTATTGGCTACCCTCTGCCTCATTTTCTTCAGGCAGCGAGACCTCCATGCCGTAGGCAAACAGCCTCTTCATATCTGTCCAGGCCATATTCCGGCCCCGTCCGCCCATCACAGCCGCAATCAGTGTAATGCCGTTTTCCTGGTACGCCCCGACATAGCAGAAACCGGCAGTTGACGTATAGCCGCTTTTAACTCCTGCTGCGTGGGGAATATAGTATTGGGATCCGGGATCAAAGATCTCCCATTTCAGGTTCAGCTCCAGTTCCTCCCGTTTTTCCGTCTTCGGCAGGGTATACCTCAGGCAGGTCACGATCTTCCGGAAATCCTCCTGGGTCAGCCCGTACCGCGCTGCCTTCACAAGATCCCTTGCGGAAGTATAGTGCCCTTCCGCCGTATAGCCGTGGGGATTTACAAAGCAGGAATTATCCATCTCCAGCTTTGCCGCCATCCTGTTCATTTCTTCCGCAAATGCCTCAACACTTCCCGCGCAAAGCACCGCAACCGCGTTTGCCGCGTCATTTCCCGAACGGATCATCATTGCGTACAGCAGGTCCCGCATCGTCATCGTTTCACCCGGATAAACCGGCACACGGGTACTGTCGGCTGGGATGTCCTCCGCTTCCGCCGGAATCTCGATTGTCTTCTCCGGTTCGCAAAGGGAAAGCGCTGTCAGCAGCGTCATAACCTTCGTCGTGCTGGCCGGTTCCGCCGGTTCATCTGCCGCCTTTTCCAGCAGCGTTTCCCCGGTCACCGCGTTAATCAGGCACGCATGTTTTGCATACAGATACGTCCCCTTCAGTGTTTCCGGATGCTCATCATCAAAACAGATCGGAGCTTCAAATCCATAGGGGCTCAGATCACCTGTCAGCAGCTTGTATTCCTCTCTGGTAAGCCTGCCGTCAGTTTTGATCCTGTCCGGAAGCAGCTCCGCCATATGCTTTTCAAATGCTGTCACTGCCTTTTCCGTATTCGCGCCGTATTTCCCGTCCGCCCTGTCCTGCAGCAGGTTCAGTCCGACCAGCTGCTGCTGTGCCGCTTTCACCCGGCTTCCCCAGCTTCCCTTCACCAGGGTCTGCAGCAGGTCTCCGTTTTCTTCCTGCATAATCAGTTCAACTGTCTTTTTATCCGGAGACCCGGTCGGCTGTACATCAAATCCCTGATCTGCCAGGATCGTCTGGGCAAGCAAAATTGCCGCGGTCGTTTTCTGCCCGATAATCCCGTCCGCCTTCCCAATCTCATACCCCAGCACAATCAGGCGTTTCTGCAGGGATTTCAGGTTCGTTTCCTCCGCCCGCACCGGCATGAAAGACAGAAACAGACAGATGGCCAGTATTGCGCATGTCGTTTTCCTGATCTGTAATCTCACTGCATCTGCCTCCTGTTCTGTCTTCTGATGAATCATGTCGTCTGATAATAGAACGATAAACCCGGCCAGCTTGTTTCCCGGTACCCTTTCCTCTTTTTACGCAAGGGTTCCGGAACCGCCGTATTCAACTGTAGGTTGAATATTTCCAAAAGTTCTCCGATTGGATTATTGAATTTGGAGAATTCTTTTCTATAATGGACTCATCGGAAGATCAATTTACAGGAGGTCTGCGATGAGTATCGGTGAAGTAATTGCGAAAAAGCGCAAAGCATTGGGCATGACACAGAAAGACCTGGCGGACAGGCTGTCTGTCTCCTTTCAGGCTGTTTCCAAGTGGGAAACGGATGCATCGCATCCGGATGTGGAACTGCTGCCCGCGCTTGCGGAATTGCTGGAAACAACAGTGGACGCACTGGTGGGGTACCGGTCACCGATTCTGGCTGATTACGAGCAACGGTACCAGAACCCGGAGTACTACTGGGGAATTGTTCCGAACCGGCTTTGCTATGACATTATGCGCCTGCGGCCGCCGGTAAAACCGTACAAAGTCCTGGATATCGGATGCGGCGAAGGAAAGGATTCCGTCTTCCTGGCACGGAACGGTTACCGTGTGTCAGGAATCGACATTGCTGAAAGCGGCCTGGAGAAAGGACGCATGCTTGCGGAACGATGCGGCACCCATGTGGATTTCTTCCGGGCGGATATCGCGGATTACCGGCTCACAGAACAATATGACATTATCTTCAGCAGCGGTGTCTTTCATTTCCTGCGGCCGGAAATTCGCGAAGAAGTCACGGACAACCTGAAAAAACACACGAATGAAGGCGGGATTCACGCGCTGAACGTTTTCGTATCAAAACCTTACCTGAAGCGTTCCGCTCAGAAAAAGGAAAACCGTTACGAATGGAAGAGCGGAGAGCTGTTCACTTACTATCATGACTGGCATCTGCACAGGATTGATGAGGAACTCTTCGACTGCAACAGCGGCGGAGTCCCCCATCAGCACTGCATGGATATCATGGTTGCGGAAAAGAGGTCGTAAGCCATTATGAAAACATATGATTATATTCTTTTTGACCTGGATGGTACGTTAACCGATCCGGGCATTGGCATTACTAACTCCGTCATGTATGCCCTGAAAAAGTTCAATATCGATGTGCCCGACCGCACAGCCTTATTCAAATTCATCGGGCCGCCCCTGAAAGGTTCCTTCAAAGAGTTTTACGGCTTTACAGATGACCGTGCTGAGCTGGCTGTCACCTATTACCGCGAGTACTTCAGGAAACAGGGAATGCTGGAGAACGTGGTATACGACGGAATACCGGAACTGCTGGCTCACCTGAAGGAAAACGGCAAAACGCTTATAGTCGCAACCTCCAAGCCGGAAGCGTTTACGCTTGAAATCCTGCGTCACTTCAGCCTGCTTCAGTATTTCGATTTCGTCTCAGGCGCCACCATGGATGATACCAGGAATAAAAAGGCAGACATCATCCGTTATGCACTGGAAACCTGCAATATAACAGACAAATCATCTGCCGTCATGATCGGTGACCGAAAGCATGATATCATCGGTGCCAAAGAGAACGGGCTGGATTCCATCGGTGTCCTGTTTGGATACGGTGACCGGAAAGAACTGTCCGATGCCGGAGCCACATTCATTGCAGCCACTGCTGCGGAAGTCGGCAAACTGGTTTTGCAGCATTCCTGACCGCCGGTAAACAAAACAGTCTGTCTGAAAGCAAAGAGCCCGGCCTGCTGTCGTGCAGGCCGGGCTTTTTAACTGTTCACATATCAGTCCGTCAGATAGCTGTAATCCAGGACGGTGCTCTCCCCGTTCTCCGTCCAGACAATATTGTTGTTCTCATCATAGGAGAACGTGACTGTGAACGGAGCGTCCGGGTCAAAGAACCCTTCCGCGGTCAGGGTATCCGTCTCCGCGTCATAATCGCCTTTCAGGATAGCGTCATTCAGGATCTCATTGTTTTCGCCCAGCTGATAAAGGCGGATGTCATACTGGCCGTCATACCAGTCGTAGAAGATAACTTCGATATCGTCCTTCATCCAGCGCCCGCCGTAGAAGTTCCCGATCTTTTCAAATTCCAGGCCCTTCCCGGCGTCCTCCTTCAGGTCTTTCCACAGGAGTTTGCCATCCTCATTGATGGTAAATACCGCGTCACCGTCCTCATAATAGATGGTGTCCCAGTCATAGGTGACGGTGTCCTGTTTATAGTGCAGCCCAAAGGGAACAGCGACCAGTGCGTTGTTCTCCCCCAGTGACGTAGCATACTCCCAGATGTCTTCCTTGTTGTCACCCAGCCGATGGACAACCATCGGCTTAATGCCGCCGTCTTCGCCGTATACTTCAATACGCCAGTCTCCGTCTTCAGCGACCCAGGTATTCACATATACTTTGGATTCCGGATAATCGTCCGGATAATAACCGATCTCGTCCTCTGCGAACGCTGCCATTGCTGCGACAGAAATACAGAAAACCAGAAACAGTGAAATCAGTTTTTTCATACTGGACATCTCCTTTTACACATTCCTCTTTGCCTTTGGGAAACGTCGGATAACGTTTCCTGATAGTATGTACGCAGCAAAATCACGGATGGCAGTTCCGGGTAATACGCTTGCTTCCGGGAACAATCGCCCGCTGCGGACAGACAAGAATACAGAGATGGCACCCAACGCAGTTCTTTCCGTTCAGGACCGGCCTTCGGTTTTCATCCATCCGGATCGCCTGATGGCCTCCGTCGTCGCAGGAAATCCGGCAGCGTCCGCAGCCAACGCAGCGTTCCCGGACAAACTGCGGAAAAACGATGGTATCCCGTTCCAGGGTATCAGTCGTATCACTCAGGGTGTCCAGTCCCAAGCCCACTGCCTCTGTCACGCTTCTGAAGCCTTTCTCCGCCAGGTACAGGTTCAGTCCTGCTTTCAGGTCGTCAATAATCCGGTAGCCGTATTGCATGACAGCTGTCGTGACCTGTATGGATCTGCCGCCCATCAGGATAAATTCCATCGCGTCCCGCCAGGTTTCAACCCCGCCCATGGCGGAAAGATGCATTCCTTTCAGGTTCGGATTCTGTCCCAGTTCGGCAACAAAACGCAGGGCGATCGGCTTGACGGCATTGCCGCTGTATCCGCCCAGGGCGCTCTTTCCGTGTACTGCCGGTGCGGCCACAAACGTATGCAGGTTCACTCCCGTAATCGACTTGATCGTGTTAATTGCGGCAATTCCGTCCGCTCCGCCTCGCTTCGCTGCTTCCGCAGCCGGACTCATAGCCGCCACATTGGGTGTCAGCTTCGCCAGCACAGGAATGCTGCAGCCACTTCTCGCTGCACGGGTAAAGCGTTCCACCAGTTCCGGCACCTGGCCGATATCGCTGCCCAGGCCGCCCTCTGCCATATTCGGGCAGGAGAAATTCAGCTCCACTGCATCCGCGCCGTTCTCTTCGCACAGCCGGGCCAGTTCTCCCCATTCCGCTTCATTCTGTCCCATAATGGAAGCCAGGATAAACTTGGTCGGATAATTCTTTTTCAGCCGCCGGAAAATCTCCATATTCTCCGCCACGCTGTGGTCAGAAAGTTGTTCGATATTCTTGAATCCGATAATGCTCCCGTCGCTGCCTGTGATCGCCGAGAATCGCGGCGATGCCTCATGGATATCCAGGGAACAGACAGTCTTGAAACACGCGCCTGCCCAGCCGGCCTCAAACGCCCGGGCACACATGTCGTACGTGCTTGCCACCACAGAAGAGGACAGCAGGAACGGATTCTCCAGCGGGATACCGCACAGGTCGCACTTCAGCCGGTCCTCCTCCTGCGGAATAGGCGTCTCGCATTCCGGCTTCACCTGATAGTACAGGCGGTTGACAACATCCCGCACCGGGACCTCTCCGGGCCGTACGCATGCCTGTTCGCAGGGAGCGGAGCACGTCAGGCAGGGATTATCCTCCGGCAGCCGCTGCGCTGCCGTCTGTTCGTTGCCGAACCATATACTCCGCAGCAGGGATGCCGGTTTCACTTTCCCGCAGGCATTGTCACAGGGCGCCTGGTCACAAAGCGCACATCGGATCATATCCCCTCTGGCAATTGCTGGCTTCAGGCCAATCATACTTGTCCCCTCTTTCTTTGGTTCTGTCCCTGGTTATCTTTTCCGATTCAGGCTAAATGCCAAGCTCGTTTACTTTTCCAAGGAGTTCCCTGATATGTTCGCATGCGTGTGCTGTGCGGATATCGCTCAATGGTTTCCCTTTAAAATCCGTCTGCATACGATACAGGAAGTACAGCCAGCCAAGAAGCATGCTCCGGTTCCTGAGATCTGAAAGCGTATTCTCGTCTTCATCCCCGAAGTAAATACGCGTGGCCCGGTCCCATATATATTCAGCCAGCTCATAAGGAATCCCGTAGAACCTCATCGTATTGCCCGGTTCATCCTCTTCAAACGGAATGGTCCCGAAGAAAACGCAGGCCAGTTCAAACACAGCATTCCCGACAGACAGCGTATCCATGTCGATAAGCATTGGTTCATCGCCTACCCGCATGATGTTTTTCAGGTGGCAATCCCCGTGCACCGCGTTCATACTCTCCGGAACAGCCTCAATCAAGCGTTTCAGGTGCCCGTACTGTTTCATGGGAAGAATACCGTTTACAGCCTCCAGGCAGTCCAGGAACCGTTGCTTCGCAGAGGGAATCTGCCCGCCGTTCAGCACGGTATTGTTCACCTGCTGCAGAAAGCGGGCATAGCTGTCCACAATCAGTACCCGGTCTTCCGGAGCGTTCCTGATCCATTCCATGTAGGTCGACGCCCTGAGCATTTCAAACACAGAGCCATAGTCCTCGCCGACCTGTACGATGTCATACGCGATCGCCGTAGGTATTCCGCTCAGAAATGCTTTCCTGGCCATCTGTATTTCATTTTCGATCATGGGGATGCTGTCCTTCCCCTTGTATACCTTTACAATCGTCTCATCATCAATGCGATAGATTGTTCCGTAATAACCCCTGCCAATCACTTCGCACCCGTCTGTGCTCACTTTCCGGTACGCCTTCTTCACGCGAAGCAATTCTGTGAATCCCGTCGTCTCCAGGATTTCATACACAGCCGGAGACACATTAACCACAGCCAGTGGCTCATCCTGCGACCTGGTAAGCTGCAGCAATACCCGCAGTCCCGCACTCGAGATGTATTTCAGTTCACCGGCATCCAGTTCCAGCTCACAGCTGTTGTTTTCAGTCCGGATCGCCTCCAGTTCCTTCTGCAGGTCCGCAGCATTGGATGTGTCGATTCTTCCCTCCAGATACGCGATTACGCGATCGCCATTCTGTTCTGTTCGCACCATTGTTTCACCTCCGGAAATACTGTTGCAGTGGCTTATACGTTGTCTGCGAACTCTTCCAGCCAGTGGAAAACGCCGGTCTTTACAACATCATCCCCATAGATCGTCCGAAAATCGTCTTTCATGGAGATCACGTGATAGCCGCTTTCTTCCCATTTTTCCTTCAGGGGCTGAACCTTCTCCATGTTGCCGTAATCCCGTTCCTCATCGTCTGCAATCAGCATGAAGGCTGCGCTTTTATACCGGTTGTTGAAAATCGTATAGTTGTGCATGCTTACATCGCCGCTGCTGTTGCCGAAGGAAAGAACCGGCTGCCGTCCAATCTCCTTGACAATCGCCTTGACCTTGTTCATCTTCAGGTTTTTGATCAGCAGCCGGTCGGTCCGGACGATACTATCCTCGCTGGTGTACACATACTTCAGTCCGTCCGCACCGTCCTCATTCGTCGCTTCGATATCCACATCCATTCCGATAATCTGCTCGTACGGGATATCCAGATGGCCTTCAATATAGGTCCGGCAGAGGAACCGGTCGCTTCCGCTGCAGACATAGACCTTGAAATCGTATTCCTGCAGGTATTCCACAACCTCAATCATCGGCAGGTAAAAAGTATTCGCATTGGTCATGCCTTCAAAGCCGTCTGTCTCGCGCACAAGCTGCCGCGTAACAAAATCCTGGAACTCCGTCAGCGTCATGCCGGCATATGCCCGGGCGGCGTGTTCGCCATGCAGTACATCCATACCGTCCGGAAACGACTTGTCCAGCGCATGATCCCGCAGCATCCGGCCGAATTCCAGCATTTCCTCATCCGGCTGATAAGTCGGATCACAGAAGATCCGGCGTTCCAGCAGATAGTATTCCAGATAGGTCGGATACAATTCAGCACAGAGCGTACCGTCCATATCGAAAACAGCGATCCGGTCCACAGGCGGAATATAATTCGGCGATGCTTCATCCGTTACATCTTCCACGTATTCGATCAGTGTTTTCAGCGCCGGTGCGTCCGGATTCCATTCCGAAAACTCATATCCGGATTCTTCTGCAAATGCCGGAACAGCAAGAAGCATTACCGTCATTACCAGGGTCATCATTACAGCCGTGATCTTTTTCATGATCTTTCCCCCTTGTCAGAGTATGGATTCACTTTTGACCGGAAACGTAAAGTATGTATCCGGCCAGGGTTCATTTTCCAGGGTAAAGTGCCACCATTCCGTTTCCAGCGCACGGAAGCCGTGTTTCACCATCAGTCTTTGCAGGAGCATACGGTTCGCATGCTGTACTTCACTGACACCGGGATAATCCGGATGGCTCAGTTCGCCGAAAAAATCAAACGTGCCTCCCATATCCAGGTCCTGCTGTACGGTCATGTCAAACAGCGTCAGGTCCACCGTGCTGCCCCGGCTGTGGCCGGAATGCTCCGCAATATATCCGGACGGGATGACGTCCTTCTTTTCCAGGTCCGGATAAAAATACTTTTTCATCCGGATATCATCCGGATCCCTTGCCCAGCGCACAAAATGGTCCACCGCCTTCTGCGGACGGTAGGCGTCGAACACCTTGAGGCGGTATCCAAGTCCTGCTGCCTCATCGCCGGCTGCCTTGAGTGCTTCCGCCGCTTCCCGCGTCAGCAGGGCAACCGGTTCCTCATATCCGTCAATCCGTTCCCCGATAAAATTGAAAGAGGAATAATACCGGATATCCTGCAGCACGTCCGGAACCGCTTCCCCGATCCTCACAAAGCCGTGCATATCATTCGAATACTTCATAAAGGTCCTTTCCTGCAATCCCGGTATGGCTTTCACTGTCTGCCGTCTTATTCTTCCGGAATATTCACCTTTCCTTACGCACCCAGCAGGGATCCGACCAGGATACCAAGCCAGGTGCCGATCACATATCCGAAGGTGCCCACCAGCATGCACGGGCCGATCAGCTTCGCCCAGCCCTGGGAGATTGCCATACCGGCCGCGGTGGTCGGTCCGCCGATGTTCGCGTTGGAAGCCAGGATGATATCCTCCAGGTCAAATTTCAGCAGTTTCCCTCCGATAAAGCAGAACGCCATATTGACCAGCACGATGATCATGCAGAACAGCAGCAGGATCGGAGCATTCCGGATCAGTACACCGATGGATGCCGGCACACCGATTACAAAGAAGAACAGATAGATCAGCCAGGTGCCGAGTTCCTGTGCACCGTTCATTTCATCAGCCTGTTTATGGAAGCAGGTGGCAAAAATTACGGAGAAATTGGTGATCCATACATACTGGCTGCCGAAGAAGGTGTTCAGCATCTGGGTAAACCAGTTGTCCTTCGGAATCAGGCCGGCGAAGAAACCGCCGATCAGTTTGGACAGGAACACGATAATCGCCGCATACGCCATATCAACGGCAATGTCCTTCAGGGATACGTTTTTCCGGGTCCAGTACTGCTTGGCCAGCGTCTCCGTATCATCTGCTTTCCCTTTGGACGCTACCTCATCGATATGGGGATGGCTGTAGCGGCTCCGGAAGAAGGCGCTCCCGGCAATACCCAGCAGCACCAGGAAATACAGTGCCATATTCAGGTTATCCGCAACGGTGGTAGCTGAGATCAGGCTGCTGTCCACATGGAAGGCATCCGCAATCGCAGTGAAGTTCACCCCGCCGCCGATATAGGAACCGGTCATCATCGCAGCTGCGCCAGGCAGCCCTTTCACCGCGCCGCCCAGCAGCAGGGTCGCGAGTACTGTCCCGGCCACCGTACCGGCTGCGCCGATCAGGAAAATCAGCAGGAAACGGCCGGTCTCCCTCCAGATCTTCCGGATGTTGGTCTGCAGGAGCAGCAGCGGAATCGCCAGCGGTACTGCGTACCCCCAGACGATATCGTCAAACACAGGCGCACTGTCCGGTATCACATGAGCGTTTACCAGCACCAGCGCAATCACCAGCGTGATAATCGCCCCGGATATTTTCGAAGCCCATTTGTACTTCTGCTCCAGCCAGACAGCGATTGCCGTTGCTGCGAAAAGCACGGCCAGAAGCGCCCAGTGGTTGTCAGCGGCGATCAGGGTTTGAACTGTCTGTTCCACAATGCATTCCTCCGTTCCGTATCGATCATGGTTTATGCTTCTTCAGTCCCTTATTGCAGTCAGTTTTTCGGCTGAAAATGCGTATTTCCCGGTTTATGCGGCAGGCTGCAGTTCTTCTTCATTTATGATATAGCGATAAATATATTGTTCGGCCAGTTCATCCAGTCTTCCTTTTTTCTGTTTATCAGCCAGGAACTGATTCACATACTCCAGCAGATCCTCTGATCCCTTCGGCATCAGCACCCCCAGCTGTCCGTTTGTGAAAGGCTCATAGATCAGCGGTGCGGCAAGACGGTCGTCCTGTCCCACATAGTATCCGGCTTCCATGACTTCCGTGATCATGACGTCCGCTTCCCCCGATGCGATGAGTCCCGGGATCTCCTGATTGATATCGTGAATAATCAGAGTGGCATCCGGAAGATTCTCCCGTGCAAACTTTTCATTCAGTCCTCCCGGGTTTTCCATAACCCGGATCCCGGGCCGGTTGATGGCTTCCAGGGAAGCATACCGGTCCGCGTCTTCTGCACGACAAAGGACGGTCTTGCCATTCTGCAGGTATCCATCAGACATCAGGGCCTGTTCTTTTCGCGCGTCCGTGATGGTAATGCCGCAGACTGCCAGGTCGAATATGCCCGCCTGCGTATCCGCCATCAGGGTTGGCCAGGAAGTCGGGACATATTCAATTTCAACCTCCAGGGCCGCTGCCAGGTCTTCCGCCAGTTCTGTATCAAATCCCCAGTATGAGCCGGTTTCCGGCTCAAGAAAAGACATGGGCTTGTAGTCTCCGGCAGTTCCGACCCTGAGCACGCCCGTCTCACGGATCCGGTTCAGGTTCGGTGTATCGGAACCTGTCTTCAAAGCCGGTAGCTCATGAATATCATAGGTTTCATAATAGATATCGAAGGCTGTTTCAACATCACCGGAAAGCTCAATCAGTGCTCCTGCCTGGAACATCGTGGAAAGTGTCCCGGAAGGTGCATGCCAGGCCGCGTTGGAGACTACTGTCATGATTTCTTTTCCTGCTTCTTCTGCCTGTAAGGTTGCTTCCGCGCCAAAGAGCAGGGTACCGGTTGCAATATGATAATCGCTTGAAATGATCACCAGCTGTTTCACCTGCGGATACTGATCCTTCAGGATCTGATATGTATAGATTGCGTTCTGGGCGGTTGTCAGGGACTGGTTTTCCACGATTATCCGTTCCGGGGCCACACCGTTTTCAGTCAGCCATTTCGCCATTTCCCCGGCTTCCGTCGCATCCGGATTCTCTGCTGCGGTTCCGCCGCCGGTGCAGACAATCAGGGAATTGGGATACTTTTCGGCATTGGCCTTTGCAACTGTCAGCCTTTCAATCAGTTCATCCTTCATGCTGCCGTCCGGATTCAGCTGAAAGCCGAGCACGATCATACACAGTTCATCCGTTTCCGGAAGCCCGTCGGGAAGCTTGTTTTCATTGATTTCAGGATTCTCATTCACTGTTTTCCAGAGCTGCATAATCTTTTCCCACTTCGCTCCCGAAACAGGATCGGCAGTATAAAGCTCCTTCAGCAGTTCTGCGGTCTTTTCTTCCGCTTCTTTGCCGTAGGTTCCGTAATAAACCGCCAGTTCTTCTGTGATATCCTGAACAGTCCGGTCCTGTTTATATCCCTCTTCTGCCAGTGAAGGGACAACCATCAGGATGATACTGAGAATCATTAAAGCAAACCGTTTCATCGTTTCCTCCCTGTTTCCCGCCGGATAAACCCGGCCGGTCAGAAGCTTCCGCCCAGGTTCTCAAAGGTATCAATGATCACCACGCATGCAGGGGACACCTGCTGCATGATCATCCGCATGATGTTTTCAGGCACCGCTACGCAGCCGCCGGTATAAGGCTTGGCAGGGCCAAAGCAATGCAGGAAGATGGCGGATCCCCGTCCGGGTGTACCTTCCTCGTTGAAACTGATGTTGAGGCAATACTGGTACTGGTATTCGTAATCCACAATGTGTTCGCTGTCATCCATCACCAGGTCCGGCACGTCCCGGATATCCACCATTTCGTTGTACTGCCGGTCCGGATCGCCGGACCAGTAGGTATTGTCGTCCGCCTGGATATACGGGATTGCGCAGCCCGGATCGGTGGCGATACCGAAAGCCTTATTGAAATGATAAATACCGGCCGGCGTCTGGCCGCAGCCTTCCCTGCGTTCTTCATCCAGGCACAGTCCGTTCCGGCCCACAAAGCCGGGAGTGGACAGGATTTGCTTCCAGGTGCCGCTTTCATCTTTCTGATGCATGGTGATATAGGCCGTGGTTTTATCCATTCCCATGGCAGCCACAACGAACAGCTGATCAGCCTCCTGTGCAGCAGGCAGGTTCGTTACCCATGCCGGTGAATCCGCCGTATGCTGGATATTGACATGCAGGCCTTCAACCTGGTCAGACAGCAGGCCGGCATCTTCTGCAGCTGCCGCATTCATGGCAATCATCAGCAATGTAAGGAACAGGATCATCCACTTTTTCATAGGTCACATCCTCCGTTTCCTTTTCCTTTCTTCTTCAGCCGCATTCCCGTTCAGGCTGCATTGTCCAGCACCTCTTCCAGGCGGACACCCCGGGATTCCGTATCTACGGAAATATAGCCATCGTTTTCACTTGCCTCCTTGCGCAGCAGTTCAATAACCGTAAGGTTGTCGACAGGCGCTTCCGACTCAGGGACAACAGGTGTCTTTCCAAGAAAAATACTGCCGTCCAGCGTGGCATTATAGTTTGAGGTGCAGATGCGGTAAACCGTCTGTGTATCATTCAGATCCACTTCGGTTCCATTGTTGAGCGTAATGCTCACGATCTGCACATCCGGCTCCTCGTCTGTGCCCCGGTTGATATACTCATAAGTCAGCCCGCTGACCTGATCGCCGTAATCCGGATTCATGAAGCCGTTCACCAGCTGCCGGGCCAGTTCCGGGCCGGTAAGTTCATAGATCAGCCAGGTGTTGTTGAACGGAACAAGGGAATAAACATCCCCTACTGTCAGATTGTGCCGGATTTCTCCTTCGGGAATCGTAATGCTTGCACGAATGCCCTTATAGTTGAAGAATGCTGCCACAACGCCTTCGGGCTCTGTTGCGCGCAGCATCAGGCCGGTAAGCCAGTTGCCTCCGCTCGTTTCCCTGTCTCCTACAAAACCTTTCTTTTCAATGGGTGTGTCGATGTATCCCAGGACCTCGCTCATTTCATCACTGATTTCCGACCAGGCTGTGCGGGAAATTGCAAGTACCGTATCATCCAGCAGCTCAGCGTTCTCCGGAATATCGAAGAGCGCCTCCTTGTTCCCGGTAATTTCAGTATATACAGGTTCCTCAACACGAACCGCGCCATCCTGTCCGATCACAAGGGTCGCCGTAGCATAGCCCTGGGCGTTTGCGTCTGCCTGGATGTATGGAACACCGCTGTCCGCGAATCCGTAGATGCCCCGGTGTTTATGCCCGCCGGCCACCAGATCCGCATCCTCAGGGCTCAGCGCTTCCGCCACGGGAATGGGATTGACATGGCACAGGACGATGGTTATATCCGGTTTCTCAGCCTCGTTGATTTCCTTTACCCGCTTCGTAAATGCATCCAGGTCGCCTTCAATCCTGTAAGGAGCAATCTTTTCTGCCATAACGGACATTGCGTAATCATCAACATACCCGATGACTGCAATGCGAAGCCCCGCTTTAGTCACGATCACATAATCCTTCGTGAAGTTTACATGTTCATCTGTATCCGCATAGTAAAGATTGTACGCCAGGATGGGAATATCCGGATCGCCGCTGTAATCACCAAGCTGATACGCAGGCATCGTTCCATCCGCATCGGCGCAATACTGCGTTACATTCCAGTCAAATTCATGGTTGCCCAGTGCCACGGCATCGTAGTCCATCGCGTCAAACGCGGCGCACATGGCCGCGCCGTTCGTCAGGTTTGACGCCGGCATACCCTGGTAAATATCACCGCCGTCCAGGAGAAGAACATCATCATATTCTCCGGAACCCCTGGCATTGTTCACGATTTTGGCAATATAGGCAAGACGGTACTGAAAGGTATGCTCGTCTCCGCTTGAAGTATCCAGCAGATAGCCGTGGATATCGCTTGTTTCAAACACACGGATGCGGGTCTCTGCCGGGTAGCCGGTGGATTCGCTCCGTCCGTCTTCTGCAAAAGCGCCGATAACAATCCCGGTCAATACCAGGATTGTTATCACTAACGCAGGAAAAACATGCTTCATTTTCATTTTTGTTTCTCCTCTACATATGTAATTTACAGTGACTGGCCTTATTGGTTGTCAGGATACCACTCTGCGATCACACCGGTCGGGATTTCAAAATGCTGGTAATCCTTCCGGTCTTCCCAGTCTCCGCCCCATTCAAAGCCGTGCTCGATAAAGAGGCGGTAACACAGATCCTCATGATCGATCTTATAGGGGAAATCCGCTTCCCGGTCCAGGTAGGGTTCTCCGGTAATCGGTTCCACAATGCGTACACCGTCCACAATCTTTGTATATGGATTGTAGAGTGTATTGATGTCCACCGCCAGGCCCAGGCCGTGCTTGGAAACCCGGGTCGTGTGGGAAATGAAGCGGAAATTGAAGGATGAGGAATTGTTATCCTCCATGGACAGCTCGTCATCCGCGTCATATTCATCCACCAGCCGCATCCGTTCGATTGGATACTGCGCTTCATACAGCTGCCGGAGGATTTCCAGCACATCTTCGGCAATATGATAGTTGACAATCATCTCGCCTTCATGCTCCGCGCCGTCCAGATCCACATGGAGCACATGGAGATACCGCAGGTCCTCTCTGGGTACCGTGCAGTTTTCCTTGAAAGATTTTCCATAGATCCGCGCAAAAAGTTCATCAGAAATCGGAGCAATGTAAAACGCGTCATCCGTCTGCTCAGCAGCTTCTGTTTCCGTCCCGGGATCCTCATCCTGCTCACTCATTGAGGAAAAAACATCCGCAAGCATCCTGATTTCCTCCGCCTTTTCCGGCATTGCTTCCACCAGTGCCTGCACTGCCTCTTCAGGGTTTTCGCTTGCCAGTGCGCTGGTGATTATATCCATAAGCGCCGTGTATTCACTCCACGGGTCGTTTTTCTCATCATAAGAACCGTCTGCACGATAGCGCAGTTCCGCCGCGTTGTGGGACAGGCCGGCAAAGCATGCGCTTTTCACTGTCAGGTCACCGATAAAACCGTTGTCATTGTGCTCCATATATTCTGTATAGGTTTCATTCAGCAGCAGGTTATAATTGTACAGGCCATAGCTTACAGTATAGATGGCCGTATCATCCTCCCCCATTTCGGAAGAGCTGGATTCATACCCCGCTTCTTCCACTTCCAGCAGCGTTTTGCCTGCCAGTGCGTCCAGTTCCTCCTGTGTTATGGGCTGGGCGGTAATCTCCTCGGCATAGGCAACAGGCAGCGTCTCTATGTACGCGTTATATGCCTCAAATGCAGCCTCCAGGGAATCAGCATCAACATATTCCAGTGTGGTATCGCTCAGTTTTTTTGCTTCCTCATCTGAATCAGCCACCAGCCGGATGTATTTTCCTTCTGCTTCTATGACAACAACATAGTGTTCCTCATCACCGCCGGCGATACCGGTATATCCGTCCGCGTGCATAGCTTCACCAATCGTAGTGAAAGGAACCGCTTCTTCAGCAAGGACGATACCTGTCAGCATAACCAGCGCCAGCACAACTAACAGCACTTTTTTCATCGCAGTTCTTCCCTCCGTCTTTATGTCGCAGATTTTGACAGGCGGCGGCCGCCTTTACATTGTTCTTTTTCCCTTGTATTCAAGGCAGAGCATTGTCAGGTCATCAAACTGCTCTGCTTCCTTCACAAATCCGTCCACTGCCCGGCGTATACTCTTCAGGATCTGTTCCGGGGTGCTGTCCTTTGCCGTTCCAGTTCAGGAATTTAAGCATTCCTTCCTTCGATACAGCTTCCCATTCCCCCGGAAACAGGGGACCCTCCGGATCCGAGTCCACGATGTAAACCATTGCGGAGGTATCCCTGTCATACATGGCAAGATAGACTGAATCCACATCAATCACAAAATTCCGCAGCATGTGGCTCAGCGTATCATAAGTGCCGCCTTTCTGTTTCACCGCCTCCAGTTCTGAGAAGAACCGGCGGTATTCCTCGGTGCCTGTCTTCGCCCGCTGTTCCGGGGTCAGGCTCCGGTAAACTGCCATAATCTCTTTGGAAAGGCTGATGGAATCCGCACCTTTTTCGGCAGAGACCGCCGCCTTTTCAGCCGTCTCATATGCGCGGCTGATAGATCGCTGCACCAAAGCAGAGCCGTACAGCCCCAGGCCGATGATCAATGCCACCGCTCCCAGGAGCATACAACTCAGCAGTGTACTGTGAACCGTTTTCACGGACAGCGAACGGCGTTTTTTCTTCTGTCTGCCTGTTCCTCTGGCGTCCTGTTTATCCATCAGCTTCTCCTGTTATCAGATTCAGGCCAGTTTCTTCAGGATGACCAGTTCCACATTTCCGCCCCGGATGAACACCTTCACGTCATCTGCCACATGCTTCACCACAGATTTCTCCAGTTCATCCCAGGCTTCCTTTGCTGCCGGATCATTCTGTTCCAGCTTTGTGGACAAAACCGTCTCATATGTCCTCATGGACCATTCCCAGTCAAGCAGGGGGGTGGTGCTTTGCTCAAACATATCCGGCAGCAGCAGCGGGCTTGAGCAGGAGAGCAGGTCGCCGTCTGAACCCCAGTCAAAGAAATCCCGCAGCCGTCCCATCAGGCCCTTCGCGGATTCGTTCTTTCCGGTACTGGAAACCGAAAGCAGCTGTTCCTTTTCTTTTCCGGTCAGGAGTTTCCTGACCAGGAGGTGCAGCTGGTATTCCCCGCCTTCATCTTCAATCCAGAACTGTCCTTCCGTTGTGCCGGTGATTGAGCGCATGAGGCCCATCATTTCCTCGGTCAGCAGTCTGAGATGCAGCGCGTTTCTTTCTGACAGTCCTTTATAAGCCGCAACTTTTTCGGTTTGCTGAGTTGCGGCTTCCATCTGGCTTCCCCTGTTCGATACGGTAATCACGTCTGTTTTCATAACTTCCTCCTTATGCTTCGATCGTCAGAATATCCGAGAAGCCGGTAACTTCAAATACTTCCTCTATAATTTCATTCACATTTTTGATTTTCATACCCGCTCTGCCGCTCATGGCTTTATGCGCGGACAGAAGTACCCGCAATCCGGCGGACGATATATAATCCAGCCTGCTGAAATCCATAATCAGGCTTTCAGCGCCGTCCATGGATCTTCTCAGCTCCGCTTCCAGTTCCGGTGCCGTCATGGTATCCAGGCGTCCCTCCAGGGCAATCTCCAGAACTGTTCCGTTCAGATTCGTGGTAATGGTCATTTTTCAATTCCTCCCACATGAATGATTGTTCCTGCGGTTCAGTAACAGAGCGGTCTGCATCTCAGCCTTGCCCTTTCCGGGCAGCCGGAATCACTGCCAGGGAGTATAAAACCGCTCAACAAGGATCATTTCCCCGTCATCGTCAAAAGTGACGTAAACATTATCCGAAGCAAAGTCCGGAACTCCCCCTGCCGCCAGCATTTCTCTGAACTCCGCCGCGGTATGCTCCGTCGGCGTATCCAGTATCTCGCCGCTTGACGGATCAATCCCGTCCAGGAAAACCAGGTTGTCCGGGATCTGCAGGGTCAGGCTGGCATAGGGCTTCCGGTACATTTTTTCGTAGAAATACGCGAATACATCCGTGCCGCCTCCATACCGCAGTTCGGTTTCGTCGTTGATCAGGACACCGTATTCGTCCCTTTCCAGTGTTTCCACCGTAATGCTGTCATCTCCGATAGTCAGCGTATCCCCGACCTTCAGCTGATCCACATCTTCCCGGTCCAGAATGATTTCCGTCAGGACCTCCGCCTGCACCGTATTCTTTTCCGCGTTATAATCCGTCAGCCGTGTCACGAATTGGTCGCCTGCAACCATTTTTGCGTTGCCGGACGGTACGTTAGCCGGAATAAAGTCAAGGTCCGTCAGGAAATCCACACTGATCCTCAGCTGGTCCTCCGTCAGGTTTTTATCTTCCGCATACTGGGAAGGAACCAGCGCAAACTCCACACAATAGCCTTTGTAAATGGAGAAGAAGGTAATATAGTCCAGGTTCTCTCCCTCATGCCGGGCAATCAGCAGCAGCGTGCCGTAGCCGGTCTCACCGTAGCTGATATCCACATCGGGGTCATTGTCTATGAAAGTCTGCTCCAGGATCTCCAGGTCCTCCTGGCCCAGGTCGTTCATACGTTCCACATCCGAATACATTTCATCATAAGCCACAGACAGCTGCATGACCGGTGCGTTCGGATCTTCGGATCTGATAACCGCCGTGACCTGTTCCGGTGTAATCGTACCGGGTACAGGCGTATAGCCTTCCGGCAGTCCGCACTGAAGTTTGAATGTACCGTTGATGCTTACAGTGCCGATGGTGATCTTATCTGTGTTTTCTGCCGTTGCGGCCGCAGCGCAGAGCAATATCGCAAGTCCAAGAATGATTGCAATAATCTTTTTCATTATAATGTCCTCCTTCTGTGGTATCCGTCTCACTTCACAACAAACTGCTTGCTGATAAAGCCCACATCGCCTGTATCCTGATCTTCCACCTGGTACCAGTTGTTCAGTTCCTGGATAACCAGCAGCTTTTCATTTGCCTTATAGGTGGCCATAATCTCGGAAGACTTGCTGGGCGCCCAGCGCAGGTTAACCCATCCGCTGGCACGGGAAGGCCGAACCGTAACGGAGAAGGGATCCACTTTTTTCGCGCTCCTGAACTCCGCATTCATGCTGTCCGTGCTGTCAGTTGCCGCAGCGGACTTGGAGGAAGTATCTGAACTCTGCCTGGCCGGCGGTTTGCTCTTGCGCAGATAGCGGCTGGAGATAAAGCAGGCATAGGTTCCGTAACCGACACCCGGCATATTGTAATTGTAATCAATCAGCGCCCAGCCGGTGCCCCCGTCCCGGTAATAGCAATAGATTCTCGTACCGTATTTCAGGGAGCCGACGATATCTCCGCCGGGTGTGGCACGCACATTCAGCCCCTTGCCGTTTTCAGTGTAGACGTAATAGTATCCCTCAGAATCAGAAGGTGTATTGTCTTCTGCCACTGCAGCAGGAATCAGGATCGCAGCCGCAAGGACCAGTACCGTCAGAAGTGCAAACAATCTTTTTTTCATAGGTTTTTTCCTCCCAATCAATCTTTGTTCAGTGCAGAACCTTGTGCGGGTCATATACTGTCTTCGGCTGGCGGTTCTTGCGGATCACCTTCACCCAGTCGTTATCAATCTGGAACTCCGTAATACGGACCACAATGGCTGCGAACCCCTCCTGGTTTGCCAGGTCCTTGTTGTAATTGATCATTTTCCAGTGTTCTTCCTTTGTGGTTGCTCCGGGTTCGAGCTTTTTGCTGTACACCGCCTTCACAACATTGGATTTGTCTTTGGTGTTCAGTTTCTTCTGCGGCTTTCCGTCAAAGTCATAGAACTCCACTTCAAGGGTCACATTTGAGATGTTCACGTCACTGACGTTTTTTATCCTGAAGCTGAGATTCCCTCTCCCGTCAAAATCGCCCTCAATCCATTTCAGGGATTTTTCCCAGTCTGCGATCTTAACCCGGATAGATGTCTGGAATCCGCCGTCCTCCGTTGTCCCGGTAATAACGGTCTCGCCCCGTCCCTTTCCTGTAATCTGGATCCGGTTCGGCTGTTTTGCTTCAGCTTTTACGGTGGCAATGGATGAATCCGCTGTCGTCCAGGTCATGTTATGGTTGGTGAATTTCTCGGGTTCAAGGACAGCGCCTGCTGATGAAGTCTGTCCCGGATCCACATAAGCCACCTTCCGTTTCATATGCACACCGGTTACATGCTGGAGAACCTTGACCTTGATCCTGGCCTGCCGGTTGGAACCGTCTGTGGACATAACGCTCACAAAGGTTTCGCCTGCATTCATGCCGGTTACTGTTCCGTCTTCACTGACCGTCAGGATCTTTTCATTGCCGGATCTGAACGTGACGTTTGGGTTGCTGGCGTTCTCCGGTTCAATTGTCCAGGTCAGCTTCCCCGTTTCGTTAACATACACGGTCGGAGCAGTTCCGAAGGTAATCTTTTTCACCGGCTGCTGTACATGAACCGTTGCCTTTGCCCATACATTCCCGGTTGTCCTGCTGGTACAGGTGATCTCGCAGTCCCCCAGTCCCACACCGGTGATCCGTCCCTGCGCATTCACCTTCGCAATGCGCTCATCGGAGGAGGACCATACAACATTCTTGTCATTGGCATCCTTCGGCAGGACGGTTGCCTTCAGCTTCGCGGTTTTTCCCGTATCCACCGTCACTTCCGTCCTGTCCAGGACAATCTCCTCTGCGCCTTGCGAAACCTGCAGCCCGATATTGGCGCGTATATTGCTTCCGTCCTGTGCGGCAACTGTAATCCGGACGTTCCCCCGTTTCACACCGGTGACATTCCCGTTTTCATCCACTGTGGCGATCCGTTCATCGGAGGATGTCCAGGAAACCCGCTTCAGGGTCGTGCTTTCCGGCAGGAAGGCCACTGTCAGCGGCATCGTCTGTCCGACAGCAACGCTTTTTCCGGGGGCCGTCAGGGAGATCCGGGTTGCCGGCTGGTAAACCACCACACAATACTGCAGCAGTTTATCCGGATCCTGCTCACTGGCAATTGTAAGCACGGTCTGGCCCGGTTTCAGTCCGTTCACCGTGTTTCCTTTGACCCGGACAATTTCTTCATTGTCCACAGCCAGGACCGTCTTTTTATTCTTCACTGTCCCGGGCTTCACAGTCACCTGCATCTGCAGGCTTTTTTTCACCGGAAGCAGCAGAACAGGTAACTTGTTTTCTTCCGTCAGCTCCGGATTTCCCATAAAACCGGCCGTATACGGATCATCTGCCGCATATACCGGAAGCTTTGCTGTGTTCACTTCCAGGGTGATTGCTTCATCCCCTTCCGACAGCGCAGCCATGCTCATGCAAAGCAAGGCCAGCACCAGCAATGGGAGCAGAATCTTTTTCATGCATGTAACCTCCTCATCATTTCAATACCGAATATATATCAACGGCGCCGGTTCCTGTCCGGCACGTCCGGTGTGTTTTCCCGCCGGGCAATAATATATACGGAAAGAATTGCCGTATGGAAGCAGTGATTCTGATTTTTCTACAAACGTTTGCATGAATACAAAAAAACGAACTCGGTTTAAATCCGTGTGCTTTGCTTCTGTGCCTTTTATATCCATATTATACCATTTGTACCTGCTGATGTCTACAATCAGGGCCTGTAAACCCGCATATGTTTCCTCAGATTGGTCGCCTCTGCTGTTCTCCGGACTGTCAAGGGCATTGCTGTTTGTGCTCTGTGATAGTATACTGACCGATAGATACCCGGTATAAAACCCGGACACAGGAGGTATCAGATGATTGAAGTCCTGTTGAGCAAGCCTTTCTGGGTAATTGATATTCTTCCCGAACAGGTCCCTGAGAAAAGCGCAGGCAGGTTTTTTGCTGTTGAAAAGCATTATCTGCAGCAGCCCCTCATGGCGGATCTTCATCGTCGTTTTACAGACATTCTCCTGAAGCTGAACTGCTACTCAGATTTTCTGGTCAGTTTCTCCGATTCGGATCAGCAGGTCAGCAATCCGGATCCTGAGCTGCTGGTTTCCTGGATTAATTCAGAGCAAAAGGATTTGTGCATTATTCTTCCTGAAGAAAATACCCTGATCACGCTGAACCATGACGACATCTGCATGACCGTCTACAATCCTCCGGAACCGCTGCTTGACCGGATCAGGAACCTGTCTGCGGCAAACGGGCTCTTCCTCTGGCAGCCGCCAAAGGGACCCGCCTGATCAGCCCTCCTGTTATCGTATAAAAACGCATACAGCAATAGAAAGAAAAACCCTGGCGCCCTTTGCCGGTCTGAACCTGTAAAATGAAAGTAGACACTGAAAAGTGCCTACTTTCATTTTTGTTGTAGAAGTAGAATAAGAAAAAGAAAGGAAGTGAACAAATGGGAAAGAAAGGGACGCCTCACAGGAAATGGACCAAAGAAGAGAAACTTAAGATAATACATCTTCATTTAGATGGACACATTTCTATCAGGGAAATTGAGAAAGAGTATGGAATCGAGCACAGTCTTGTTTCTCATTGGGTAAAGATATATCTGGAAGATGGAGAAGATGCTCTCGAACCGCATAATGGGAATCCATATGCCGCCTTACACTCAAGCAAGTCATTAAGTGAAGTCGAACGCTTGAGGTTAATG